>ERZ826220.2997-NODE-2997-length-13620-cov-4.776852_pt1 | contig 13620 bp, 10 predicted proteins | sample MGYA00519927_ERZ826220 | MGnify/ENA primary metagenome ERZ826220 (study PRJEB31778, sample SAMEA3449225) | human gut metagenome | biome: human gut; feature: human-associated habitat; material: faeces | place: United Kingdom | collected 2010/2012 ...
TAAACTGGGTTTATGCCAATTACGGAAAAGAAGCAGTATTAAATATTGCACAGGAGTCTCAGGAAGACCAGAATGTAAATGTCTGGTATGAAGAGACCGGAAATTCCATACATGTGCTGTGGCTTCTTTATTGTCAGGACACTGGCATGAATGAAGAGGATTTGCAGCAGGTTTACTGGAAGGCATGCGGCTCTGAGGATGAGATTGTGCTGGATTTTACCGGCGATATTAATTTTGCAGAAGGCTGGGGCACAACGGAACACATGGATGGACAGCCAAATGGAATCAATGACTGCTTTTCCAAAGATTTATTGCAGGAAATGAATAATGCAGACATTATGATGATAAACAATGAGTTCACCTACAGTACAAGAGGGGAACCTTTAGCCGGCAAGGATTATACTTTCCGGGCAGATCCAAAGCGTGTCGCATTATTGGAAACATTTGGAACAGATATTGTCAGTCTTGCCAATAATCATGTCTATGACTATGGCGAAGCTGCATTGATTGATACCATAGATACACTGGAAGAAGCAGGAATTCCGTATGTAGGAGCAGGAAAAGATTTAAAGGATGCCATGTGTCCGGTATATTTTGTGGCAAATGGAAAGAAAATAGCAATTGTATCAGCTACACAGATTGAACGCTCTTTAAATTATACGAAGGAAGCAACTGAGACGACACCGGGCGTGTTAAAGACCTTAAATCCGGACAAGTTTCTGAAAGTAATAGAAGAAGCAAGAGACAACAGCGATTATGTGATTGCTTTTGTACACTGGGGAACAGAAGGAAATAACTATTTTGGTTCCGACCAGGTGGCTCTTGCAAAACAGTTTGTGGAAGCCGGTGTGGATGTTATTATCGGCGGACATACCCATTGCCTGCAGGGCATGGAATATATGGATGGCGTGCCGATTATCTATAGCCTTGGCAATTTCTGGTTTTCGGCTTCAACATTAGATACCGGTTTATCCCAGGTAATCATCCGGGATGACGGAACTATTGATTTCCGGTTTCTGCCGTGTATACAGAAGAATTACAAGACCTCACTGGTGACAGATGAAAGTGAGAAAAGACGTATTTTTGATTTTATGGAATCCCTTTCCGTGGGAATTACCATAGATGATGATGGTTATGTGACAGCAACGGAGTAATCCGTTTCAATAGAAGATTTTAAAGAAAAGAGGAAAAAACATGAGTAAAAAACCAACCGTATTGATGATTTTAGATGGTTTTGGTCTGAATGACAAAACTGAGGGTAATGCAGTAGCCCAGGCAAACAAGCCAAACATTGATGCACTGATGAAAGATTATCCATGTGTAAAAGGAAATGCCAGCGGACTTGCCGTAGGACTTCCGGACGGACAGATGGGTAACTCCGAAGTAGGACATATGAACATGGGTGCAGGAAGAATTGTATACCAGGAATTAACCAGAATTACCAAAGAAATCGAAGATGGAGATTTCTTTAAAAACGAAGCATTGCTTGCCGGCATGAAAAATGTAAAAGACAACGGTTCTGCACTTCATTTATATGGATTATTATCCGATGGTGGAGTTCACAGCCACATTACACATTTATTCGGACTTCTGGAAATGGCAAAAAAAGAAGGCTTAGACAAAGTATATGTACACTGCTTCTTAGACGGCCGTGATACCGCACCTACTTCCGGAAAAGGATTTATCGAAGAGCTAGAAGCAAAAATGAAAGAAATCGGTGTTGGTGAAATTGCAACCATCAACGGACGTTACTATGCAATGGACCGTGACAACCGTTGGGATCGTGTAGAAAAAGCATATAAAGCAATTACAGAAGGTGTTGGCGAGACAGCAGACAGCGCTGTTGCAGCAATTGATGCATCTTATGCAAAAGATGTAACAGACGAGTTCGTAGTTCCGACTGTAATTATGAAAAATGGTGCTCCAACTGCAACCGTACAGGATAACGATACCATTATCTTCTTTAACTTCCGTCCTGACCGTGCAAGAGAGATTACCAGAGCATTCTGTGCAGATGAGTTCGACGGATTTGACAGAGGCACAAGAAAGAACGTAACTTATGTATGTTTCACAGAATACGATGGAACCATTCCGAACAAAACCGTTGCATTCCACAAGGTAGAACTTACCAATACATTTGGACAGTTTCTTGCAGACAATGGCAAGACGCAGGCAAGAATCGCTGAGACTGAGAAATATGCTCATGTAACCTTCTTCTTCAACGGCGGTGTAGAGGAGCCAAACAAAGGCGAAGAAAGAATTCTGGTAAAATCTCCAAAGGTAGCAACCTATGATTTGAAACCGGAAATGAGTGCATACGAAGTATGTGATAAATTAGTAGATGCCATCAAATCTGAAAAATATGATGTAATCGTAATCAACTTTGCTAACCCGGATATGGTTGGACATACCGGAGTTCAGGCTGCAGCAATCAAGGCAGTAGAAGCAGTTGATGAGTGCGTAGGCAAAGCTGTTGCAGCATTAAAAGAGGTTGACGGACAGATGTTCATCTGCGCAGACCACGGAAATGCAGAGCAGTTAATCGATTATGAAACAGGCGAACCATTTACAGCACATACTACCAATCCGGTACCATTCATTCTGGTAAATGCAGACCCTGCATACGGTTTAAGAGAGGGTGGATGTCTTGCAGATATCGCTCCTACATTAATCGAGCTGATGGGAATGGAACAGCCAAAAGAAATGACAGGGAAATCTTTGTTAATCAAAAAATAAGACCGTAAGGGCGAAATGCAAACTACGAGAAACACGCTTTGCGAGTTTCTCGAGTTATCGCGGTGCTCGTCAAATCTACATGCAATTTATCTCGCTGCTCGCGTAAATAAAAAGATTCTGTATCTCAAGTGTAAGGTACAGAATCTTTTGCTATAGATAAGTATTTTCCAGCACATATATTAATGATACTTATAAATAGAAAATATTAGACAAAAAAACTAATAAATTTCGCTCATTTTTCTATATGGGGCAAAAGGCGCACTTCGCCCAAATTCATTGACTTTCTAAAAGGCACTGTATTATAATTTTCCAGTAGTGTTTTTTATCATAACAAAAATTTGCGAAAGCATAAAATGGAGGACAAAAGCAGTATGCAGGAATTTAAACCATTTAAAGAAGGAAAAGTAAGAGAAGTATATGATAATGGAGAAAGCCTTATCATTGTTGCAACAGACAGAATTTCAGCGTTTGACCATATTTTAAAGAATAAGGTTACCAATAAGGGCGCAATTCTGACACAGATGTCCAGATTCTGGTTCGATTTTACAAAGGATATCGTGCCAAACCATATGCTTTCCGTTGATGTAAAAGATATGCCGGAATTTTTCCAGAATGAGAAATATGATGGCAACAGCATGATGTGCAAGAAACTGAAAATGATTCCAATCGAATGTATTGTTCGTGGATATATTACCGGAAGTGGCTGGGCAAGCTACAAAGAGAACGGAACCGTCTGCGGAATCAAATTACCGGAAGGACTTGTAGAATCCGATAAATTACCTGAGCCGATTTACACACCAAGTACCAAAGCTGAGATTGGTGACCATGACGAGAATATTTCTTTTGAACAGAGTATTGACGTATTAGAGAAAGCATTCCCGGGCAAGGGTGCTGAGTACGCAGAAAAGATTAAAGAATATACCATCGCACTTTACAAGAAATGTGCAGAATACGCATTAAGCAAAGGAATCATCATTGCAGATACCAAGTTTGAATTTGGTCTCGATGAGAATGGAAATGTAGTTTTAGGTGATGAGATGCTGACACCGGACAGCTCCCGTTTCTGGCCATTAGAAGGATATAAACCGGGACAGGGACAGCCTTCTTATGACAAACAGTTTGTAAGAGACTGGTTAAAAGCAAATCCAGACAGTGATTATCTCCTTCCGGATGAAGTAATTAAGAAGACAATTGAGAAATACGAAGAAGCATTTGAATTACTGACCGGTAAGAAATTTGCTTAAAAATATAGTCAGGAGAACCCTATGAATAACAATGAATTAAAGGAAAGCCCATGGGACGGACTGCATGAAGAATGTGGCGTCTTCGGCATGTATGATTTTGACGGAAATGATGTGGCTTCCAGTATTTATTATGGTCTGTTTGCATTACAGCATAGAGGACAGGAGAGCTGTGGTATTGCAGTAAGTGAGACAAACGGACCAAAGGGAAAAGTTACTTCCTATAAAGATATGGGACTGGTAAACGAAGTATTTACCGGAAAACAGTTAGAAGCAATGAAGGGTGATATCGGAGTCGGTCATGTCCGCTATTCCACTGCAGGTTCTTCCACCCGTGAGAATGCACAGCCGCTGGTATTGAATTATGTAAAAGGTACGCTGGCATTGGCACACAACGGAAACCTCATCAATGCAAAGGAGCTTCGCAAAGATTTGGAATATACCGGAGCAATTTTCCAGACCACCATTGATTCTGAGGTAATTGCTTACCACATTGCAAGAGAGCGTCTGAATTCCAAGACAGCCGAGGAAGCAGTACGCAGAGCCTGCCAGAAGTTAAAAGGAGCTTATGCTCTGGTTGTAGCCAGCCCTCGTAAGCTGATTGGCGCAAGAGACCCATATGGCTTCAAACCCCTTGTGATCGGAAAACGTGACAATGCTTATATCATTACTTCTGAGACCTGTGCCTTGGAGACCATTGATGCAGAGTATGTCAGAGACGTATTGCCGGGAGAAGTGGTAACAATTTCACCAGAAGGCGGCATTCAGTCTGATATGACTATGTGTCTTCCAAAAGAACAGGAAGCACGTTGTATTTTTGAATACATATATTTTGCGAGACCGGACAGCCATATTGACGGGGTCAGCGTTTATGCATCCCGTATCCAGGCAGGACGTTTCCTTGCAATGGATTCACCGGTAGATGCAGACCTGGTAGTAGGAGTACCGGAGTCCGGAAATGCAGCAGCTCAGGGTTATGCCCTGCAGTCCGGAATTCCATATGGAACTGCTTTTGTAAAAAATGGTTATGTGGGACGAACCTTCATCAAACCAAAGCAGAGCAGCAGAGAATCCAGCGTAAGAGTAAAATTAAATGTACTGGAAGAATCAGTCCGTGGCAAGCGTATCATTATGATTGACGATTCCATCGTGCGTGGAACCACATCTGACCGTATTGTAAATATGTTAAAAGAAGCCGGTGCCACAGAAGTGCATGTAAGAATCAGTTCCCCGCCATTCTTATGGCCATGTTACTTTGGAACCGATATTCCGGAGCGGGAACAGTTGATTGCCTATAACAGAACCATCGAAGATATCCGGAAGATAATCGGTGCAGATTCTTTGGGATACTTAAAGATAGAGCGTCTGGAGCAGCTGGTAGGAGGACTTCCAATCTGTAAAGGATGCTTTACCGGAAAATATCCGATGGAGCCGCCAAAAGAGGATATTCGTGGTGACTATGAGCGATAAAGCAGACTGACACAGCGGCTAATCCTTATAACCGTACCGGCTGTCATGCTTGCATGAACCAGCCGGTATGGTTGTAAGGATTGTACGGTGCACGAAGGTGCAACGGACAACGAGGAAGCGAAGCTTCCGAGTGGAGCGAAACTTTTGAGTGGAGCTGAGTCTGCAATTATGAATATAAAAAATAAAAAGGAGCACACATATGAGTACCGATAGATATAACAGCCCATTATCAGAGCGTTATGCCAGCAAAGAAATGCAGTACATCTTTTCCCCGGATATGAAATTCCGTACCTGGAGAAGACTTTGGATTGCACTGGCAGAAACCGAGAAAGAACTTGGACTTGATATTACACAGGAACAGATTGACGAATTAAAGGCACACAAGGATGACATCAACTATGATGTGGCAAAGGCAAGAGAAAAAGAAGTCCGTCATGATGTTATGTCCCATGTATATGCTTACGGCGTACAGTGTCCGAAAGCAAAAGGAATCATCCATTTAGGAGCAACCTCCTGCTACGTTGGAGATAATACCGATATCATCATTATGTCAGAGGCATTAAAACTGGTTCGTAAGAAATTAGTAAATGTCATTGCAGAACTGGCAAAATTTGCAGATAAATATAAGAATCAGCCGACACTGGCATTTACCCATTTCCAGCCGGCACAGCCAACTACCGTTGGAAAACGTGCAACACTGTGGTGCCAGGAATTTATTATGGATTTGGAAGACTTAGATTATGTATTAGGCAGCCTGAAACTTTTAGGTTCCAAGGGAACCACAGGAACACAGGCAAGCTTTCAGGAGCTTTTTGACGGGGATCAGGAAACCATCGATAAGATTGATCCGATGATTGCACAGAAAATGGGCTTCAAGGAGTGCTATGCAGTATCCGGACAGACCTATTCCAGAAAAGTAGATACCAGAGTTGCCAACATTTTAGCAGGCATCGCAGCAAGTGCACATAAGATGTCCAATGACATCCGTCTTTTGCAGCATCTGAAAGAAGTGGAAGAACCGTTTGAGAAGAGCCAGATTGGTTCCTCTGCAATGGCATATAAGAGAAATCCAATGCGTAGTGAACGTATTGCATCCCTTTCCCGCTATGTCATGATTGATGCATTAAACCCGGCAATTACATCCGCAACCCAGTGGTTTGAGAGAACTCTTGATGACTCTGCAAACAAGCGTCTTTCCATTCCGGAAGGCTTCCTTGCAATCGACGGAATCTTAGACCTTTGCTTAAATGTAGTAGACGGACTTGTTGTATATGAAAAAGTTATTTACAAACATATGATGAGCGAGCTTCCGTTTATGGCAACCGAAAATATTATGATGGATGCTGTAAAAGCTGGTGGTGACCGTCAGGAATTACATGAGAAGATTCGTGTACTTTCCATGGAAGCAGGCAAAAATGTAAAACAGGAGGGTAAAGAGAACAACCTTCTTGAGCTGATTGCAGCAGAACCTGCATTCCATACAACCTTAGAAGAACTGAAGCAGAATATGGACCCTGCAAAATATGTAGGAAGAGCACCAATTCAGGTAGATGCCTTCTTAAAGAATGTGGTACAGCCGATTTTGGATGACAACAAAGAGATTCTTGGTATGACAGCCGAGATTAACGTATAATAGAATTATTTCGAAAGAATAAAAAATCTTCTTTTGGAGATACTGAACTATTAATTCAGAATATTTTCAAAAGGAGATTTTTTTATGGCTGTAAAAATGACGATTACACGAATTCATGCAAGAGAAATATTAGATTCCAGAGGAAATCCCACAATAGAAACAGAAGTAACTGTGGAGACAGAGACAACCGGAAGGAAGTCGACTGCCCGGGCGGCAGCACCTTCCGGAGCCAGCACCGGAGAATTTGAAGCCATTGAATTAAGAGACGGCGGCGAGCGTTATGGTGGAAATGGTGTGCAGCAGGCGGTGGAAAATGTAAATACAAGAATTGCAAAAGCACTGATAGGCAGAAACGTATTGCGGCAGGAAAATCTAGATGCACTGATGCTGGAACTGGATGGAACAGAAAACAAAGGAAGCCTTGGTGCCAATGCAATCTTAAGTGTGTCTTTAGCCTGTGCTAAAGCAGCGGCAAAAGCATTACAGATGCCGCTTTACCGCTATGTGGGCGGCGTAAATGCAGTGACGATTCCGGTGCCGATGATGAATATTTTAAATGGCGGCGCACATTCCGATAATAATCTGGATGTTCAGGAATTTATGATACTTCCAATTGGAGCCGACAGCATTACGGAAGGAATCCGCTGGTGTGCAGAAGTCTATCATCATTTGAAAAAATTATTAAAGAACCGTGGGTTGTCTGTGGCAGTGGGAGATGAAGGTGGTTTTGCTCCGAACATTGCAAATGAGGAAGAAGCCATTCAGCTTATTATGGAAGCCATTACCAAAGCAGGGTACAGCTGCGGCAGAGGCAAGCAGTTTATGATTTCTCTGGATGCGGCTGCCAGCGAATGGAAAGGAAATGCACCGGGAGAATATTATCTGCCGAAATCCGGCAAGCTTTATACTACGGATGAACTGATTGTTCATTGGGAAAAGATGATTCGCCGTTTTCCGATTTATTCCATTGAAGACCCGCTGGACGAAGAGGATTGGGATGGCTGGAAACGTTTGACAGAAAAAGTGGGAGATAAAGTGATTCTGGTAGGCGATGATTTATTTGTCACGAATCCGGTGCGCCTGAATAAAGGAATTTCCATGGGATGCGGTAATGCGATTCTGATTAAGCCAAACCAGATTGGAACGCTCTCAGAAACTATGGAAGCCATCCGCATGGCAAAAGAACATGGTTATGAGACCATCATGTCCCACCGGAGCGGCGAGACCGAGGATACGACCATAGCGGATTTGTCAGTAGGGCTTGGCAGTGACCTGATTAAAACCGGAGCACCGTGCCGTGGCGAGCGGACGGCAAAATATAATCGTCTGATTCGGATCGAAGAATCGTAATAGATTTCAGCAAAAATTTCAATACAAATGCGAAATAAGTGGTTGTAATTTGTCTGTGTGTATGATATACTGTCAAAGTTACGAGTATTATAAATCCACAGGAGGTGTCATTCGTGGCAGTTTTAAAAACGGTTTTAACAGTTGTATTTATTATTATATGTATCGCATTGACAGTAATTATTCTTCTTCAGGAAGGTAAGTCCGCAGGACTCGGAGCAATCAGCGGAGCAGCTGATACTTATTGGGGCAAGAATAAAGGTCGTTCTATGGAAGGAATGTTGGTAAAGGTAACCAGAGTACTGGTAATCTTATTCCTGTTAATTTCCATCGTACTGAATATTGGAAGTTTCTAAGAACCAAAGAGCTGTCGTGTGAACGACAGCTTTTTTTACTTTACAGGAATTGCTTTCCTGTAAAGTAAAAAAAGCTCCGCGAGAATGTGACAAGGCACATTCTTTGTTTCATGAGCAGCGAGAAAAAATAGGAAAGAAAAGAATGAATAGAGAAGCACTGGAAAAAAGAAAGAAAATTGTATATGAGTTTATCTGTGATGACTTATATGTCCCGATGAAAGCCAAAGAGATTGCAATGATTCTGCAGGTATCCAAAGAGCAGCGGGAAGAGCTGCATGCGGTTTTGGATGCTTTGCTGGAAGAAGGTAAGGTAGAGCTGACCCAGAAGGGCAAATATGTAAAGGCTTCCGGAAGATTCTTAACCGGTGTTTATACCGGAAACAGCAGAGGCTTTGGCTTTGTGACGGTAGAGGGTGAAGAGGAAGATATCTATATCCCGGAGGAGAATACCAACGGAGCCATGCATATGGACACTGTATCTGTTGCAGTAAATCCGCAGAAGACCGGAAAACGCCGGGAAGGCAGAATTATAAAAATTATATCCAGAGGTCTGCATCAGATTGTCGGAACTTATCAGAGCAGTAAGAACTTCGGATTTGTGGTACCGGATAACCAGAAGCTGGCACAGGATATTTTTATTCCAATCGAACGCTCCAAAGGAGCAGTAGATGGACACAAAGTTGTCGTTGAGATTACCGATTATGGTAAAAACGGTAAGAAACCGGAGGGAAAAGTTGTTGAAATACTTGGTCATATCAATGACCCGGGAACAGATATTTTATCCATTGTAAGAGGCTTTGACCTGCCGACAGAATTTGCACCGAAGATTATGAAACAGGTGGAAAATGTAGCCAAAGAAGTCAGTGAGGCTGATATGGCAGGCAGGGAAGACTTGCGGGACTGGCAGATGGTGACAATCGACGGAGAAGACTCCAAAGATTTGGATGATGCGGTATCTCTTACTATGGATGGAGAAAATTATATTCTGGGTGTGCATATTGCAGATGTGTCCAACTATGTGCAGGAGCACAGTGCACTGGATGTGGAGGCATTGAACCGCGGAACCAGTGTATATCTCGTTGACCGCGTGATTCCTATGCTGCCCCATGCATTGTCCAATGGAATCTGTTCCCTGAATGCAGGAGAGAACCGGCTGGCATTGAGCTGCATCATGACCATTAACCCGAAGGGCAAGGTCATTGACCATAAAATTGTAGAGTCTGTGGTAAAAATTGACCGCAGAATGACTTATACAGCAGTAAAAGAAATTTTAGAAGACCATAACGAAGAAACGATTGCAGCGTATCGGGAACTGGTTCCGATGTTTGAAAAAATGGGAGAGCTGGCAGCACTGCTTCGAGGGAATCGTATGAAACGCGGCTCGATTGATTTTGATTTCCCGGAAACGAAAATCCTTTTGGATAAAAATGGAAGACCATTGGAAATCAAGCCATACGACAGAAATACAGCTACAAAATTAATTGAAGATTTCATGTTGATTGCCAATGAGACGGTGGCACAGGAATTTTTCTGGCAGGAGATACCATTTCTCTATCGTACCCATGAGACACCGGACGAAGAAAAAATCCGAAAACTTGCAACATTAATCGGAAATTTCGGATATACACTGCATATCAGCCAGGAGGAAATTCACCCGAAGGAATTGCAGAAGCTGTTAGGAAAAATCGAAGGAACACCGGAGGAAGCATTAATCAGCCGGCTGACCCTCCGTTCCATGAAACAGGCGAAATATACCACAGAGAACACCGGACATTTCGGACTGGCAGCAAGCTGTTATTGCCATTTTACATCGCCGATTCGCCGTTATCCTGATTTACAGATACACCGTATCATCAAGGAAACATTGCGGGGCAGGATGAATCATAAGCGGATGGCGCATTACGAAACGATTCTGCCGGAAGTAGCCAAGCATTCCAGCGAGACAGAACGTCGGGCAGATGAGGCAGAGCGTGAGACTGAGAAGCTGAAAAAAGCACAGTATATGGCAGAGCATATCGGAGAAGTCTATGAAGGCGTTATTTCCGGGGTGACATCCTATGGAATGTATGTAGAATTGCCAAATACCGTGGAAGGGCTTGTGCATGTAACCAGTCTTACCGATGATTATTATCAGTATTTTGAAGACACTTTTGAACTGGTGGGCGAAGTAACAAACCGCCATTATAAGCTGGGACAGAAGGTATATATCCGGGTAATCGGTGTAGATGAAATTGTAAGAACCATCGATTTTGAATTGGCAGAGGCAACAGGAACAGGAGAAATGAAGAATGGGAAAAGAATCGATTAAGATGATTGCCAATAATAAGAAGGCAAGACATGATTATTTCTTGGAAGAACTTTATGAGGCAGGAATCAGCCTGCATGGAACAGAAGTAAAATCACTCCGTATGGGAAAATGCAGTATCAAGGAGTCTTTCATACACATTGAACATGGGGAAGTCATCATATATGGTATGCATATCAGCCCATATGAAAAGGGAAACATTTTTAACCGTGATCCGCTTCGTCCGAAGAAGCTTCTGATGCACAAAAACGAGATTCGTAAATTAGAGCAGAAGATTAAGGAAAAAGGTTATACCATTGTTCCGGTGGAAGTATATTTCAAGGGAAGTCTGGTAAAAGTCCAGATTGCGCTTGCAAAAGGTAAGAAGCTTTATGATAAGCGGAATGATATTGCAAAGAAAGATATGAGCCGTGAAGCAGAGCGGGATTTCAAAGTAAGAAATCTTGGTTAATAGGCGGATAAAAATTGTCAGTTAATGGCAATACAAACAGTGGTTCTATCTTTGCCTCTTGCAGGAATAGCGGAGGCAGGTTATAATAGAATAAATATATAAGGGCTAGTAAAGGTTTCGACAGGGATTATGAAGCTGGAGAAGCGAGCCGCAGGGTGATGCGTTAAATTCCAAACTTAAAATTAAACGCTAACGATAATAAATTAGCTTACGCTGCCTAATGGCAGCAGTCTGACCTAGAGCACTCACACTTTAGGACCCAGGCTTCGACTATGTGAGAAACGACACGGGCAAAGCTTTGAACCCGTGGGCGTATGATGAAGCTACTGAAACAGTTACGGTGTTCATACCGGAATTGCAGAGGGAATGTCAAATTATGAACTACGCTCGTAGAAGGACAGGGGATTGGTTTTTGGACACGGGTTCGATTCCCGTCAGGTCCACTATCAAAAAAGTGCCTGAAATCTTAGAAAATAGTTGATTTTTCTGGGGTTTCAGGCATTTTTTATGGTTCGGATATTTGTTGAAATTATATTGTATTTGTCAAATAAATGCACTTTTTTGTCATGGATTTTGTCATGACAAATTTAAGAAATATTGTTGAATAGTTCATATCCAGATTTTGTCAAAGAAACAGGATATGGAATAATAATACCAGACTATCCATTAACACCCAAAAACACATATAAAGATGTATTTGATATGGTAGAACCACTATACACAGATATAATAAAAAAAATTAACCCAGAAAAAATAATAATGATGGGCGATTCAGCAGGAGGAGGCCTTGCACTAGCACTAGAAGAAGATTTAGGAGAAAAAGAAATCCAAGTTCCAAATAAATTAATATTAATATCACCATGGATAGACACAACAATGAAAAACAAGAAAATCGACGAAGTGCAAAAAAATGATACAGATTTAAATAAAGAAAAATTAAAACTAGCAGGAATAGCATATGCAGGAAGCAAAACAGAAGATAATTACTTAATAAATCCAATAAAAGGGCCAATACAAAAATTAAAAAATGTAATAATATATACAGGAACATATGACATTTTAAATCCAGATGCAAAAGACTTTGTAGAACGTGCAAAAAAAGAAGGCATAAATATAGATTTAAAAGAATATGAAACAGCAGGACATATTTGGATTTTAAAAAATAATGACGAATTAGCAAACAAGGCCTTTGAAAGCCTTATAAGGAGTATAAAAAATGAAGAATCTTGATTCTAATCAATTAAAAATCATTGCAGTATTTGCAATGATTTTTGACCATATATTATGGGTAATAAATCCAGGATATAACAATGGAGTACTATATCTAGTTTTACATATAATAGGAAGAATCGTCGCACCAATATTTTGCTATTTTATAGCAGAAGGCGCATATTATACTAAGAACAGAAATAAGTATTTGGCAAGATTATTAATTTTTGCAATAATATCACACTTTGCATATTGCTTTGCCTTTGGAATTAACATTATACCATTTTCAAACGGAACTATATTTAATCAAACAAGTATAATGTGGTCACTTGCATTAGGTTTAATAGGCATAATGATAAACGATTCAAAAATAAATAATAAATTAAAAATATTAATAATAATTTGTTTGTGCATAATAGCCTTTCCATCAGACTGGAGTTCAGTAGCAGTAATGATAATTATTTATGATTATGCATATAGAAACGATTTTAAGAAGCAGATGGCAATCCAAACAATGTTTTCAGGAATATATGCAATTGTATATTGTATATTTATAGATTTCAGTTATGGATTATTACAAATGGGAACAGTATTATCTATCCCACTATTAAAAAGATATAATGGCCAAAGAGGAAAATGGAAAGGCATGAAATACTTTTTCTACTTAATATATCCTATACATCTTATTCTATGTGGTTTAATAAGAGTTTATTTGCACGGAAATATTTCAGCAATGATAGGGTAGAAACAAACATAACAAAAAAACATAAAAAAGCATTGACAAAGATTTAAGCAAACGATAAAATAAACACATAAAGTATCCACTAGAGATACAAAAACACATATTAAAAAATAAAAAATGCAACCAAGAA
>ERZ826220.3006-NODE-3006-length-13593-cov-4.424804_pt1 | contig 13593 bp, 10 predicted proteins | sample MGYA00519927_ERZ826220 | MGnify/ENA primary metagenome ERZ826220 (study PRJEB31778, sample SAMEA3449225) | human gut metagenome | biome: human gut; feature: human-associated habitat; material: faeces | place: United Kingdom | collected 2010/2012 ...
ACTAGAATTTGCAATTTGACATATTTGTTCAAACTGTTCTTCTGTAAATTCTTTATAGTCTATATTCTTAAATCTATCTCTTATCTCTCTAGGCATTGCTGTATATTTCAAATCTTTATGACAATAAAAATCTACTGCTGATCTAATACACCATGAACAAGCAAATTTTCTTTCTGTTAATGATTGCATTGGCTTTATTCCTACTGCATATTGTTGTGGATTTCTATCATACATAAATGAAAACTTAGTTACTGTATTCCCTGTTTTTTCTTCGTACTCTTTCACTAAATAATTAATAGTAGCACCTGTATTTTCATCAACTCTATTTGCAGCAATATGTTCAGATATATTTTGCATAATAAAAATACTATTTATTATACATGACACTATTGCATACGTATATATTATTTTTGAAAGAATCTTCTTTTCTGGCTTTTCACTTACTAAAGTCAATAACACAATTATTGACACGCCCCATATCATTGTTAATGGTACATTAACTCTTCCGCATACACCAGTGTTAAACATGAACATAGGAACAATACATATTCCAAACGATACAATTAATATCAATAAATATTGTAAAAAATATTCTTTCTTAGGTTTTAAAGCAATTATTAATAATGTACTAATTACAAGGACTATTGTATTTGTATGCTTTGGTAGCATTGCCATACATTCATTCCACAATTCATCCATATATTCCATTACAGTCTCGCCTCTTAGTCTTACAGCTTCGAGAGTCATTAAGTGCATTTTTCTGTCTTGTTCACTGTTTAGAGCTTTAGTTCCAATCTTTACAAGAGCCATACAAATTCCTAATGAAATTAGTACCAGTATTGCAAGTTTAACCATATCTATAAAAAATTCTTTTTCCTTCTCTTTATATGGTCTTTCATCTTTTATTTCTTTTACTAGATAAAATAAAATTGCAAGAGTTGGAAAGATATTTAATAATCCCTGATATGATATTCCTGCTGCTAGCAAACACATAAATATTTTTAAATATTTGTGTTTAGGATTTTCTATCATAATTCTTACTGCCTGTATTATCAAGAAAAGTCCCATGCACATTACAGCCGATTCTGGAAATAACAAGTATTCAAGTGTAAATTGATTTAATACTAATAAAAAACTTGCACATATTATTGATAATTTCAAAATATTACTTTTAGGTTTTATTAGCTTCTCTAATAATTTTACCACTGTACATATTGATAAACCTACAAAGATTATTCCTATAAAGTCCATACCAATTATATATGCCTTTATTGGTATTTTTAATATTCCTGCCAAATAACATACGACTGTTGATATTAGTCTACCATCTAATAAGAAATATTTAGATGGATATTCCATATATCCAAGTGCATACAATACGTATGTGTCAGATGAATAATGCATTTGTAAAAAATTTTGACATAAAAGTAGTGTTACTACCATTATTATTATATATTTTATTAAGTCCTCTTTGGGTATATTTTTTAATTTCTTTAGCATATCTATTCTTTCCTTTTACTTTCTTATATTATTTTTGTGTCATACTACTACGGTCAATTTTTCCTATGTATAATAGATTATCATCTTTATTCCTCCTTTGTTATTTTCATATATAATAATTTATATCATACTGCATATTATTATTCAATAGTTAAATTTATTAAAATTCATAACTTTTTTTGACAAAATCTGTTCGAAAAAGCTTTATTTTTTGCCCTATTCATGATATAATCAATATAGTTTTATTAAATTAGGAGGTTTTTTTATGTTGTTTTTGATAATAATAGCCATTATACTTATTGTGTTTGTTGCAATGAGTGTTAAGATTGTCAGACAATCTGAGGTTTACATTATAGAGCGTTTGGGAAAATTTCATAAAATTGCAGATGCTGGTCTTACTATAATTATTCCTTTTATAGACCATGTTCGTAGCATTGTAAGTTTGAAGCAACAAACACTTGATGTTGCTCCTCAAGAAGTTATTACTAAAGATAATGTTACTATTACTATTAACACTGTAGTTTTTTATAGAATTATGGATCCAGCTAAAGCTGTATATGAAATTCAAAGTTTAAAGAAAGGTATCGAATATTTATCAGTTACATCTATAAGAGATTTAGTTGGTAAAATGGACTTAGATTCAACTTTCAGTTCAAGAGATACAATAAATGATAAACTAAGAAGTATGCTTGATGAAGCAACTAATATATGGGGATGTTCTATTGATAGAGTTGAGGTTCAAGATATCACTCCTCCACCAGATATTAGAGATGCTATGGAAAAGCAAATGAATGCAGAAAGAAATAAAAGAGCTGCTATCCTTCAAGCTGAAGGTGAAAGACAAGCTGCTGTATTAAAAGCTCAAGGTGAAAAAGAAGCTGCTATTCTTCAAGCTGATGCAGATAGAGAATCTAAGATTAGACGTGCAGTTGGTGAAGCTGAAGCTATTAGAAAAGTTGCTGAAGCAAAAGCTGATGAAGTTAAATTAGTTTATGGTGCAATGATGAAAGCTAACCCTAACGAAACTTTAGTTCAACTAAAATCATTAGAAGCTCTTAAAGATGTTGCAAATGGCGAAGCTAATAAAGTATTCATTCCATTTGAAGCAACTCAAGCTTTAAGCTCTGTTGGTGCAATATCTGATATTCTTAAAGACAAAAAAGAAGTTAAGAAATAAAGTAATAGAGTATATGATTATTAATTCATATACTCTATTTTTATATTATTCTTTTTCTTGAATATTACTTCTATCTTCATTTTCGTCTGGATTATAATATTTTGTTCCTAACATCTTGTCAGGCAAATATTGTTGTTCTACCCAATGATGTGGATAAGCATGTGGATATTTATAACCTACTCCATATCCTTCTTTCTGCATTCCTTCAGCTGGTGCATTTCTGATATGCATTGGGATTATTCCTGTATCTTTTTCTCTAACATCTTCTAATGCCGAATTTATTGCATTATATGCTGAATTAGATTTTCTAGAATTAGCATTATATATTGCAGCTTCTGACAATATAATTCTAGCCTCAGGCATTCCAACCATATTGACTGCTTGCATTGCTGCATTTGCAACAACTAGTGCATTTGGATTTCCTAATCCTACATCTTCCGCAGCAGATATAACTATTCTTCTTGCTAAGAACATCGGATCTTCACCTGCATTAAGAGCTCTTGCTAAATAAAATACAGTTGCATCTGGATCTGACCCTCTCATTGATTTTATAAAAGCGCTAATATTATCATAGTGTGAATCTCCATTTTTATCAAATACAGCTTTCCTTGTCTGCACACATTCTTTAGCAACTTCGGCTGTTATATTGATATAGCCATCACTACTAACTGGTGTAGTTAGCACTGCAACTTCTAAATTATTCAAAGCAGTTCTAACATCTCCATTTGAGCATATAGCAAACTTTCTTAATATGTCATCTTCAACCTTTACATTATATTCTTTTAATCCATCTTCTCTTTCAAGAGATCTCTTTAATACAGTAAAAATATTGTCATCTGTAAGTGGATGTAGCTGAAATACCATGCTTCTTGAAATTAAAGCCTTATTTACTTCAAAATATGGATTTTCTGTAGTTGCTCCAATTAATATTACAGTTCCATTCTCTACATAAGGAAGTAACGCATCTTGCTGCAATTTATTGAATCTATGAATCTCATCTATAAATAATATACACTTACCACTTGGATTCATTAATAAATTTTCAGATTCTATTATTGCATTCTTTATATCACTTACACCCGCTGTTACAGCATTTAATTTAATAAACTTATATTTTGTTGTATTGCTTATTACCTTCGCAAGCGATGTTTTTCCACATCCCGGAGGGCCCCATAATATTATACTAGATAATCTATCTGCTTTAATTGTCCTATATAATATTTTATTTTCTCCTAAAATATGTTCTTGTCCTACATAATCATCCAATGTTTTAGGCATCATTCTATATGCCAATGGTTTACTTAAGTCCACTTTTACCTCTGCCTTTCATTATCTTCCTAAATATTTTAATCCTTGTTTTATTATTTCCTCTGTTGTCAAATTGCTTTCTCCTATCTTAGATATAGCCTTTTCAACTTCTCTGCGAGTATATCCAAGTACCTGTAATGCTTCAATAGCATCTTTAGCACTATCACTTACTTCTATCTTCTGTTTTATCTCATTTTCTTGTTCAGTTGCTTCTTGTGTCTTTATCTTATCTTTTAATTCTAATATAATTCTTTGAGCAGTTTTAGCACCTATTCCCGGTAATTTTTTTAAAGTAGTTACATCATCTGTTATAACAGCTAATGCAAATTTTGATGGTGCTATATTTGACAATATTCCCACTGCTGACTTTGCCCCAATTCCTCCAACACTAATCAATAGTTCAAACATTGCAAGTTCTTCAACATTTAAAAATCCATATAAACTTACGTCATCTTCTCTTACTCTCATAAAAGTATATATTTTAGTTTCTGAATCAACTTCAAGATTCTGTATTGCTCCTTCTGGCATAAATATCTTATATCCTACACCATGTACATCTATTACAACATAATCTTGTCTTTTTATGTCAATTATTCCTTTTAAGTATGCTATCATCTTTTGTTTCCTCCTACTAACTGAATATTATTCATTTTAACACATAAACATTTGTTTGTAAATATTTCAATTTCATAATTTTGTATATTTTTTGCAAACATGGGAATATTAACTATAAATATTTTTAGGAGGTATTTTTATGGGAATTGAAAAACATATACATGTGACTGGAACTTCTAATGTTTCGTGGAAAGATGCTATAATTCAAACTGTCAATGAAGTTGCTAAAACTATCAGTAACATTACTTCTATCAAAATTCTTGATCAAAGAGCCAAAATCTCTGTAAATAAGCTTATCGAATATTATGTGGATCTTGATGTAGCTTTTTTAGTTGATAAAGATAGATAAGGTTTATAAGCTTACCCTAATAAAACTTAAATTTTGTAAAGGAAATTTTTATTATGAATCCAACAGAAACACCAAAAGAATACAGCAAATATGTGAACAAAAAATCACCTAACTCTCCAATATTAAAAGATTGTTTTAATGCTTTTTGGGTTGGTGGATTAATTTGTACTATAGGACAATTTATATTTTTCTATTGCAAATACAAAGGTCTTGATCAAACATCATGCTCTACAATCGTATCAATTAGTTTAATTGGTATCGCTATATTTTTGAGTGCTATAAATGTATTTAATAGAATCGGCAAATTCGCTGGTGCAGGTTCTCTTATACCTATCACAGGTTTTGCTAATTCAATAGTTGCACCAGCAATGGAATATAAATCTGAGGGCTATATTATGGGAGTTGGAGCAAAAATGTTTACAGTTGCTGGCCCTGTTCTTGTATATGGTATATCAAGCTCTGTTATTATTGGAATCATTGCTTGTTTATTAATGTAAATTTTATTTAAGGAGTGTTTATTAAATGAATAAATTAGGAAAACATACTTTGCAACTTACTACTCCTCCAACAATACTTGAAACTGCTGCCATTGTTGGTCCTAAAGAATCAAATGGCCCTCTTGCAGAATATTTTGATAAATGCATAGAAGATGAATTCTGGGGCGAAGATTCTTGGGAAAAGGCTGAAAGTAAATTTGTCAAAGAAACTGTTAATACTGTTTTAGAAAAATCAGGTGTCGCTGGAAAAGACATTGACTATGTGTTTGCTGGTGACTTATTAAATCAATGTATTTCTTCTAGTTTTGCTATGAGAGATAGTAATATGCCTTTCTTTGGATTATTTGGCGCTTGTTCTACTTTTGTAGAAGGCTTATGTATTGGATCTGTTTTCATGGATAGTGGTGCTTGTAATAATGTTCTATGTGCTACTTCAAGCCATTTTTGCAGTGCTGAAAAACAATTCAGATTTCCTCTTGAACTTGGAAATCAACGTACTCCAACTAGTCAGTGGACGGTAACTGGTTCTGGTGCAGCTATACTCTCTAAGCAAGGAAACGGCCCTCGTATTACACATATTACACCAGGAATAATCGTAGACCTTGGAATTAAAGATGCTAATAATATGGGGGCTGCTATGGCACCAGCAGCACTTTCTACTATTTGCACTCATTTCGAAGATACTGGTAGAACTCCAGATTATTATGATGCAATTATAACTGGTGACCTCGGCTACATCGGAAAAGATATACTAAATGATTTATGCAAGAAAAATGGATATGATATTAGCACCAGATATAATGATTGTGGAGTTTTAATGTTTAATCAAAAGAAACAAGATACACACAGCGGTGGTAGTGGTTGTGCATGCATTGCTACTGTTTTCTCTGGCTATCTATTTAGATTAATGAAAGAGCAAAAAATAAAGAAACTATTATTAGTAGCAACTGGAGCTTTAATGAATTCAACCACAAGCCAACAAGGTGAATCTATCCCCGGTATTGCTCATGCTGTTTCAATCGAATTTTAACTAAGAAAGGAGTGTATAATGGATTTTTTTCAAAGTATTAACTGGATGACTGTACTAAATTGCTTTATTGTCGGCGGCATTCTCTGTGTTATTGGTCAAATTTTAATAGATAAAACTAAACTTACTCCTGCAAGAGTCTTAGTTGCATACGTTACAGTTGGAGCAATTCTTGGTGGACTTGGTATATATCAATATTTAATTGATTTTGCAGGATGTGGAGCTACTGTACCTCTTACAGGATTTGGAGCAAACCTAGCTAAAGGTGCTATTGACGCAGTCAAAGAAACTGGTCTGCTCGGTGCTTTCACAGGAGGTGTTAAAGCTTCTGCTGGCGGAATAGCTGCTGCTGTTTTCTTCGGATATATTGCCTCACTTGTAGCTAAACCTAAATTAAAAAAACAATAAATAAAAAACTTCTTATCTTTTTTATATTTGATAAGAAGTTTTCGTTTTATTCTCATTTATTTCTGTTATATTCTCTAATCATTATTTTTTCAAGTGTTATTTTTATTCCATCTGGTCGTATTCCTAAAACAATTTTGCTTGGATCTAAATCATACTGATGAATTTTATCCTGAATTAACTCATAAGTTTTATTTTCATACGAAATATCTTTGCTTTCTGTAGCCAAAGCGGTCTGTATTGATTTTGATATTTCACTATATTTTCTTCCTTGTTCTGCTTGTTTTATCATTCTCTTAGCATCATATTTAGTGCTTTCATCTTTACCATTTTGTATATAGTCTCTTGATAACTCTGTTACAGTATCATAATTTTCTCTGCTCATGCATATTCGTGCTAGTGTTAAATATGTATTTTCATCATCTCCTGTTATTTCTCTTAAGTTATCCCTTATTCTCATAACATCTGATGACAATACTCTTTCTGGAATTTCTTGAGCCATATATGCTCTTAGTTGAGAATCTCTTCCTTGTAATCTCTTTTTTGCTTCTACTACATCTATATTTCCTTGAGCAATTCCATTTGCAATATCAATTACATCTTTAGCAAATCTTGAACTTCCAGCTTTATTTGCCCTAAATTCTCCCTCTTTTCTATACAATTTGCTTGTTACAATTGTAGTCTCATACTGTCTTACACTTTCACTTGATTCAAATTTTCTTATAAGGTCTTTTACTCTTTTCAGGTCTTCTTCTGTCGTTACACCATCAATCGCTTTTTCGGCACAGCTTATGAACATTCCTTTATATCTGCCTAATATTTTATTACCTCTTACCTTTAGCATATTAGTAAGTATTGTTTCCATTGTTTTAGTATTTTCATCTAATTCAGCTAAGACTTGATTTGTAGCTTTCTCTTCTTCTTCTTTTCGGCTTTGACCTTTTCTCATTTCAGCTTCTATTCTTTGTCTTAGAATATTCATTCTGTTATATCCAGAATTTGATGACACTACTATTTTCTTTTCTTTTTTACTAGCTTTATGTTCTTCTCTTTTTTCTTTATGTTCAGCAATACACTTTTCAATTTCTGCAACAGCTTCAGCCTCTAGTTTTCTTTTGCTTTCATCTTCTTTTATTTTCTCTTCTCTTGCTTTTTTTCTTGCCTCCCTTGCCATTTCTTCTTTTTGTTTCTTTTTTATTTTTTGTCTTTTCTTATACTCTACTTGTTTTTCTTTTCTTTCTTTTAGCTTTTCTTCTATCGCCAATACGCCTTCAATACATACGTTAATTTCTTCATCTTCTGCAATCTCTTCAGGAGTCTTTCCTTGTTTTAATAAACTTTGTACTTCAGCTCTTTTTGCTTTTGCAATTTTAGTTATTTCAGGATGATTTCTCTTATAATTTCTGCATTGTTCTCTCATTTCTTCGCTAAGCATTTCTTCTGGATATAATCTCTCAATTATAATTTCCTTCTTAGCTCTGTCAAATGTTTGTCTAATTCTATATATGTCTTTTTTGCTATATCCTAAACTTTGATATTCTGAAACTAGATTTTCTAATTTTTCGCCTTCTTTTACTCTAACTATTATAGAATCTATTTCTTCATCTGTTAGTTTTATGGTTGCAACTTTCTTTTTCTGTTCTCTTGTTGCTTTTCGCTTAGCCTTCCTAGCTTCTATTTTCTTCTGTATTACAAGTACTCCTTCAATACACACATCTAGCTCTTCATCTGCTGCAATTTCTTCTGGAGCTTTGCCTCGACTTAATAAACTTTGTATTTTCTTCTTCTTTTCTCTAGCAATTCTACCTACTTCTGCATTTTTATATTTATATTTTGTACACTTTTGGCTTAAGTCTTCCCCTAGCATTTCATCTGTATACAATCTCACAATTTTATTTTCTAATTGTGCATTATTAAATGCAGTTCTTAAGTGAGATATAGCCCTTTTTGTATATCCTTGCTTTGCATATTCTGCTACTATATCTTCTACATTTTCACCTGCTATCGCTCTGTCTCTTACGGATTTTAATTGCTCCTCTGTTACGCTTTTTATAGCTACTGGTTTCGCCAATTTACTTCTTGCAGCTCTTACTCTTCTAGCTTCCTCTGCCTTCTCAGCTTTTATTCTTTTAGCTTCTTCTGCCTTCTCAGCCTTTACTCTTTTAGCTTCTTCTGCTTGCTTTTTTTCATATATTTGCTTGTATATTGCAGATACACCTTCTATGCACACATTAAGCTCTCTATCTGATGCAATTTCCTCTGGTGTATTTCCTTGCTCTAATAAATTTCGTATTTTTGCTTCTTTAGCTCTGGCCATATCACGTATTTCATGATGATTATTCTTATAATTCCTGCATCTTATCTTCATCTCATCATCAAGCATTTCATCTGTATATAATCTTACAACTCTATCTTCTACTCTTGCTCTAATGAACTCCTTTTTTAAAGTAGCTATTTCTTTGTTATTGAAACCTAATTTTTCATATTCCTTAATTACATCATCAATGCTTTCATTAGTTTTTGCTATTTCTGATATAGACTCTAGTGCTTCCGCCATTACATCTTTTTTTGTTTGATACTTAGAAAACTTTTTTTCTATAAAATTACTTATATCTTTTTGATTATTATGTAAATATTCTTCAATCTCACTCTGGCTCATTCCAGCTTGTTGCATTCCATAAGATATTAAATCCCATGCTGACTTGATAATTTCTTTTCTTCTCATTGCATATTTCCTTTTTTCTTAATATTCTCTGTCATTAGTATTTCATATCTTATTTCTCATTATTTTGTCATTAAATTCTTTATGTAATCCATTTCCTCTTCTGCGTTTAATCTCATAAATATAGGTTCACCTTTTTCAATCACATGAATGCCTTTTATATTTTTATACAATTTTAAATCATCCCATTGTACATTGTTGTCAATTCCTAATTGTCTTAATATCTCATTTGATGTTTCATTTAAAAATGGACGTATTAATATAGCTATCTCTTTTAAACTAGCGACTAAGTGATACATTGCTGATTTTAATTTCTCTTGCTTTACTTCCTTTTCGTCTTCGCTTTCTCCTTCTACTACCTTAGCCAATGACCATGGAGCTGTTTCATCAATATATTTATTAGTTCTTGCTATATATGACCATATTGTTTGAAGTGCATTAGATATCTCATATTCATTCATCTTTTCTTCAAATTCTGAAATTACGTTTTCTCCTGCTTTTTCAAATTCTTCGTCAACATCATTTGGAGTTCCATTATATTCAGGAACATTTCCCTCGTAATATTTATTTATCATTGATACTGTTCTATTTAATAAATTGCTTAAATCATTACACAAGTCAAAATTATATCTTTGTACAAAGTTTTCGGGTGTAAACAATCCATCTGTTGCCATTGGCATTTCTCTTAATAAGAAATATTTAGTAGCGTCTAATCCATATCTTTTAATTAATTGTTCTGGATATATAACATTTCCTTTTGATTTAGACATTTTTCCATCTTTCATTGTAATCCAATTATGTACAACTATTGTTTTAGGAATAGGCAAATCAAGCGCCATTAAGAAAATTGGCCAATATATTAAATGGAATCTTGCTATATCTTTACCAACTACTTGGCAATTTGCTGGCCAATATTTATTAAATAAAGTTTCATCATCTGATGTATATCCTAAAGCAGTTAAATAGTTTGTAAGTGCATCTAACCATACATATATAACATGCTTTGGATCACTTGGCACTTGTATTCCCCACTTAAAAGATGTTCTTGTAACGCATAAATCTTCTAGTCCTGGTTTTAAGAAATTATTAATCATTTCATTTTTTCTAAATGCAGGCTTAATAAAATCAGGATGGTCTTCATAGTATTTAATTAATCTTGGAGCATATTTTTTCATATTAAAGAAATATGCTTCTTCTTTCATCTTCTTTACTTCTCTTCCACAATCAGGACATTTTCCATCAACTAATTGTGTTTCAGTAAAATAGCTTTCACAAGGTTCACAATACCAACCTTCATATTCACCTTTATAAATATCACCTTGTTTTAAAAATCTCTCAAATATCTTTTGAACAGCAATAACGTGATATTCATCTGTTGTTCTTATGAATTTATCATAATCTATTTTCATTGTTTTCCACAATTCTATGGCTGCTTTTGCTTGAATATCAACATATTCTTTAGGTTGCATTCCCGCTTCCACTGCTTTATTCTCTATTTTTTGTCCATGCTCATCAACTCCTGTAAGCATGAAACAATCTTCTCCTTTTAATTTATGATACTTTTTCAAGCTATCTGCCAATACTTCTGTATATGATGTTCCAATATGAAATTTTCCACTTGGATAATATATTGGAGTAGTAATATAAAATTTGTTCATATAAAAATTCCTTTCCGTATCTATATACAAATAAAAATGTCTAACAAATTATATCATATTTGTTAGACATTTACTATATTTTGTACTGATTTTGTTAAATTAATCTTATATTTCCATTTGATTTCCTAAGAAACTTGCAGCAACTTTCAGAAGTTGCTCTTCAGATTGCCCAAATTTTGTCCCATTTTCTTTTGCAAGCAGAATTATGCTACCAATTATCTCACTATCTGATATTATTGGTGCTATTACCTGAGATTTTTGTTCTTTTTCTTTATTTCCTTTAAAAGTAATTGGTATTATTCCATCGTTCTCACTATTATACATTTCTCTTTTGTCCATTATTTTTTCAAGTTCTTGACTAATGCTTTGCTCTAAAAAGTCTTTCTTTAAACATCCTGATACTACTATTACTGAATCTTTATCTGTTACTATTGTTATCTGGTTTGTAACTTTTGATATACTGTCTGCATACTCTGCTGAGAAATTAGCAAGTTCTCCTATTGGAGAATACTTTCTTAGTATAATATCTCCGTCTTTTTCTGTAAAAATTTCAAGCGGGCTTCCTTCTTTTATCCTTAATGTTTTCCTTATTTCCTTTGGTATAACTATTCTTCCTAGGTCGTCTATTCTTCTCACTACTCCTGTTGCTTTCATTTTATTTTTCCCTTATCATATATTTAGGTTTTGTGGTTTTACCTATAAACCAATTTTTTCTTTTTATATTGTTATTATGTAACATAATATGAATTTTTATGCAAAAAAAAATTCCTCTTTCTAGGAATTTCAATAAATAAATTTTCGTTTGAGACATCAATACATATTGACATCTCAAACGAAAGTCTAATTTTACATATCACTTTTTTCTTCATTTACACTTTCAAGTGCTTTTTCTATTGCTTTTGCAAAATCACTTAAAACAACTGTCTTTATAGTAATTGGTTTGTCTGTTATATAATCATTTATTATTTGTTTTAATTTATTCATTTTAGATTTTTCTTCTAATAATAAATCAGGATTTTTATTAATTCTTGTCATTAATTTTTCCTTTATTATTACTACATCTTCATTACTTGCACATGATAGTCTCTGGAATATCTGATATGGATCTGTATATTTGAATATTGGAATGTCCATGCACTCTTTATCAAATCTATCATAAAAGATTTCCATCTTCATTGGAATATTCTTAAATACAGATTCAGCTTTTTCTTTATACATCTTATCTTTTAATTGAGCATTTAGTTCATTAAATCTTTTTATTATATCTTCCATATCTAAGTCTGCATCTTTAACATATACAGCTGTAAGTTCTTCTTCCGGATTATCACAATATTCTGAAGTTATTGAAGCTATATTCATTCCATTTAGAAATGTACTTTTTATTGTATCTTCATCATAAGATATTAAATCTTTCTTTATAAAATACATGAAATAAGCATAAAGTTTTACTATATCAACCAATCTTATTTTTCCGTTTTTTACAGTATCAAGTACATCGTCTATAACCTTAGGAAATTCATCATCTGATATTTTCCAATACTCTTCTGTAAGCAGTCTTTTATACCCTGGTAAGTTACCTGTATCAACAGTATTTACTATCTCTTCCATGTCTCTCTTGAAGATTTTCATGTCAAATATTCTAGTTCTGACAAATAGTTCAATAAATTTAAAGAATCTATATTCTGCTTTAAAATTATAATAATAGTTATTATCAAATTCTTTAATATAAAATTGTCTATTATCCATAAATACTCTTGATGATACTACCATTGATTTATATTCTTCATTATCTTCTATATTTACAAATTTGTCTTTAGTTATCTTTCCAGCTTTTATTTCAAATGATACAGCTATTGTAAATATAAGCATTGTTTGTAATATACGGTTATTAGTATTTGGATATGATTTATTAACCATGTCAAATATTTTCTTAAAATCTGCAAGTGCATGTTTCAATATTCTTAGATTTCTTGTTCCACTTTTTTCAAAAGTAGATATTATAAGACTGGTGTTAGATTTCAAGAATCGTATTAATTCCGGATATCTTTCATATCTCATTAATATACCATTTATAATATACGTAAATTCCGGTTGATACTCAAATGTCTCGCCTATAAGCTTTTCTTTTATTCTTTCATAATCATTCGCTTTATCGAAAACATCTTCTATTGTATCTTGAATTTTCTCTACCATAGGTTTATTATTTTCAAATAATTTCTTTTCTTTGTCTAATAAATATGTTGCAATAAATGTTTTCATTTCAATATTATTGCTTTTTAGTTTTGTAGATAATTCTTTTTCATTACATATAATTATTGTTTTTATATGATCATGT
>ERZ826220.3007-NODE-3007-length-13590-cov-9.200369_pt1 | contig 13590 bp, 9 predicted proteins | sample MGYA00519927_ERZ826220 | MGnify/ENA primary metagenome ERZ826220 (study PRJEB31778, sample SAMEA3449225) | human gut metagenome | biome: human gut; feature: human-associated habitat; material: faeces | place: United Kingdom | collected 2010/2012 ...
GTCAGCTCGTGTCGTGAGATGTTGGGTTAAGTCCCGCAACGAGCGCAACCCTTGTCATTAGTTGCCAGCAGTAAGATGGGCACTCTAGTGAGACTGCCGGGGATAACTCGGAGGAAGGTGGGGATGACGTCAAATCATCATGCCCCTTATGTTCTGGGCTACACACGTGCTACAATGGCCGGTACAGAGAGAAGCCAGACCGCGAGGTGGAGCAAAACTCAAAAGCCGGTCCCAGTTCGGATTGCAGGCTGCAACTCGCCTGCATGAAGTCGGAGTTGCTAGTAATCGCAGATCAGAATGCTGCGGTGAATGCGTTCCCGGGTCTTGTACACACCGCCCGTCACACCATGGAAGTTGGGGGCGCCCGAAGTTGGTCGAGAAATAGATTACCTAAGGCGAAATCAATGACTGGGGTGAAGTCGTAACAAGGTAGCCGTATCGGAAGGTGCGGCTGGATCACCTCCTTTCTAAGGAGACGAAAGTTTCTGCACTATGATTGTTTTATATGGGGAATTAGCTCAGCTGGGAGAGCACCTGCCTTGCACGCAGGGGGTCAAGGGTTCGAGCCCCTTATTCTCCACCATCTGCAATTATTTGTATGCCGGATGGCAACAAGGAAATTGCAATTGCACATTGAAAACTGAATAACATTTGTGTAAAGCAAAAATCGAAAACGAAACGAAATCGAGAAAAGTATTAGACGAAGTTAACCGAGTAGAGATACGAGAGAAACTAGGCAAGTCTTAAAGATTTGTGAAGGGTGTAATACTACGATTTCAAACCGAGAAACCAGAAAAGAAATTTTCACTAAGAGTTTTAACAATAATCTTAGAAGAATTAACGGTCAAGTTAAAAAGAGCATAAGGCGGATGCCTTGGCACTAGGAGCCGATGAAGGACGTGACAAGCTGCGATAAGCTGCGGTAAGGAGCAAATATCCGATATGAACCGCAGATTTCCGAATGGGGGAACCCACCTGTAGTAATGTGCAGGTACAGCTGTGTGAATAAAATAGCGCAGTATGAGGAAACGGGGTGAACTGAAACATCTAAGTAGCCCCAGGAGAAGAAAGAAACATCGATTTCCCAAGTAGCGGCGAGCGAACGGGAAGGAGGCCAAACCGATAACTTGTTATCGGGGTTGCGGATCATCAGAAATGATTCTAAAAGGATAGTCGAACGGTTTTGGAACAGCCGAGCGAAGAGGGTGAAACTCCCGTAGACGAAATCCGGATAGACATAGATGACACCAGAGTAGTACCGGACACGTGAAACCCGGTATGAAGCCGGAGGGCCCACCCTCCAAGCCTAAATACTACCTAGTGACCGATAGAGAACAGTACCGTGAGGGAAAGGTGAAAAGGACCCCGGGAGGGGAGTGAAATAGAACCTGAAACCTTATGCTTACAAGCAATGGGAGCGCAAGTGACCATGTACTTTTTGTAGAACGGGCCAACGAGTTATGGTATGTAGCGAGGTTAAGATGCTGGAGCATCGGAGCCGAAGCGAAAGCGAGTCTTAATAGGGCGATTAGTTATATGCTGTAGACCCGAAACCGGGTGACCTATCCATGTGCAGGTTGAAGCGAGAGTAAAATCTCGTGGAGGACCGAACCCATATACGTTGAAAAGTGTTGGGATGACGTGTGGATAGCGGTGAAATTCCAATCGAACTCGGATATAGCTGGTTCTCCTCGAAATAGCTTTAGGGCTAGCCTCATAGTAAGATACGCAGGGGTAGAGCACTGAATGTTCTAGGGGCCTTCACCGGTTACCGAAAACTATCAAACTCCGAATACTGCGCAATCATCTATGGGAGTCAGACTATGAGAGATAAGTTCCATGGTCGAAAGGGAAACAGCCCAGACCTACAGCTAAGGTCCCAAAATGTAAGTTAAGTGGAAAAGGATGTGGAGCTGCATAAACAGCTAGGATGTTGGCTTAGAAGCAGCCATTCATTTAAAGAGTGCGTAACAGCTCACTAGTCGAGTGGCTCTGCGCCGAAGATAAACGGGGCTAAAACTTACTACCGAAGCTTAGGATACCTTTTGGTATGGTAGAGGAGCATCGTATAAGAGTTGAAGGTGAACTGTAAGGTAAGCTGGATTTTATACGAGAGAGAATGTTGGCATGAGTAGCGAGAGGCAGGTGAGAATCCTGCCCACCGAAAATCTAAGGTTTCCTGAGGAAGGTTCGTCCACTCAGGGTTAGTCGGGACCTAAGCCGAGGACGAGAGTCGTAGGCGATGGACAACTGGTTGAGATTCCAGTACCACCGAAAGTCGTTTGAGTGAAGTGGGGACACAGAAGGATAGACAGAGCACGCCGTTGGTAGAGCGTGTCCAAGCAGTGAGGCTTGTGCGTAGGCAAATCCGCGCATTTTAAGGCTAGGCTGTGATGGGGAGGGAAAAAAGTACCGGAAGCTGTTGATTTCACACTGTCAAGAAAAGCCGCTAGCGAGACCGTAGGTGCCCGTACCGCAAACCGACACAGGTAGATGAGGAGAGAATCCTAAGGTGAGCGAGAGAACTATTGTTAAGGAACTCGGCAAAATTACCCCGTAACTTCGGGAGAAGGGGTGCCATCGAAAGATGGCCGCAGTGAAAAGGCCCAGGCGACTGTTTAGCAAAAACACAGGTCTCTGCTAAAGCGAAAGCTGAAGTATAGGGGCTGACGCCTGCCCGGTGCTGGAAGGTTAAGGGGACTGCTTAGAGCAATCGAAGGCATGAACTTAAGCCCCAGTAAACGGCGGCCGTAACTATAACGGTCCTAAGGTAGCGAAATTCCTTGTCAGGTAAGTTCTGACCCGCACGAAAGGCGTAACGATCTGGGCGCTGTCTCAACAATAGACTCGGTGAAATTGTAGTACCGGTAAAGATGCCGGTTACCCGCAGCAGGACGGAAAGACCCCGTGGAGCTTTACTGCAGCTTGATATTGGATTTCGGCATTGCATGTACAGGATAGGTGGGAGACTGCGAACTCAGTACGCCAGTATTGAGGGAGTCACCGTTGGGATACCACCCTTGTAATGTTGAGGTTCTAACTTTGTACCGTGACCCGGTATGAGGACAGTGTCTGGCGGGCAGTTTGACTGGGGCGGTCGCCTCCTAAAGAGTAACGGAGGCGCCCAAAGGTTCCCTCAGTGCGGACGGAAATCGCACGAAGAGTGTAAAGGCAGAAGGGAGCTTGACTGCGAGACAAACAGGTCGAGCAGGGACGAAAGTCGGGCTTAGTGATCCGGTGGTACCGAGTGGAAGGGCCATCGCTCAACGGATAAAAGCTACCCCGGGGATAACAGGCTGATACCCCCCAAGAGTCCACATCGACGGGGGTGTTTGGCACCTCGATGTCGGCTCGTCTCATCCTGGGGCTGAAGTAGGTCCCAAGGGTTGGGCTGTTCGCCCATTAAAGAGGTACGCGAGCTGGGTTCAGAACGTCGTGAGACAGTTCGGTCCCTATCCGCTGTGGGCGTTGGAGATTTGAGTGGAGCTGTTCTTAGTACGAGAGGACCGGGATGGACATACCTCTGGTGCACCAGTTGTTCTGCCAAGGGCATAGCTGGGTAGCCACGTATGGAAGGGATAAGTGCTGAAAGCATCTAAGTACGAAGCCCCCCACAAGACAAGATCTCCTCCTTAAAGGTAAGACCCGTGAGAGACTATCACGTTGATAGGTCGGAGGTGGAAGTGCAGTAATGTATGGAGCTGACCGATACTAATAGGTCGAAAACTTGACCAAAGGTTTCAAGGCAAAGCGAAGGAAGATGGAAGCTTTAGACAGATATTATTCAGTTTTGAGGGTGCAATAGAGCAAACTCAAAAGATATGCGGTGGCAATAGCGAGGAGGTCACACCTGTTCCCATACCGAACACAGAAGTTAAGCTCCTTAGCGCTGATGATACTTGGTGGGAGACTGCCTGGGAAAGTAGGACGCTGCCGCTTATTTTGGTCCTATGGTCAAGCGGTTAAGACACCGCCCTTTCACGGCGGTAACCCGGGTTCGATTCCCGGTAGGATCACCAAACAGACCAGGTTCTCAATATGGGAATCTGGTTTTTCCTTAATGGGAAGCTTTGTGCCAGTGTCCGCCAACATGGACTCCGGCGCATACCTAAAAAATCAATATCATGCGCCTGTGGTGGAATTGGCAGACACGCTAGATTTAGGTTCTAGTGCGAGAGCGTGGGGGTTCAAGTCCCTCCAGGCGCACCAAAGTAAAAGACCGCAAGGTCTTTTTTTGTTTATGATAAAGGCGCACTGTGAAAATAACCTAAAGTACAAATTAGTATATCCTTTAGGTTATTTTGCGTATTCTGGAAAGGCGTCTGAACGGTAAAAATACCACTTTTCTTCATGTATAGATTCGTTTGCGATAGTTTATTTTTAAGATATGGAATTTACTAGAATAACTGGGAGTATAATCCGAAGTCTTCTCCCTTTTTTTGCATCATAATAACATATCTATAGTCCGAAATTTGATTGGCGTTATTTTTTTGAGTCATGTCATCACAGAAATATCGAAAAATATCCTATCCTCTACAGTTAAAATAATTTAAGTTATTTTTCTTGCATGGCTATATGATTAAAACATTTCTCTTAAAGCTACTCTGTACAGTCACCCCGCTCTGTGATACTATACTATTTACAGGAGGCGAGTGTTATGAAAAAATATTTTATAGTACTGATTGCCATGGCGATCCTGCTGTTATGCCTTTGCATTTATGGATGGATCAAGCAGGAATCAGATAAAAAACAGGCTACGACTCTCCAAAAGGATCGGATCGATGCGGGGAACACGATTTTTTCTTATTATGGAAAAGAAGCTGAGAGTTTTGCAGAATCCTTTGATGAAAATGTCGTGTATTGCCTAAAATATGCGAGAAATCGCGAAACGGCGATGAACTATACGATAGAAGATAAAAAGTTGATTCGAGAGGTATTTAACGCTTTGACGAAAGTACGAGTGACTGGAGAATCCGATCAGCGAACAGAGGATTTCCAGGATATTTTAACCTTCGAACTTCCGATGGGAAAATCCTGCACACTTGTCTTCGAAGCAGGCAATTTAGTGGCTGGAGACAAAGTTTACAAGATCAGCGATGCAGAGGATCTCTGGGCGCTGACGACACAGATTGCGCTGGAAAACGAACCAGAGGGACATCACGAAAATCAACACGGGGATCGACACCATGAATAAACAGGGAAAAATTGCATTAATTTCGATTTTAGCGACAGTCCTGGGGGCAATATCCAGTGCGGTGATCTGGGTGGTCTTGAAAATCATGACCCTGGGCATGGACTTATTGTGGATGATACTTCCGGCGAAACTGGGAGCAGAGCATAATCTTATATATATGATGGCGGTTACGATTACCGGAGGCGTGATCATTGGACTTTGGCAGAAAAAATTCGGTTTGCTGCCGGAGGAACTGCCACAGGTTATGGGGCGTGTGAAAAAGGAAGGCTCCTATCCATATGACAATCTTCACATCCTCATCGTTTCAGCGCTGCTGCCATTGATTTTCGGTGGAGTGATTGGACCGGAAGCTGGGCTGACGGGCGTTATTGTCGGACTTTGCTGCTGGGTAGGTGACCGTCTCAAGTGCAAGGGCGATGAGTTGGCAGCACTGGCTCAGAGCAGTATGGGTGCAGCTTTAGGCGTTATTTTTAATGCGCCTTTTTTTGGAATCGTGCGAAACTTGGGTATCGACCGTGAAGAGGAAAAAAAGAAGCACAGTCATGCACGGCTGGTAGGAAAACCTGTGCGGATCTTTATTTACTGCATGGGTGCAGCTGGTGGTATAGCAGCTTTTGCAGGACTGGGTGCACTCTTCGGAGGAAGTGCAGGTCTTCCGCGATTTGATGCAAAACACACGATAAGCTGGATCCAGTGGGCATGGTTTTTAGGCATCGTAGCAGCGGCGATCCTGGCAGGCCTTTGCTATTTATTTTTTGCAAAGGTTTCGGAGAAACTGGGCAAAATGCTGCAAAATCATCGCATCGTATCCTGCATTTTGGCAGGGGTCTGCATCGCGACCGGGATGTATTTTCTGCCACTCACTACGTTTTCCGGGGAACACGAGATGGGAGAACTGATGAGCAGCTGGGAGGAGTATTCTGCGAAGATCCTAATCCTGACTGCGCTGGCAAAGATGCTGCTGGTGAATCTTTGTATTTCGCTAGGGTGGCGAGGAGGAAGTATTTTTCCTCTGATCTTTTCCGGAGTAGCTGCCGGATACGCCTTTGCAGCTATAACCGGGATCGACCCGAATTTTGCAGTAGCAGCTATGACGGCAGGACTATATGGCTATGTCAGCAGAAAACCGGTGATGACCGTAGCGGTGCTTTTGATGTGCTTCCCGCCGGTGTATATTTTCCCGCTGGCCGGGGCAGCTGTCATTGCCTCAAAAGTGCCGATACCTCCTAAAATGCATGAGGAAGAAAAAAATTGCAGATAATCAGTTCACATTTTCATGTGCAGAATCGGGGGTTTTTAAAGGCAAAAACAGAAAATGAGAGAAAAATGGAGGAGAAGATGAGGACAAGAGTCGAGTTTTATGCATAATGAATGTATACTCATTGACCTAATGAATTTGTATGCATGAGGGGGATTTACTTGAACTCTGTATGAGGTGATTCGAAATAGATACAGCTCACATTTTCTGTAAAAACTGAGGATCTCGATATTTTTACAGAAAGCGTTTCTGTTTTTGGAGTTAATGTAAGCCGTTTTCGTAGAAAATCGTGCCAGAACCATCACTTTGAGACGATGCGAATCCAGTGCTTTGGGCAGGGATCTTGCTTTTGGCAGCTGCAGGTGCAGGAACAGCCGTATTCTATAGAAGAAAAGCTGATCATTAAATTTTGAAATACAATCATTCCATACTTAATACTTATATCCTGGAAACAGGAGCAAAAGAGAAGGCAGTATGCAAACCTACTGCTTTCTTTTTTTGGATAAACTCAGTTTACGTTTTTCATGTGCAGAATCTGGGGGTTTTGAATCTGCAGGAGAGGTAATTCATAGAAAATCTTGTCAGGATCGTCGCTGACCAATGCTGCTCCCCTTCGAGTATAATGAATAAGGAGGAAAGAGACAAATGACACCTTGCCATAGGGAGACATTTGTTTATAATATAAAGGGAGAAAAATAAAGGATGGACTAGATGAAGAACGAACTGGAACAGAAAAACAACCTTGCCGCGATTGGCGCGCTGGCAATATTTTATTTTGTGTTTTTAGGAGGCGAATACCTCTTTGACAATATGATAGCTCATTACCTTTCTTCTGCAAAGGTAGTGGTGGCGCAAAGCGGGATCCTGGGTATCAGTGGGATCGGTTTTTTATGCTATTTCCAAATACAGAGATTTGTCACTTCGAAAAACCGTAGCGGAGTGTTGATGGGAGCAGTCGCCCTGGGGATCGTCTGCATTTTTATGGTGCAGCAGCACGTATCGTTTGCCGGAACGCTGTCGACAGGACTGATTTTATTTTTGCTACTGGGAATTTTGGGTGGAGGTGTCCATCTTATGGCAGCGGAGCTTTGGGCGGAAAGCCGCAAGCTGGCGCGATACGTCGGGACAGCTTACGGAGCAGGGATCCTGATGCAGTTCATCAACAATAATCTGGTGCGGCAGGAACTGGTGGAAGCAGTTATTCTTTCGGTGCTTTTAACGGTGCTGGCATGGATGCTTTCCCGCAAAAAAGAAAGCGTAGACGAGGAGCAATGTGAGGCAAGCCGGCTGCGTGCAGAAGAACTGAAGAATCCGAAAAACCCTCAAAAAGCAGCCATGCTGCTGGTGATTCTCGTTGCGCTGATGACATGCATTTTTGCAACACTTGATAATGCAGTCACTATGGCACATGCCAAGGGGACTATGGATATCGGGCAGTGGCCTCGGCTTTTGCTGGCGTGCAGCGGATTGGCAGCAGGCTGGATTTTTGATCTGGGAAAAAGAAAATACATGAGCATTATCATGTACTGTGTCATGCTTCTTTCGACGGTATGTGTAGTGATGATACAGTTTGGCGGACCATTCCTGGTGGGACTTGTAGTGTTTTATTTGTCCGCAGGGTTCTTTGCCGTTTATTTCACGACGGGATTCCTGGCTCTTTCCATGAAGATGAAGAGGCCTGCACTGTGGGCCGGTATGGGGCGGGGGATCAATAATCTGTGCGCTCTTATGACAGGGACTTTTTCTGTACTCCTGCTGGACACAGGAAATAACCTGCTGATAATGACCCTGAGCCTTGTGCTGTTTGCAGTCATCAGCGTAGTGCTGTATCTGTACCTTGGCCAGTACGAAACAACGAACGTGCAGATCGTTTCAGCAGAGCCGGAAAACGTTTTGCAGGAAGAAGAAATCATGCAGAAATTCTGTGAAAGATTTGTGCTGACCCAAAGAGAGGGGGAGGTGCTGGAAGCGATCCTCCATTCCGAAGAAAATGCGCAGAAAATCGCGGAAGAACTGAATTTGTCCCGTGCGGCATTGTACCGTCATATCAGCAGCATAAATGAGAAGACCGGGACAGGATCAAGGATCGGGCTTATACAGTTCTATTTTTCGTGGGAAAAAGAGCACCGCCTTGGCTAAAGAGCATCGTCTGGGCTAATGATTCTGGCGGCGCGTAAAATTGATATTGAGCAGGACGATCGAGGTCACGATAGCGATCATTCCGATGGCATGATTTCGTGTGAAGACCTCGCCGAACACCGTGATGCTTATGATGGTCGCCATGACAGGCTCCGAAAAGGTAAGCACAGCAGCCTTACCGGTTTCCATATGGGAAAGGCCGGTGGTGTACAGGAGGAATGGAGCCAGGGTGGAAACGAGTCCCAGCAGCAGAGAATGAAGTACTGCAAAGCCGCTGGCGGACGCTACAGCAGCGATTTCGCCAATATGACAGAACGGAAGCAGCGAGAGAGATGCGATCACAAATGTGTAGAAGGTCACGGTCAGCTCGCTGTATTTTTTTACGGCAACGCGTCCGAAAATGCTGTAAAGACCATAGCCAAGACCAGATCCGAGACCAGAAAGGATCGCCTGCCAGGAGATAGAAACTCCTCCGGCCCCGCCACTGACCAGACCAGTGATAAAAGTACATCCTCCTACTGCAAGCACAAGGGCGACAGCTTTTTTTGGAGTGAATTTTTCACGAAAAATAAGGCAGGACAGGATCATAACAAAGCAGGGCCCGGTGTAGAGCAGAGTGCATGCGATGGACAGTGTGCTCAGGGTGATGCAGAGAAAATAGCATATGTTGAAGAACGCGATGCTGGCAATGCCGGTTCCCAGGAACATCCACAGATCTCGCAGGTGGATCCGAAAAAGAGAGCGATCTTTGTACAGGATGATGATCAGAAGGCCCGCGGCAGCGATCAGGCTTCGCAGTTCTGTGATCTGGACAGGATCAAGTCCCATGCCTCGCAGTGTATTGGAAAACAGTCCAATGATCCCCCACAGGCAGCCGGCTGCCAGGACGCAGCATGGAGCCAGGAGTTTCCATGGATTAGAATTTGATGTATTGATGTGATTGGTCGTGTTCATATTCATAAGTCCTCTTTCAATAGATATAGTATAAATGAAAAAAGAGAGAAGTAAAGCAATAAATCAAGCAAAAGGACAGTGGCATTAACATTTTCCGGCAACATTTGCAATTCGACTTGAATATTATTCAGACTTTAGGTATAATTATTAAATCACGTAACGATTATAAACATTTAGAAACATAAGGAGAGAAATAAAATGAAGAAGAGCAAGATAGCTGTATTAGTAGCCATGGTAGTTGTTCTGGCGTTTTCCCTGGCAGCATGCGGCGGAAGCGACAAGAGCAGCAGTGACAAAACTGTTTACAAGGTAGGTACAGAACCGACATTCCCGCCGTTTGATACGACAGACGAGGATCAGAATATCGTGGGTCTGGATATGGATCTGATCAAGGCGATCGGGGAAGATCAGGGCTTCGATGTAGAATTCGAAAATCTGTCATTCGATGGACTGATCCCGGCACTGAAGGCCGGCAATATCGACATCGTGGCAGCAGGAATGAACAAGGATGACGAAGACAGACAGAAAGAAGTTGACTTCAGTGATTCCTACTATGAATCCAAGCTGTTTGTAGCGGTAACTGAAGATAACACGACGATCAAGAGTGTAGAGGATCTGACTCCTGATATGAAGGTTGCGGCACAGACTGGTACGACTGGTGCAAGCAAGGTTCAGGAACTGAAGGATGCTGGCAAGATCAAGGAAGCTGTTATTCTGGACGGACTGGATACCTGCATGATGAAGCTGATCAACGGAGACGTTTCTGCAGTCATCAATGACAAGCCGGTAACGGAAGCTTATATGAAGAAGCAGCCGGACAAGATCAAGATGGTAGGCGAAGCTCTGAATGCGGAAAACTATGGTTTCGCTGTACAGAAGGGTAACGCAGAACTGGTAGAAAAGATCAACAACGGTTTGAAGAATATTAAGGAAAACGGAACTTACGACAAGCTGGTTGATGAGTGGTTCAATAAATAAGAGCGGATCGATCTTGAAGAAATCGGATCGGACGAGCCTGCTGCCGAGGGCAGCAGCAACTAAGTAATTCGGATTGACCTCTGACCGGAATTCGGTCAGAGGTTGATTTCTTTTGAAGGAGGAAAAAACGTGGATCAGTATATACATGGGATAGCCGTAGCGGCAAGAGGAGTCCCGGTGACGTTGATCATTTCTCTCGTTGCAGTGCTGGGAGGACTTGTGCTGGGGCTTTTGGTGGCACTTGCCAAACGTTCTAAGTTCAAAATACTGCGCGGCATCGCAACGGTATATGTGGATATCCTGCGTGGAACACCGCTGCTGGTACAGGTGCTGATTTTAGGCTATGGTGTGCCACAGCTTGTTCGTGCTATCACGGGGATGCAGTTTAACTGGGAACCGCTGATCCTGGTCGGATTCATCGCCTGCGGTGTCAACAGCTCGGCATATATGGCTGAGATCATTCGAAGCGGTCTGCAGGCCGTGGATATCGGACAGACGGAGGCGGCCAGATCTCTGGGGCTCAACAGCAGGCAGACCATGCGGTATGTCATCGTGCCACAGGCTTTTAAGATCATCGTTCCGGCATTGGGAAATGAATTTGTTACGCTGATCAAGGAAACCTCCATTCTTTCCATGGTGGGCATCGTAGAAGTGACCAGGCGTGGTACTTTGTGGGCATCTCAATCGTTCCAGTCGTTCCCGGCGTATATCGGGGTGGCGGTCGTATATCTGATCATGACTCTGACCTTGTCCCGACTGGTATCGTATATGGAAAGGAGGATGGCACAAAGTGATAGAAGTTAAAAATTTATGTAAATCCTTCGGAGATCTTCAGGTTCTTAAAGGAATCAGTGAAACGATCAATGATCGGGAAGTAGTCTGCGTGATCGGTCCTTCCGGTTCCGGCAAGAGCACATTCCTGCGTTGTCTGAATCTGTTAGAAGAACCAAGCGGTGGAGAAGTTTTTCTGGATGGGAAGAAGATCAATGATTCTGATGTGGATATCGATGAGATTCGAGAAAAACTGGGCATGGTATTCCAGGGATTCAATCTGTTTCCACACATGACGGTACTGGATAATCTGACCCTGGCACCGATCAAGGTCAAGGGTATGGAAAAGGCTGCTGCCGAAGAAAAGGCCCGTAAACTGCTGGAAACCGTAGGTCTTGCCGATAAGGCAGAAAAATATCCGGCATCTCTTTCCGGCGGACAGAAACAGAGAGTTGCTATCGCGAGAGCACTGGCGATGGATCCGGAAATCATGCTCTTCGATGAACCGACTTCCGCACTGGATCCGGAAATGGTAGGCGAAGTACTCAATGTCATGAAAAACCTGGCTGAAAACGGGATGACCATGGTGATAGTTACCCATGAAATGGGTTTTGCGCGAGAGGTGGCAGACCGGGTGCTTTTTATCGACGAAGGAAATATACTGGAGCAGGGAACTCCGGCAGAACTTTTCGGTAATCCTCAGCATGACCGGACGAAGAACTTCCTAAGCAAGGTGCTGTAGTCGCATATCCGGGAAATAAAATCAAACAGATATAAAAGAAAAGCCAGAAATTATGAAGGATCTCTGGCTTTTGCTGTTTATTGTTTACAGACTATCTGTAAAACTCCTATTTAAACTGAAGCTGATTAAAGGCGTCCAGTATGGCTTGATCGGTTTCGTTGTTGGCAAAGATCAGAGCGATGCCATCCTTGTGGGCCGCAACCGGGATGCCGGAAACGCTGTCGGAGGATTCGATTTCTTTGTAGGCGTCGGAATCTTCTTCAAACTGATAGAGCTCTACGGCTCCATCGTTATATTCTTTGCCAGCTGTTGCGCCGATCATGGCGTACATCGTTTCTTCTCCTCCTGTCAGTTCAAGAGCTTCTGCTGCAGCGTCGATGTTTTTTTCGATTTTCGGTGCTTCTGTTTCCTTGGATTTGTCGGAAGAACTGCTGTCGCTGCCGCCGCCGCAGGCTGTGAATGCCAGAAGCAGAACCATGGAAAGAAGAATGGTGATGATTTTTTTCATAGTGACCTCCTCGTCATTTGAAAATAAAGTAAAAAATAAGTTGCTGATCAATATTATATCATACAAGCACTGTAAAAGAGGTATTTTTAGATGAAAAAACATAGCACTTTAGAGCGGCTGGATCTAGGTAGAGAGATCCGGATCCTGGCGCTGGGATTGATCGGATCGCTGATCATGGCGATCAATATCAAAAGCTTCGTACATACCGGAGGACTTTATCCGGGCGGTTTTAACGGAGTGACGCTGCTGATCCAGACGTCGTTTCAGCGTTTTTTAGGAATATCATTGCCATTTTCTCCGATCAGTCTGGCACTGAATGCGATCCCGGCGATCTTCAGTTTTCGGGCTATAGGCAAACGCTTTACGCTCAATACGGCTCTGATCATTGTGGCCACCAGTGTATTCACCGATATCGTTCCAGCTATGCCGATCACGCAGGACATCCTGCTGATCAGTGTGTTTGGAGGTCTGATCAACGGTGCTGCGATCAGTTTGTGTCTGATCGGCGGGACTTCGACGGGCGGAACGGATTTCATTGCTGTGTATTTTCTGGAAAAGAAAAATCGGGATGTCTGGAATTTTATCCTCATGGGGAATGCCACTGTTTTAGTACTGGCAGGTTTGCTGTTTGGATGGGACAAGGCCCTTTACTCCATTATTTTTCAGTTCACATCGACACAGATGATACATCTGCTTTATCAGGAACATAACAAGATCACCTTGTTTATCGTGACGGAGCTGCCGTATGAGATCTATCAGGAAATCATGGTAACGGTGCATCACAGTGCAACGGAAATTTCGGCGACGGGAATGTATTCGCAGGAGCCGAAAACCATGCTCTACTGTATAGTTTCCAGCACGGAGGCCAAGATCGTTACCCGCAAGATCCTGGAAGCGGATCCGAAGGCTTTGATCAATGTGATAAAGACGGAAACGTTCAAAGGAAGATTTCATCAGACGAGGCATTATTGAATGTGCGGAGCATAGTATAGAAATAAAAATGGGCTATCAATTATATGATAGCCCATTTTTGTGGATTCTCAATT
>ERZ826220.3021-NODE-3021-length-13553-cov-3.031116_pt1 | contig 13553 bp, 9 predicted proteins | sample MGYA00519927_ERZ826220 | MGnify/ENA primary metagenome ERZ826220 (study PRJEB31778, sample SAMEA3449225) | human gut metagenome | biome: human gut; feature: human-associated habitat; material: faeces | place: United Kingdom | collected 2010/2012 ...
GCTTACCCCTAATACCATTTTCAGCATTACCGGACGCGATTGGATTATTAAAGCGTTTAATTAGGCTTTAGTATTATTCAGGGAAAAGCCTGAAACGACAAAGCCACCCAACGCTGGCGGCGTTGGGTGGCTGCTTATCATGGCGGTTTATAAGAAGAAAAAGCTAAACAGGATAATGTATTTCATCGTGTATTGTTACTTACCTAATTTTCGTCTGAGTTAAAACCAACAGGAATGTAAAATGTGCAACGAGGGCATTGCCAAACATCCCCCTTGTCTTTCTTCGCCCGAACTAACTGCACTTTACAATTAGGGCATTTTTCAATCTTCGGCAGTGGGTTATTGCTGTTGGAAATTCGCTCCTCTTTGGAAATAAGGAAATCTTTTTTTGTTGCAATCCGTTCTCGCCCGGAGCACAAAATGTATCCTTCATGGGCATAAGAAATACAGTATTCGCAACCCGTGCAGTCGTCAACAAAGTTTGCGTAATTTTTTCCCTTCCAGTTTCGGATTCCAATAGGGCACCCATCGACATGTAGCGCTAATCCGCGCTGCGTTAAGGGCATTTTATCTGAGGCTTTTTCAAATCGCTGATACCATTTTTCAGACACAGCATTATATTTCCACGATTTCCGATCGCTGGACTTGAGCAGAATATCCGACAATTCTTCAACGGAAATATCTCTTTTTTCTTTGCTTAAATCGATTTCAATGGTGGAAATCTTTTTCTCCTTCAACTTTTTCAGCTTTTCATCGTCAATGGGATGGGTAACATAGATTTCTATAAAGAAATATTTATCACCAGAATATACTACGATATCCGGTATGATGTCATCGAAACGTTTTTCCAGTTCGACATGATCAAAGGAAATTTTCTTTTCCAGATATAGCAGTTGTTTCGACTTGCTGGACTGCGGAAATTCGACGTAGACGGGAGGAATGGCCATTTTCTTTGCGCGCGAAAGAATGTCCTTTGCTGCCAAATGTAAGGAAGACTCATATCCATATTCGCAGTCCTCATTTGAACGGTGCGCAAAGTGATGCATACGCTTCTCCCCTTTGCGCGCTATAAGTTCGTCACCGCACGCAGGGCAAACACACCCACAGTCCTTTCCACTTTGTACTTCATCAATACTTACGATATTGCCATCTTTTCGTGCATATATCAATTTCGAGTGCTTTGTCACTGTACTATCATTCCTTCCTAAAAAATATATCTTGTTATGTTAAAGCGTCAGCCCTTCACTCCCGCGAGGGCGAGGAACTTCTTGTCAGACTGAATGGCGTGGGTCACGAACTTCCCGTCCCGGAACAGTGCATAGGTGGTCACCGGGGCGGGGAGATTCTGCGCGGTTTTCCTGTCCGTGATCCGGACAGTTTTCAGGGGAATGCCGTGCTCTGCGGCGGCCTCCGCCATCCGGGGTACCCAGTAATAGGTGAACGGACACTGATCCGTATAGTAGAGAACGAAGCCGTCCTCTTTGATTTCCGGATGCCTGGCGCATTCCTTGAACGTTGGCTTTTCCGCCGACGGCGTCAGCGGCAGATACATGAGGGTGATCCCGCAGTCCGAGGTGTCCGCGACGGTGAAGCCCTTGTAGGCCAGATACTTGGGGTCGGAAAGAAACTCCCGCTTCCTGCCCTCCGCAGAAAGGACGCATATCCCCTGCCGCCCCTGCGCTTTGGCGTCCCGGATGCACTCATTCAGCAGGTCGGAGGAATACCCATGCCCCTTCATGGACCCGGCGATCCACAGGCAGTTGATATAAAGATACCCCGGCGCGTCGATGGGAACCCACGCGTTTTTAGCCGGAATGTATTCGATGAAGCACTTGCCCCGTTCTTCGCTGCGGCAAAAAACCAGCCCCTCCGCGAACCGCTCCTTGAGCCACGCCTTCTTTGCGACGCTCTGCTTGCCCGACATGGCGCAGCAGATGTGCTCGGAGTCAATGTTTTCGCTTGTGATTCGGATGTATTGCATATGGTTTCTCCTTTTTGCAAATTTGCCCATAACCGGCATTTCCCGACAGCCTCACGGCTGTCGGGAAAGTGGTGGGTGAATTTACTTTTCCGGATTCAGGGCGACCTGATAGTCGAAGCTGCCCATGTGGAGAACTGCGCCGTTCTTTACGCGGCTCCAGGTGTCCGGTTTCAGATTGGTGCCGTTGAGGACGGTGCCGTTGGTCGAGCCCATGTCCTGAATGTACAGGTAGCTGCCGTCCCATTCCACGGTGCAGTGCTTGCCGGAAAGCTGGTAGTCTTCCGCGTTGAGAATGATGTCGGCGCGGTCGTCACGACCCATAACCTGAGGCGTATGGGGTGCAAGGGTGAAGCTGGTGGAAACATCCTGATGGGACGCGACGGTCATCTGGACAGTCACGCCGCCGCTGGGGGTCACGGGCTTGGTGGCGACCCACGACTCGTCCGGAACGGGGGTCGTCGTAGGAATATCAAAATCACCGGTGGAGGGGATGGATGCCATGACGGGGTTGTTATTGATGGTCGGAAGATCCCTATCCCGAAGCCACTGCTCCTGCTTCTTCCGGCTGTTGTTCACCGCGACCACGACGATCACCACGATCACGGCCGCCAGTGCGACCGCGCAGCAGATGACCAGAATGAGATTTCCACGGATCCAGTCCATGACGGAGGTCTGCGCTTCCGGCTCCTCGATTACTTCGGTGGGGTCGGTAACGCCGGTGGGAGCGGCCGGGATGGCGGCGGGAACCGTGGTCAGGTCAACGGCGACGGAATCTTCCCACCGGGTATCGCCCAGCTCGTAGGCGGCGCGAACCGTGGCGTTGTTGCTGTTGGAGGTCACGAAGGCAAGGTCGATTTTGATGACGGAGCCGTCCTGAATGGTTTCCCAGACCTGCTGAGCCGCGGCGGCAGCGGAGATCTTTTCCTCGGCGGGAACCAGACCGATGCCGCCTCTGGAAACCTCCGCCATTTTCAGCATGTTGTCGGCGTTTGTCAGAGAATAGGCAGAGGTGGAGCTGCCGGTGATACCGATGGCGTAGACCGGGATGGAGGTGGCGCTGACCACGTCGATGGCCCGCTGCTGGGTGGTGCCGCCGTCGGCGAGAATGCCGTCGGAGAGGATCAGCAGGCACCGGTTCGTGCAGTAGCTGGTCTTCTTTTCCAGACTGCCCATGGCTTCCACGATGGCGCTGTACATATCCGCTCTGACGCCGTCGCGCTTAAGAGTGTCGATGGCGGCGGTGCGGGCGTCCATGGTGTCGAGGACGGCGCCCTCAACGACTTTGCTGCCCACGGTGGTGATGACCATGGAGTCACCCTCGCCCATGCGGCTGCTGATGATGTCCAGAATATCCGTCTGCTGCTCGATCTGCTCCTTGGACATGTGGGTGGAGATGTCCACCAGACAGTATACCGTGGTGGGCAGCTTTTCCTGACGCACGGTGGTCAGGACGGGGTCGGAGATCTGCTGGGAATCGATGGAAACCGTCAGGCTTCCGTTTTCGGGGAGTACGGTGCCGTAGACGAGAAGGTCATTCTGATGCTCCTCCGTCACGATCTCGTGAAAGGTCAGAAACGAATTCAGTTCAGCGGCCTGTGCGCTGACCGCGGGGCAGAGCAGAAACAAAAACAGGCAGACGCATCCTAAGAATGCGGTTATTCTTTTCATTTTGACTACTCCTTTATCCAAATTGCGATGGCGGTGTTGTTGTCCACATCCGTGCTTTTCCGCATCATGGCGCGGCAGCGGAGCAGATATACCCATTCCTCCGCCGTGGCGGCCTTGTGAAGATCGAGCATGATCTCGTCCTCCAGCAGCCGCTCCCAGAGACCGTCGGAGCACAGCAGAAACGCATGGTCTCCGGGGGAAAGCGTGATGGGCGCATGAAGCTGGGGCTTGATCTCGTCGTCGCCGATGACCCGGAACAGCTTGCTCCTGCCCTCAAAGGACGGAATTTCCGACCGGGAATGCAGCTCGCCCATTTTGATGGAAAGCTGGGCGAGGCTGTGATCCTCCGTGTAGTCCGCGAGGACGCCGTTGTGGAAGTGGTACAGCCGGCTGTCGCCGATGTGTGCCCATACCGCCTGATTTTTGTAAAGATACAGCGCGACCGCCGTGGTCTTCATCTGGTTCGCGTTGGCGCGGGTGGCGAGGATGTTCCGGTTCGCCTCGTTCATCCATGCGAGAATCGTCTCGCCGGAGGGCAGCGCCTCATCCGCCTGCCACTGGGAAAGCGCCTTGACGCCGATGGAGGACGCGGCCTTTCCGCCGCCGTGGCCTCCCAGACCGTCGCAGATGACGGCGCAGTACTGATCCGGCCCCGGACTGAAATAGGTGCAGGAATCTTCGTTTTCAGACCGGCTGCCGATATTTGTATACCAATACCCTTCAATTACCATAGCTGTTTACCTGTTGTTTCTGGGCTGATCGGGCGGGTCGTAGCCCAGAACGATCAGCGTGTAGTTGTCCTGATACGGCAGGGCAGCGCCCATGATCCGCTGGCCGATGTGGGACGCGGCCAGCTGGACGCTGCCGCAATCGCGCAGGATGGCCGCCATTTCGGCGTCGCTTACAGTGCCGTAGACGCCGTCGCTCATCAGCAGCACCCGGTCACCGGGGAGCAGGGGGATGGGCGTGCGGTTGTAGTCCACATGGCGCAGCTCGCCCATGCCGATAAAGCTGGTGAGCTTCCGTCCGTTGGGGTCGCGCAGGGCTTCCGCCATGGAGCGCTTGCCCTCCAGAATGTCGGGCATCCAGTCCTGCAGCAGATCGTGGTCACGGGAAAGCTGGCTGAGCTGACCGTCCCGGTACAGATAGACCCGGCTGTCGCCCACGGAGATCCACCGCAGCGCATTGCCCGTGATCAGGGCGGACACCACCGTGGAGCCGCTGGTGTAAAGCCCCTTGGGGCCGAGCATCTGATTGACGGCGCGGTTGATACCGGCCACCATACCCGGCAGCGCGGTGGGAACCTGATTTGCCTGAAGAGTGGAGCCGAAGGTCAGCGCCTCCATGACGATCTTCTGGCTGACCCGTTCTCCGCCGGAGAGGCCGCCCATGCCGTCGGCCAGAACCGCCAGAATGCCCGTATTGCGGAGCACGGCCGTCTGACCGAAGCTGTCCTGCTGGTAATCCCGCCTGCCGATGTCGTGGATCTTTCCGAGGGAGATACCGGGGATGGGACAGACCGTTTCCTCCACGGTTTCCTTGGTGATGGGAACGGGATGTACCTCCGCGGGTGTGGGAGGCTCCATGGGCTGTTCGCCCGAGCGCTCATGGTCGCGGACGTTCTTGCGCAGCATTGCCAGCAGCAGGATATCCACGCATGCGCCCGCCGCGAAAACGAAGCAGGCAATCTGCATGACAAGACGGAAACTGGGGACGGACTTGCGAGGGGAGGTGGGTTCGCTCATAACCGTCGGCATAGTGTCTTCAGTACCCGATGGGGTGGTTTCTTCAGAAGCCGGTTGGGTGAATGTATGGGGATTAATGTAGATGCCGGAGTGAGGGGCTTCTTCTGTGGCGGTGCTGGATGGAGTGTCAAAATCATCCGGGTTTCTGCTGGTGGAACTGAGCGGTTTCACGTTTTTGTCGGTGCTTTTTACGAGTTCCACTGGGGATGCCACGTCTGCTGGGCCTACTGACTTTTCCGATGTCTCAGATTTTTCTGGTGTCTCAGGCTTTTCCGGTGTCTCAGGTGTTTCCGGCGTCTCGGGTGTTTCCGGTTTTTCTGAATTTTCCGGGGCCTTACCAGCGGAAGGGCCTTCCGCTTCTCCGCCGTCACTATAAACGGTCGGCTCCACGGGGGGACGCGTTGCATCTGTATCATCACCAGAGACAGTCGCGGTCGTTTCTTCGGTTGCACCCGTCGCTGTAGCCGAGACGGGATTAACCCCGGTCGGCAGTGTGGGAACACCGGGCACATCTTCTCCCGGGTCGTATACGAAGCCCAGATAGCCCGTGCCGATGGACGCGAGGATCAGCACCACCGCCATTACGGCCAGCAGAGACTGCCTGCGCTTTATCATTGCTGCTTTATTTCTTTTCATTCCAATCAAACCGATCTCCGCAAAGCGGCACAAATAACAGCTTCGTCGTACCAACCGTCAGAACGTCGTAGGCTTCGATTTTCTCTACGCTGAGAGCGGGCTTCCCATTTACCCGCACGATATTGCGGCCGGAACAGGGGCCAAAGTAAAAGGTGCGATCCTCGTTGTCGTAGGCGATGATGGCGGAATTCTCCGCGCTGATGTGGGAATCCTCGGGAATGGAAATGTCCATCCTGGCGCTGCGGCCAATGTAGTTGTTCTGGCTGTGAATGCGGTAGTCAGTGCCCTTCGTGGCGCCCTCGATGCACACCAGCCAGCCTACCACGGGGTCAAAGGGAGCGCTTTCCTCATTGCCGTCTTCGTCTACGGGGACGACGGGCTTTGTGGTCTGATAGTCCTGTATAGTGGGGGGAGTTTCGATGAAGGGGTTCTGAGCGCTCACGGTTGGCTGGTAGCCCTGCACCTTGCCGCCGTTCGGGTCAACAGGCATGGTCGGGGAGGGGGTGTTGTCTACGGCGTGGCTGTTGCCGGTCTGGCCAAAATATTCGGTGGGTATAATCCCGTCTTCAAGGATGTTGTTCCCAAGGGGATTTTTGTTTCTCGCGGCCTCGGCGGCGCACATCGGGCAGGTGGCGTTTTCTTCCGAGTCATAAAAGTGACCTTTGCTGCAGCGAACGATTTCCATAATAATGAACCTCCTGTATGTAAATGGTGTTGATATTGTTTGTTAACAGACGGTGATACGGTTTTCGGAAGTACCGACGCAGAAGCTGCTGCCGTGCTTCAGGGCGACCTTTGTCCCGGCGGGGACGCGCTTGCCGTGGATGAAGGTGCCGTTGCGGGAGCCTTCGTCTACGAGGATCAGGAACTCGCCATTGCTTTCCAGCGTGCAGTGCCTGCGGCTGACGGCGGCGGCGCTCTCCGGGAGGCGGATCTGGCAGCTGGGGTCACGGCCGACGGCGACCTTGCCTGCCGGTACGGGGATGATTCTGCCATCCGGCAGCTGCACCCGGAAGGAGGGCGTATATACGCCAGCGGGAACGGTGCCGCCGGGGACAGTGCCGGGGGTGACGCCGCCCGCGGGGTACTTCTCAGCGCTCTTGCGGTTGCGCAGGAGGAAGTAGATGGCCACGGCCACTGCCGCCACGGCGACCGCTGCCGCCGCTATGGTGACGACGGAGATCGAACTTCCGGCGGTCATGTAGGGGATGCCCATCTGATCCAGCGCCTGCGTGACGTACTCGCTGTAGATGGCGCAGGAGTAGGAATCCACGATGCTGTAGGTATTCAGGCCGATCACGCTGCCGTTCTCATCGATCAGGGGGCCGCCGGAGTTGCCGCCGGAGATGTTTGCGTTGTGAACGATCGCGTTTGTGTTGCCCGCGTTGGTCATGGTCATGTGTCTGGCGACAGTGCCGGTGGTCGAGGTGATATCCTTGCTGCCCACGCTGAGGCTCTGCTCGTCCAGAACGGCGGGGCAGCCGAGGGCGACTACGGTCTCGCCCTGCTTGACGGTTTCGCTGGAGCGGATGGCAAGGGGCTTGCATTCCGTGACCGGACGTGCGGCTCTCAGGATGGCGTAGTCGGGATAACCGCTTTCGGAGATGCGCACGATGCTGCATTCCACGGAGGTCGCTTCACTGGGGAGGCCGGTGACATCGCTGATGGTGAAGTTATCCAGCATGATCCAGATCCGGACATGGTCGGAATCAAAGGCGTAATTGTGTTCCGGCATATAGACGCTTGCCACGTGCCAGTTGGTGACGAAGTATTCAGGGGCGCTTCCCTTCGTTCCTACGGCAAAGCCGGAGCCGACGGCGGCGGCTGCGGGTGTGTCGTCGGGGGAAAAGCCGACGACAAAAAGCTTCACAACGCCCTCTTTCGCCTGACTGATGACGGTGGGAAGATCGGTCTTGGCGCTGGCGGGGATCGCCAGCATGGCGGCCAGACAGATCAGCACCATTGCCATGGCGGCCAATCGTTTGCATACATATTTCATAACTGCTCTCTCCTTTTTATACCATCCCGCGGAAACCCCGGGAGATTAAATACGACCTGCTCTGCGAAAAAGTATACCATCCTTTGGAAATATTGTCCATTCCCTATTTCCGGACTTGCGGGAATTTTGCTTCGCTCCCTTGGATGATTTCAGTATAGCAGGTTTTCCGGATTTGTGGTTGCGCGACATGCAACAATTTGAAGAAATTCAAAAAGGCAGTGCTGGACGATGATCGCGGCCTATCAGCGGCTGCGGCATACCTCAAGAATTCTGCTGTCAGAGCCAATAAGCGCTTTCAGCATGTCACAATTTTTGAACATGTTCGTCGTCGTTGTTGCGCTGGAAGCGTGGAAGTAGGACAAATCCAGGTACACCAGATTCTTGCAGCCATCAAACATCCGAGTCATATTCGTTACCTTGGAGGTATTGAAACAGGACAAATCCAGACTGGTTATACTTTGGCAGTTGGAAAACATTCTGAACATGTTCGTCACATTGGAGGTATCAAAACTATCCCCGAAATAGATGGTTTTTAGGTTGGTAAACCATGCGAACAGACAGCTGGCATTCGGATTTGGAGAAATTGCTCCGTCGGCGGCTACATACAAAGAATTGCCGCTTACCCATGCAAGAACGCTTCCGTCTCCCGCGTCTGACATGTCCCATGCGTCACTGGGTGCGCTCTTGAGACTGCTCAGGAAAGAAACGTAGTACACATCTTCACGGAGATATCGTTCCTGTCCCCAGAAGTACGAAGTACCGTTATATGGTGTCGGCGCCATTACGTGGACAGATGTAGATGCTGTGGATGGTTTCCTCGCGCCAATGATTAAATTGAGCATTATGACAACGACCACCGCCGTGACAAGTATCAGCCATTTGGGAAACGACCGCTTTTGCTGGGACGGTTGGGGAGATGCGGGGGGCTGGTATGCCGGTTTCACTGCCGCCGGTGCAGGTCTCGGCGCTGCCGGTTGGGGAGGTGCCGATGGCGTGGGTGTCGGATACGTCGGTTTCGGCGCTGCCGGGGCGGCCTGTACCGCTGCCGGTCTGGGAGGGGCCTTCACCGTTTCGACCGGCTGGGGCGGCGTCGGCACTGCCCGGGGCGGCTCCGCCTGCCCGCCCTGCGGGCGGACGGCCATTTGCAGCAGCGCGGTCATGTTCTTGGGGCGGTTTTCCGCCCGGATGCTCATGCAGTACGCCAGAACGTCAAACTGCGCCTGCGTCAGCAGCGGCTGGCAGGTCAGGGTGTCATCCACGATCCTGTCTACAGCCGTGGGCGGCAGAATGCCGGTGCAGCAGTAATAGATCGTGGCGGCCATGGCGTAAACGTCCGTCCATGGGCCGATGCTGGCGTTGCGCTGATACTGCTCGATGGGGCTGAAGCCCTGTTTGGCCACCATCTGGGAGGACTGGACGTTGCCGTCCCGTCCCTGAATGTCCAAGTCCTTGGCCGCGCCAAGGTCAAGCAAAATCAGCCTGCCGTCCGGCCGCACCATGATGTTGTCCGGGCTGATGTCCCGATGGATAATGCCATGCTCGTGAACTTCTGCCAGCGCCTGAATGATGGGCGTCAGCAGGGACAGGCAGGTGTCGAAGGGCATCGGCCCCTCCCGCTGCAGCTTTTTCAGCAGCGTCTCGCCCTCGATGAAGTCCATGACAATGTAAGCCGTTTCATTCTGGATGAAAACGGATTTTACCCCCACAACGCCGGGAATTCCGCCCAGCTTCGCCATTTTCCGGGCTTCTTTCAGGAAGCTGTCGAAGCCCTTCTGGGTGCCGGTCTTTCCCATCATGGCGTTGCTCCACACCACCATGGAGCGGTTTTCCCGGCTGACCATGCCGGTGCTCATGGGGAAATATTCTTTGATCGCGACCTTCTGTTCCAGCAAAAGGTCAAAGCCTATGTAGGTGATGCCGAAGCCGCCCTGCCCCAGCATCTCGCCCACCAGATACTTTCCGTCCAGAATCGTGCCGGGCTTCAATGCGAAGGACTCCGTGTTCACGCTGCCGTAAGGGCGGCCGCACTCCGGGCAGAACTTCTGCTCTGCCGCCAGCTCATGCATACATCTCATGCATCTGCGTACTTCCATAATTCAATCCTCTCTTTTGGGGAACGTTCGGGTTCCCGCCGATTTCGCGTACTGTTCTGCATATCAATCCGCAAGCCAAGCATCCGTCACGGACAGACCCATCGACCACGAATACCCGCCGATCACCGTCGGCGTTACGATGACCGCGTCAAATGTCAGCGGCGTATCGAATGTAATCGTCTCGGAGCCAGCGCCGTCACCGGCGGGCAGGGAGATCTTGGCGATTTTCTGGAACTGCCCGTTCACTCTTCCCCACACCTGCCATTCTTTGCACTTTGTTCCCGCGTTCATGGATACTTCCATATTGACGGTCATTTCCCTGCATCGTACCAGCGGGGTGTAAAAAACCAGCGCGTGGACATTCAGACTGAAGTTCCCGTCTTTCAGATTTGTGCTTTCCCAGTAACCATCCACATATTCGATATGGTTCTTGGGCTGTGTAGGCTTCGTAGTGGGTTCGGGTTTTGGTTCCGTGGCCTTGGGCACGGTTGCTTTGGGCGTGGTTGTCTTGGGCGTGGTTTCCGCAGGCGCGGGCTGCAAGACCGGTTCTGTGGCGGCCGCTTTCATGGAGACGTTCTGCCTGGGCGTTTTTCCCGTAGCGGTCACGATGCAGACGACGATTCCCAGCACCGCGACGACACCGGCCACGGCGGGTATCAGCCATGCGGGGAGCGGCTTTTTCTGCGGCGTCTTCGGCGGCGCGTTTTTGACCGGCGGCTTCACATCTGCCGGTCTGGGAGGGACTGGCGGCGTCCGCTGCGCTTTGGCCGGTTCTGCCTGCGGGGCTGGCTTGACCGGCTCGGCCTTCCCGCCTTTTTGCAGGCGGGTGACTATTTGCAGCAAGGCGGCCATGTCCTGCGGGCGCTTCTGCGGCAGAATGCTCATACCGGCGGCCAGAACATCAAACTGTTCCTTCGTCAGCCGCGGTTTGCAGGTCAGGGTGTCTTCCACGATCCGGTCAACAGAGGTGGGCGGCAGTGTGCCGGTGCAGCAGTAGTAGATCGTGGCGGCCATAGAGTAAACGTCCGTCCACGGGCCGACGCTGGCGTTCTTCCGGTACTGCTCGATGGGGCTGAAGCCCTGTTTGGCGACCATCTGGGTGGTCTGAATCGAGCCGTCCTTTCCTTGAATATCCAAATCCTTTGCCGCGCCCAGGTCCAGAAGGACGGGCTTGCCGTCCGGCTGCACCATGATATTGTCCGGGCTGATGTCCCGGTGAATGATACCGTGCTTGTGGACTTCTGCCAGTGACTGCATGATGGGCGTCATGAGCCGGATGCAGCTGTCAAAGTCCATGGGGCCGTTCTTCTGCATTTTCTGCTGCAGCGTCTCGCCCTCGATAAAGTCCATGACGATGTAGGCGGTCTCATTCTGTGTGAAGACCGATTTCACCCCGACGACGTTGGGAATGCCGCCCAGCTTTGCCATTTTCCGGGCTTCCTTCAGGAAGCTGTCGAAGCCCCGCTGGGTGCCGGTTTTCCCCACCATGGCGCTGCTCCACACCACGGTGGAGCGGTTTTCCCGGCTGACCATGCCGGTGCATGTGGGGAAATATTCCTTGATGGCGACCTTCTGCTGCAGCAGCAGATCAAGTCCGATATAGGTAATGCCGAAGCCGCCCTGCCCCAGCATTTCGCCCATCAGATACTTTCCGTTCAGGATCGTACCGGGCTTCAGCGCGAAAGGCTCCGCGTGCACGCTGCCGTAAGCGCGCCCGCATTCCGGACAGTAGGTGATCCCTCCCGACAGGTCGTGCATACATTTCATACATCTGCGTACTTCCATAGTCCATTCCTCTTTCTTTCGGGGGAACTCGTGGGGTTCCCGCCGTTTTTTGGAACCATTACAGTAAAATAATATCACCGCTTGATACTATTATCTACTGATTATTTGGCAAATTTAGTATATCAGATTTCCAGAATTTGCGGTCGCACGCCATGCGACAATTTTGAAAAAATTCGCCCGGCTCTGAAAGGCAGAGCCGGGCGGGGGTGATGGGGGGTCAGCGGTTGCGGAATTCCTTAAGAATACGCTCGTCGGAGCAGTTGAGGTCCGTAAGGACGTCACAGCCGGTGAATATGTCGTTCATTTCTGTTACGGCGGAGGCATCAAAATTGGACAGATTCAGGCTGGTCAGGTCGTAACACCGGCCGAACATCCAAATCATCGTCGTTACGTTGGATGTGTCAAAGTTACTGAGATCCAAGCTGGTTAGGCGGCTGCAGCCGGAGAACATGAAATTCATGTTTGTTACTTTGGAGGTGTCAAAGCTGGTTAAATTCAGGTGGGTCAAACTCTCACACCCGTAGAACATAATATACATGCTTGTCACGCTGGAAGTATCAAAGCCAGATAAATCCAGACCGGTGAGACTGCTGCAATCTTGAAACATACTATGCATGCTCATTACATTGGAGGTGTCGAAACTGGCGAAATCTAAACTGGTTAGACTCGTACAGCGTGAGAACATCCCATACATGTATTTTACGTTAGAGGTATCGAAGCCAGATAAATCCAGCTCGGTGAGACGTTCGCAGCCTGCAAACATAGCGGATGTGTTTGTCACATTGGAGGTAACAAAACAGTCTCCAAAGTCGATTGTCTTGAGATTTACAAAGTCCTGGAACAGCCAAGAAGCATCGGAATTTGGCGCAATCGCTCCGTCGGCGGCTACGTACAGATCGCCGTTATCCATCCATGCCAGCACGCTTCTGTCCCCGGCTTCCGAGACATCCCATGCACTGCTGGGGGCGTTTTTCAGAGAGCTTTGGAAGGTTAGAGTTTTTACGTCTTTGCGCAAATACTGACTCTGCCCCCAAAAGGGAGTAAGAGGGTTGTCGTCTTCATAGACAACGTCTGTAGCCGCCATGGTATGGACTTCCATGGGAATAGTAGGAACTGTTTCTGTCGGCGCCGGTTCCGTGGCGGCGGTCTGCACGGTTGGAGCTTTCACGGAGGGAGCGGGGGCGGACTTTTTCCCGCCGCTGCCGATGGAAATGGCGAGGGCTATCACCGCGACCACCGCCGCAACGCCGGGGATCAGCCATTTGGAAAGCGGTCGCTTCGGCTCCGCATCGTGCCGGGGCGGTTGGGTGGGCTGCGCTTCCGGGTTTATCGGTTGGGTCTTCTGGGCTACCGGTTCTGTCTCCATCGGTTTGGGCGGGGCTGCTTTCGTCTCGACCGGCTTGGGCGGTTCCACTTCCGGAATAACTTTGGGCGGTTCCGCTTTCGCCTCCCCCTGCGGGTGGGTGAGCATTTGCAGGAGCGTGTCCATGCTCTGCGGACGATCCTGCGGGCGCATACGCATACAGTCCGCCAGAATGTCGAACTGCGCCTGTGTCAGCCGTGGCTGGCAGGCCAACGTATCGTCTATGGTGCGGTCTGTCGCGGGAGGCGGGAGAATGCCGGTGCAGCAATAATAGATGGTGGCG
>ERZ826220.3023-NODE-3023-length-13548-cov-10.552435_pt1 | contig 13548 bp, 18 predicted proteins | sample MGYA00519927_ERZ826220 | MGnify/ENA primary metagenome ERZ826220 (study PRJEB31778, sample SAMEA3449225) | human gut metagenome | biome: human gut; feature: human-associated habitat; material: faeces | place: United Kingdom | collected 2010/2012 ...
CCGTGACCTGGGAGATTAGGGCATCCATAGCCTCATACAGTTTGGTGACAAGTACGTAGATCGTCCACAGGCAGCCAAACAGGACAGTGAGATAGATCATATAAAAAGCAACATCACCGACCAGATACCGGAATGTGCCAATAGCTTCTACTACCGGCATACCGGAGAACTGGCTGGAACCGTTGGTATCAGTCATGTTGATGATCATATTGTCGAAGTCCTGCAACGTAGTATATAAAGTCTGTAGGGCAGAGAGCACCGAGGTGATCATGTCCAAAATAGTCTGAAAGAAACTGGCTATCTTACCGGGGATATCCAATACAGAACCGACTAATAAATCATTAGGATTCATCACTTACCTCCTGAAGGAATACGTATCTTATAAACATAGCCACGGAGCAGCTTCACCACACCAAAGAACATGAGGATATACACAAGGCCCATCATAAAGTCGTAAACAGAGAGACCGATGCCCTCAATTTGCAACTGCTTAAGGAAATTCAGACCGGTCACCATATCATCCGGCAGGAAGCCCTGCGTAGGCTCGATCTTAAAAATGTTAATGATGAACTGCAGGCAGTGAATAAATATCTTAAGCAGCAATATCAGGATAAGGATCAGGTAGATCAGTCCGTTAAACAGCGAAGACAAATTAAACTTTGAACCATCACCACCAGACCCGTCACCGCCGGGATCTGTGCCGCCGGGATCGGAAGGCAATACAACGGATACCGGATCAAGCAGAGCCTGCAGGATCTTGTCCAGATAAGCCTGTAGGTTTGCCCAAGAGGGGAGAAGACCCAGCAAAGACTGTATCGCCCCCAGAGGATCAGCAAACACCTGCAGCAGAGCATCCGGCAGACTGGCAATATTACCAAGTACCAGCTGCACCTGTTCCGGGAAGATCTCTATGATCCGGAGAACCCCGTTATAGAGATTCGTCAAGCCAGCAGTGATAGCATCCATAGGATCAGAGAAGAAATCCCAAATACCGGAAGCTATAGCTTTAATCGCTGCAAGGATCAAACCAAGGATACCGGTATAATCTGTATCAGTTCCGGGATCCGGAGCGGTCGAAGGCTCTGGATCGGGAGAAACAGACGGCTCCGGGTCAGGATCCGGTGCAAGTTCTGCCAATGCGGCAGCCACAGCAGCGGCAACGGCAGAGATAAAAGCTTCGTTATTTTTGTTTTTGTCTGTATCCGTGGCTTTCACACTGTTAGCAGCTTTTTTCATAGAATTATTCAACGCGGGGATAGCGTTGGGATCCATCTTAGTACTAGGAAGCTGCTTCAAAGTATCAGACGAAGCCGCAGCCATAGAATGGTAATCGTAAGGGATTCCATTTAAAAGACCAGTAGTATCTCCTGTTTTTGCAAATGCAATAGCATTAGCCTCCGAATCAAATACAGGCAAATCTGTATAAAATGCAGTCACATCACGAGCCATAGAATTACTATAGCTGTAACCTAAATCTGACTCAAAAAGTATTGAAAACATATTGGCAAATTGATTATCAACAGAACCATATTTATAAAGCCATGAATAGGTATTATCAGACCGCTTATAACATACAACTTTATACGCAGATGTCGCATCAACAGTATAAAAAGAATGTCCATTACAGACATATTTTATATAAAAAGGGTATTTACCATCGGCATTAAGAGAATAACCAGAGAAAAAATTACTATCGTAATATTCGGCAGGATTAATACCGTCCATCTCTCCTTGAGACACCACTTTAAAAAACTTTGTACACATAGCCAGCATAGGAGAACTGACCAGTATAAAAGCAATCTCATGGAACTTATCCAAAATCACATAATCATCATCTCCTGAGGGAGTAGGGCTAGGGCTGGGTTCAGGAGAGTTTTCCGGATTCTTACCACCGGAAATAGTACGATACTTAGCAAAGACTTCTTCCTCCGGCAGCTTCAAGGCATTACTGCCCACGGTTGCATTAGCCGCTTCAATAGCGTCCTGAATAGTCATACTGGAACCATCGGCGAGAGTAATATATGTATCACGTAAATAAGATGGAGTAGCTGCACTATCCAGAAATGAAATAAAAGCATCGTAAAGGGTAGACCCAGACTCATAATCATCCAATCCGTCCTTAATGCCGGAAGAAATTGCTACGGTCTCCATGATGTTATAAAGCAACATAGCAAGCTCTGTAGAAAACTCAGCATCTACCGTGACAGATGCAGCCCGGGCAGTCAGAGACATAGGGCCGGAGACAACGCTAGTTACAAATATCACTACCGCCAGCACAAACGGACAGATTCTCTTTTTGAGTTTCTTTAACATCTCCATAGATCACATCTCCCTCCGGCATCAGCTGCTCACAAGCAGCAAAGATATCATCACGCCTATTAGAAAAGTTGCGACAACAGTTAAGCGGATACCGCTCATCCTGCATCAGGCAGTACTTACATACGTTAGGATCAAAATAAACTACCATGGCATCACCTGGTAATTACAACATCTAAGCAGCCATTGTCACCTGGCTGAATAGCCTGAACAATAGAAAACATGAGCTCTTCAGGAACATCATCCTGCAGACCAAAAAAGATCACGTCAGACACCTCACCGGTGTGATCACAATCAATACCCTCACGAATAGTAATAAGATTCGCGTACAAGACTTTAAGTAATATGATCAGATACATAGCGCACCTCCCAACTAATTCTCGATAACCACATCAATAGAATCTTTACCACACAAATCAAAATGAACTACGGTATAGGTCAGAAGTTCATCAGGAACATCCCTAGAACTACCATCATAGATCACATCAGAGATCGTACCGGTATTAAAGAAATCATTACCTTTAAAAATACGATATTTCTTATCTGCGCAGCAATGAAGCAATACACTAAGTTTCATAGTAAACCTCCCATAAAGATTAACTAAATAGAAATCATAATATCAAAAACACCACGACTATCTGCATTAACGTATTGCACATTAGATGCCAGCAGACTCTTAGGAACACCATCCCGGGAACCGGAATACAATTCATCAAAATGACATTGAGTACCAGAGCAGCCAATGTCTTTATAAATTGTGATCTTACGAAAGCAAAGAACTTTTAATAAAGATTCCAGACTCATAACGAACCTCCTATAAAGAGTTACCGGATGCAAGTAGGGTTGCACCCGGTAGGTGTGAAATAAAGGGGAATGTTACCGGTTACGTTTTGCTTTGATACGATCAACGACAACAGTAACCGATACGCAGAAACTGAAAACCAACATAAAAAATACAACTACAGCAGCCATAATGTACCTCCGATCTATTTACCTGTTAATGACTTCTTGAAAGTGAAGCTGTTGGCGACAACCATCGCCACACCGTCCTTATTAATCCTGACATCCAGATCGGCTTCGTAAACGCCGGGGACTTCAGGGAAATCATTAAAATTGTTGAAACCAACACGGGCCTTAATTAGCTTGTATCCTTTTTGCTGTTCCTCAGCACAGGGAGCGAGATTGTTAGTCATCAGATACCTGACAGAAGTACCTTCATTGACTTCACCGGTTTCAGTGTCCGTCATGGAATACTGGGTTGCATTGAGGACAATTACCTCTTTTTTCATTAAGTCCATACTTTACCTCCGTAAAATGAGAGACGCACGCAATTTTAATGCATTTTAGAAAAAATGATGTTATAATAAAAGTTAAAAAAATAATTGCGAAAGCGTCGATATTTGTTTACAAACTGAATATACTACACTAAAGTTTATTAGTCAATAGAAAATAGTAAACTATAGCGTTGTATTTGCGTGAGGGAAAATGAATTTTATAGAAAAATTGTTAGAAATCATGAACGAACGAGATATATCTGGCTACCAGTTAGAAAAGGATACCGGTATTAAACAGGCAACGTTAGGAAAATGGAAAAAGGGATCACTCCCAACAATAGACAAATTAATTACGTTAGTAAACTATTTTCAAGTAAGCTCAGATGAACTTCTGGGTATAGATATCAAGAGCAATCTGACGGAAAACGAACAGGAGCTCCTGGAGCAATTCCGGAAATTGTCTGACCGGGATCAGATAAAATTTATAGGGAGAATAGAAGAATTCACAAAAGAGAAAGGGGTATAACATGAACTATGAGGAATTATTCCGGGGAATGGCTACACTGGGAGCAGGAACTTTATTCGCAATACTTTGCTATAAAGATCATTTCTTTCCAAAGAAATCTGCAAAAGAAAAGCAGCGTGAAAAAGTTCGTAGAAAGATAAAACGTGCAAAACGATTAAAGCCTATCCGCAAAATGAATAAATTTGACCGCTACCGGTACAATAAGAAGCTGCACAAGGACAGCCAGAAAAGTGGACAATATAAGAGTTACATAAACGCAGCCTGGGACGAGGTCAACAAATGAACACAATGATTGTAAATATATTATTATACGTAGCTATATTTATAGTTTCTATTGCGACTATCTTAACATTAGTTTTTTCTGACAAAAATATAGATTTGGATAAAACACAAAAGAAAAATAAACCCATTAAGCCGGTGATATCAAAAGATCCGGTAATTGATGAGACACCAATTAAGCTTAACGAGGATCCTAGATACAAAGACTACATTAATGCGCAGTGGGATGAGATGAACAAATAGTACCATACGTATGGGCCATACGGTCACTTCCTTATATTATATCGACCTAGATAGCTACGGACCAGAAGGTCGTGGGTTCGAATCCTGTCACGTACATCGTAAGCCCCGGAGATGATGTCTCCGGGGTTTTTATTTTGCATTTTAGAAAAGTTTTAGAAATACTTCCCGATCCGTATATTTACGTGGTACTTATGTCATGCTAAAATGATGATGTAAATGGAGGACGTCGTGAAAGTATGAACAAACAGGAATTTGTGGACCGACTGCGGATGGCGCTGAATGGGCGTGTTTCTCCCGGTCTGGTCATGGATAATGTAAATTATTACCAGGATTATATAAATACAGAGATCCGCAAGGGCAGGACAGAAGAGGAAGTCTTAGAGAGCCTGGGAGATCCCAGACTGATCGCCCGCACAATCATTCAGACCAACGGTGGAGACAACCGTTCCGGATACCGGAACACGGTCTACGGCAACGGAGAGTATCGGGAGGCTGCCGGACAGAATGTCCATCGTAGTTATACAGAGGAAGACGATGGCTACGGAACACACCAGAGTAAGGTGGGAAATGTTCTGGCGAAGCTTCCGGGCTGGGTGTGGCTGATCCTTGGGATTCTGGTGGTAGTATTGATCTTCGGTGCGGTATTTTCCGTATTGTCTTTTCTGGCACCGGTACTGATTCCGATTGTGGTAGTATTGTTCCTGGTGAAATTATTTCGGGACTGGCTTAACTAGCAACTATATAAATCAGCTATTCATAGTCCCTCAATTCGCAAAACGCCTCTGCGAGGCTTACTTTTTGCTCATTGAGGTTACTTCGTCAAATAAATATAATCGGAGTACCTTACAGATGCGAGCATCTGACGGTTGCTCCGATTATATTTATTGACTCTGAATAGTTCCAACGTAAAGAGCCGCCAGGGGGAAGCTGGTGGCTCTCATGAGGGGAGTATAAATAAATAATACATAAGGGTGCAAATAGAATCATGAAGGGGTTTCTATTTACAATTATGATTATAGTACTAATGATATAAAAATGCAAGAAGAAATTTAGTTCTAAAGTACCATAATTTTTGGGCATATTTTTGTGCGAAATAGACATACTACTCCTGTAACTAAAAAAGATATTTCCTATCAGGAGGTCACAAATATGTCTAACAATTATGAACAGAACAATCAGAACAAGTATAACAACTCTTATGACGAGAGCGAGAACAGTAAGAACTCCCAGAATAAGCAGAACAGCCAGAATCAGAATAAGAATCAGAGCAACAACAGGGAGCAGAACAAGAGCTGCTAATCGGGTGCATAATTTTTCAGGGGCTGCCGCAAGGCAGCCCTATTTACATATTTTCAGAATCCATATATAATAACTTTATATGTGCAATAATTGATGACTAAGATCCGGAGGAACGAATGAGACGTTTTGAATTGATTGCTCCCTGCCATTTCGGTATGGAATCAGTATTAAAAAGAGAGATCACAGATCTGGGATATGATATTACAGAAGTGGCGGATGGTCGTGTCACCTTTTTCGGAGATGAGGAGGCTTTGTGCAGAGCAAATATTTTTCTGCGGACGGCAGAAAGAATCCTTATCAAAATCGGAAGTTTTCATGCGGAGACTTTTGAAGAACTGTTTCAGGGCACGAAAAATCTTCCCTGGGAAGAATACATTCCGAAGGACGGCAAATTCTGGGTGGCCAAGGCAGCTAGTGTAAAGTCCAAATTGTTCAGCCCCTCGGATATTCAGTCCATTATGAAAAAAGCAATGGTGGAGCGGCTGAAGGCCCAGTATGAGATCAGCTGGTTCCCTGAAGATGGAGAAAATTTCCCTGTCCGGGTATTCCTGATGAAGGATGAAGTGACCGTGGGACTGGACAGCACCGGAGAGTCCTTACATAAGAGAGGATATCGTAAGCTGACGGCAAAAGCCCCCATTGCGGAGAATCTGGCTGCTGCACTGATCGAACTGACTCCCTGGAATGCGGGAAGGATCCTGGTGGATCCCTTCTGCGGAAGCGGCACCTTCCCTATTGAGGCAGCCATGATGGCGGCCAATATGGCACCCGGCAGGAACCGCAGTTTTACGGCGGAAGAATGGCCCCATATCATAGGAAAAAAGGTATGGTATGATACAATGGATGAGGCGGAAGAGATGATCAATCTGTCAGTGGAGACAGATATTCAGGGCTATGATATTGACGAGGATATGGTGAAGATCGCCAGAGAAAATGCACGGATGGCGGGTGTGGACAAGCTGATTCATTTCCAGCGTCGTGGTGTGGAAGAGCTTCATCACCCGAAGAAATACGGCTTTATTATCACCAATCCTCCCTATGGAGAGCGTTTGCAGGATAAGAGCCAGATGCCGCAGTTGTACCGTACCATCGGAGAACGATTCCGGGAACTGGATTCCTGGAGTATGTATCTGATCACTGCCTATGAGCAGGCAGAGAAGGATATCGGCAGGAAAGCGGACAAGAACCGCAAGATCTACAACGGAATGATGAAGACTTATTATTATCAGTTTCTGGGACCGAAGCCTCCGAAGAGAAGAGACGTTTAGAAGAAATGAAAAATTTACTGCAGATCAGGGATCAACAACAGAATAGACGCATTACATTGATCCTCTGGCTCCTGCTGGGAAGTATGTCTATGGGCATCATGCTCTGGACGGCAGCGCATAAGACGGTGGTGATCTCCGCGTTAAGTCAGGAACAGGGCGGTCTGGTCACAGAGAATCAGGCGGAACGGTCCCATGAAATGCAGCTGGACATGGCGGAAGACAGGAAGGCAGAACGGGAGATCTGTATACCATTGGAGACCGGTACGAAAGCGGAAAATGTAGTGGTGGAAAATCATTACATGGAAAGGGAACTCTGGATCTATGTGCAGAACGGCAGAAAATCTTTTTACCGGGAACATCAGCTTACCGGAGATTTCAGCCTGGTGGGAAACGGCATCTGTGAAGCACAGAACGAGGGCGTATTGCTCAGATTGTCCATGAAGGAGATCCTGGAGTATCACAGTACTCTGGAAGAGGGAACTCTGAAGATCGATTTTGTCAATCCCAGAGAATCTTACGACCGGATCGTAGTGCTGGATCCCGTGGGAGGCGGAAGGGACAGAGGCGTTGCCGATTCCGGATGTGAGGAGAAGAACATCGCTCTGGAGGTGGCAAGACAGACGGCACAGCTGTTGGAAGGAAGCATGGTAAAAATATATCTTACCCGTACAGAAGATACAGAGGTCGCACAGGAAGTAAGGCGTAGCTTCGCTGACTGGGTGGATGCAGATCTGTACCTGGAGATCGGACTGTCAGCAGATGATGCACAGGAGAGTACCTACGGCATCCGGGCAGAATACAATGATGAGTATTATCTGCCGGATTTCGGAAATGTACAATGGGCCGACTGCGTGACCAGACAAGTGACGGTGGCTTCCAGCAACCGGGCCATTGGATTGTTCCCGGCGGAGGAAGATGACATTCTGTGGCAGCTGAAGATTCCGGCAGCCAGAATTTCTCTCGGATATGTGACCAACAGCAGCGAGAGACAGCTGCTGGAACAGGAAAGCTATCAAAAAAAGCTGGCGGAAGGTATTGCAGAAGCTATTTCCGAGGTTTATACTAATACGCAATGATGACTATATAAGAACACAAATGCGGCAAGGAGTTAATATGCAGGGAAGAATCGTATTCGCGACCGGCAATGCCGGAAAAATCAAAGAAATCCGCATGATCATGGAGGATACCGGTCTGGAAGTCGTATCCATGAAAGATGCGGGCATTAAAGCAGATATTGAAGAAAACGGTAAGACCTACGAAGAGAATGCACTGATCAAGGCCCGTGCGGTGGCTGCTTTTACGAAAGATATCGTGATGGCGGATGACTCCGGACTGGAGATCGATGCCCTGAATAAGGAACCTGGAATCTATTCTGCCAGATATCTGGGAGAGGATACGCCGTATTCCATAAAAAATGCAAATCTGATCCAGAGACTGGAGGGAGTGCCGGAGGAAAAGCGTACTGCCAGATTCGTCTGTGCCATTGCAGCAGTGCTCCCGGACGGCAGAGAACTTACCACAAGAGCTACCATCGAAGGGCGGATCGGATATGAAGAGAAGGGGACCAACGGATTCGGTTACGATCCTATTTTTTACGTACCGGAATTCGGCAAGACTACGGCGGAGTTGACAGAAGAAGAGAAGAACCAGGTCAGTCACAGAGGTAAGGCATTGGAGCTGATGAAAGAGGAACTGAAGAAATATGAAGATACTGATCGTAAGTGATACCCATAAAAAGAATGAGAATTATTTCAAAGTACTGGAGATGCACCACCCGGACATGGTGATCCACTGCGGAGATGCGGAGGGCAGTGAGTATGCACTTTCTTCTGCGGCAGAATGCCCGGTTTATATCGTTCTGGGCAACAATGACTTTTTCTCGGATCTCCCCAGAGAGATCACACTGGATATCGGATCCTACAAAGTATGGGTGACCCACGGACACAATTATTATGTATCCATGGGAAATGAGACTATCAAAAAAGAGGCCATTGACCGGGGCGTTGATATCGTGCTGTACGGACATACCCATCGGCCGGTGATCGATATTGATGATGACATCATTGCCGTGAACCCGGGAAGTCTGTCCTATCCGAGACAGGAGGGACGCCAGCCTTCCTATGCGATCATGGAGATTGACAGAAGGGGAAAGGTGCATTTTACGATTGCTTATCTTCGCCAGTAATGCTTCAAACTTCTCTCTTGACAGATAGAAAATTTCTGGGTTATAATAACATCTGCGTTGCGGAAATCCGCGATAACGCAGCTTCGGGGTGTGGCTCAGCTTGGCTAGAGCACCTGGTTTGGGACCAGGGGGTCGCAGGTTCGAATCCTGTCACCCCGATGCGTAACTTGAGTTTTGTGTTTATTTTTCAAAAAATTAGTACAAAACTGTTGACAAATGATGTCGGATAAGTTACAATATGCTTCGTCGGTTTGCTAATGCAGATGACTGACAGATATGTGTTCGTAGCTCAGCTGGATAGAGCAACGGCCTTCTAAGCCGTGGGTCGGGGGTTCGAATCCCTTCGAGCACATTTGAGATAAGGAAGGACTTAATTGACCGTCACTGTCTCGCATGGTGGGTATAGCGCAGTTGGTTAGCGCGCCAGATTGTGGCTCTGGAGGCCAAGGGTTCGAATCCCTTTATCCACCCTTTTTCATTAGTGAAGTGTCGTAATGGCACGCTTGGTGTCATATTTATAGGGCTATCGCCAAGCGGTAAGGCACAGCACTTTGACTGCTGCATTCGCTGGTTCGAATCCAGCTAGCCCTGTTTTTATTATGGGGTATTAGCTCAGTCGGTAGAGCACTTGACTTTTAATCAAGTTGTCGGGGGTTCGAATCCCCCATGCCTCACTTGATGTTACGATATCCTGACAACATACATCATTTTCCCATTCTCAAAAACCCCGCTTGGGGCTTTTTTTTTATGCGAAAGGAGCACTTTTATGCAGACCAAAGAAAACAAAATGGGTGTCATGCCCATTGACAAATTACTGATCTCTATGTCCCTGCCTATGATGATCTCCATGCTGGTGCAGGCACTGTACAATATCGTGGACAGCATCTTTGTCTCCAGAATCAATGAATACGCACTTCGTGCGGTATCCCTGGCATTCCCGATCCAGAGCCTGATGATCGCCGTAGCAGTGGGAACGGCAGTGGGTATCAATGCGTTTCTGTCCAAGACTCTTGGAGAGAAGGATTTTGAGAAAGCTGATATCATTGCCAAAAACGGTATTTTTCTTGCGATTGCAAGCTACGTGGCTTTTGCGGTGATCGGTCTGCTGGTGAGCCGCCCCTTTTTTGCCAGCCAGACGGAAGTCTTAGAAGTACGAGAGTACGGAGTGACGTATCTGACGATCTGTTGTGTGGCGGGAATGGGTATTTTTCTCCAGACGACCTTTGAGAGATTGTTACAGGCTACCGGTAAGACTTTCTATACCATGATCACGCAGGGAACCGGGGCGGTAATTAATATTATTCTGGATCCGATCCTGATCTTCGGCTATTTCGGAATGCCCCGGATGGGAATCGCCGGTGCGGCGGTGGCTACCGTTATCGGGCAGATCATAGCTGCAATTCTTGCTCTGGTATTTAATCTGAAATGTAATCGGGAACTGAATATTTCCATGAAAGGATTTCGACCGAACGGATATCTGATTGTACAGATCTATAAGGTGGGAGCGCCTTCCATAGTTGTACAGGCCATCGGTTCTCTGATGACTTACGGTATGAATCTCATCCTGGCGGCATTCGGTTCCGCGCAGACGGTATTTGGTATTTATTTTAAACTTCAGAGTTTTGTATTTATGCCGGTATTTGGCCTGAATAACGGAATGGTGCCTATCATTGCCTATAATTACGGTGCCGGTCATAAAGACCGTGTAATTAAGACGATCAAGCACAGTGTGGCATATGGCGTGGGTATTATGTTCGTGGGATTACTTGCGATGCATATTTTCCCGGCACAGCTTATGCGCATGTTTGATGCGGAGGAGAGTCTGATCGCTATCGGAGCGCCTGCCCTGGAGACCATTTCGCTGAGCTTTGTGTTCGCCGGGTTCTGTATTGTGGCGGGAAGTGTATTCCAGGCATTGGGGAACGGTGTCTACAGTATGATCGTATCTGTGGCCAGACAGATGTGTGTGCTGCTCCCGGTGGCAAAACTGTTGTCCCTGAGTGGCGAAGTGACGTTGATCTGGTGGGCATTTCCCATTTCGGAGTTAGCCAGTGTGCTGTTAACATCGTATTTCTTGGTAAGAATCTACCGTAAAGTCATCTGTCATATCGGAGAGCCAGTCGTGCAGGATGCTTGACAAGTTTAAGGGTGGCAGAGTATAATTAGGCGTGTTCTTTTGAGGACACGTAAGCGGTTATGGCGGAATTGGCAGACGCGCTGGTTTTAGGTGCCAGTGGTTACCCGTGTGGGTTCAAATCCCACTAACCGCATTTGTTAGTACTTGCAATTCCGAATGCCGGTGCTATAATAAGGATGGCAGAAGATTGCTGCAGTACCCGGAAGCATAGCTCAGCCGGGATGAGCGTTCGCCTCACACGCGAAAGGTCAGGGGTTCGAGCCCCCTTGCTTCCATTTTTTAGTAACTATTCAGAGCGACGGCAAAGTACTGGATAGTTATTTTTTTAATCAAATCAAAGGAATACAAAAGCAATGAAAGAAAACGTAAGAAAACAGGGAATTTTACTGCCGGTATCCAGTATCCCTTCCGCATATGGGATCGGAACCTTTGGCAGGGAAAGCTATCGTTTTGTGGATTTTCTGGAGAAGTCCGGCAACAGGTTGTGGCAGATCCTGCCGCTCGGACCTACCGGATACGGAGACTCTCCTTATCAGTCGTTTTCCACTTTTGCGGGGAACCCTTACTATATCGATCTGGAGATTCTGATCGAAGAAGGGCTTTTGACGAAGGAGATCTGTGACGGTTATGACTTCGGAGACAATGAACATTACGTGGACTATGAGAAAATCTATCTGTCCCGGTTCAAAGTCCTGAAGATCGCATTTGAGAATGCGAAAAAACAGGGACTTATGGATGCACCGGAATATCAGAAGTTCATCACGGACAATGCCTATTGGCTGGATGATTATGCCCTGTATATGGCAGTAAAAAATGCATTCGGCGGCGTCTGCTTTATGGAATGGGACGAGGATATCCGTCTCAGAAAAGCGGCAGCGCTTCGCAAGTACCGCAAAAAGCTCTCGGATGAGATCGCATTTTACTGCTTCCAACAGTACCTGTTTGCAAAACAGTGGAAAGAACTGAAGACTTATGCGAATAAAAAGGGCATAGAGATCGTAGGAGATATTCCTATCTATGTAGCTTTTGACAGTGCCGATACCTGGGCGAATCCGAAGCTGTTCCAGTTAGACAGGGAAGGTCGTCCCATCGGTGTGGCAGGCTGCCCGCCGGACTGCTTCTCGGAGACCGGACAGTTGTGGGGCAATCCGCTCTATGATTGGAAATATCATAAGAAGACCGGTTATGAATGGTGGATGCAGCGTATTGCATATTGCTATCAGTTATACGATGTGCTCCGTATCGACCATTTCCGGGGATTCGACGAGTACTGGTTCGTGCCTTACGGAGATCCTACGGCACAGAACGGTCACTGGGAGAAGGGACCGGGCTATGAATTGTTTGCTGTGATGAAGAAGAAACTGGGCAAAAAGAAGGTCATCGCGGAAGATCTCGGATTCCTGACCCCCAGCGTGATCCGTCTGGTGAAGAAGACAGGTTACCCGGGAATGAAGATCCTGCAGTTTGCTTTTGATGCGGGAAATGACAGTGAATATCTGCCTCACAACTATGATAAAAACTGTGTGGTCTATACAGGAACCCATGACAACGATACTACGGTAGGATTTCTGCAGAACATGCCGGAGAAGGATAAGAAGTTCGCGAAGAAGTATCTGGGACATAAGAATGATAAAAAGCTCTGCTTTGAGATCGTCCGGGCGGCATTGTCCAGCTGCGCGGATACAGCGGTTATCCCCATGCAGGATTATCTGGAACTGGACAGCAGTGCTAGGATCAATATACCGTCCACACTGGGCTGCAACTGGAAATGGCGCATGGATAAAGAAGCTTTGGATCCTAAGCTTGCGAAAAAGATTTATAAGATGGCAAAATTATACGGAAGACTGTAAAGTGTGCCACGCAGCGTAAGGCACATTGTAAGAATACGGAAGGGATAGTTTCCTTTCCGTATTTTTTGTGGACAAATCATCAATATTTGCATGCGTGGAAATGGGGATAACTATGGCCTCAATAGTTTTTTGAAATTCCCGTGTGAGGGGGAAAGTTGATTACAAACAGAA
>ERZ826220.3037-NODE-3037-length-13503-cov-3.387716_pt1 | contig 13503 bp, 8 predicted proteins | sample MGYA00519927_ERZ826220 | MGnify/ENA primary metagenome ERZ826220 (study PRJEB31778, sample SAMEA3449225) | human gut metagenome | biome: human gut; feature: human-associated habitat; material: faeces | place: United Kingdom | collected 2010/2012 ...
TGGAATTCTGGATACGGGCGGCTGCCATCGCAGCAGCAGCCTACTTCTGCGGCTGTTTCAATGGGGCGGTCATTATTTCTAAATACATCCTGCGAGACGATGTTCGCAGGCATGGCAGCGGCAATGCAGGATTAACCAATTTTTACCGTACCTTTGGTGGACCGCTGACTTTTGTGGTAATCTTATGTGATGTCCTCAAAGCCGTAATAGCGGTTCTGATCGCGGCTCACATCGGCGGCGGGTTTGATCCCAGGATGATGCCGGATATGCCGCTGAGTACGGAGATGACGGTCTATTATGTGGTCTTGTTCAAATACTGGGCTGCCCTGTTCTGTCTGCTGGGTCACATGTTTCCCTGCATGTTCCACTTCAGGGGCGGCAAGGGCATCCTCTCCGGCGGCACCATCGTCTGGATGATCGACTGGCGGATCGGCCTGGTGGTCTGGGTGGGATTTCTGCTCTTATTCCTGCTGACGAAGTATGTATCTCTGGGATCTGTCTGGGCTGGGGCCAGCTTCCCTTTTGCCACTTGGTATTTCTATCCGGATCCGGTCATCGTGCTCCTGGCGTTTCTCCTGGGGGCCTTGATTTTGTGGAAGCACCGGAGCAACATCGTCCGCCTTATCCATGGCAACGAGAATAAATTCAGCGTACACCGCAAAAAAAATTAGGAATGCGGCATGGTGCGGTCCGGCAGAGCCGGACAAAATGGAATTGTTCCGCCATAGGCGGAACAGCTCGATTTCTAACTCCGGATTCCTAATTTGAGGGGGAGGAATACAGATGAAAACAGTTGTATTGGGCTCCGGCGGCTGGGGCACGGCCCTCAGCCAGATCCTGTGCGACAACGGACACGAGACCTATCTCTGGTCCCACAGCCCCGCCAAGGCGGCGGAGATGGCCCGGACCCGGGAGAACCCGCTTTTGCAGGGCGTCCATCTGCCGGAATCCCTCCACATCACCGGGGATTTGGGCTGCTTGAGGTGCGCCGACCTGGTGGTCAGCGCACCGCCCTCCTTCGCCGTGCGGGAGATGGTGGAGATGGCGCAGGATTGCTTTTTGCTGCCCCGCTGCAGCAAGGAGTTCCCGCGGGACTTCGGCAAAGGCCGCCCCTGCTTAAATGCCCACATCGGCAAGTGCATGGCCGTTTGCAGCGGAAAGATTACTTGCGAGGCCTACAACGATGCCGTGCAGGGTGCGTTGCGAATGGTCCGCTACGGCAAAAAGGACATCGTCAAGCAGCTGCGGGAGAAGATGGAAGCCGCGTCCGAACGCCTTGACTTTGAGACGGCAGCGCTGCTGCGCGACCAGATCATGGCCATTGACCGCGTGGCAGCCGGGCAGAAGGTCGTCATGGAGAGCGACACCGAGATGGACGTCATCGCACTGGCGGGCACGACCCACGCGGTCTGCGCCGCCGTGCTGCGCTACCGCGACGGACGCCTGACCGACAAGCGGGAGTTCCTGTTCCGCGACACGACGGACATCGACGCCGTGCGGGAGGAATTTCTGCCGCAGTATTACCTCGACGGCGAGACGATCCCTAAAACGATTGCCGTGGACGCCCTGCCGCCCGACGCGGAGGCACTGAATGAAGCTCTGAACCAGGCGCGCGGCACGAAGGTGGAGCTGTACGTGCCCCAGCGCGGAGACGTCGCGAAGCTCGTCACGATGGCCTATACAAACGCTGTCGAGCGTCTGGGCCGCGAGAGCGGGCGCTATACCCGCGAGGAAAAGCTGCTTGAGGAGGCTGCGCAGGTGCTGGGCCTGAAAAAGCCGCCCCGCGTGATTGAAAGCTACGATATTTCCAACTGGGGCGACGGGTCGAGCGTCTGCGGCATGGTCGTCTTTCAGGATGGCAAGCCCCACCGCGCGGGCTACCGCCGCTTTAAGATGAAAACCGTCGCGGGCACCGATGACTACGCCTCGCTGGCAGAAACGCTCTCCCGCCGCGCGGCGGAGTACGAGATGGCCCGCCGCGGCGAGAAGCCGGACGGCCCGCAGAACCAGTTTGCGACGCTGCCCGACCTGCTGCTCATCGACGGCGGCAGGGGACAGGTCGGCGCGGTCAGGCAGGCTCTGCGCGGCACAGCGCTGGAGCATGTGCCGACCTTCGGCATGGTCAAGGATGACCACCACCGCACCCGCGCCATTGTGGACGACGAGGGCGGCGAGATCGCCATCAACCGCCACCGCAATATCTTTACGTTTGTCACGAACATTCAGGACGAGACCCACCGCTACGCCAACGACTACCGCAAGCGCGCAATGAAGAAAAAGTCCTACGCCGCCACCCTGACCGCCATTCCCGGCGTCGGTGAAAAGACGAGCGCCGCGCTGCTGGCGCACTTCAAGACCGTCGCCGCCGTCAAGGCTGCCTCCATCTCCGATCTCGAGGAGGTCAAGGGCATCAGCCATGCCAAAGCGGAAATGCTGTACAACGCGCTGCGGAATGGTATATAATGAAAATGTAATCGCCGCGCTGTAGGGGCCGGGTATGCCCGGCCCTCAACTGTACGGAAAACGGCATTTCCGGTAAGGCCGCGGGCCGCACATGTGCGGCCCCTACAGCGCAACAACAATTCAAAATGGATGTATCCTTATGCTGATTCTAACCATCCTCCTCTCTCTCGCCCTCGCGGCCCTCTTTACACTCCTGCCCGCCCGTATCCATCACCGCCGCCCCGTCCGCGCGGACCTGTACGCCGGGGCGGGGGTGTCGGCGCTGGTCTGGCTGTGGGCGGTCTGCGTCTGGTCCAAGCCTGGGCTGTCCGTCGGCTTTGACGCCTTCCGGCTGGCCGCGATTTTAATCATGCAGGCAATCGCCTGCGGTGTAGTCTGCGGCTTCCGGCTGCGCGGCACACTGCCGCGAAAGCTCCGCACCCCGGCGGCTGTCGGACTGCTGCTGGCCGCCAGCCTTGGAATAGAATTATTCGTCGGCAACCTGAACTGGCTGGCGACCCACAGCTACACGCCGGTTGACCTGCGCCCGTATCTGGTCAATGACGCAGACCCCGCCGCGCCGCTGACGCTGAACGATGAGCAGACAACGCTGGAATTTGCGGGCCTCGACTTTGCAATATACAACTTGCAGCTCGACGGCCTGACCTCGCTGGCCGACGGCAACACGCCGGAGCAGAAGAACGTTCTGCTGACCTTCAACGTTGCCGCCACCGATGAGGCCAGCTCGGTCTCCCGCCAGAGCTGGAACTGGGAGGCTGCCCCCGCGTCCGCCCGCAGCCAGACCCACAGCCTTGACCTCTCCGGCAAGGCGTCCACCCTGACGCTGACAGCGTCGGGCTATACTGGCGAGTACCGCAGCTACCCGCTCAATGCCCGGTTGACCACGGTTTACGCCAACGCCCGCCGCCCGCTGGATTTCTCTGTCTTGCGTTTCGCGGTTGTGCTGGCGCTGCTGCTGGCGGGCTTTGCCCTGCGCCCGGCAAGCGTCCTCTGGCGCGACGCCTACGCCGCCCATGAGCGCAAATACCGCCCGGCGGTGCTGGCTGTCGAGCTGGCCCTCTGCGCAGCGGCGTTCCTGGCCCCCTTCGGCGACCGCTTCAACGCGGGCATCGCCACGAGCTTTTACAACACGCCCGACTGGTCGGGTACGAGCCGCATCGACTTCACCATGCACATCAACGACTGGGCGTCCAACGCCGGTGCCCAGTACGGTGCGCTGGCGCACAGTCTGCTGAATGGCCGCCTTGACCTTGAAAAGGACCCGCCCGCCGCCATGGCTGAACTGGAAAACCCCTACGACACCGCCGCCCGGCAGGCCGCTGCGCCCGATGCCCTATGGGATGTGGCCTACTATAACGGACGCTATTACGTCTATTTCGGCATCGTGCCCTGCCTTCTGTTCCAGCTTCCGTTTGAGGCGCTGACCGGCATCCGGGATCTGCCGCCCGCACTGCCGATGATTTTGCTTGCCTGGCTGTACATACTTGCCGTCTTTGGCTTTGTGAAGCAGGCTGCGCGCCGCTGGTTCCCGCAGGCAAGCGCCGCAGCCTACCTGCTCACCGCCGCGGGCGCGGCCTCGGGCACACAGATCTACTATCTGCTCCACCGCCCGTCGGTGTATGAGTACGCAATCCTCTGCGGTGCTACGTTCGTTTTGTGGGCACTGTGGCAGTGGCTGTGCGCCGCAAACACGCCGGTAAACCGCCGCAAAGCGCTGACCTTCCACCTCGCGTTCGGCTCGCTCTGCATGGCGCTGGTCGCGGGCTGCCGCCCCCAGATGGTGCTTTTTGCCGCGCTGGCCCTGCCCATCCTCTGGCCGCGCTATATCACGGAAAAGCGCCTGTGCACTCGCCGGGGCGCAGGGGAAGCCGCTGCGTTTATCCTGCCCGTTGTGCTTGTGGCTGTCGGCCTTATGTGGTACAACGCCGCGCGGTTCGGCTCGCCGTTTGACTTTGGTGCCAACTACAACCTGACCAGCAACGATATGACCCGCCGCGGCTTTGCCGTCGGGCGCATCGCCCCGGCAGCCGTGACCTTCCTCGCGGGCATTCCCGGTGTGCAGACGGTGTTCCCGTACCTGACTGCCACGCGGATGCAGACAAACTACATGGGCCTGACCATTACAGAGCTGTACTACGGCGGCGCGTTCGCCTGCCTGCCGCTGCTGTGGGGGCTGGCTGCGCTGCCGCTGGCCCGCCGCCGGTTGGGCAGCCGCCGCGACCTGCGCACCGTCATCCGGCTTGTGCTCGTCTGCATGGCAGCGCTGGCCGTCGTAGACTGCCAGATGGCCGGAATGCTCTACCGCTACCAGAGCGACTGGCTCGGCCCGCTGCTGCTGGCGGCGGCGCTGGCGTGGCTCTTTGCGGAAAGTGTCCTGCAGGCCCGCCCCATCCCCGCGCTGACCAAAGCTCTGCGCACGGCGCTGCCGCTGGCCGTGCTGGCGGGCGTCTGCTACAATTTCTGTGTTTACTTTGCGGCGGAGCCGCAGCTGATGGGGCAGAACCCTGCCTTGTATGAAAATGTGAGCCGCCTGGTCCAGTTCTGGCTGTGACGGCGCACCCTAAAAAGGAAAAGGACGTATGGCTGACAAAAACATCTACACCGTCGTCGTGGCTGACGATGAGGACGAGCTGCGCGAGGCCGTCTGCACAATGATCCCCTGGGAGGCGCTCGGCTTCCACCTTGTGGGCAATGCCAGCAACGGGCTGGACGCGCTCGAGCTTGTCGAGCGGCTTGAGCCGGACCTGCTGCTGACCGACATCCGTATGCCGTTCATCTCGGGCATCGAGCTGGCGCGGCAGGTGCGCGAGATCCGCCCTGCGATGCACATTGCCTTTTTGAGCGGCTTCGACGATTTCGAGTATGCCAAGCAGGCCATCCAGTACAACATCATCAGCTACATGCTCAAGCCGCTGACGATGGACGGTCTGGCCGCCGAGCTGAAGGCCATCCACGAGAAGATCGACGCCCGCTATGCCGGGCTGCGCCGGGCTGGCTCGGCCCATGCGGATCGCGCAGCGCTCATCATTCCGCTGGTACTGGCCCGTTATGAAAATGCCCCCGAGAATCTGGAGACGCGCCTGCGCCAGGCAGCGGTAGACTGCGGTCTGCTGCGCGGCACCGATGACCGCAGCACGCTGGTGGTGATGGCCGCGGCGCTGGACGGCCCGGTGGACTATGAGGCCGGGCTTACCCAGCTGGTGGAGCAGAGCGCCAACAAATATCTGCGGCATTTCGTATTTTATGGCTGCGGGCGTGCCGTGGCTTTGCTGCTGGGCAACCCCTCTGACTTTGAAGAATACCTGCACATTCTGGCCGATGAGATCTGCCAGCTGGCGGACCGTGCCCTGGGACGCAGTGCCAGCGTTGGCGTCAGCCGTGAATTTGCCCGATTCAGCGACCTGAACGATGCCTACAAACAGGCAATCGAGGCCCTGCGCGCGGCGGCGGAGGGCGAGGGCGGCGTCAGCTTTACGGCGGACGCCCGCAAGACCGGCAGCCTGTGCGAACGCGCACTGGAGATCATTGAGCAGCACTACATGGACGAGGATCTGTCTCTTGCGTCACTCTCCGCCATGCTGGACGTCAGCCCCAACCATCTGAGCGCCTGTATCAAAAAATCGGAGGGGGAGACCTTCATCAACATTCTGGTGCGCCGCCGCATGGAGACTGCCCAGACCCTGCTGCTGACCACCGACCTGCAAATTCAGGAGATCGCCCGGCGCTGCGGCTACACCGACCAGCATTATTTCAGCTATTGCTTTAAAAAGTACAGCGGTACGTCGCCTGTGGCGCTACGCCGCGCCCGCGCCGCGGGGGAGGCCCGGCCATGAAGCGCCCGCCCCGCACCGTAGTCCTGGCGGCAGCGCTGATCTCCGGCGTGGCCGTGGCGGCGCTGATCCTCTGCACCACGCTGTTTCTGCGCAGCTACCGCAGTGCTGTTGTGGAGGGCGCACGCACGAACAGTGCCCAGGTCGTCAGCCAGGTCGCAGGCGCGGTGGATAACTACGTCAACACGATGGACAGCGCCGTCGGCATCGTGCTGGAACAGCTTGACAGTGAACCTGCGATGCGGGACGCATTTCTGAATGCCTTTCTGACAGCCAGGCCCGAGGTCGCGGCCATCACGACTTACGACGAAAACGGCAGTCTGTTGGACTGCTGGGCCCAGGCGGGCCGCACGCCGAAATCTGACATACTGCGCAACCTCTCCTTTGACCTGACCACGGCCCGGCGCCTGGGACATGGCTACATCAGCACGCCGCATGTAGAGTCGATTTTTGCCAGCTACTACCCGTGGGTCGTCTCGGTCATCCGCGCTGTGCCGGGGGACGGCGGCAGCAGCCGTTGGCTTGCGGTAGATTTGAGCTTCAAGGAGCTGGCCGCAACGATCAACAACGTCAGCATCGGTCAGCACGGCTACTGTTACCTGATGGATGAGCGCGGCAACATGGTCTACCACCCGCAGCAGCAGCTTTTGTATGCCGGGTTAAAGAAGGAGGAGGCCGGGCGTCTGGCCTGCCTAGGCGATGGCACCTACGTGGAGGACACGGTCATCTACAGCGTACAGCGTGTGCCGGGCAGCACATGGCGCGTCGTCGGCGTCAGCTACATTGACGAAACCGTCAATGAGAGCTTCCGGCAGATGGTGCGCATTACGGTTATCACGGCGGGGCTTGTTTTTCTGGCCGCGCTGGCGGCGGGCTGGGTGCTGTCCCGTCTGCTGTCCCGCCCGTTGCAGCAGCTCGAAACGGCCATGGAGCAGTTTGAGCAGGACGCCGACCACTTCGCCTTTCAGGCCGTGCGCGGCACGCGGGAGGTGCAGAACCTCTCGGACTCCTTCGGCCACATGGTAGGCCGCATCCAGCAGCTTATGACCACCGTCCGCGAGGAGGAAATTGTCCTGCGCAAGACAGAGCTCAAGGCGCTGCAGGCGCAGATCAACCCGCATTTTCTCTACAATACGCTGGATTCCATCGCCTGGATGTGTGAGCGCGGCAAAAACGCCGATGCTGTCCAGATGGTCCATGCACTGGCGCGGCTGTTCCGCATCAGCATCAGCCGCGGGCATGAGCTGATCCCGATCGAAAAGGAGCTGCAGCACGCCGAGGCGTATCTGCAAATTCAAAAATACCGCTACAAAAACCAGTTTACCTACCACTTTACGGTGGACGAGAGCTGCCTGCACTGCCTGTGCAACAAGATCACGCTGCAGCCTATCATCGAGAACGCCATTGTTCACGGGCTGGATCTGATGGTCGATTCCGGCCACATTGAAATCACCGTAAAGCCCGACGGGGATGACATTCTGCTCATCGTCGCGGACGACGGCATCGGCATGGAGCCGGAGCAGGTCGCGGCCCTCTTGCAGAATGAGCCGAGTGACCGCACCGGCATCGGCGTCAAGAATGTCAATGACCGTCTGCGCATCTACTTTGGCGCGGACTACGGTATCTCCATTGAAAGCGCCCCCTACGAGGGCACTACGGTGACAATCCGCACCCCGCGCGTGCCGGAGGACAGGGAGGGCGACTATGACAAAAACCATTAAACGTCTGCTGCCCGCGGCCCTGGCCGTGCTGCTGGCAGGCTGTGCCATGCAGCCCGTGGACAGCACAACGGCCTGCTACAGGGTCGCGCTCATAGCCAAAAACAATCGGGATTCCGAGTTCTGGGACGCCGTCTTTACCGGGGCAGAGGCCGCCGCCACGGAATATAACCTGCAATTGACCATAACGGCCCCCGACGATGAGGAGGACTATGCGGCGCAGAACCAGCTGATTGCCGATGCCGTTGAGGACGGCGCACAGGCTATCGTTTTCTCCGCCATTGATTATGAGGCCAACGCCGCCGCCATTGATGCCGCCGCCGCGGCGGGCGTGACGGTCATCAGCGTGGATTCCGCGGTGAACTCTGACAACGTTGCGGCCTATATCGGCGCGGACAACTACGGCGCAGGCCGGATGGTGGCCCAGAGCGCACTGGACGGCATGGAAGGAGCGCTCTGCGTCGGGCTTATCAACTATGAGGTCAACGGTGCCAACGGGCGGGACCGGGAGCAGGGTGCGCGCGATGCTTTTGCGGAAAGCGGACGCGCCAAAATTACTGCCGCCGTGTCAACACACCCCAACGCCGCCAGTGCCCGCGCGGACACGCTGGCCATGCTGCGCACCCACCCGGAGATCAACGTGCTGATCGCCCTCAACGAGACGACTGCCGTCGGCGCGGCGCAGGCTGTCCAGCAGATGCAGCGCGCCGACGACCTCTGGCTCGCGGCGTTCGACTCGAACATCGAGACGATTGACGCCCTGCAGACCGGTACGGTGGACACGCTGATCGTGCAGAACACCTACGGCATGGGCTATTTCGGCGTCGAAAGCGCCTATAAGCTGCTGGCCGGGCAGGGGAGCAGCGTCGAAAAATCGAACATCACCGCCACCCGCACCATCACCCGGGAAAATATGTTTGCCATGGATAAGCAAAAGGCCCTGTTCCCGTTTGGGTGACCCCCGAAGCCCGGCCCCTGCGAGCCTACCGCCAAAGCCCTTCTCCCACGCCGGAGAAGGGGCTTTTTTATTTTTCCATCACCCGCAAAAATCTTACAAAATGAAAACAACAAACACCCTTTTGTTACTTTTACTGCGCATTCTGCACAAAAACAAACGCTTTCGGCTGGCGAAACCGCCCTAAACGGTGAAAATTTCCACCCATAGTCGGTGAAATTTCACCTTGTTTTTTCACCCGTCCCCGAGTATTATAATAACTGTCAACAGGGTTCGCTCCTCTACAAGCGACCCGCCCGAAAATCTACTGCATATCTAAAAAAGAAGGAGAAACTCATTATGAAAAAGTTTGCTGCTCTGGCCCTTGCAGGTTGCATGGCCGTCTCTCTCGCCGCCTGCGGCGGTTCTGCCTCCACTTCCACCGCTGCTTCGGAGTCCACGGCTCCCGCAGAGTCCACCTCCGCTGCAGAGTCTGCTGCTGAGTCCGCAGCCGAGAGCGTTACCGAGGCCACTCAGGGCGGTAAGATCGGCGTCTGCATTTACAAGTTCGACGATGCCTTCATGACCACCTACCGTAATGCGCTGCAGGAGATCCTCGAGGGCAAGGGCTACGAGGTCACCATCGTCGACGGCAACAACGACCAGGCCAAGCAGAACGAGCAGATCAACACCTTCATCACCCAGGGCGTTGACGCACTGATCATCAACCCCGTTATGACCTCCGCTGCCGACCAGATCATCTCCACCGTCAAGGGTGCCGATGTTCCCACCGTCCTCATCAACCGTGAGCCCACCGCCGATCAGATGTCCGCTTATGACAAGCTGGTCTACGTCGGCTGCGACGCTGCTCAGTCCGGCACCTTCCAGGGCGAGCTGATCCTCGACACCGAGAACAAGGGCGACATCAACGGCGACGGCAAGGTTTCCTACATCATGATCCAGGGCGACCCCGAGAATATCGATGCTCAGCTGCGTACCGAGTACTCCGTCAAGGCTCTGACCGATGCCGGCGTTGAGGTTGAGCAGCTTGACCTGCAGCGCGGTGACTGGGACCGTAACAAGGGTCAGGAAATCTGCCAGAACGACCTCGCCAAGTTCGGCGACCAGATCGAGGTTGTCTTCTGCAACAACGATGATATGGCTATCGGCGCTCTGCAGGCTATTCAGGCTGCCGGCCGTACCGTCAACAAGGACATCTACCTCGTCGGTGTTGACGCTCTGGACGCTGCCAAGAACGAAGTTGCCAACGGCAACATGACCGGCACCGTTCTGAACGATGCTAAGGGCCAGGCTACGCAGGCTGTTGCTTCCATGGAGGAGCTGCTGGGCGGCAAGACCTTCGAGGCTAACCACCAGAGCGTCTACGTTGACTACGTCAAGGTTACCCCTGACAACGTCAAGGACTTCCAGTAATTTGACAAAAGCCACAGCTTAAACCAGAACAATCGGGGTGCGTGTGCGCAGGCGCACGCACCCTTTTTTCGTGAAAAGGTTACAAAAGATTAAAGGGGGCCAGCGAATTGTCAGAGTACCGCTTGGAGATGTGTGATGTCGTCAAGACGTTCCCCGGCGTCAAGGCACTGAATCACGCACAGCTGAAATTGAAACCCGGCACCGTCCATGCGCTGATGGGAGAGAACGGCGCGGGCAAGTCTACCTTGATGAAGTGCATGTTTGGTATCTACCACATGGACGAAGGCAAGGTCATTTATGAGGGACAGGAGGTCCAGATCAAGGGACCTCTGGATGCACTGAACCGTGGCATTGCGATGGTGCACCAGGAACTGCAGCCCATCCCGGAACGCTCCATAGGCGAGAATATCTACGTTGGGCGCTATCCCACCAAGAAATACGGACCCGTCACCGTTATCGACCATGACAAAATGTATGAGGATGCGGCCAAGGTCCTGAAGGAAGTCCATCTGAATTATGATCCGCACGCAAAGCTCGGAACCTTGAGCGTTTCCCAGATGCAGTTGGTTGAGATCGCCAAGGCGGTCTCCGCAGACTGCAAGGTGCTGATCCTCGACGAGCCGACCTCCTCGCTGACGGCAGCTGAGGTCGAGGCACTGTTCACCATCGTGAACGAGCTGCGCGCCAAGGGCGTCTCCATCGTCTACATCAGCCACAAGATGGACGAAATTCTTCGCATCAGCGACGAAGTCACGATCATGCGCGACGGCCAGTACATCGGCACCTGGGAGGCCAAGGAACTGACCACCGATATGATCATCACCAAGATGGTCGGACGTGAGCTGTCGAACCTCTACCCGCCGCGCTCGAATACGCCCGGTGAGGTCGTGTTTGAGGTCAAGGACTTCACGTCCATCAACCCCAAGAGCTTCCGTCACGTCAACTTCAACGTCCGCAAAGGCGAGATCCTCGGCGTTGCGGGTCTGGTCGGTGCTCAGCGCACCGAGCTGATGGAGGGCCTGTTCGGTCTGCGCTGCCACACATCGGGCACCATCACCTATAAGGGCAAGGAACTGACCATCAACCAGCCGCAGGACGCCATCAAAAACGGCATCGCCATGCTGACCGAGGACCGCCGCGCCACCGGTATTCTGGGTGTGCTTTCCATTGCGGATAACGTCTCCATTGCATCGCTGAACAAGTATCTGATCGGCGGCATAATGCTGGACGACAACAAAATCGAAAAGCTCGTGCAGGATAATGTCGCCAAGCTGTCCATCAAGACGCCGTCCTCCAAAACGCAGATTCAATCGCTGTCCGGCGGTAACCAGCAGAAGGTGCTGATTGCCCGCTGGCTGGCCAACGACCCCGATGTTTTCATCATGGACGAGCCGACCCGCGGCATCGACGTCGGTGCAAAGTATGAAATTTACTGCATCATCGCCGAGATGGCCAAACAGGGCAAGAGCATCATCATGATCTCCTCCGAAATGAGCGAGCTGATCGGCATGTCTGACCGCATCATGGTCATGTGCGATGGCCGCTGCACCGGCTTTATCGACGGTGATAAGGCGAATCAGGAGAACATCATGACGCTGGCTACCCAGTTTGAATAAGGAGGAATCCGAAAATGGAGAAAAAATTCGACTTAAAAAAATTCCTGTCCAATAACGCGATCATTATTCTGATCATTTTGCTGGCCCTCTTCGTCGGCTGCACGACCCAGAACTTCTTTACCGAGACAAACGGCAAAAACCTGCTGCTGAACGTCGCCCCGCGTTTTATCATCGCCTGCGGCGTTTCGGGGTGCCTGATTACCAAGGGCACTGACCTGTCCGCCGGCCGCCAGGTCGGCCTGGCCGCCTGCTTCTCCGCCATGCTGCTGCAGAGCGTTGACTACTCTGCCCGCATGCTGCCCTGGCTGCCCGATATTCCGTGGCCCGTGGCCCTGCTAATCGTCATAGCGATCATGGCCTGCTTCGGTGCCATCAACGGCTGCATTATCGCATTCCTGAAGGTTCCTCCTTTCATCGCTACGCTGGGCATGCAGACCATCGTTTACGGCCTGTGCTCCGTCATCACCAACAACCAGCCCATGGGCGGTTACAAGCAGAGCTACCTGACCGTTGCCAGCGGCACGCTGGGCCCCATCCCGTTCCTGGCCATCTTTGCGCTGATCGTCGGCATCTTCTTCTGGTTCCTGTACAATAAGACCCGTCACGGCAAGTACATGTACGCCATCGGCGGCAACGAGAACGCCGCTCAGGTTGCCGGTGTCAACGTCACCGCGTCCCTGATCCGCATCTACATCCTGGCCTCCTGCATGTATGCTCTCGGCGGCTTCCTCGTCGGCGCAAAGGCCGGCGGCGCTTCCACCAACACCGGCAATGGCTATGAGCTGGAAGCTATCGCGGCCTGCACCATCGGCGGTGTTTCCACCAACGGCGGCGTCGGCAAGGTCTCCGGCGTTCTCGTCGGCGTTCTGGTCTTTGAAGTCCTGAAGATTTGCCTGCAGTTCCTCGGCGTCGACCCCGCCTACACCTACATTGCACAGGGCCTTGTCATCGTCATCGCCGTTGCCCTTGACCTGCGCAAGTACCTGGCGAAGAAGTAACCTATGGGCGAAGAAAAGACTACTCCCGAGACCGAAAAGAAACCCGACCGCCCCGACCGCAGCCAGCTGAATGCCTTTGAGAATTTCTACGAGAAATTCCGCAAGGTTCCGCTGAAATACATAGACATCTTCATCGGCGTCTGCGTAGCCGCCCTGGTCATCGTAGTGCTGGTCGGCATCCTCAAGAGTAAGGGAATATTGTAAAAAAGAAGCACCGTTCACGGAGAAAAATCTCTGTGAACGGTGTTTTTATTTGTGCTTTAGCAGAGTTGTAGGGGCCGCATATGTGCGGCCCGCAACCTTGCCTTTACAGCGCGGTGGCCTTCTAGCCGAGAGGCGGATATGGAATTGCCCCTATTATTTTTTGATCGCCTTTTTCTTCTTCCTGACACTATACCCAAAGCTGCCCAGTTTGCGCCCCAGCGCCAGGTAATCTCCATGGCTGTACACAATCAGCTTTGCCTTGTTCAAGCACAATTTCCCGCTTTCATCCAGCAGCCGCTCGTCCAC
>ERZ826220.3040-NODE-3040-length-13493-cov-20.958029_pt1 | contig 13493 bp, 8 predicted proteins | sample MGYA00519927_ERZ826220 | MGnify/ENA primary metagenome ERZ826220 (study PRJEB31778, sample SAMEA3449225) | human gut metagenome | biome: human gut; feature: human-associated habitat; material: faeces | place: United Kingdom | collected 2010/2012 ...
CGGCCTCGTCTGCGCTTTTTTCGCCGCAGGCGGCGAGGGAAAGGGCCAGCGCGAGCGGGAGCAGGAGGGAAAGGAGCTTTTTCATCGTTCGGTCCTCGTTTCTTTCGGATACTTCTATAGACGCATGATAGTCGAAAAAGTTCCCGCGCACAACGGCGATCGTTGCACAAAACGTGGCAATTTGTGGTATCGTGAATTCTAATATTGGAGGCGGTACAACTTTTTGCGCCGTTGTGTACAACGTCTCTTCATGATACGGCGTATCATGAAAAGGCAAATCATGCAGCAGTGTCCCCCCATTTTCAGGGGGGTGTGAGGTGCCTTTTCCAACATTATCAAAATTTGGGGGAAAGAGCATGGAGACGACAACAAATTACAAACTTCCGCAATGGGTCAAGGCGGATCAGATCAAGATGGACGACTTCAACGACGCGTTCGGTAAGATCGACGCGCAGATGAAGAAAAACGCCGACAAGGCAAACGCGGCGGCGAGCGCGGAGAGCGTGGGCACGCAGATCACGGCGGTGCAGGAGCAGATCGTGGCGGTAGAGCAGGAGATCAAGCTCGTGTCGCTCGGAGAGCCGCGCACGACGACGGCGGCGAACGGCAGCATCGTCTACGACCTGTCGGCGCTGAACATGTCCGACTATCGCGCGTTTCTGGTGTTTGCGACGGTGGACGCGGCGGGCACGGGCGTGAGCGACAAGGGCAGGGTGGAACTGCTGTGCGACAGCAAGAGCATCGGACTGCTGGCCGACGCGATGGGCGGCCACGCGGCGACCGTCGCGTGGATTTTTCCCGCGATGTACGGTGTGGCGGCAGGCTACCACACGCCGACGCAGAACCGCAACGACAGCTTTGAGGGACTCAGCGGCTCGATTTTGAACGGCAGCGCAAACTGGAACACCATGCAGAGCATGACATTCAAGTTTACCGGGCTGAAAGGCTCTGGTTGTGTGCTGTATGGGTTGAAAAAGTAAAAAAGAGCAAAAAAAGAAGACCCCATGAGGGGTCTTCTTTTTTGACTAATCAGAGATTAGACAGTAGTGTCGTCAACAGTGATCAGATACTTGGCAGTGGTCTTGCCATCCCAAGCGGTGACGATGACGTACATATCGCTGGCAACCTCGCCGGAAGCGGTCTCAACATTGTTGGTGTTGTAGACCTCAATGGTCTGGTTGTCGTTCGCCTTGGCCTGCTTCAGCAGTTCCTTGAGGTTAGCGACGGTGACAGTCTGAGCGTTGGTCTTGACGGTGATGGAGTCGGCAGCAACGGTAGCAGACTGGTTAGCAGCCTCGAAGTTGTAGGAGCCGGCCTTTAAGGAAGCGTCGGCATAGGCAGCCTGATTTGCGGTGGTATAAGTGATATCACCGGTAACAACGCCGGAGTAGCTAATCTCGGCATAAGCGACCTTGGTGCCCTTGTCGGCGTCCATGGTAACTTCCTTGCCGTCCTTGTCGAAGTACTTAACACCAGACATCAGGTCAGTGGAACCAACAGTACCATTGGAGTTGTACTTCTCCATGACAGCCGCGGAAATTTTTTCGTACTCCTTAAGGTCGACCTTAATGGTAGCAAACTGATGACCATAGTACTCGCCGAGTTCTTCGTCGTTCACGAGAGCCTTGATGAGAAGATCGTAAACAACAAGTGCATCGTGCGTGTCACCGACCTTGCTGTCGTCGTACTGGACGAAGATAAGGCTCTTTTCAGCCAGCTCCTTGGCAGTCCACTCTTCATCAATCTTGCCCTTGGTAATGGTGCCTTCGTACTTGGCAACCAGAGCGTCGTCAAGATCGAACCAAGTGTTGTTCACCTTAACGCGCTTGCCATCCGTGGTAAGCTGGTCGATGGTATAAGCGTTGTACTTGGCAATCGCGGTCCAGACGTAGTCGGAATCCATGGTGACCTTATACAGGCCAATCTTATCAACACCGTGGCTGGCAGTGCCCTGACCCTCTGCATAGTAGAGGTCGATGGTGGTGTCGGTCAGCTTGCCATCCACCAGCTCATAGGCCTTGAAGGTGGCATAGGGCTTGCCGTCATTCCAGTGGGAGGTGTAGTCCGTGGTGTCATAGATGAACACGGTACGGGTGGTGACTTCGTATGCGTAGACATAGATCATGTCAACGTAGCCATTGACGGTCGTATACTGAACGTCATAGCCCTTGAAGCTGGGCAGCTTTTCGTAGCCGGTGTAGGCGGTGAAAGTGCCCTTCGGGGATTCCTTGGTCTGAAGCAGGATCTTGGTATCCTTGCTGAGCTGGAGACGGGTATCTGCACTGCTGCTGGTAGCATTAACAGTCAGGTACTTGTCACCGCTATTGTAGGAGGCAAAATAAGCATCGCTGAACTTGGAATCATCGAGCGTGTAAGCGCCGTCCTTATCGATGCTGTAAGCATAGACGGTGTAGTAATAGTCTTTGTTCTTGGAAGCAGAGACTTCGAAATCAGCAACATCATCACCCTCAACTTTGTTGATGGTAGCGTCAGTCTTGCTGTCGGCATCGAAGAAGTACAGATCGCCGTAAGCGGTGTCAACACCCTTGCTGTGCTCCATGTACAGGGTATCGAGGACAGCATAGTTGCTGGCGAGTTCATCAACGCCGATGACATTGCCATAGGTGTCAAAGTAGAAGTTGTAGGTCTTGCCCAGAGTCATGGTCTTGGGAGCGAACGTAGCAGTGCAGTTGACAGTAGCGTCAGCCTTATCGAGGCCCTTGATCTTCTGGATGTCGCTGATGCTCTTGCTGTTGCCGGAAACGTCGGTCAGAACAGCGTTCTTGGACTCAGCCTTGACCATGGACTGGATCTCGCCGTTGGCGATGGTGACCAGAACCATATCGTCAGCCTTGAACTCGTCCTCAGTCTCGAACTTGGTGTCGAGCTTGCCTTTGTAACCGTGGACATTCTTGTCAACGATAGCGTAAGCGGAAGTGGTGTGACCCTTGGAGTCGGTCTTCTCAGCGACGAACTTGGTGACCTCAGCGAGGTAGGTGTCGATGTTGACGAGACGATCCTTATAGACGAGGGTCAGACGGCCCTGATCGGCCTGCTTGGAATCGTCCTTGTTGTCAGCAACAGTGTAGGTGCCATCGCTGGTCTTGCTGTTGGTGTAGACGTCGAGCTTGTCGCCCTTCTTCAGGCCGGAGTCAGCGTAGATGTCGCAGTTCTTGGCGGCCTCGGTGTAGGTGGCGAGAGGATCGACATCAACGACGGTGGACTTGTCACCGACATCATAGGTCCACTTGATAGTGGGACGGCCGAAGGCGTCAGCATCCTTGTCGGACTTGAGCTTGAAGCTCTTGTAACCAAGCGTGCTGTTCTCGGAGAAGGTCTTGCCGTCATCCTTCTTGCCGTTGAAGCTCACGGTCTGATAACCGAACGCGGCGGTGTAGGTGACCATGGGAGCCTTGGCGATGGCACGGAACAGGAGCTCGGCAACCAGCTCACGGGTAGCGGGAGCGTTGAGGTCAACGCCCTTGACGTTGTCCAGAACACCAGCCTGCTGCGCGGTCTGCGCAACATGCAGAGCCCAGTCAGCGCCGGAGAACTCGTTGTTCTTGTCGTAGCCGATGGCGCGCAGGATCATCGTCAGGACCTCATAGCCCGTGACCTTGCCGGAGGGCTGGAAGGTGCCGTTGGGATAACCCTTGACGAGCGCAGCGTTGGCGCAGTAGCCGATGTAGCCCTGAGCCCAACCGGCGCCAGCCATGTCGCTGAACTTGTTGTAGGTGGCGTACATGGAAGCCTTGGCATCCTTGACGTCAGCGGTGTACACGCGATACACGATCGCGGCCACCTCAGCGCGGGTGATGTTGCCCTGGGGCTGGAAGGAACCATCCTCATAACCCTTGAACACACCCATGCCGTTCAGGACGGCGACGGCTTCGGAATAATCCGCAGAAACCTTATCGGCATCCTTGAAAGCGGCGTTGGCGCTGACGGCCAGAGACAGAGTCATGACCAGAGCCAGCACCATTGCGAGTAACTTTTTCATAGATGTTACTCTCCTTTCATAAATTTCCATCCCCTTGGAGCACTCCGGCAGCGAAAAGCGGGCATTTTGCTGTTCGCGGGCGAAAATGGAAGTTGACCGAAAAAGTTGCAAAACATTTCGATTTTGTCACATTTTTGACCGTTTTGCAGGAAAATGCGCGATTTTAGTTGCTATCGCATCCCCTTAGGATATTCGCCTTTCCTTATATTCCAGCGCTTTGCGGGCCAGTCGTGGTAGCGGTTTGGTAGCGATTTGCCGGAAACGGGATTTTGGCGGGGCGAAAAAAGGCTGATTTTGCAAGGGTTTGCGGGCGCGTAAGGTCGGGTAGCGGTTTGGTAGCGGTCCGCAGCTACCACGATTTTTAGCACTCTCAGCGCAAGAGTGCTAAAGTTAAAGATTTGTTCATCAAAAGATGTATTTTTGTTCACAAGGCGTGCCTATACTCATAATTGTTCCGAGGGGAACGAAAGAAATGTAAACCACGCGGGCTGCAAGAGCGGCCCGCCAGAATAGATTTGGAGGCTTTGTATTATGTTTGAACTTAGACCTTTTGAACGCAGAAACAATCACGTTGCGGCTTATGATCCCTGGGATCAGATGGAGCGCGCATTCTTCGGCGACGGCTCGTGGGGCCACGGCCTGAGCGAGTTTAAGACCGATATTCAGGACAAGGGCGACAGCTACCTGCTGGAAGCCGATTTGCCGGGCTTCAAGAAGGAGGACATCCACGTCGATGTGGACGGCGACACGATGACCATTCGCGCCGAGCGCCACAGCGAGCACGAGGATCAGGACAAGAAGGGCAATTACGTCCGCTGCGAGCGCAGCTACGGCAGCTACCAGCGCGCGTTCGACATCAGCGGCGTCGAGGTCGCGGACATCTCCGCGCAGTACAATGACGGCGTGCTCAAGCTGAACATGCCGAAGAAGAGCGCGGTGGTGAACGCGAAGCAGATCGAGATTCAGTAAAGAACTTCAAAAAAGGCGGCGAAAGCCGCCTTTTTTGATTTTGGATTGCACGCCGCGGCAGCGCACGCGCCGTAGGCGCGCACGTTTGCGGCGTGAGAGGTGTTTTTTTGTCACGCACACGCCCCAGGGCGGCTTCTCTTGCCGCTTTGCGGCAATTCACCTTCTGTCGCGACAAAAAACGATCAAGATCATTGCGCGCCTGCGGGCGCGAAATTTTTTTGAGTTGTACGGGGTCGTGCAAAAAATATTGGCGAAAGTCCGCTCTTATGAGCGGGCTTTTCCTTTTTTTCGGCGGGCCGCGGCTGGAAAAGGGAAATTTCGCTCCCCGCGCGGCGGCGCGGACTACTGTTACTTGCCGCCTGACCGCTGCGCGGGTCTAAAATCACAAAAAGCGGCTTAGGCCGCTTTTTTCATATCTGTGCTTATATATTATATGTATGTGGTGGCGGATAATGGCGAAAGCGGGGGTTTTATGTCAAGCTGTGACAGAAGCGGCGGTTTGTTACAAGTGTGTTACAGATGGGGCGAAAGCGTTGACTTGAAATTTTGGGTGTGGTAAGGTGACAGTGCAGAAAGGGTGGGGAACGGTGCGTTCCCGACTTAGTTACGGGATCGGCATGCCACGGTAAGTAAGCCGAGAAACGCCGAAACTTGCTCCTTTCTGACAAACGAACCATCTTTAAGGGGATGCGATATCCACCGAATCGAACGATTTCACGTTGATTCTGCCAAATTTTGCTTATTTTCTATTATTTCCGCAACAATTTGAGGATTTGAAAATTTTGGCAGCAACCACGGGAAAGCGGGAGAGGCGGCGGGTGTTCGGCTCCAAGGGGATGGAAATTTATGAAAGGAGAGTAACATCTATGAAAAAGTTACTCGCAATGGTGCTGGCTCTGGTCATGACTCTGTCTCTGGCCGTCAGCGCCAACGCAGCCTTTGAAGATGCCAAGGATATCAACGCGACCTACGCCGAAGCCGTCGACGTTCTCGCTGGTATGAAGGTCTTCCAGGGCTACGACAACGGTAAGACTTTCAAGCCCCAGGGTGACATCACCCGTGCTGAGGTGGCTGCGATCGTCTACCGCATCTACACCGCTGACGTTAAGGATTCTTACGTCAAGAACTATGAGACCTACAACAAGTTCTCTGACATGGCCGGCGCCGGCTGGGCCAAGGGCTACATTGGCTACTGCGCCAACGCCGCTCTGGTCAAGGGCTATCCCAACGGCACCTTCCAGCCCTCCGGCAAGGTCACCGGTTATGAAGTCCTCGCGATGATCCTCCGCGCTGTTGGCTACGACAAGAACAACGAGTTCACCGGTGCTGACTGGGCGCTGCATGTCGCTCAGATCGCCGAGCAGAACAAGATCCTGAAGAACGTCAAGGGCATCGACCTCAGCGCTCCCGCTTCCCGTGAGCTGGTCGCCGAGCTCCTGTTCCAGGCCATTCAGGTCCCGACCGTGACCTACACCGCCGCGTTCGGTTATCAGGATGTCAGCCTGACCGCTGACAAGAAGACCGACAAACTGGTCAAGGCCAACTCCTCCCTCGGCTACAAGAACTTCAAGCTCGTCTACGGTGACGACAGCGATGATTGGGGCCGTCCTGTCACCGTTTGGGCCAAGGACGCCAACGACAACGGCGAGTACGATGTCAAGAAGGATACCACCGTGTATGCCACCATCGTTGCTACTCCCGACGCCGCTTTCCATGTTGCCACTTCTCAGTGCGACATCTGCGAGGCTCTCGGCGAGAAGAAGGAAGCCAAGATCGTTGAGGCTTACAACAACGGCAAGGCTGACAAGGCCCTCCTTGAGACCTACAAGGCCACTGCTACCAAGGCTATGGTCGGCGCTCAGGGCGAGCAGATCGAGTTCTACCAGAACAAGGACGGCGATTATCGTCTGGTCGTGATCGACACCTATCTCGCTTACGTCAACGAGGTTGTTACCGAGAAGACCGACAGCAAGAACCACATTACCCGCGACGCTTACATGCAGCTCGATGTCTATAAGACTGATAATGGCAAGGCCACTACCCTCTATGTCAAGGGCAACGACTACGCTGAGGAAGACTGGGTCCTCGTCAACGTGAACGACGAAGTCGACGTCAGCATCATCCGCACCACCAACAAGGCCGCTGAGAAGTCCGATCTCGTTGAGATCGTTGCCAAGGCTGAGTCTTTCGAGGGTGTCCAGAGCAAGATCTACTACAAGGCCGACATGCACACCATCGAAGGCAAGGACTACGATGACGCTTACCGCTTCTATCTGAACGACGCCGGCAAGGACGGTTCCGTCAAGTACACCTGGTTCCTCGATCAGTTTGGTAATGTGATCGGCAGCTCCGCTATCGACAACACCAACTATGCTGTTCTGAAGGACATCGAGTGGGTCTCCGGTAAGGGTGCTCACGCTCAGGGCACGCTCGTCTACATGGACGGTAAGGAAGAATCCGTTGAGATCGCTTCCATCGATGGTCTGACCAATGCGAAGGGCTTCTCCGGTAACTTCGATGTGAATAAGGACAATGCCACTACCGAACAGGGCGATACCGCTTCTGACGTTGCAATCGTTGACGGCAAGAAGGTTGCCTATGTCTCCACCTCCGATAAGTACAACGAAGACTACGAAGGCATGGCTCTGTTCATGGTTGAGACCAACAAGGACGGCGGCGTGAACCTGCAGGGTATCTCCACCAAGACTGTTGGTAAGGAAACCAAGCTCGATGATACCTACATCGAGTATGCTGAGAACGTCACCATCAAGGCTGAGTCCACTGTTATGAACGTTAAGAGCGGTGCTACGACCACCAAGTACGCTCTGACCAGCAACACTCAGTTCATCGTCCGCGAGCTGAATGACAAGGATGAGTACGTCTACAACACCTACACGCTCAAGACCCTGCCTGACTACGCTGAGAACAGCGTTGAGGCTTACTTCACCGTGAGCGACAACGACTATGTCACCCGCGTCTACATCAAGAATGCGACTAACGAGTCCGCTTTCGGCACCTACATCTTCATGCCCGAGGCCAGCAAGAGCAACTACTGGTACGACAGCGCCGACAAGGCTTACTACGTCAATGCTTATGTTGACGGCGAGCTCAAGGCCATTGAGGTTGCTAAGGAAGTCGGCGAGAAGCTGGCTGCTGGCGAAGGCAAGCTCTTCGAAGTCACGGATGGTGGCTGGAGCAAGAGCCTCATCAACAGCACCTATGGTGTCCTGACCAACGCCACAAAGGTCGTCCTCGTTACCGAGAAGACCGACGTTGATACTTGGACCAAGAACACCAAAAAGGCTGACTACATCACCGAGTACACCCTGAGTGCCAACGTCCTGCGTTCCAAGAGCGTTCTGGATGCCAACGCCCTGAATGTCATTGACACTGACGATGCCAAGATCATCACTTGGGATGGCGATGAGGTCACCTCTATCACCAAGGCTGTCCTTGAGGACTACGGCGTTTGGGCTGTCTCCAAGGATACCAAGTACGAGGGCTTCGCGACTGTGATCTACCTCGGCAACAAGCTCGGTGACTCTGCTGACGCTACCGTCTATGTCAACAATGAGACTGTTAAGTTCGAGCAGACTGCTACCCCGTTCTCCGCTACTGTGACTGGTGACCTCGGCGCTGCTGCCAAGGTTACCGCCAAGGCTGCCGACAAGAACGCGGTTGTCACTATCGCCGGTGATGCTACCTTCGGCGAGAGCAAGCAGGCTACCGTTACCGTCGTCTCTGAGGATGACACCAAGACCAACGTCTACACTGTTACTCTGGCAGCCAAGGAAGTTGTCGCTCCCGAGCTGACCTCTTTCTACGGCTATCAGGTTAAGGCCTATTCCGGCTCTGATCCCAACAAGAATGACGCCTATCGTACTGTCACCTTCACTGACGGTGACAAGATTGAGCTGGCTAAGCTCAGTGCCACGGTTACTAACGGTACTGTCAAGGCTTATGAGTACTGGGACGGCGCTGCCAACGGTGGAAATGGCGCTTATGCCACCATCACTGGCGACCTGACCGTTTCCTCTGCCGCTGATGCTACTTGGGTTCGCCTTACTGTTACCGGCAATGACGGCAACACTTACTACTTTGTTCTGAACACGGTCTATCAGGCCTAATTTAGAATTGAGTATAAACTAAGCTGAACCATTCAGCATAGTTTTTCACCCCCGAGGCTTTCGCCTCGGGGGTGTTTTTTTGCCATATTCCCTTACTCCGCGTCTTCCGTCGCCTTGTCGTAGCCGAGGATGATATACAGATACGTCGTGCCGTAGGTGTTCAGCTGGGCGTACGCGCCGCCGGTGTTGTAGGAATACCACGAGACGGAATCGTCCGCCCACGTGAGGTAGAGCAGCGAGTCCATGGTGGACTTGTCCGCGGCGTTGGTGCCCTTGTCGTTCGGGCGGACAAACACGCTGGGGTTGGCGATGCTGTTGTTGCCGGAAATGACGCGCTGCACCAGCACGAGCACCGGATAAAACGGGCTTGCGAGCGTGGTGGGCGCGGCCTGCCCGACGTTGCCGTCGCCGACGTACGAGCCGAACGCCACGCGGCAGTTGTGCCCCGCCGCGCCGAGGTTTTTGGCGAGCGCCGACACGGTCTGCGCGTCGGCCTTGCCGCTTTGCAGCGCCTGCGCCGCGTCGGCGTTGGCCTTGAGCGCCAAGTCGATGCCGTTGAACGCGTCGTTGAAGGGCTTCATTCGGATCGGGTCGGTCCCGACCCATTGCGGGAGGTTGTAGTTTGCGGTCTTATCCATCGTCCCGCCCCCTTTCAGCGTCCGCGCATGACGGCGAGCACGCTCACCGCCTCGTCGACGCTCGAAAAGCGGTAGACGCGCTCGTCTGCCTCGCGCTGCGCCTTTTCGATCGGGTTTTCGAATTTCATCCGCGCTAAGTGCTCGCATTTTTCGATCTGGGTTCTGGGTCGTTCATAGGGATTGTTGTACATGTTTTTCCTCCTCATTTTGTGCAGCCCGCGCATTTGCGCGGACCGTTTACAGCTATAAAGCTGTAAAGCGGTTTTTGGGACGAACCGGTGCAACGGAGGAAAAATTTTTCGCCTTGACAACGCGGGAAAGCGGGGTATAATGGAGATAGAAAAGGGCGCTGCGACAAGCGGTTAGTCCGGTTCGTAAGTAGTTTCAATCATAGAAACCGTCACTTGCCGGAGTGGCGGTTTCTGCTTTTTACGATAATCTTCACAGTAAACTGCTTGATATGAAACGTAATTCGCATTTCGTCACCCCCTTTCGGGGTACGTGACTAACCGCCTGCCGTTGTGCAGCGCCTTTTTACAAAATTTTACACGCTTTGTCAATCTTTGCCGCCCGTTGGGCGGTTTTTTGCATTTTTCAGAGGGTTTCGAGCGTGACCAGCGCGTCGAGCAGCGGCCACGCCTGCGCGAGCTCCCGCCCCGCCTGCCAGAAGCCGATGCCCTGCAAGCCCTTTTCCGCCGCGAGGGCGATCTTCGCGCGCAGCGAGCGCGCGTCCTCGAACCAGACGACGTGCTCGCGCCGCATTTTGTCGAAGTAGTGGTAGCAGGGCGAGCGCGCGGTTTCGTCAAACTCGATTTCCGCCCCCACCAGCCGCGCCCGCGCGACGGCCGCTTGCGACGAGAACGTCTCGGCCCGCGTGCGGCCTTTTTCGTAGGGCAGCGGCCAGTCGTAGGCGTACAGCGGCGCGCCGAGAAAGATGTTCTCCCCCGCCGTGACCGAGAGCGCGTAATCGAGCACCGCGCGCACCTGCGGCAGCGGCGCGATGGCCTGCGGCTCGCCGTAGGTGTAGCCCCACTCGTAGGTCATCAGGAACACGGCGTTCGCGGCTTTTGATAGCAGCGCGTAGTCGTGCGCCTCGTACAATAGGCCGCGCTGCTGCGCGCCCGTCTTCGGCGCGAGCGCGGCGACGACGGGCTTTCCCTCGGCGTTCAGCGCCTCACGCAGGCGGCAGACGAACGCGGCGTAGGCCTCGCGCAGCTCCGGCGGGACGTACTCGAAGTCGACGTCGAGGCCGTAGTATCCCTTTTTCGCCATCGTCTGCAAAATCTCGGCAAGGAGCGCGCTCTGCGCGCGGTCGTTTTGCAGGAGCAGCGCGGCGTTTTCGCTCGAAAAATTCCCCTCCGGCGTCAGCGTCGAGAGGTGCATGAGCGATTTTGCGCCATAGCGCGCCGCACGTTCGAGCAGGCGCGCGTCGTCGAGCGGCGCAAGGACTCCCGTGGGCGTGATGCCGTAGGTGAACGGCGTCAGATACGTCAGGTACGGCAGGACCGAGTCGAGCAGCTCGCCGCCGATGTAGGGGTAGGCGTAGGCGTTCACGCCGAGCGTACCGAGCGGCGCTTCGTCTGCGTAGTCGATGGCAAGCACGTCGCCCTCGCGCAGAAGCTCGCGTCCGTGGAGGAAAAAGTTCCGCCGCAGGAGTGTCCTGACGCTCAAATCATAGTCCCGCGCGATGGACGAAAGCGTCTCCCCCGCGTGCACGGTGTGCAGTGTCTTCGGCGTCCGCACGACGAGCGCCTGGCCGATCACAAGCGGCGTACTCAGCGCAAGGCCGTTGTCCGCCGCGACGAATGCGGGCAGGGCGTCGTGCATCGCGGCGATGGAAGAAAGCGTGTCGCCGCGCTTTACAACATGAATGTGCATGGTCGATCACCTCGCACCATTCTATGCCGGATTTTTCGCGCTTACCCCAGCGCGACGTCCAGTATCATCATCAGAAGGAAGCCCACGAGGAAGCCGCACGTCCCCCGCCGTCCGCCCGCGCGCGGCAGCAGCTCCTCCGCCACGACGTAGAGCATCGCCCCGGCGGCAAAGCTCAGAAGCCACGGCATCAGCGCGTGGATTCCCGCCGCCGCGAGCACGACGAGCGCGCCGAACAGCGGCTCCACCGCGCCGGAGAGCACGCCGGTCCAGAAGGCGCGCCGTTTCGACTTGCCCGATTGGTACACCGGCAGCGCCACCGCCGCGCCCTCGGGAAAGTTCTGCACGCCGATGCCGAGCGCCAGCGCGAACGCGCCGGCAAGGCTCTCCCCGTCCGCCGCGAGCGCGAACGCAAGGCCGACGGCCATGCCCTCGGGGATGTTGTGCAGCGTGATGGCCGAGAGGAGCAGGAAATCGCTGTGCACCTCTCCCCCGCCGCGCCGCCGCACGAGCTCGTCGAGCAGGAAGAGCGTCAGCGCGCCGAGCACAATGCCCGCCGCGGCGGGCAGAAACGGCGGCAGGCGGCCCTCTGCCTCCGTCTGTTCGATGGCGGGCAGGATGAGGCTCCACACGCTCGCCGCCATCATCACGCCCGCGGCAAAGCCCAGCAGCGCGCCCTGCGCGCGCTCGCACACCTTGCGGGCAAAAAAGAACACCGTCGCGGCGCCCAGCGCCGTCATCAGAAACGTGAAAGACGTGCCGAGCAGAGCCAGCATCAGTGGTCGAAGCATATCCGTTCATCGCCTTTACGGTTTGTCAGGCGGAAAAGCGCCTGTATGCCAGTATAGGCGGCAGGAATGAAAAACGTGAAAAAGGGCGCGGAGAATTCTCCGCGCCCTTTTGGAGCAATATTGACTTACTGCATCAGCTGCGCGACCATGTCGGTGTACGCGCTGGGGTCTTCGAGCGGCAGGCCCGCGATGAGGTTTGCCTGATCGTAGAGAATTTTGGCATACAGCGCCGCCTTGTCGCGGTCCGTTGCCATCGCGGCGGCCATCGCCTTGACCGCCGGATGATCGACGTTCAGCTCGAGGATGCGCTCGGCCTTGATGGGCTCGGGCATCTGGAAGTTCTTGAAGTACTTCTCCATCTCGAAGCTGAAGCCCTCACCCGCCGTCAGGCAGACAGGATGGGTCTTCAAGCGGTGCGAGACCTTGGCCTCCTTGATCTTGTCGCCGAGCGTCTCCTTGACGAACTGCATGAGCTCCGCGCTTTCGCTGTCGTCCTTGTGCTCCTCCTCGCCGCCAAGCTCAAGGTCGCCGTCCACGATGGAGCGGAAGGGCTTTTCGTCATAGTTCATCAATGCCTGCAAGACGAACTCGTCCGTCTCGCCGGTCAGGTACAGAACCTCGTAGTCCTTGTCCTTCAAAAGCTCGGTCTGCGGCAGCTTATCCACGGCGGCGATGCTCTCGCCCGCGGCGTAGTAGATGCACTTCTGGTCTTCCTTCATGCGCTCGACGTACTCCTTGAGCGTCGTGAGCTTCTTCTGCGTGGAGGAGTAGAACATCATCAGGTCCTTGAGCGAATCCTTGCGGCTCTCGCCGCCGTCGCTCACGATGCCGTAGCCGATCTGGCGGCCGAAGTTCGCGTAGAACTTCTCGTATCCCTCGCGGTCGTCCTTGAGGAACTTTTCAAGGTCGGCGCGGACCTTCTTTTCGAGGTTCTGGCCGATGACCTTGAGCTGGCGGTCATGCTGTAAAAGCTCGCGGGAGATGTTCAGGCTCAGATCCGGCGAATCGACCACGCCGCGCACAAAGCGCAGATAGTCAGGCAGCAGCGAGTCGCACTTGTCCATGATGAGAACGCCCGCAGAGTAGAGCTGCA
>ERZ826220.3045-NODE-3045-length-13484-cov-3.109465_pt1 | contig 13484 bp, 9 predicted proteins | sample MGYA00519927_ERZ826220 | MGnify/ENA primary metagenome ERZ826220 (study PRJEB31778, sample SAMEA3449225) | human gut metagenome | biome: human gut; feature: human-associated habitat; material: faeces | place: United Kingdom | collected 2010/2012 ...
CCATGTTACAGCCGTGAAAGGGCCGTGTCTTAACCACTTGACCAACGGGCCATATCCAATTCCTTCCCCGAAGGGTGCCCACGGAACTCGCGTTCCGTGGGACGGTGGTAGCGGCACCTGGATTCGAACCGGGGACACTGCGGGTATGAACCGCATGCTCTAGCCAACTGAGCTATGCCGCCATACTGCGCCTTTCAGCGGGCACGGATTACTATAACAGGAAACGCGGGCGTTTGTCAAGTCTTTTCCTGCATTTTTCCGATTTTTTGCCCGCCCGGTCTCAGAAATTCAGGATCCCCAGGTGTTCCAGCAGGATCTTGCAGCCCATGAGGATCAGGATGATGCCGCCGGTGAGCTCTGCCCGGGACTTATACTTGAGGCCGAAGACGTTGCCGACCTTGAGCCCCGCGGCGGAGAGGACGAAGGTGGTGCAGCCGATGAAGCTGACGGCGGCCACGATGTTGACCCCCGGCAGCAGGGCGAAGGTGACGCCCACGGCCAGGGCGTCGATGCTGGTGGCTACGGCCAGCAGCAGCATGGTCTTGAAGGCGAAGGAGCTGTTGTCCGCCCCGGCCTCCTCGTCGTCGGACCGGGCCTCCTTCACCATGCTGCCGCCGATGAGGCAGAGCAGGACGAAGGCCACCCAGTGGTCGATGGCGGTGATGTAGCTCTCAAAGGTGGAGCCCAGGAGGTAGCCCAGGCTGGGCATCAGGGCCTGGAAGCCGCCGAACCAGGCACCGATGATGAGGTAATGCCGACATCGCAGCTGCCGGGTGGCAAGACCCTTGCAGACGGAGATGGCGAAGGCGTCCATGGAGAGGCCCACGGCGATGAGAAAGAGTTCCAGAATGCTCATAGTTAAAGTATCCTCCCGGCAAGTATATGCGCCGCGGCCCCGGGGCAGGCATAGAAAAAGAGACCCAGGGCGCGGCAAAGCCAACCCTTGAGTCTCGCTGTTTCAGACAAGCCAGGCGGCGCGCGCCGCCAGTATGTTGACTTGCCGCGCCGAAGGCGCCACCTACTCCCTCAAAGTCTTTTCACTATACGCTATTTCCGGGAGCTTGTCAATCCCGGCGGCGGGAAAAAGTTCTCCGCTCCGGGCGGGACCGCGGCCCCTACACCGGCCCCGGCGGACCGCCTCCGATCCTGGGCGGCGGGGAGAAAAACGGAACATTTTTCCAACCACCGGAGGGAGCCTGTCAACAGGGAAACTGTCCCTCCACCGCGGAAACGTTTGCGTCTGGGACGGAAAAATTCCGTTTCTTTGCAAAGAGACCAAAATTTTTGGAGCACGACTTTCATTTTTGTTGGAAACGTAAAAAACAGAAAACGTTGCGCACAAAATGGCAAGATTTCCTTGAAAACCTCTGCCGCTGTGCTAAAATATTGACATTCAACGACCGCCCGAAGGCTGCGGCTTCCGGGCAAACCTATGATTTAAGGAGTGGAAAGAAATGGATAACCTGATCTGGGCCGCACCGGTACTGGCCATCCTGGCACTGGTGTTCGCCGCCGCCAAGACCTCCATGGTCTCCAAGGCCGAGGCCGGCACCGACCGCATGAAGGAGATCGCCAACAGCATCAGCGAGGGCGCGCATGCCTTCCTCTTTGCCGAGTATAAGATCCTGGTGATCTTCGTGGCGGCCCTCTTTGTTCTCATCGGCTTCTTCATCAGCTGGAAGACCGCCCTCTGCTTCCTGGTGGGCGCGGCCTTCTCCGTGGCCGCGGGCTACGTGGGCATGAACGTGGCCACCAAGGCCAACGTCCGCACCGCCAACGCCGCCCGGACCTCCGGCATGAACCGGGCTCTCAGCCTGGCCTTCGCCGGCGGCTCCGTCATGGGCATGTGCGTGGTGGGCCTGGGCCTGCTGGGCTGCTCTGTCATTTACGCCATCACCAAGGATACCGAGATCCTCACCGGCTTCTCTCTCGGTGCCTCCTCCATCGCCCTCTTCGCCCGTGTGGGCGGCGGCATCTACACCAAGGCTGCCGACGTGGGCGCGGACCTCGTGGGCAAGGTCGAGGCCGGCATCCCCGAGGATGACCCCCGGAACCCCGCCGTCATTGCCGACAACGTGGGCGACAACGTGGGCGACGTGGCCGGCATGGGCGCGGACCTCTTCGAGTCCTACGTGGGCGCGCTGGTCTCCGCTCTGACCCTGGGCGTCGTGGCCTTCAACGCCGAGGGCGCCATCTTCCCCCTGGTGCTGGCTGCCGCCGGCATCCTGGCTTCCATCATCGGCTGCTTCTTCGTGAAGGGCGATGAGAAGGCCAATCCCCACAAGGCCCTGAAGATGGGCTCCTATGTCTCCTCCGCCGTTGTGGTGGTCGCCTCCCTGGTGCTGGGCAAGATGTTCTTCGACGGCTTCGCCCAGGCCATCGCCATCATCGCCGGCCTCATCGTAGGCCTCGTCATCGGCATCGTCACCGAGGTCTACACCTCCGGCGACTACAACTCCGTCAAGAAGATCGCTCAGCAGTCCGAGACCGGCGCTGCCACCACCATCATCAGCGGCCTGGCCGTGGGCATGATGTCCACCGCCGTGCCCATCCTGCTGATCTGCGTGGGCATCTTCATCTCCTACCAGGTGGCGGGCCTCTACGGCATCGCCCTGGCCGCCGTGGGCATGCTCTCCACCACCGGCATCACCGTGGCCGTGGACGCCTACGGCCCCATCGCCGACAACGCCGGCGGCATCGCCGAGATGAGCGGCCTGGAGCACTCCGTCCGCGAGATCACCGACAAGCTGGACGCCGTGGGCAACACCACCGCCGCCATGGGCAAGGGCTTCGCCATCGGCTCCGCCGCCCTCACCGCCCTGGCCCTCTTCATGAGCTATGCCCAGGCCGTGGGCATCGACCTCACCGGCATCAACATCCTGGACTCCCGTGTGACCATCGGCCTGCTGCTGGGCGGCATGCTGCCCTTCATCTTCACCGCCCTCACCATGGAGTCCGTCTCCAAGGCTGCTTACAGCATGATCGAGGAGGTCCGCCGTCAGTTCCGGACTATCCCCGGCATCCTGGAGGGAACCGGCAAGCCCGACTATAAGTCCTGCGTTGCCATCTCCACCACCGCCGCTCTGAAGGAGATGCTGGTCCCCGGCGTCATGGCGGTCCTGGCTCCCCTGGCCGTGGGCATCCTGCTGGGCGTGGAGGCCCTGGGCGGCCTGCTGGCCGGCTCCCTCGTCACCGGCGTGCTGCTGGCCATCTTCATGTCCAACGCCGGCGGCGCCTGGGACAACGCCAAGAAGTACATCGAGGAAGGCAACCATGGCGGCAAGGGCAGCGAGGCCCACAAGGCGGCCGTCGTGGGCGACACCGTGGGCGATCCCTTCAAGGATACCTCCGGCCCCTCCATCAACATCCTCATCAAGCTGATGACCGTGGTCTCCCTGGTCTTCGCCCCCATCTTCATCAAGATCGGCTCCCTGCTGTAAGAGGAATGAAATCAGAAAAGAGGAAGCGGTATTCCGCTTCCTTTTTTTGCCGGGCTTGACTTTTGCCCGGGGTTCTAGGAAAATAGAAGCGATCGTAAACTGACCCAAAGGGGGACTTGCATGAAGCGGAAGGAAACCTATCTTCTGGTGGCCTTCGGCGTGGCGCTGTACGCCGGGCTGATGAATCTCGACAAGGTCTGGGGGGCGCTGGGCTGGCTGGGGAGCCTGCTGACGCCCATTCTGGCGGGGCTGCTGGCGGCGTTCGTGCTGAGTGTGCCCATGAACGGCTTTGAAAAGCTCCTGCGGCGCTGGCTGCCCAAGGCGAAGCAGGCCCTGCTGGACGGCCTCAGCCTGGGGCTGACGCTGCTGGTCATCGCGGCGGTGCTGGCCCTGGCCCTGCGTCTCGCGGTGCCGGAGCTGGCCCGGAGCCTTGGCAGCATCGCGAGCGAGGTGCGGACGCGCTGGCCTCAGTGGGCCCGGAAGCTCTCGGACCTGGGCCTGGACACCAGGGCCGTCACCGATTGGTTCGCCGCCAACGACTGGCGCACGCTCCTGGAAAAGGCCCTCACCGGGGCCGGGAGCCTCATCGGCGGCATCGTGACGGTAGCCAGCTCCACGGTGAGCGTGGCGGTAAACGCGGCCTTCGCGCTCGTCATCATGTTCTACGTGCTCCTCGGCAAGCGGGACCTGGGGTGTCAGTGCCGCAAGCTCCTCTACGCCGCCCTCCGGGAGACGGCGGCGGACCGGATCTGCGCCGTGGCGGCCCTGACCCACGACACCTACGCCCGCTTCCTCTCCGGCCAGTGCGTGGAGGTGGTGATCCTGGGGAGCCTCATCTTCGTGGCCTTCTCCGTCTTCCGCATCCCCTACGCCGCGCTGACGGCGGTCTTGACGGCCGTGCTGGCCTTCATCCCCTATGTGGGAGCCTTCAGCTCCTGCGCCATCGGGGCGCTGCTGACCCTGCTGGCGGAGCCGGAGAAGACCATCCTCTGCATCATCGTCTATCAGGCGGTGCAGTTCGTGGAGAACCAGTTCATCTATCCCCACGTGGTGGGAGGCTCCGTGGGGCTTGCCCCCATCTGGACCCTGGTGGCCGCCCTGCTGGGCGGGCAGCTCTTTGGTCTCGTGGGCATCATCTTCTTCATCCCGCTGACGGCGGTGATCTACCAGCTCATCGGCCAGGGCACGAACCGCCGTCTGGCCGCCAAGGGTCGGAGCACGGCGGATGGCGGGAAGCGGAAGCCGGAAGATCCGCCCCAGGAAACGGAATAAGGAAAGAGGAAGCGGTATTCCGCTTCCTCTTTCTGCATGTGGGACGTTATCCGCCGATGAGGGTCAGGTACTGGATGGCTTCGGTGTTCTGGGCCACGGCCTGGGCGCAGAGGGCGGCGGCCCGAGGCCCTCTGCGGGAGATTTCCGGTGTTCAGGCAGGGGTAGGGCTCCGTCCCCGCCCGGTTTTCCAGGAGTTGATAGAGGTTTTGTAGGGGCCGACCGATGTGTCGGCCCGTGGACAGTTCTTTGCGGGACCCATGCCCGGGCGGACACATAGGTCCGCCCCTACACGGTGGGCGAGGTATTCCGAAACAAGGGAAATTGGTGTGAAACGGGCCTTGCCCCAGCGGGGCGGGACGGAGCCCGCCCCCTACGGGAGCAACAGAGCAGGGCGGTCTGCGGCGGGGGGCGCCTGGGGTGTGGCCTCCGCCAGCTAAATTCCGAAATGGAATTTGGAACGGCGGGGGGTGGTCACCCCGCCCTACGGGTGCAACACAGGTGATGCCAAGCAGCGGGCCGATGTACCTAAGGTATAGCTTCCGCCAGCCAAATTCCGAAGCGGAATTTGGGGCGTCAGTCAAGGTCACCCCGCCCCGCGGAAGTGCGGCGATACGGCAGACTGGCCGTGCGGCAGCGCCCTTGACCAGCTGCCTGAGATCGTGATAAGATTAGAGGGAAAGTTATTTCAGAAAGGGAGTCTCGCTATGATCGCGTTTTTGACCAGCAGTCCGGCGGTGGGGCAGGACCACACCCGGCTGAACCCCGCCAACGGCCTTGTCTCGGAACTGGAGAAGGTCATGCCCCGGCCCGCCCGGGGGCTCTTCGTCTGCTCGGACCCGGACGACTTCGCCTTCACGGACCGCTTCGCCGGGGAGATGTTCGCGGCCTTTGAGAACGCCGGCTTCCCGGTGCCCCTGCGGAGCGTCCTGGACCACCGGAACCCGGAGATGGCGGCGGAGCTGGTGAAAGCCGCCGACCTTATCATTCTCGCGGGCGGGCCCACCCTGGCCCAGAACCGCTTTTTCCAGGAGGTCCGCCTGCGGGAGGCCATGGCGGGCTTCGGAGGTGTGGTGCTGGGCATCAGCGCCGGGACCATGAACAGCGCGGAGACGGTCTACGTCCAGCCGGAGCTGCCGGGGGAGACCCGGCCGGAGCATCCCCGTTTCCTGCCAGGCCTGGGCATCACGAAGGCCCAGGTGCTGCCCCACTACCAGCGGACGAAGACGGACATCCTGGACGGCCTGCGGCTCTTTGAGGACGTGACCTATCCCGACAGTCTCGGCCAGCGCTTCCTGGCCCTGGTGGACGGCAGCTACCTCCTCTGCCGGGACGGCCACACCCAGCTCCGGGGCGAGGCCTACGAGGTGGCCGACGGCGCGCTGCGCCAGATTAGCCGGGAGGGAGATGTGCTTTCCCTGGCGTGAGCATCAGACGAAGAAAGGGAGCCAGCCCGATGGGCTGGCTCCCTTTTCCTGCTTATCTCTGGGACGGGGCCCAGGCGCTGGGGGGACTGTAGGGGCGGTAGGCGGAGGTGAGAACCTTCTCCAGGACGGGGGCGTCGGGCTCCTCGATGCGCTGGAGGATCTGCTCGCCGGCGGCGGTGCCCAGCTCTTCCACCGGCTGGATGATGGAGTCCATCTGGTCGGCGTAGAGCTGGTTGAGGCTGGAGTCGTAGTCCACAAAGCTCACAGGGTCGATGTCCTGGCCCAGGCGGATGTTGTGCCGGTGGGCGTAGACGATGGCCTCGGACACCAGGGAGTTCCGGCAGACGATGAGGGCGTCGCACTCCTTCTCCATCAGCTCGTCCAGGCACTGCTGGGCGCTGCCCTCGTCCACGCCGCCGTAGCGGATGAGGCTCTCGTCCACCTCCATGCCGCAGTCCTGCACGGCCTGCTGGTAGGCGGCGATGCGCTCCTTGGTGGAGGAGAGCCAGGGCAGGCCGCCGATGATGCCGATGCGGGTGTCGCCCTTGCGGACCAAGCGGCAGACGCTGCGATAAATGGGCTGGAAGTTGGACACACTGACGGAGGAGTACTTCTTGGTGTCAAAGACCCGGTCCACCAGCACCACGGGGAAGCCGTTGGGGATCAGGGCGTCGAAGCGCTGGAAGCTGTCCATGGTGCTGGCCACGAGAAGCCCGTCCACGAGACCCGCCGTCAGGAGGCGGATGTTGTTCTCCTCCCGCTCCATGCTCTCTTTGCTGTTGGAGACGATGAGGTGGTAGCCGTGGGCGGAGAGGCAGTCCTCCGCCGTCTCGATCATGGTGCCGAAGAACTTGCTGGAGATATCCGGCACCACGAAGCCCACGGTCTTCTTCTTGCCGGTGCGGAAGCTCCGGGCGGAGGCGTCCGGCGTGTAGCCCAGCTCCCGGATGGCGGCGTAGACCTTGTCCCGGGTCTCCTCGGAGACGTAGCGGGTCTGGTTGATGGTGTGGGAAACGGTGGCGGTGGAGACTCCCGCGAGCCTCGCCACATCGCTGATGGTCACTTTCATTGCGGTTACCCCGGTTGCGCAAGCGTTTTTTCTGCTTGCGTAATTTCGATCGTTTGGGAACAGTATAGCCTCCCGGCGCCGGAACGTCAAGAACTTTTCCGGCTTTTTTCGCTTTTCTTCCCGGTTAACCGATTGTCTTTGAGCAAAACTGCTAAAAGACGCGGGAAAAAATCATGGAATTTGACGGTTGCCACCGGCGGAGAATCGTGATACTATACTCATACAATCGTTTACCAAATCGTTTACGCAATCGGTTTTTGAGGGTTTCTGCATCTTCTGGCACCGGAACGCGAACCATTGGAAGAGAGTCATTGAATTGAGACGAAAAGGAGTCTTTCAGTATGAAGAAAACGAGAATCGGCATTAACGGCTTTGGCCGCATCGGCAGTCTGGTTCTCCGCGCCGCGGAGCAGCGGGAGGACGTTGAGGTCGTGGCCATCAACGATCCCTTCATGTCCCCGGATTACATGGCCTATATGCTGCGCTATGACACGGTCCACGGCAAGTTCCCCGGCACCGTGGATTCCGAGGAGGGCGCCCTCATCGTCAACGGCCGCAAGATCGCCGTCTTCAACCAGATGGAGGCCAAGGACATCCCCTGGAAGAGCGTGGGCGCCGAGTTCATCATGGAGTCCACCGGCAAGCACCTGACCGCGGAGCTCTGCCGCGGCCACATCGAGGCCGGCGCCAGGCACGTGGTCATCGGCGCTCCCTCCAAGGATGACACCCCCATGTTCGTCATGGGCGTCAACCACAAGAAGTACACCCCCGACATGACCTATGTCTCCAACGCCTCCTGCACCACCAACTGCCTGGCCCCCATCGCCAAGGTCCTGCAGGACAACTTCGGCATCAAGGACGGCCTCATGACCACCGTCCACTCCGTGACCCCCACCCAGAAGATCCTGGACGGCGCCTCCCTGAAGGACTGGCGCGGCGGCCGTGCCGCCTGCGGCAACATCATCCCCTCCTCCACCGGCGCGGCCAAGGCCGTGGGCAAGGTCATCCCCGAGCTCAACGGCAAGCTCACCGGCATGAGCATGCGCGTCCCCACCCTGGATGTCTCCGTGGTGGACCTCACCGTCAATCTGGAGAAGCCCGCCACCTATGAGGAGATCTGCAAGGCCATGAAGGACGCCTCCGAGGGCGAGCTGAAGGGCGTTCTAGGCTACACGGAGGACCCCGTGGTCTCCTCCGACTTCATCAGCGATCCCCGCACCTCCATCTTCGACGCCAAGGCCGGCATCGCTCTCACCGACACCTTCGTGAAGGTGGTCTCCTGGTACGACAACGAGTGCGGCTACGCCACCAAGGCCGTGGAGCTGATGCGCTACATGGACAGCGTGGACAACAACCTGTAAGCACCCTCTTTCTTCTGTCTTCTTCTTTCTATTTTCTTTCTTTCCATCAGGGGAAACGCCCCGCCGCAGCCGCGGCGGGGCGTTTCCCCGTTTTCACGCAGGGAGAGGAGATTATGGATATTCACCAATGGGTGCATATTTTTGAAGCCGCGCCGCGCGGAGCAGCCCATTCACCGGCGCGGAAAGAGCGCCGGAAGGGCCGGGGAAAATCCTGCCTCTGCCGGAAAAACCCAGGGAAGACCCTGGGTTTTTTCCGTTTTTGTGCGGAGCGGGATCACGACACGAGAACCAGAAAAAGGAAAACTGAAATTTCGGAGCGACGTGGTCCGCTTGCGGCAGGCACACCAAAAATCCGCGCATCAAGGACAAATGTTCTCGGACTCAAAACAGCCAGACGGAGGGGTACAGATTTCTGTACATTTTGAACAAGGCTAACAGAAATATAACCAAAAATATGAGAAAATATGCTTGCGTTCCGCAAAAATTGGGCTATAATCAGTGCCAGAAAGAGCAAAAACCGTTGTTTTGTGTCAAAAATGACGGTTTTCCCTGCTGGAAACGTTTTTCCACCAAGTGGGAATATCGGAAACGGCTGCGGCATATATACTCAGGCGGGCCGGCGGGGCCTGCCCCCGGCCGGGGAAAACGGGAACGCGGCGCCGGAGACTTCCGGGTGCGCTGCATGAAAAAAGGATGGTGCATCCATGACGGACAAGGAATTCAGACGCCTCTCCCGGGAGGAGCTGGTGGAGATCATCTATGAGCTGCAGCGCAGCGAAGCCGCCCTGCGGGAGGAGAACGACCGGCTGAAGGAAAAGCTGGCGGACCGCTCCCTGAAGCTGGAGAACGCCGGGTCCCTGGCGGAGGCGTCCCTGGCCCTGAACGGGGTCTTTGAGGCGGCCCAGTCTGCGGCGGACCAGTACCTGGCCGCCATCCGGGACGCCCAGGAGGAGGCCCGGGAGAAGGCCGCCCAGGCCCAGGAGGAGCTGGGGGAGATCCAGGGCCAGCGCCAGGATATCCTGGACAAGGCCCGGCAGGAGGCGGAGAACATCCTCTCCGACGCCCAGGCCCAGGCCGGAAAGCTGGCCGAGGACGCCCAGGCCCAGCACCGGGAGACGGCGGAGGCCGCCCGGCAGGAGGCGGAGGGCATCCTCTCCGACGCCCAGGCCCAGGCCCAGAAGCTCACCGAGGACGCCCAGGCCCAGGTGGAGCAGAAGTGGGAGACCTTCCAGGAGAACACCCAGAAGCTCATCGCCATGCACGCCGAGCTCCAGAGCCTGCTGCGGCGGGACTGACAGATACATAAGAGAAGGAACGTAAGATGGGAAAGAAAACGGAGCTTCCCTCCCCCCAGCAGGTGGAGGCGGAGCGGGCCCGGCTCCGTTACCGCCGGAGATACCGCGGCACCCTGCGCAGCACCCTCTCCATCCTGGTGGTGGCGGCCGCGGCTGCCATCCTGGTGGCGACGCTGTGGATGCCGGTGCTGCAGATCTACGGCAGCTCCATGTCCCCCACCGTGGAGGAGGGGGAGATCGTGGTCTCCCTGAAGGGGCCGGAGCTGCGCCAGGGCGAGATCATCGCCTTCTACTATAATAACAAGATCCTGGTGAAGCGGATCATTGCCGGTCCCGGCCAGTGGGTGGACATGGACGAGGACGGCAGCGTCCGGGTGGACGGAGAGCTCCTGGCAGAGCCCTACCTCAGCGAGAAGGCCCTGGGCCAGTGCGATATCGACTTCCCCTACCAGGTGCCGGACGAACGCTGGTTCGTCATGGGCGACCACCGGGCCACCTCGGTGGACAGCCGGACCACTGCCATCGGCTGCGTGGCGGAGGAGCAGATCGTGGGACGCATCGTCTTCCGGGTCTGGCCCTTCCGCGCCCTGGGTCCGGTGCGCTGAACGAACGCTGGAAACCTCAGAAAGGAGGGTCCGCAAATGGAATATCCGGAGTCGGCACGGAATGTGACCGGAACCCATGAAAAGCGCCGCCGCTGGCGCAGGGCGGTCTCCGTCCTTGCCTGCGCGGTGGTCTTCTGCACCACCTATGCCCTGATCCTCCCGGCCATCACCCTGTCGGCGGAGCCCAAGTGCGGCCTGGAGGAGCATACCCACACGGAGGATTGCTATGAAACGCGCCTGGTCTGCGGCCAGGCGGAAGACCCGGAGACCGATCCCGCCCCGGCGGAGGCCCCGGAGACCGATCCCGCCGGGAGCCAGGAGGCGGCAGGACCCGCCCACGTCCACACGGACGCCTGCTACGAGCAGGTCCTGACCTGCGAAAAGCCGGAGCACACCCACACGGATGCCTGCTGGTCTGATCCTGCCGCGGCAGAGGATCCCAAGGACTGGGAGCCCCAGGACCTCACCGGCGATTGGAACCGGGATACCCTGGCCATCGCCCTGGCTCAGGAGGGCTACCGCCCCAGCGAGGACTACTTCACGGTGGATGATACCGGAGAGCACATTGGCTACACCCGCTACGGCGACTGGAGCGGCGACCCCTTCGGGGAGTGGAACCTGTCCTTTGCCGCCTTCTGCCTGCACTTTGCCGGCGCGGCGGAGGAGGCCTTCCCGGCAGAGACCAGCGCGGAGGCCTGGCGCACGGCGCTGGATGCCCTGGACCTCTATCAGCCCTTAGAGGGCGCGATCCCTGGCGACCTCATTTTCCTGGACAGCGACGGCGACGGCGCGGCCGACCGGGTGGGCATCTTCACCGGCTGGCAGGAAGCCGAACCCGAGGACGGCGCCGCTTCCGCCCAGCCGGAGCAGCGTTTTGCCGTGATGGAGGGCAACTTGGACGGCGAGGCCGCCCAGGCCCACTACGATCCCGAGGATGCGGCCCTGCTGGGCCGTGCCAGCCCGGACGAGGCGGCGGACGCCTGGTATCTCTGCGGCGAGAAGGCCCATATCCACGGCGAGGACTGCTATGACGAGACCGGCACCCTGACCTGCGGAAAGACCGAGCACATCCACAGCGAGAACTGCCAGTTCCCGGAGAGCCGGAGCTTTACCTATGAGGATGAGGCCCTGTCCCTCACTGTGACGGTCCTGACCCCGGCCCCCCTGCCGGAGGGCACGGAGCTCACCGTGACGGAAGCCAGCGAGGCGACCCTGCAGGAGGCGGAGACCTACGCCGACGAAAACGACGCGGCGCTCCTTGCCGCCCGGCGGCTGACGCTGCAGCAGGGCGACGAGCCCATTGACACCACGGACTTCCGCATGACGGCGGAGGTCCAGGTCAGGGAGGAGCTACTGGACCAGCTGCGGGAGCAGGCGGCGACCTTTGCGGCGGACGCTCCGGAGACGGAGACGGAAGCGGTGATCACGCTCTCTGCCCTTCAGCCCCAGGAGGAAGACCTTGCCCAGCAGGCCAGCGTGCAAGTGGAGTCGGAGAAGATCCCGCCTCTCACCCTGACGCTGCAGAGCGACGAGGTCGTTGTGATGGCCAGCAGCGATACCAACCCTGCAGTATTACGCTGAACTTCCCATGCTGGCGGACAGCGGTGGCAGTACGAGCCTGATGGTGTTTGATACCCCGAATGGAAAGCTGCCGGAAAACCATTCCCAGAAAGAGCTGGAACAGAATTCGAGAGCTAACCTTGATGGCAATGTCCGGAAAAATCTGTACCTGACAGGCAGCGGCTCCTACCAAGTGCTCACGACCCAGCAGCTCCGCAAGCTTTACCGGACAGCGGAATTGGAATTTTCCACGCATCCAGACTTGGCGCATGTTGACAAGCTGTCTGCGTCCGATTCAAACTACCAGCTGAAGGAAGTCTGGGTTTGGCAGAATAGCGGAACTGCCCCGGAGGAGGCGACATCGACATCAAACGAGGGGTGGAAGAAGTACGATTCCACGGTTAAATTCACCAATAATCCTAACGGTGGTGACACGAACACCATTGTCATTACCGGGAATACGGTACTGCGCTTAATCTACCGTACGACTTCGGGGGAGTACACCAATCCCGCAACCTTCTATGATTACGATATTACCAATGGTAGCTTGAACTCCAAGGAGCAGGGCATCAACTCGGTTGACAACTACTCCGGCAGTGGTGAAAAGTTTGCCTTCGGCAATGCCAACTGCGGTACCGGTATGAATGGCTACAAGCATGGCAAAATCTATATGAACCAGTACTGCATTGACACAAACAAGGAACATAAGGGGTACTATACGATCCAGAATAAGATTCCTGGCACAAACACAGCGGATGCAGGCGAGGTCAATTACGGCTGTAACTTCGGCCTGGTAACGGGGCTGGATGCCAATGGAAAGCTACTGTATGCTTCGGATGTGGAACATCCTAACCTCTTCAATGATGGTTCTGCCGAGGGCAAGTACACCTATGAAGGCAGCGGCCTGACCTTCAAACGGGAGGGCGATATCTATACGCTGTCTTCGGCCACACTGAATGACAAGGGGACGAAGACGAGCATCGCTAACCTGGACCGGTTTAACAATCCTTCGAATGGTGGAACGACATACTACCACATTTTCACCAATAACTTCTGGCCCATGGATGAGGTGAAGAACAAGGACCCGAAGTTTGGCGGAGACGATCGTCCCACCGTCAGCGGGAACACGGTGCTCCCGCCCAGTGACGATGGCACAAACCACAACAGCTTCTTCGGCATGCAGTTCGCTCTGCAGTTTAAACTGACCAAGGATTACACCGGTCCCCTGGAATACCTCTTCTTCGGCGACGATGATATGTGGGTCTTCCTGGACGGCAAGCTGATCTGCGACATCGGCGGCGTGCACTCCTCCGTGGGCGAGTATGTGGACCTGTGGGATTACTTAAAGCAAGGTGTCGCCGGTACTCACACCCTCACCTTCTTCTACACCGAGCGCGGTGCGTCCGGTTCTACCTGCTACATGCGCTTCATCCTGCCCTCCGTTTCGGAGATCCCTGT
>ERZ826220.3047-NODE-3047-length-13479-cov-3.762589_pt1 | contig 13479 bp, 12 predicted proteins | sample MGYA00519927_ERZ826220 | MGnify/ENA primary metagenome ERZ826220 (study PRJEB31778, sample SAMEA3449225) | human gut metagenome | biome: human gut; feature: human-associated habitat; material: faeces | place: United Kingdom | collected 2010/2012 ...
AGCAGAAATAACGCTTCGCCGCCGCACGTAGGATCAGGGAACATGCTTCTCGAAAAAATATCTCTCCTATCCGGTGCCTCCATTTCGACATCGCTGGCGATGCCGGCAGGAAAATCGCAGCATGGAGAGGGTAGCCCCCTGACGCTGCCGCGAACGGCGAATGACACGACGAAAATCGGGATGCGTTTCCGGAGAAGCATTTCACGCAATGTCCCGAAACGCAACTCGCGCATCCCGACGATACGGACTTCACTCCGCCGGAACGTTTCTGCACGGAAACGCAGGTTCCGAAAAGAAGAGAGGGTCGGAATTTCAATCCGACCCTCTCCTTGCGTTTATTCCTCGGTCAGGAACCTCGCCAGCAGCTCCGGCAGCGCGACACGGCACGGTTGCAGCCTTTCGAGCTCCGCACGGCCCGCTTCGGTCAGCGAAAAGTACATCTGGCGTTTGTCCTCTTCGCCCAATTTTCGTATCACGAATCCCTTGCCCTCCACCGACCGGATCACCTTCGACGTATTCGAACAGGTCAGCCGGAGCATCTCCGCAATCTCGCCCGACGAGAGTTCCCCATGCCGTGCGAGGCAGCAGAGCAACACCCCTTCGTTCATCGACAGGCGATATTCCCGCTCGAAACACTGTTCGAACTCGGCGATCGCGCGCGACACTTCGCGTATGCGGCAGAGCGTATTCATCGGACTATTTCAACAGATACTCCTCGATCGCCTTTTTGAACGCATCCTTGGGCATCGCGCCCTGCAACATCTGCGGTTTGCCGCTCATCGGAATGAAGAGAATCGACGGGATGCTGCGGATGCCGAATGCCGCCGCCAGGTCGGGCTCCTTCTCGGTATTGACCTTATAGACGACGATCTTGCTTTCGTACTCACCGGCAAGCTCTTCGAGAATCGGAGCCACCATGCGGCAGGGGCCGCACCACGAAGCGTAGAAATCGACGATCGCGGGTTTGTCGCCCAGATACGTCAGCGACGACGACGCATTGGCGTCGGACAGATTGTAGACTTTTTGCTGGAACTGATCCAGCGTTAATTCCTGTACCATAACTTTTTTCGATTTTGATTGTTCTCTCGGTTTCTCTGCATGCGCCGCCATAAGGGTCAGTGCGGCCACCAAACTCATTGCTTTCAACATACTTTTCATTTTTTATCGATTCGCGGAGATCGTCCTCTTTGCAGACGATCCCTGCCGATTCGTTGCAAAGAGAGTGCAAACTCGTACCTCCCGTTCTTGAAGGTGCATCTCTCCTCCTTTCCACTGCAAAGATACAACAATTCTCCAACAAAACAAATTTCCAATGGAAAATATATGCAAAATAAACGATACTCTTCGCCGCATCGATACAACGCGGCAATTTTTCGTACCCGCTGCAATCGAGAAATCGAGCCGGATCGAACCGGATGCGGGCGAATTTTCAGTCTCCGCCGGATAATATATTTCTATCCCAAATACCCCTTAATATATTTTAACGGACGCTCCGAAGACGACAGCGTCCATCGGCGGCGGAACTGTACGAACTTCGGCGAGCGGCACTCCGCCGCGGAGTGGGGCTTGCCTGCCGGCATCGCACAACGCATCGAACCGCCGCCTCGAAACATCGTCGGGATAGGAATGCAGAGAAGCATTCGGACAAGATGCCTTGCAGCACAACCGCCGTCCGGACTGCGACGGTTCGGCAAAACGAAGCCTCGCACCCGCAACAGAAATCCGGGCCCGCCTTCTCCCCCAAGGAGGGGGGGGGCAGCACGTATCCCCGCAATACGGCCCAGAACGAAAAGGCTGCTTCCAAACGAAAAATCGCAGTCTCCCCGTACAACGGGTCGGGGCTACCCGACGATTTGCAGGCAGCCCCTCCGATACGGCTTTCCGGCCGCAACCTCACCGAAATCCGGCGTCAACGGTTGCGGTACATCTCCTCATAGTATTTTTCGTACTCGCCGGAGGTGATGTTGTCCATCCACTCCTGGTTGTCGAGATACCAGCGTACCGTCTTCTCGATTCCCTCCTCGAATTGCAGCGAGGGTTCCCAGCCCAATTCCTCCTTCAACTTGCGCGAGTCGATCGCATAGCGCAGATCGTGTCCCGCGCGGTCGGTCACGTAGGTAATCAAATGCTCCGACGCACCTTCCGAACGCCCCAGCAGCCGGTCGACCGTGCGGATCACCACGCGGATCAGGTCGATGTTGCGCCACTCGTTGAACCCTCCGATATTATAGGTGTCGCCGACCTTTCCGCGATGGAAAATCGTATCGATGGCACGTGCGTGGTCGACCACGTAAAGCCAGTCGCGGACGTTTTCACCCCTGCCGTAGACGGGCAGCGGCTTTCCGTGGCGGATATTGTTGATGAACAGCGGAATCAGTTTTTCGGGGAACTGGTAGGGCCCGTAGTTGTTGGAACAGTTCGTCACCAGCGTCGGCATTCCGTAGGTATCGTGGAACGCCCGCACGAAATGGTCGGACGAAGCTTTCGATGCCGAGTAGGGCGAATGCGGATCGTATTTGGTCGTCTCCGTAAAGAGCGTGCCGTCGAACTGCAAGGCTCCGTAAACCTCGTCGGTCGAGATATGGTAGAAGAGTTTCCCCGCCCAATCGCCGTCCCAGCAGACCCGGGCCGCCTGCAACAGCGAGAGCGTACCCATGACGTTGGTGCGCGCGAAGGTAAAGGGATCCTTGATCGAACGGTCGACGTGCGACTCGGCGGCCAGATGGATCACGCCGTCGATTCGGTACTTGCGGAAAATGGCGAGCACCTGCTCGTAATCGCAGATGTCGCACCGCTCGAAACTGTAGTTCTCGGCCTGCTCGATGTCTTTCAGGTTGGCCAGATTCCCCGCATAAGTCAACTTGTCGAGATTGACGATGCGGTAGTCGGGGTATTTGGTGACGAAAAGCCGCACGACATGGCTCCCGATAAAACCGGCGCCGCCCGTTATCAAAATGTTCCGTGACATAAAAATCCTGTTTTGTACGAGTCCGCCCGAAGAGATTCCCCATCGGCGGGAAATCTCTCCGGGCGAAATAGCACTCCGTTTACTTGCCGATCAGCGCTTTCAGCTCGACGGGATTGTTCGTCGTAATGAAATCCACGCCCAGGTCGAGCATCGCCTGCATATCCTCCTCCTTGTTGACGGTCCAGACGTTGACCTTCAACCCGAGGTCGTGCGCCTGCTTCACCCATTCGGGGTGCTTTTTGATGACTTTCAGGCTGTAATCCAATCCGTTCATGCCGGCCTTCTTCAACTCGGCGGGCGACTTTTCTCCGTTGAGGTAGTAGACTACGGCCTTGCGGTCGGCCTTGCGTATCTGCTCGCAGATGTTCCAGCTGAACGAGATGTACTCCACGCGTTTTTCCAGCCCCAGCTCCTCGACCATTGCCATCGTCTTGGCCACGATCTCGTTTTCGCGTTCAGGCGTGGGATGTTTCTTGATCTCCAAAATCAGCTGCGTCGACGGATCGCTCTTTCCTGCAAGCAGATATTCGCGCAGCGTCGGCACTTTCTCGCCGTTGCCCAGCAGCGTATTGCGCACCTTGTCGAAGGTCGATTCCTGGATGACGAGATCCTTCACCACGGGATGCTTCGAACCGTGTACCACCACGATCGAATCGTCGGCCGTAAAGTTGATGTCGAACTCGCTGCCGTAGATACCGAAATTCATGGCGTTGTCGATCGCCTTGATCGAGTTTTCGAACGCCCCCGGCGTATTCCAGTATCCGCGGTGCGCGATCACGATGTTCTTGGCCGTGCGGGGCGCAGGTTTGTACTTCTTGGCTTCGGCATTGCCGCCTGCCAGCAACAGCATCAGCAGGCTCATCATAACTACTTTCATGATCTATAAGTTTTTAAGGTTTTTCATACATACTTTGAGCGACTCCGTCCAGTGGGGGATCTTCACCCCGAACGTCGCCTTGATCTTGCTCTTGTCCAGCACCGAATAGGCCGGGCGCTCGACTTTCGACGGATATTCCGACGAGTGGCAGGGTTCGATCGTGCATTGCGTGTGGCCCGCCTCGGCGGCAATGGCGTGGGCGAAGTCGTACCACGAGCAGACCCCCTCGTTCGAAAAGTGGTAGATACCTTCGCGGCCGGCATAGGCCCCGCTCTCGACGATGTCGAAGATCGTCCGCGCCAGATCGCCGGCATAGGTCGGCGTCCCCGCCTGATCGAACACCACCGTCAGACGGTCGCGTTCGGCCGTAAGGCGCAGCATCGTTTTGAGAAAGTTGTGTCCGAACTCCGAATAAAGCCATGCTGTTCTGATAATAAGCGATTTACATCCGCTTTGTTCGACCTCCGCTTCACCCGCCAGCTTCGTCCGGCCGTAAACGCCGAGCGGGTGCGTTTCGCACGTCTCGTCGTAGGGCCGGTTGGCGTCGCCCGAAAAGACGTAGTCGGTCGAAACGTGGATCAGCGTGGCGTCCGCAGCCGCAGCCGCACGTGCCAGATTACCCACCGCCAGCCGGTTGATCCGATCGGCTGTCGCCTCGTCCTCCTCGGCCCGGTCGACGTTGGTGTAGGCGGCGCAGTTGACGATCACGTCGATCCGCCCGTCGCACACCGCCCGCCGGACGGCTTCCTCGTCGGTAATATCCAGCTCCGCCACGTCCGTAAAACGATATTCGTTCCGCGACGTCGCTCCCAACAGCCGCATGGCGTTCCCCAACTGTCCGTTGGCACCCGTTACGAGAATCCTACGCATAATAGTCCGTATTATAATCGAACAACTCCTTGCACTCGGCCAGCGTCGGATGACGGCTGTCCTTCGGCGAGAGGATCACCTCCTCGGGGCGCAGCCGCCAGTCGATCCCGATCGCGGGGTCGTTCCAGGCGATCGCCCCCTCACTTTCGGGAGCATAGAGGTTGTCGCATTTGTATTGGAATACCGCCTCGTCGCTCAGCACCGAAAAACCGTGGGCGAACCCGCGCGGAACGAAGAACTGACGTTTGTTCTCTGCCGTCAGCTCCACGGCGACATGACGGCCGAAGGTGGGCGAGCCGCGGCGGATGTCGACCGCCACGTCCAGCACCTTTCCCTTCACCACGCGCACCAGTTTCGACTGAGCGGCGCGGCCGCACTGGAAGTGCAGCCCCCGCAACACGCCGAATTTCGATTTCGATTCGTTGTCCTGTACGAAACGCACGGGACGCACGGCGGCGTCGAAGCGCGCCTGATTGTAACTTTCGAAAAAGTAACCCCGATCATCGCCGAATACGTCCGGCTCGATAATCACCACTCCTTCGATCTCTGTTTGAATGACTTTCACGTTCTATCTAAACTGACGATACGGCCGCGAGGGCCGCATCCGGTTCAACGGTCTATCTGTTCCAGCTGTTTCAGAAGATACTGCCCGTAGGGGTTTTTCGCCATGGGCTGCGCCAGCTCGCGCATCTTTTCGGCCGTGATCCACCCCTGGCGGAAGGCGATATCTTCCAGGCAGGCGATCTTCAATCCCTGCCGCTTCTCGATGACCTCCACGAAGATCGACGCCTCGGCCAGCGAGTCGTGCGTCCCCGTATCGAGCCATGCGAAGCCCTGCGAAAGCGTCTGCACTTTCAACTCGCCGGCTTGCAGGAACTCCTGGTTAACGGTAGTGATTTCCAACTCACCGCGCGCCGACGGCTTGATCCGCTTGGCGACGTCGACCACCTTGTTCGGATAGAAATAGAGCCCCACGACAGCATAGTTCGATTTCGGCTCCTTGGGCTTCTCCTCGATCGACAGGCAATTGCCCTCCCTGTCGAATTCGGCCACGCCGTAACGCTCGGGGTCTTTCACCCAATATCCGAACACCGTAGCCTTCCCCCCTTCGGCGGTGCGGACAGCCTCGCGGAGCATTTCGGAGAAGCCCGCGCCGTAGAAGATATTGTCTCCCAGCACCAGACAGGCCGTATCGTCGCCGATGAATCGTTCACCGATCAGGAACGCCTGCGCCAGCCCGTCGGGCGAGGGTTGTTCGGCATATTCCAAACGGATGCCGTAGTCCGAACCGTCGCCCAGCAACCGCCGGAATCCCGGCAGATCCTGCGGGGTGGAGATCACCAGAATATCCCTGATTCCGGCCAGCATCAGCACCGAAATAGGGTAGTAGACCATCGGTTTGTCGTAGATCGGCAGCAGTTGTTTGCTGACTCCTTTGGTAATGGGATACAATCGGGTGCCCGATCCTCCCGCCAATACGATTCCTTTCATTCAGGTATGGGTTTTACGTCTCTGTCAAGCTGTTCTCTCCTCTTCCAGTTCCCGGTCGTATACCTCGAAGCGGGAGTTCTGCGAATGATACTCCGGAACGATGCGTTTCATCAGCCGCACGACGTTCGGAATATCGAACTCGCGCGCCAGCCGTTCCAGCTCCTCGACGTCGCGGCACGCCTCCTCGTAATCGTATTCGCGCACCTTGGCGATGCGGATCTTCTCGTGTGCGGTCGGCAGGGTATTTTCCGTATTGCTCAGCACCTCTTCGTAGAGTTTCTCGCCCGGACGCAGTCCCGTGTAGACGATCCGAATGTCCTGATCGACCCGGAAACCCGCCAGTGCAATCATCCGCCGGGCCAGTTCGGCGATCTTGACGCACTCGCCCATATCGAAGACGAAGATCGTATTGCCGCGGCCGATCGTCGCGGCCTCCATCACCAGCCGGCACGCCTCGGGAATCGTCATGAAGTAACGCCGGATCTCGGGATGCGTCACCGTCACGGGGCCGCCGTGTTCGATCTGCTCGCGGAAACGCGGGATGACCGACCCGTTCGACCCCAGCACGTTGCCGAAGCGGGTGGTGATGAACTGCGTGCGCCCTTCGATCCGCCCGCTTACGATCGCCTGTCCGAGACTCTGTACATAGATTTCGGCCAACCGTTTGGTACAGCCCATGACGTTGGTCGGATTCACGGCCTTATCCGTCGAAATCATCACCATCTTCTCCACGCCGTAGCGAATACAACGGTCCGCCACGTTGCGCGATCCGACGACGTTGACCAGCACCGCTTCGCAGGGATTCTCCTCCATGAGCGGCACGTGCTTGTAGGCCGCGGCATGGAATACCACCTGGGGCCGATAGGTACGGAAGACGTAATCCAGCCGTTTCGGAATCCGCACGTCGCCGATCACGGGGACGAATTTCAGATCGGGAAAACGATCCTCCATTTCGAGGCGTATCTCGTGCATCGGCGTCTCGGCGTTGTCGAACAGGATCAGCTGCCGGATGCCGAACGTCGCCAATTGGCGGCACAGCTCCGATCCGATCGAACCGGCAGCACCCGTCACCAGCACGGTTTTGTCGCGGAAATTGTCCATGATCTCGCCCAGCGAAATCTTTATCTCCTCGCGTCCCAGCAGGTCTTCGATCTTGATGTCGCGGATGCCGCCCTGATGCGCCAGTTTCCCGTCGACGATCTCGTCGATCGGCGGGGCGATCAACACCTTGACGCCGTGCGTCACGCAATATTTGATCAGGCGGTCCGACTCGGCCTTCGCATTGGCGTAGTTGCCGAAAAGAATGGCTTCGATTCCGAACTTGTCGAGCACGTATTCGATATTCTCCTCCGTCTCGAAATAATAAACCGGCCGTTCGGCGATCTCGTAATATTTGAGCCGGCGGCCGTAGGTGATGAATCCGCACATGTCGTAATGCGGCGAGTTCTGCAACCGCATGACGAGCGCCACCTCCTTCGACTCGACACCGTATACCAGCGTGCGGATACGGTTCGTCCGCCGGATGTGCGAGAGGATGATCGCATCGTAAAGCAGAATCATCAGCACGCGCACCGTAATGAGCATACAAACCGTCACGAACAGATCCAGCACCACGCAGAGGCCGATCGCCTTGAAGGTCATCCCGTCGGGCCAGAACCATAGTATGAAGAGCATCAGCAGCTCTTTGAGCAGGGTAGCGGCCCCGAGCTTCCATACTTCGCGCAGCGACGAATGGCGGATGACGGTACGGTAGGTACGGAAAATATAGAATGCGACGGCGCTGCAAAAGAACGCCGACACCAGCAAAAACAGATAATGAAGCAGGGAAAAGCCGGAATTCCTGACGAAATAATCGATACCCAGAAAAGCGACCAACGTCGCCGTGGCGGATACCGCGAGATCAATGGCCAAAATCAACCACGACCGGATATAACTGCCGTCCAGATGCAGCCTTTTAACCAAAGAGAAAAACATGAATATGAATCGGTTTCGCTGTCGTTTGCAACTTAACTTAAATACATTCGCCGGAGTACGGCATCCCTGCCGCTCCGGAAGCGGACGGCGTCATACTTCTTTCACGCGCTTTTTCAAAGCGCGCCTCGGAACGCTCCGCCTACGGATCACAAAGGTAGGACTTTTTCCCGAACTAACAAACTTATTTCACAGTCGTTTCGCCCGTCGCAAACGCCGCAAAGCCCATGCCGCGACCGGAGCGGAACCGGCGAATCACGCCTCCGCGAACCATTTCGTTAAGCCGAGTGCAGAGCCGAACGAAGTTCGGACTATGCCGAGGCGAGAAATGGACGAAAGAAATTCAACCGAAAACCGCCGCCGCGAGGAGATTTTTCGTAAGAAATGCTTCCCTTCGTCCCGGCATAATCAAAAAGGTTGCTTCTGCACTCGACTTTCCCTATCTTTGACTCCGTCTTAGATACTCCTGCTCGGTAATGTTCAAATAAATTTGACATTACCCTCACTTATTTGTATCTTTGTGTTTCGTATCGCACAACCGCCGCCAAACGAAGAGCGTTTTCGTTAAGCCGAGTGCAGCACCGAACTCGTTCGGGTTATGCCGGGGCGAGAAAATGTCCGTTGAAAACAAACCTAAATACTACGTCATTATGTGGAAATTTCTACAACCGGCAGCACACAAACCCGAACTGCCCGCCGAAAAGGTCGACAAAGAGTACTCCCGCCTGCGCCGTCAGGTATTCTGGGGTATCTTCATCGGCTATGCCGGCTACTACCTCGTACGCAAGAACTTCTCGATCGCCATGCCGGCGCTCGAATCCATGGGCTACGACAAGGCCGACCTGGGCTGGGCGCTCTCGGCCGTGTCGATCGCCTACGGTATCAGCAAATTCGTCATGGGCACGGTCTCCGACCGCAGCAACGCCCGCGTCTTCATCCCGCTGGGATTGATCGCCTCGGCGCTCATCATGATCTTCATGGGCGTGCTGCCGTGGGGGTCGATCTCGATTCCCGTCGCCATCATGGCGATGTTCTGCCTGCTGTTCATCAACGGCTGGATGCAGGGCATGGGCTGGCCCCCCTGCGGGCGTGTCATGACGCACTGGTTCTGCACCAAGGAACGCGGCGTGAAGATGTCGGTGTGGAACGTGGCGCACAACATCGGCGGAGCGGCGATGGCTCCGCTCGCCGCATTCGGTATTACGTTGGGGTACACGCTTTTCGGGGACCCGCTGGGCGGCGCTTTCTATGTTCCGGCACTCGTCGCGCTGGCGATCGCCGTAATCGCCTATCTCATGGTGCGCGATACGCCGCAATCGTGCGGCCTCCCGCCCGTCGAGATTTGGAAACACGAAACCAAGCAATACTCCGCCTCGAACGAGAAGGAGATGACCGTGCGGCAGATTCTATTCGAAAATGTATTGAATAACAAACTATTGTGGCTCATCGCCTTCGCCAACGCCTTCATCTACTTCGTCCGCTACGGCGTGCTCGACTGGGCGCCTTCCTATCTGACGACCTCCGTCGCCGACGGGGGCAAGGGCATGGCGCTCGACGGCAGCAGTTGGTCGTACTTCATCTTCGAGATCGCCGGCATCTTCGGCACGATCCTCTGCGGCTGGCTCTCGGACAAGGTCTTCAAGGGACGCCGCGCCCCGGCCACGATCATCTACATGGCGCTGGTCATGGTGGCCGTCTACGTCTACTGGCAGAGCCGCTCCGAACTGGTGACCAACGTCGCCATGGGGACGATCGGCTTCCTGATCTACGGCCCCGTCATGCTCATCGGCGTCTCGGCGCTCGACCTGGTGCCGAAGAAGGCCGCCGGCACGGCCGCCGGTTTCACCGGCCTGTTCGGCTACCTGATCGGTTCGGCGTTCCTGGCCAACATCGGCATGGGCTACATCTTCCAGCATTTCGGCTGGGACGGCGGCTTCATCGCCCTGATCGGCGCCTGCGTCCTGTCGATCGGATTCAGCGCCTCGACATGGAACCGCGAGAAACAGTACATCGCTTAAACTTACATAGATTGAAATGACCAAAAAGATTCTCTTACTGGGCTCCGGAGAACTGGGCAAGGAGTTCGTGATCGCCGCCAAGCGGCTGGGACAATACGTGGTGGCCTGCGACTCGTATGCAGGCGCACCGGCCATGCAGGTGGCCGACGCCTGCGAGGTCTTCGACATGCTCGACGGCGACCGACTGGAAGCCGTCGTGGCAAAACATGATCCAGACATCATCGTTCCCGAAATCGAGGCGATCCGTACCGAACGGCTCTACGCCTGCGAAAAGCGGGGTATCCAGGTCGTGCCGAGCGCGCGTGCAGTCAACTTCACGATGAACCGCAAGTCGATCCGCGACCTGGCCGCCGAAGAGTTGGGGCTGAAAACAGCGAAATACTTCTACGCCAAGTCGTTCGACGAACTGAAAGCCGCCGCCGAACGGATCGGTTTCCCGTGCGTCGTCAAGCCGCTGATGTCCTCCTCGGGCAAAGGGCAGTCGCTGGTGCGCACCCCCGACGAACTGGAACACGCCTGGGAATACGGGTGCAGCGGCAGCCGCGGCGACATCCGCGAACTGATCATCGAGGAGTTCATCCGCTTCGACAGCGAGATCACGCTGCTCACCGTCACGCAGCAGAACGGCCCCACGCTCTTCTGCCCGCCGATCGGCCATGTGCAGAAGGGCGGCGACTACCGCGAGAGCTTCCAGCCCGCCCCCATCTCGCCCGAGCATCTGGCCGAAGCGCAGGCGATGGCCGCCAAAGTCACGCAGGCATTGACCGGCGCGGGACTGTGGGGCGTGGAGTTCTTTTTGAGCCGCGACAACGGGGTCTATTTCTCCGAACTGTCGCCCCGGCCGCACGACACGGGCATGGTGACGCTGGCCGGGACGCAGAACCTCAATGAGTTCGAACTGCACCTGCGCGCCGTGCTGGGGATTCCCATTCCGGCGGTCACCTTCGAGCGCATGGGCGCCAGCGCGGTGATCCTCTCGGGCGTGGAGACCTCCGCGCCGCGTTACGAGGGCGTGGAAGAGGCCGTCGCCGGAGATCCCCGCACCGACATCCGCATCTTCGGCAAACCCTCGGCGCGCGTGAACCGCCGCATGGGCGTCGTCGTGGGCTACGAACCCCACGGCAGCAGCCTCGAAGCCCTGCGCGAACGGGTTTGCGCCGCCGCCGCAAAAGTGAAAGTCACCGAATAACGACAACTCCGGCTTCCCGGCCGCGAGCGACCCGCGAAAACCGCGGGCCGTTCAGCCGGAACCGGACCATAAAACCGATCCATGAAAAAGTACGCAATTATTTCGACCGAAAAGGGGACGATGAAAGCCGAGCTGTATGCCGACGAGACCCCCGGAACCGTGGCCAACTTCGTCGAACTGGCCGAACACAACTTCTACGACGGGCTGACCTTCCACCGTGTGATTCCCGACTTCGTGATCCAGGGCGGCTGCCCCAGGGGCGACGGCACGGGAGGTCCGGGCTACACGATCAAGTGCGAGACGTCGGCCCCGCGCCAGCGCCACGACCGCGGCGTGCTGTCGATGGCCCATGCCGGGCGCGACACGGGCGGTTCGCAGTTCTTCATCTGCCACAACCGCGAGAATACGCAGCATCTCGACGGCCGCCACACCTGCTTCGGGCAGGTGGTCGAAGGGCTGGACGTGATCGACGACATCCGCCCGGGCGACAAGATTCTTTCGATCCGCATCGTCGAGGAGTAACGAATCCCGTCCGATCCCCATGTCTGCGACCGCAACCGGTTACCTGGCCTCGAAGCCGCGCTACGAAATCCTCGACGGACTGCGCGGCGTGGCGGCGATGATCGTGGTGGCCTTCCATCTGCTGGAAACCTACTCCAAAGGCCCTGCCTACCAGGTGCTCAACCACGGCTATCTGGCCGTCGACTTCTTCTTCGTGCTCTCGGGCTTCGTGATCGGCTACGCCTACGACGACCGCTGGAACCGCATGTCGCTCAAGGGCTTCTTCAAGCGCCGCCTGGTGCGTCTGCATCCGATGGTCATCATGGGGTCTCTCATCGGTGCGCTGTTCTTCTACTTCGGGTCCGCGGCCTTCCCGATGATCGCCGGCGTACAGTGGTGGGAGGTGCTGCTGATCTGCCTGCTGGGCTGTACGATGCTGCCCGCGCTGCCGTCGTGGGACATCCGCGGCTGGGGCGAGACCAGCCCGCTGAACGGCCCCGCATGGTCGCTGCTCTACGAATACATCGCCAATATCCTCTATGCCCTCGTCATCCGGCGCTTCCCGAAATTCGTGCTGGGGCTGTTCGTGGCCGGGGCCGCGGTGCTGACGCTGGACCTCACGCTGAATCTCGACCTGTTCGGCCTGCTTTCCGCCGACCGCTCTGCGGCCTACACCGTCATCGGCGGCTGGAGCGTCACCCCGGAACAAATCTACATCGGCTTCTCGCGTCTGCTGTATCCCTTCTTCGCGGGGCTGCTGCTCTCGCGCCTCGGTGCGGCGATCCGCGTGCGGGGCGGATTCTGGTGGTGCTCGCTGCTGATCGCGGCCGCTTTGGTCATGCCCCATGTCGGGAGTGTTTCGGCCCCGTGGATCGACGGTGGCTATCAGGCGCTGGTCATCCTGTTCGTCTTCCCGCTGATCGTCTCGATGGGGGCCGGAAGCCGTGTCGCCGGCGCCCGGTCGGTGGCCGTCTGCACGTTCCTCGGCGAAATCTCCTTCCCGCTCTACATCACCCACTACCCGCTGGTCTATATGCAGATGGCCTGGGTGGCCGGGAATCCCGACGCTCCGCTCGGCACGGGCATTTTCGTGAATGTCGCGATTTCCCTGCTTGCCGTCGGTCTGGCCTGGGCCTGCCTGAAACTCTACGACCTGCCCGTCCGCGAGTGGCTCAAGCGGCATTGGCTGATGAAGTAGGTTGCGGTTCGTTCCGCCATACGGGAAGGTCCCCTCGTTCTGGAGGGGACCTTCCTGTTTTGCGGCGAATGGCTTCCGCCCAACGCGCAGAGATGCCGGGAGAGGCGTGAACGAGAAACAGCCGCCCCCGAAGGGCGGCTGTTTCTGTAAGGCCGTGATTTCGCCTCTACTTGCCGAAAGCGGCTTTGATCTTCTCGGTGGCCTTCTTCAGCAGCGCCTCGGGGCAGCAGAGCGTGATGCGGATGTAGCCGTTGCCCTCCGAACCGAAGATGCCGCCGGGGGTCAGGAACACGTCGGTCTTCTCCATCACCTCGTCCGAGAATGCGAAGCTGTCGCCCTCGTAGCCCTCGGGCAGCTCGGCCCACACGAACAGGCCCGCCTGTCCCTTGCGGTAGC
>ERZ826220.3049-NODE-3049-length-13473-cov-8.890297_pt1 | contig 13473 bp, 5 predicted proteins | sample MGYA00519927_ERZ826220 | MGnify/ENA primary metagenome ERZ826220 (study PRJEB31778, sample SAMEA3449225) | human gut metagenome | biome: human gut; feature: human-associated habitat; material: faeces | place: United Kingdom | collected 2010/2012 ...
GCATTAACGTGGCCGAGCTCATGTACACGGCAAACGTCGTGATGGCCCACGCGATCGATCTGTCGCAGGTGCTTATGCTCTACGGCCTGGTGTTTGCGATGTACTTTGTGCTCAACTTTGGTATCTCGCTGCTGGTCCGAGCGTATCAACGCCGTATTGTGGCAGCGTAGAATGTGACAAAGGGACAGTCCCTTTGTCACATAGAGAAAGGAATCGCGATGAGCGATCTGGAGAATAAGAAGAGTCCTGTGGTCATTACCATCGCGCGCGACTTTGGTGCCGAGGGTCACGAGATTGGTCGCATGCTTGCTAACGAGTTGGGGATTCCGCTGTACGACAACGAGCTGCTGGTGCGCGCGTCGCTGCGCGCGGGCGAGTCGCTCGATAAGATGGCGGCCTACGACGAGCGCCTGGCCGTGGAGAACATGGCGTTTCTGCCCGACCGCTACGATGCACGCTCGTACTCGGACAAGCTGTTCCAAAAGATGAGCCAGGTGATCTTGGACCTGGGCGAGACCGAGAGCTGCATTATCGAGGGTCGTCTGTCCGATTACCTGCTGCGCAACAACCCCAACCACATCGCCGTGTTGGTGACCGCTCCCTTTGAGGACCGCGTCGAGATCGTGCGCAAGAAGCGTGGCCTCAACAAAAAGAAGGGCGCCAAGCTAGTTAAACAGCAGCAGAAGGCGCGCGAGGCATTCTACAAGCGCTACAGCGCCGGCAAGTGGAAGATGACGAGCGGCAAGGACATCGTCGTCAACCGCGCCAAGCTGGGCCGCGAGGGCTGCAAGGACGTCATCGCCGCAGCCTACCGCTACAAAGTAGCTCAGCTCGAAGGCTAGATGGTCAAAACCACCACAAAGGGGACACCTTTGTGGTGGTTTTTGTTTTAGAGTGAAGGGAAGGCTTTGGTGAGACCGGCGCGCGTCTGCGTGTCGGTCTTTTGGTAGATGGAGCTCAGGTGACGCTGCACCATGCGCATCGAGATGCCGAGCTCATCAGCAATCTGTTTGAGCGGGCGCTCGTCCTGGGTCACGGCCATGAGCACGTCGACTTCACGCGGGGTGAGGCCGTGGTCGGCAATGAAGACCTGACGCTGTTCCTCGATACTGGGTGCGGCGAGTGCTTCCTCGGCGAGCTGCTGGTGTTCGCGCTCCTGTTCGGTTTGGGGTAGACGGAACAGCCCCGCAGCTACAAATGCCACGCTCGCCGCCACAAGCAGTACGAGCGCGCCGATCATGATGAGGGCGACATTGCCCGAGGTGACCAGTGCCAGCGAGATGCCCGATGTGGTGAATGCGCATACATTGTTGGCGGCGCGGCCCATGCCGGCCCACAAAGCCGGAGTGTGCATACGCGGTGCCAGCTGTGTAAACGTGGCGGTGAAGAATGTGACGAAAAAGCCCGAGCTCAGATAAAAGACGATGAGGCCCAGGTTGGGATCGGCGCCAGCTTCTACGGCCAAGATTGAGATGGTGGAGAGCACCGTGACACCGAGCATGACAGGACCCATGTAACGACGCTCGGCAAGGTCAAAGACGATGCCGGCGACCAGGCCGCTCGCTGCCAAAAAGAGGCGTGGCCAAGTCTGCACGGCGATGGTGCCGTGGGCGTTGGAGAACGTGACCACGTTATCGAGCGTGGAGAACAGGCAGGCGAGAATCATGACGAGTGCGATGCTCCAACACGCCTGCTTGGCGAGGACGTGTGAGGGCTCAGTAAAAGGGTTGATGGTGGAGCTGGGGTTCTCATCTGCCACTTGGGGCGCGGCGCTGAGGGAGGAGATGACGATCGTCGCCGCGCCAAGAATGATGAGCTCAACGATGCCGCCGCAATCGAGCAGGTTAAGGGCAAACTGCAGGAGGATGCCCGCGGCATATGCCGCTCCTGCGCCCGTGGCGAGCTTGGGATCGTCTTGGAATGCCAACGCAAAGGCGCGATGCGCAGCGGCACCCAGCATACCGAGTCCAAAGAATACCACGCACCCCAGAATCTCGAGTGCAAGCGGACCCGTGGGGACCTGAATCTGGGTCAAGCCAACGATAGCGATGGGAACGGCGGCGTTGGCGGCTGTCTGGGCCTGACCTTTGCGTTGGGCAAGAGCCAATAACGGCGCGTATCCGATAAAGCCGATAACGCTGGCACCCAGGATAAAACCTTGCGCGAGCACAACGCGTTCGGCACCGGCGAGCAGCCCGACATTGATGTCGAAGCGAAACTCGGCGGCAAGGAAGACAAAGGTAAAGAGCGCGAGGGCTAGAAGCGCGTTGATTTTAGGCTTGCTCAGGTTCAAGAACGGTCCTTTGGGTGGACGGAATAATCATGCCCTCGATTGTAGCGCCCTAAGGCGAAGACACCGACAACGAAATCCATTCGAATGAAACCGCAGGTAGCCATAGGGGTTCACATCTACGAACCTAGGCGTATGCGATTGCTTGGCACATGGTGAGACTAGGAAAACCACCACAAAGGGGACAGGCACCTTTGTGGTGGTATGGTCCATCGACCGAGGGAGGCCCCTATGAACGGAAGCCATTTTGACAAGCAGACCCAGCGCGAGCGCACTTGCTCGCTGGTTCACGGTTCGTGGAAACGGGCGGGTGCCAGGCTGGCGTGCGCCGGCGCGTGTGCGCTCATGGTCGGTCAGCTGCTACTGCCGAGTGTTGCCTTGGCAGCCGATTGGATCAACGTGGGCGGCACGCAGTACAACGCGGGCGCTGCCGTCAGCGACGATGCGGGCACGTGGTCTTGGAACGGTGCCGACGACATGCAGCTCAACGGCTATAACGGCGGCGGCATCAGCGCCGAGGGTAATCTCAATATCGGCGTGACCAACACCAACACCGTTACGGCCGATGCTGGCCAGAGCGCCATCGAGGTCTCGGGCGGCAACCTTGCCATAACGGGCGGCGGCACGCTCAACGCGACGGGCCAGACCGACGTCATCACGGCGGCGGGTGACGGTATTATTGGCGGAGATGTGACCATCGACGGCACCACGGTCAACGTGACGGCGACGGGTACGGATGCGAATGGCGAGGAGTGCGAGAACGCCGAGGCCATAACTACGTTTGGTGGCGACGTGACCATTAAAAACGGCGCGACTGTCGATGTAAAGGCGGGACGTGCGACGGAGTCCGGCGACGGGTACTACGGTTACGTGACGGGCATCTATGCCACTAACGGCGCACCCAGGGGAGATGGCGAGTTTACATGGGAGCATGACGGACAGAGCAACAAGGGCGGTCGCGTGTCAATTGGCTCTGGCTCAAAGGTGACGGTCAAGGCCGAATCCACCCTGGAATCTCAGGGAATTGTGTCCCGTGTCAACAACGGCGCCGCGCGTGTCGAGATTGCAGACGATTCGCTCGTGACCGCGATTGCCGACGCTTCGGGCGGCAACTGGGGCGCCGTGGGTATCGAGGCGGCCGGAATGGGCGACGATGCCACTGCCGATATCATCATCGATGGAAAGAACACGTTTGTGACCGCGATCGCCAGCGCCTCGAAAGATCGGTATTCTAATGACACGTACGGCCTGCATACCAGCTCGGGGAGTGCGATCGAGGGCGGAAGCATCCAAATTAAAAACGGCTCCGTTGTTGCCCAGGGCAGCGATGGAGCGATCGTTGCCGACAACTTCACGACCGCCAACGGCCCCGCTGGCATGATCGTTATCGGCGAGGGAGGGAAGATCGTGCTTCCCGTCAACGGCGTGGTGTGTGACTACCAAAAGCTGGGTGCCCGTCCCATGGCGCTGGGCAACCGATTTGAATATTCTGATTTTTGGGGACAGACGATTGGTGAGCCCGGCGAAGGCGTTTTGAGGGCCGATCGCGATGCGGACAAGATCGCCAAGGTCGCGCATATCGTATTCGACGGAGGTGCTACGCCTGCTCCCGATCCGGCACCGACTCCCAAGCCACAGCCGGGAGGCGAGGGCTCGACGGGCACGACGGGGGCGACGACCCAAACTTCGACACAGACTGGTTCGGCCGTGAATGTAAAGCCTGCTGCCGCCAAGGTATCCGTCACGGCTTCGAAGGCGACGGCCTCTACTCTCGCGGCCACGGGCGATAGCGCCGCGTTGAGTGTTGCCGCCATGAGCGTCGCTGGTGCCACGGTTGCAGCCGCCGGCATCGCCGCCGCGCGTCGTCGCGAGGAATAGCAATTTTGCCTAGGGCATGCAGGGCATAAAACCTCGGTGCGCTTGATTGAGCCGCCGCGCAGGGATTTGCGTCCCCGCGTGGCGGCTTTTGCGTTTGCGCAGGTAGGGACGCGGGTTCGCATGTACGAACCTAGGCGTGGCGCCCGGTTTGCCGCACTGTGATGTCATGGAAACAAACCTCGATTAAGGAGGACGACATGCAAGGACAACATTTTGCCAAGCAGACGCAGCGCGAGCGCGCTTGCTCGCTCGTTCACGGTACTTGGCGTTGCGCAGGTGTGAGGGTCGCCAGCGTCGGTGCGTGCGCGCTCATGGTCGGCCAGCTGTTACTGCCGAGTGTGGCGCTTGCGACCGAATGTGCGGATTCTGCTGCTACGACGGGTGAGGTCGCTGCGGCTCCTGCGGCGCCGGCGGCTACGGTGGATGCGAATGCGGCGACAACACCGACAACCGAGGCTGCTCCGGCAACTCAGAACGAGGCCGATACTCAGCAGGTATCTTTGGCTGACACCGTCGAAGGGGCTGGCGATGCAATGCCCGCCGAGCAAAACGCTTCCAGCAACAACGCCGCCATGCCGGCAGACAACGCCATTATGCCCTGCGGTGTGACCGACGTGACGGGTGGGGGTGGCGTGACAATCGACACGAACGTCGAATCCTACTACAGGGAATGCGAGCTTCCACCCGAGATTTCTCTTACCGGAGGCGGTAGTTTCTCATGGGATTTTGGACCGGTCCCAGATGAGGCGGCGGATAAGCTATCAAACGCATCCGAAACTAAGTATTACAAGGCAGATGCCGCTACTGGCGCGCTTGTTGAAGTCGCCGATCAGTCTCAATCGAACGTGACGATTTCCATTGCGCCATATGAAGGGCAGATGCGCGCGACGCTGACCCTGACGGGTGGCGACTTTGTAGACGGAAACTATGCACTCATCCGCAACGAGGATGTGCCGTTTACTTCAACGTTGACGTTCGACGGCACCGACTATAATGATGGCATCCTCATCGGCGATCCTGATAGCACTTCCGATAAACCAGCTCAAATCGTTGTCCATGAAACAAGGACCGATTACTACCTGCGCTACAACTTCAACACCGTGGTAAAGCTAGCTGCTCATGGACAGGCAATCAATAGCGTTGATTTGGGTTCAGGATATATCGGCTATCGCGCTGGGGATACTCCCGCTCCAACCACTCATGTACCATACGCAGATTACGACAAGTATGAAATTGCTTACGAGTGCTGGGAGGAGATGGACAACAGCGACCCCACGGATCTTCATCCCGTCGCCTTCTGGTATTCCGACGAGGGCATGTACACACCGGGCATGAAGCGAATCGACAAGTTCGAAGAAGGCAAGCACTACATGCATTCTGTCATGCTACGCCAAAAGAACGGGTATGAGTTTGCCAACGGCTGCACTGTGGCAATTAATGGCGAGCCACTTAACGCCATGAGTGTTCAGAAAGTCGAAGGTGGTCTGTTCCTTGCGCCGACCACATCGTTTACCTGCGAAAAGGCTCTTGTGTGGCAAGCAATCGACACGGTCGAGATTAATGGCGCTACCGTCACGTTCAAAGACGGCGATAAGCCGGTGTTCACGGGCGCTACGTCCGACGACACTCGTTATTGGTATCAGTGCGAGTTCTGGAATTCTGAGGATGGCGCTGGAGTGAACTCGGCATGGTTCTGGGATCAAAATATCGAGAACCACATTGATACGTTTGAGGCTGGGAAGACCTACAGCTACGGTTTTTATCTCAAGTCGCATGAGGGTTTCTACTTTACTCGTGACACTAGGGTCACAATTAACGGCAAGACTTATGGCTACTGGTGGAACGAATCCGATGCGGAGAATCTCGATAGAGACGGTAAGACGACCACCATGTGGGTCTATACCAATCTTACGATGACGCCTGAAGCAATGCCGACGCCCGAGCCCGAGACCAAGCCCGAGACCAAGCCCGAGACCAAGCCGGGTCAGGCGCCAACGACCGCCACGATTACTACGACCGTCTCGACCACCAAGACTCCGGCCGTCAAGCCCGCTGCCAAGACCAGCGATGCCACCCTCGCCGCAACGGGTGACAGCACCGGACTTGTCGCCGCGGCCATGAGCCTCGCCGGCGCCATCGCAGCAGCCATCGGCATCGCCTCAAAGCGCCGCGAGAACTAGGTTTCGGCGGAGGCCCTCGTTTCCACCTCAGCAAGATCTCAATCTGTAACACCTAGCCAGCAGAAACGGCTCTATCTGTTACAGATTGAGATGAACCGGCGGGTGGTCAACATAACGTCTCAATCTGTAACGCCTAGCGAGAAATTCGGCCTCTTACTGTTACAGATCGAGACAAACCGGCCGGCTAAGTCCAAAACCACCACAAAGATGCCTGTCCCCTTTGTGGTGGTTTGCGCAGGTAGAACGGTAGGTTCGTATATATGAACCTACCGTTCGCTTTGTTTTTGGACGACGATTACGCTGGATGACTTTTGGTTTGCAGGAAAGGAACGACCATGAGGTGGACTACTGTTCGAGCGCTTTGCCGCCGCCTGACCATTGCCGCGGTGACCCTCACTATGGTGACGGCCTCGTTGCCTGTGGGCGCGTTTGCTGAGGCACTTACCACCGATAGCACCTTTGTGCAGACGGATGTCGACCAAGTAGACGCCGCCGACCCCGCCGACGCCGCGCCCGATGCCGATGCCGCCAACGCCGCCGACCCCGCGCCCGATGCCGGCGCTGCCGACCCCACAGCGCTCGAGACCGGTGACACCCCTACGCCCCCGGCCTCCGAGATTGCATCGGCGGCGGGCCTGACGGGCGCCGGACAGACCGAGAGCACACCTGCGGGTACGCTTGCCACCGATCTTGTCGAGGGCAAGGAGCTCGCCGAGCAGCAAAAGCAAGAGGAGGCTTCCGGCACCGAGGCGACCTGGAACGAGGAACTTGAACTCTGGGCAACCTCGAAGGGCGCCACGGGCGTAAAGGACGAATACGACGATGGCTACGTGGCCGGCGAGCAGACCCCCGCGCAGTACTACTTCTCGATTGATAGCCTCACCAACGAAATTTCTATCGAGTATGGCGACGCGGGCATTACCACGTTGGAGGTGCCCTCGACCATCGACGGCAAAAATGTCGTGAGCCTTAAGGGCATGGGAAACGCCGCTCTCACATCGGTCACCTTCGCCCCCGATTCGCATGTCCGCACCGTTGGCGGCCTGGGCGGCAGCAGCATCAAGGAAATCGCACTGCCCGATTCGGTTGAGGAGTTGGGCTGGAATGCGTTTACCGGAAGCAAGACACTCCAGACGGTGACCTGGCCCAATAACGCGGCCTTTACCACGATTCCCGAGCAGGCCTTTGAGGGCTGCGAACAGCTTGACGACAATGTGGTGGCAACGCTGCCACCTTCGGTTAAGACTATCGACTATCGTGCCTTCGCCAATTGCGGCGTGCCGCAGTTCTATGTCTCGGATACAACGGTACTCACCTTTACGCAGATCAATGTGCCGGGCACGGTGGAGCGGATCGGGCACTATGCATTTTGTGGGTGCTCCTTTGTGTCGTCGGTGACGATTGGCGATGGTGTCAAATCTATCGGGGCGCTCGCGTTCGCCTCTCTTGATCCTGCGATTGCCGGCAAAGAGATTGTGCTACCCAAAAGCGTGGAAATGATAGAGTGGGGAGCTTTTGAGAACACGAGATACGGAAACGAGACGAACCATAATGCCGTTGCCCTGCGCGTGATGAACCCCGATCTTCAGTTTGGTGAGGCGGGCTATCCGGGCGACTATAATGAGCGCGCGACAATCGATGGCGTAACGTATGCGATTCCCTTTAGTGAAGGCCAGACCATCTATGCCTATGCGACCAATTCGGCTGGCAACCCCTCGATGGTCAAAAAGCTTGCCGATGCCGTGGCCGATCGCAAGGACTCCGTCGATTCCTCGAAGCCTGCCTACACGTTTGAGTGGATGGGCGAGGCGGCCCAGGTGACGGGCAAACTTCCCCAGAGCGCGACGGCTGCACTCGTGCAGGCGGGGCAGTCCACGCTGCTGGCGGTTGGCGATGACGGCAGCTTTACAGCGGACACTCTCTCCAAGACAGCAGCCACCCTGCGCATTTCGCTCAGCGGTTACTATGACATGGTGCTGGCGCGCCCGGGCGACCAGATGACGGGCACATGGAATATCGGAGAGATTAAGGCGGAGGACTTTACCAAGATTCCGACTTCGCGCGCGATTGAACTCAATGTGGCCTATCTCGAACCGGTCGCAGGCCAGGATAAGACCGAACGCATTGAGCTCGATAGTCTCGATAACATCGATCTGACGGTGAAGAGCGGCGGCAAGACGCTTAAGCCTGCCAAGGGTGACAAGGAAAACGACTACCGTATCCAGGGCACAGCACTCGTGGTGTCGCAGGCCATTGCCGACGCGAACCAGGATCTGGAGATAACGCTCGAGCCCAAAGACAGCCTCAAGCTGGGTGGGGCGACGGCGACGGTGAAGCCCTCGGCCGGTAAGGTCGATATCGACTTGAAGCCTTGGGGTACGGCGACGGTCACGACCAAGGGCGACTACCAGGGAGCCAACCGCGTGCTGGTGTTCCGTACGTCCGACGGCAAGCTAGTCGCCGACGGCGTCACCTATCTGATGGGCTACGAAGACGATGGCACCACGCCTATCATGAAGGCCAAGACGCCGCGCCTTAAGGCCGGTTCGTACACCATCGTCGCCTTTAACAAGACGAGCTACGACATCCAGGCGACGAGCTATTCCACGTTTAGCCGCCTAGGGCTGACCGTGGGTAAGCATATCGCGCAAAAGCAGGTGAAGATTGAGGACGGCAAACAGCTCGACGTGACACTCGACGTCCCCACGTTTGACGTGGAGACGTATCGTGCCGAGCGCGGGCTGACGGCGGGCTCGGTTATCGCCGATTCGTCCGCGGTCGTTGGCGTGGAGACCGAGCTGCGCATTCACTATGAGCTCAAGGACAGCCAGGCTGCCAAGATTGAGATTCCGCTGGCCAAGGATGCCGTCGAGGATGTGTCCGCAGGCTCTCGCGACCCCGGTGATAGCTCCCGTACATGGTGGACTGACGCGACGTGGGAGGGCGACAACCTCGTTCTCGATATGAAGAAGGGCAAGGGCGCCGATGTTTTTGTGCGCTTTAAGCCTAAGGCCGCGGGCATCTATGCCGTCTCGCCGCTTATTACGCTGGGCGAGGTGACATTGCCGCTGGGAAGCACCATGCTCGAGGTTAGCGGATCGCGCATCGAGGTCGACAACACCGACGTTCACAGCCTGCTGGGCAATGTGGCCTACGTTTATGCGGCGCCCGGCAAAAGCGTGCAGCTTACCGTGGGCGCGGGCGCCTCGGCCGCAAAGTACACTGGCAAGACCAATAAACTCGGCCGTGCCAAGATTGAATACGACCTGCCGCAGGATACGCTTGCCGCCGAGCGCGTGACGCTCGAGGCGCGCGTGGGCTCGACCGATGTTGCCGCCGCTGCCGCAGAGGTGACGGCTCGCAATTATGTGCGCTATGTAGCGGAGTATGTGGACGAGGGTTACCTTAAGCTGCTCGACGAGTTTAACAAGGCGAATGACTCGACCTATGTGAACTGCGGCAACTTTGAGCAGATCTTTATGCCGCAGACCTACCGCATCTCCAATGCTCAGCTTATGACCATGCTGAGTTTTGATGCCAACGCTTCGGCCAAAAAGCATTCCGCCGCGGCCGAGGAGCGCCAGCAGGAGTTCTCGAATGCCGTGCAGCAGTGGCACGAGTATATGATGGATAACTCGTTTAATGATGTCGACCAGGCGTTTAACGACGCGATTGATCAGATGGTCGCCGATGCGTTTGCCGAGGAAGAGAAGGGCGGTAAAGAGGACGAAGCCCAAGGTGGAGCTGCCCGCAAGGCTCGTCGCGCCCCCGCCGTCAGCGACGGCGAGGGTGATGATGCTGGCAACGACGAGGCCGCGCAGTTTGCCGCCGAGCTTAAGGCTGCGGTTGGGGGCTCGTCGGCGCTGCTGACCAAGCAGGGCGACAGCTATGGCGTCAACGTGGACAAGATGATCTTTGAGGACGCGTATGGCACCGGCGAGGATTGGTACCAGGAGCTCGCGTCGGCTCAGGGTGCAAATGCGGCGGACGCGGCGGCCATCAAGGAACTTGTCGACCATGCGTCGCGAGCGGAGTTTATTGCCCAGCAGGCCGAGGATCTGGTGGGCCAGTCGATGGGTATCGGTCGGCTCAACCAATACGGAAGCTGGAACGACGCGACCGCTGCGGCGCTCAACAAGTGCGCGGGCATTAAGACCAGCGAGTACAATGGCCAGTCGACGAGCGGGTTTAACGATTTGGGCCAGGCGCTCGGCAGCTCGCTGAGCTACAAGGCGGCTGACGACGATACCGTCAAGGGCTTTAAGGTCGCCGCGCCCGATGGCGAGCAGACGGCCTATATAGAGTCGGAATTTATCGAGAACTCCAATAACAACAAGAACCAGGCGCTTCTGTTTAACTCGATCGCCATGCAGTGCGACATTCTGGACAACCTGTACGACAACTGGAATGTGGTCCATAGCCTCAATAACTCTACGATTCGCGGCTGGCTTATGGCTTGGAAACGCAACGGCGACGTGAGCGCCCATATGAAGCTCATCCGCACGATTCGCTCACTCAAGAGCTATAAGATTGAGTGCGAGATGTTCGGCCAGGTCTTTAAGACCGATGCGTGGAAGGCAGCCGGACAGGCGTTTCCCGCGGCGACCCAGGGCATCGGCATCTTTACCGGCATTTACGGCGTGAACGATGCCAGCAAGAACTGGGAGAACGTGAACGTCCGCATGCAGAAGGTGAAGGGCGAGCGCGAGGGCTATGAGCTTCAGCATACGCGCTTGCTTGCCAAGCCCGAGAAGACCGAGGATGACTGGAAGTGCATTTACGCGCTGCGTGACGCCATGGAGAAGGCGCGTGCGTTTGAGGATCTGCTGTATCGCCAACTCTGCCACGACAGCACCGATGTGGCGGTGGGCTCCATTATGACAATCGCCGGCGTGCTGACGGCCGGTTCGGCGGGTACTGTGGTGGGCGCTGCCTATGACGCGGCTTCGACCAGCGTAGGTTCGGAGCGCGCGATTAAGCTGACCAATGCCGAATGCGCCTACGATGTTGCCTGCGAGCAGGTGGAGCGCGCATGCCAGAATCGTATTACGGTCAACTGGGGCGAGCTGACCGATGCCGAGGTCTATAACGCCAACAAGGACGGCTTGATCTCGGACGAGAAGATGCAGTCGATCTTCGAGGCACGTTATCGCAATGTGGCCGCCAAGGCCGCACCCGATCCTGCGGGCGTGGTGTACGAGGGCCTGCTGTCCAATACGGTCGAGGGCGCGACGGTTGAGCTGTGGAGCGCCGACGATGCGGCCGGTACCAATGCAGTGCGTTGGGATGCCGAGGAGTATGAGCAGGACAATCCGCTTGCGACGGGTGCGGACGGTGCTTACAACTGGAATACGCCGACCGGCTGGTATCAGGTGCGCGTGACCAAGGACGGGTATGAGGAGGCGCGTTCGGCTTGGCTGCGTGTGCCGCCGATTCAGACTGAGGTGAACATTGGCTTGGTGTCGACGGCGGCGCCCGAGGTGGCTTCGGCCCATGCCTATACCGATTGCATCGAGGTTGAGTTTGCGCAGTATATGGATGCGAGCGACGATGCCCTGGCCGCATTGTACGCGCAGGGCTTGGGCGACGTGACGTATGCGTGGCTCGACAAGCAGGACGATCCCAATGGCAAGCCGTTGTCGCGCGTGCTGCGTATTCGCTATGCCGATGCGCGTGAGGCGGGCTCGACGGTGGCGTTTGAGCTCGACGGTGCTCGCAACTACGCCGGCACGGCCATGGCGCGCTGGGCAAGTGGCGAGCTTGTCGTGGGCGTTCGCGCCGACAAGCTCAAGCTCAACGTGGAGCAGGCCGTGACCATGCTTGAGGGCAGTGATTTTGAGCTGGTGGCGCATGTGACCGATAGGGCGGGCAAGCCGTTTGCGGGCGCCAAGGTTAGTGTTGGGCTGGAGTCCTCGGCTATCTGCTCTGTCGATGCCACCCAGGCCGTGACGGGCGAGGACGGCGCGGCGACGTTTGTGCTACATGGTGCTCTGCCCGGTTTGACGACGCTGACGGCGGCGGTGGACGGCACAGCGCTGTCCAAGCAGGTCGACGTTCGCGTGTCTGCCGAGGCAGTGCGACCGGCGCGACCGGTGGCGACGATTGGTGCGACGACGTTTGGTGCATGGTCGCCCAAGGAGAACTACATTACGGTGCCCAAGGGCACGAAGCTGGAGCTTTCGGCCGAGGATGGCACGACGATTTGGTACACCACCAACGACACCTGCCCCTGCCGCGACGAAGGCCGCGTAAAGTACACCGAGCCTATTGCGCTCGATAGCAATATGCATGTGCGCATTGCGGCACAGCGCCCTGGCATGTCGTACAGCGAGTATTCCGAGCGTCTGAACATTACGATTACGGTGACCGATGAGGCGGCGCCTGAGCCCAAGCCGGAGCCCGAGCCCAAGCCGGAACCCAAGCCGACGCCTGGCAGCGGTGAGCAGGGTGGCGGTGCGGATGGCTCTGGCGGTACCGGGGCTCCTGCGGGCGGTTCGACTTCGACGACGACCACGGTGACGACGGACAAGTCCAAGGGTAAGGGCGAGAACGGCAAGAAGACCGGCGGCACGGAGCTCGCCAGCACGGGTGACTCCGCCGCGATGACGGTCGCCGCTCTGGGCATCGCCGGCGCAACTGTCGCCGCTGCCGGCATTGCCGCGACCAAGCGCCGCAAGCGCTAGGTTTTGGCGACGGCGCCCATCCTCGGCTTTTGCAAGATCTCAATCTGTAACACCAAGCTGCCCAAAACGGCTTCAGGTGTTACAGATTGAGATGAACTGTTCGGTCGCCAAACTAACGTCTCGATCTGTAACACGTAGCGGGGAATTTGGTCTCTAACTGTTACAGATTGAGACAAAGCGGGGGCGGCTGGAGCAATGTCTCGATCTGTAACAACTACGAAGCTCAACGGGCTCCAGGTGTTGCAGATCGAGACAAAACGACCAGGCAAGTTCCAAACCACCACAAAGGTGCCTGTTCCCATCGCGGTGGTTTGGGCGGCCGGTATAGAAAAGTCCCCGCCGGGCGTGTGCTCGACGGGGACTTTGCCGTTTGATGGCTAGTGCTGCAGGTGATTACTCGCCCAGCAGGCTCTTGGTGATGGAAGCGGCGGCCTTCTTGCCG
>ERZ826220.3053-NODE-3053-length-13463-cov-2.841587_pt1 | contig 13463 bp, 10 predicted proteins | sample MGYA00519927_ERZ826220 | MGnify/ENA primary metagenome ERZ826220 (study PRJEB31778, sample SAMEA3449225) | human gut metagenome | biome: human gut; feature: human-associated habitat; material: faeces | place: United Kingdom | collected 2010/2012 ...
CCAGCCCGCCGCCGGGCAGGGCCATGCAACAGCCTCCGGGCAGAACCGGCGGGTGTTCGCGGGCCTCGGGCCAGAGAGCGCCGGCCATGTCCGTGAATTCCTCGGCTGTGAGATCGCCGCGCGGCACCACCACGAAATGACAGAGCCGGGGCAGCTCCAGGCCCCGGTGCCAGGTGGGCAGCAGGGCGAAATCCGGGCTGCCCAGCAGAAAATAGAAGTCCGTGTCCGGCTCCGCCGCGCGATAGGCCTGCAAGGTGTCCCAGGTGTAGGAGGGGCCGTCCCGCAGGGCTTCCAGACGGTTGCAGCGCAGCCAGGGCAGGGGGGCCAGGGCCGCCTCCAGCATGGCGGCGCGCAGCTCAAAGGGCAGCAGGTGCCCGGTTTTCTTGTGCGGCGGCTGGGCGCAGGGCACCATATCCACACCCTGCACCAGGTCGCCCAGTGCCTCGCGCGCCTCCACGGCCAGACGCAGATGACCCACGTGCGGCGGATTGAAACTGCCGCCCAGAATGGCCCGGCCCGGACGCCGGACGCCGTGCGCCGTCATTTACTGCCGTACCTGCCCCTGGCCCAGCACCACGAATTTGGTGGTGGTCAGCTCCTGCACGCCCATGGGGCCGTAGGCGTGCAGCTTGGAGGTGGAAATGCCGATTTCCGCCCCCAAGCCGAATTCGCCGCCGTCGGTGAACCGGGTGGACGCATTGACGTACACCGCCGCGCTGTCCACATTGGCGGTAAAATACCGCTCCGCCTCCGGACTGCGGGTCACGATGGCCTCGCTGTGGCCGGTGGAGTGCGCCGCGATGTGGGCGACCGCCTCCTTCACATCCTCCACGCACTTGACGGCAAGAATGTAATCCAGAAATTCCGTATCAAAATCTTTCTCCCCCGCCTTATTCCCGGGGATGATGGCAGCCGCCGTCTCATCCAGACGAAGCTCCACTGCCCTTTCCCGGTCAGTGACCAGACGTTTATAGAGCATGGGCAGAAACGTGGGGGCGATCGCCTTGTCCACCAGCAGGACTTCCTCGGCGTTGCAGACGCTGGGGCGGCTGGTTTTGGCGTTTTCCACGATATTCAGCGCCATGTTCAGATCGGCGGATTTCTCCACATACACGTGGCAGATGCCGGTGCCGGTGGCGATGCAGGGCACGGTGGCAGTGCTTACGCAGGCATTGATCAGCCCCGCGCCGCCACGTGGGATCAGCAGGTCAATGTAGCCGTTTGCGGTCATCAGCGCAGCGGCGCTTTCCCGGGAGGTATCCTGCACCAGATTCACCGCGTTTTCCGTGATACCCACCGATCTCAGACCGGACCGGAGGGCGTCCACGATGGTGTTGGCGCTGCGGAACGCCTCCTTTCCGCTTCTCAGGACGCAGACGTTCCCGCTTTTCAGCGCCAGAGCGGCGGCGTCGCTGGTGACGTTGGGACGGCTTTCGTAAATAATGGCAATGACACCCATGGGGACGGACACCTTCTGAATTTCCAGACCGTCCTCGCGGATGTGGGTCTGCAAAACCCGCCCCACCGGGTCGGGCAGCGCCGTCACCTCCCGGATGCCCTGCGCCATCCCGGCAATGCGCTCCTTTGTCAGCTTCAGTCTGTCCAGCATGACCGGGGAGATATGCTCCTTCGCGGACGCCATATCCAGCGCATTCGCGTCAAGGATTTCGGCCTGACCGGCAATCAGCGCGTCCGCCATGGCGTTCAGTGCGGCATTTTTCTGTTCGGTGGACAGGCCAGCGACTTCCCCTTTCGCCGCTCTTGCGGCTTCCAGCATTTCTTTCATAGACGTTCCTCCGAAAACGTGGTGCCGACGGTCTTTCCTTCCAGAATGTCATAGAGATTTCCGGGATTATTTCCGTTGGCAATGACCATTTTGCAGCCGCAGCCAAGGCAGATATCGGCGGCATGGAGCTTCGTGACCATTCCCCCGGTGCCCTGGGTGGAGCTGCTGATCCCGGCAATTTCCCGGATGTGGTCGTCAACTCTGGCGACGTGGTGCAGCAATGCGGCCTCCGGATGAGTGTGGGGGTCGGCGGTGTACAGGCCGTCGATGTCCGACAGGAGGATGAGCATATCGGCGTGGACGCTCCTTGCCACGATGGCGGCGAGTGTATCGTTGTCGCCGATGACGATCTCGTCGGTGGCGACGGTGTCGTTCTCGTTGATGACGGGCAGTGCCCCCAGCTCCAGCAGCCGGTTCAGGGTGTTGGTAAAGTTCAGGCGGCGGGTATCGTTGGTAGTATCGTCGCCGGTGATCAGCAGCTGTGCCACCGTGTGGTGGTACTCGCTGAACAGCTTGTCGTATGTATACATCAGCTCACACTGACCCACAGCGGCGGCGGCCTGTTTGGACGGGATGTCCTTCGGCCGCTCCCGCAGTCCCAGCTTGCCCACGCCCATGCCGATGGCGCCGGAGGAAACCAGTATCAGCTCATGTCCGGCATTTTTAATGTCACTCATGATCTTGCACAGCTGCTCCACCCGGCGGATATTCAGATGGCCGGTGGGGTGCGCAAGAGTCGATGTGCCGATTTTGATTACAATGCGCATTTGCATTCTCTCCCCGAATTTTTAGGCTATTATATCACTTTAGTCAGATGAAGTAAATAGCCTGAAGGTAAGTTTCCGGTAAATGTTTTTCATAGAAAAGGCGGGCGGCAAAATGCCGCCCGTCAGACTTATTTCTTTTCCAGCAGCTCCAGCGCCGCCTGAATCTGGGGATCGTCCTCCGGCTCCAGCTGGTCGTAATAGATGGCGTCGGCGGTTTCCTCGTCCACCGGTACGACCACATCCGGCGTGATTCCCACGCCTGCCAGACTGACGCCCTTAGGGGTAAAATACTTGCCCACAGACAGGCCCACCGCGGAACCGTCGCTGAGACGTATGGTATTCTGGAAATACCCCTTGCCGCAGGTCTTCTCCCCCACCACGTCGGCAACGCCGTACTCGCTCAAGGCCGCCGCGAAGAACTCCGCCGCGGAGTAGGAGTCGCCGTTCACCAGCACCGCCATGGGAATGTCCAGGCAATCCGCGTCGGAATGGTCCACGTTCTCCTTCCCGGCATAGTCCACCGTGCGGAACAGCTCTCCCTCGGGCAGCAGATAGTCCAGTACCTTCACCAGCTCTTTTGCGTAGCCGCCGGGGTTATTGCGCACGTCGAAAATCAGCTTTTCCGCGCCCTGCCCCAGCAGATCGTCAATGGCCGCGATGGTTTCCTCGGCGCACCGGGAGTCAAAATTCTCAATGGTCACGAGCCCGATCTTGTCGGTCAGCATCCGACCGCTGGCCACAACCGTCTGCACCTGCCGCCGCTCCACGGACAGCGTCACCCGCTCCCCCTGCCTGAGAACCGTCAGAGAAACACAGGTGCCTTCTTCTCCCCGCACCAGATTCCGAACATCCGTGGCCGTCATCTCCCGGACGTCCTGACCTTCCACCTCGATCACCAGATCGTCCACCTGAACGCCCGCTTCCTGAGCAGGCCCGCCCTCATTCACGGCCTTGACCAGAAAGCCCTCCTGCTCCTTTGCCTCGATGGTGATGCCGATGCCCACATAGGCATTGTTCACCTGCTCCTCATGGGCGTCGTATTCGCTGGCGGGGATATAGTAGCTCCACCGGTCGCCAAGGGATTTCACCATGGCGGCCGCTGCGGCGTCCTCCATGGCCGTCTGGTCGGCGTCTCCGATGAATCGTTCCAGAATCAGGCTTTCCAGCTGTTCCAGCTTGGTGCCGGAGGCATACCCCGGGTAGCCGATCGCCGCCAGAGTCGCCACTGTAGCCAGCATTGCCACAAGGAGATAGCTCAGGGAAATCAGAATTTTCTTTTTCACGGAATAACCACCTCATAGAAAGGATTCCCACAGTCCATAGTATGAACTGTGGGAACATAATTCAATCTGAGGAAGCTCTGAATAAATCGGCGAGAGCTGACAGCGAGAGATTTTTCTCTGGACGAAGGGTTCCAAAGCGGAGGAATACTTTGTGTATTTCCCGCTTTGGAAGCCGCACGGCCAGAGGAAAAGATCCGCTGCTCAGTCGAAGATGGTTTGTTCAGAGTTTCCTGAACAAATCAGTACAGCGGCACGTAATTGCAGGGGTTGACGTAGACGCCGTTGTAGGAAATGCCGAAGTGCAGATGGTCGCCGGTGGTAATGCCGGTGGCGCCGGTGGCGCCGATCAGCTGTCCCGCGCTGACGATCTGTCCGGCGGACACACAGTAGTCCCTCAGGTGCATGTAGATGGACGAGAAGCCGTCCTGATGGTTGATCTGCACATAGTTGCCGGCGGCATTGCCCCAGCCCGCTACGGTGACGACGCCCGCACGGGTAGCGTACACGGGGTCGCCGGTGCCGGTATCCAGGTCAACGCCCTGATGGTAGGAAGAAGCGCCCGCCGTGGGAGATTTACGATTGCCGAAGGGACTGGTGATGGAGGTGTAGCTGCAGGGAACCTGCCAGCCGCCGCTGCTTCCGCCGGAGTTCCCGCCCGAATTTCCGCCGGAACCGCTCGAGCCGCCGCCCGCAGTCGTGGCGGGTACGGAGGTTGCCTTCCAGGCTTCCCATTCCCGCTGCTTCGCCGCGTTGAACTGTACTTCCATGGCGGCGATCTGCTTCAGGAACGCATTTTCCTGCTCCTTGCATTCCTCTTCCAGCGCCTGGAGATCGTCGGCCTTTTGCAGCAGCTCCTGGAGCAGCGCCTCCGATTCCTTATTTTTCTCGTTCATTTCCGCCTGGGTGTCGTCCAGGTCTTTCTTGGTGGTTTCCAGCTCGCCCTTTTCCGTTTCCAGCTCGGCCTGGGCTTCCTCCACCTTGTTGGCGGCGTCGCTCAGCTCCTGCAAACGGCGCTTGTCGGAGGCGGCGATCTCCTCCACCATGTTCAGCCTGTCCAGCAGGTCAGAGAAGCTGTTGGCCTTGAAGACGACTTCCCAGTAGGATACCTCGCCCTCTTCCTCCATGGTGCGGATGCGCTCTTTGTTTTCCTGATTCAGCGTTTCCAGACGGTCTTCCGCCGTGTCCAGCTCGTCCTGCTTGTCCGCAATGAGCAGGTTATAGGCGGAGATCTGTTCGTTGATGTTGATGATCTGGGTGTTCAGAAGCTGAATTTCCTGATCGATTACGTTCTTTTTCGCGATCAGATCCGCAATTTCGTTTTCGTTCTCCTTGTACTGCTTCTTCACGTCCGCGATCTGGTTCTGTACCTCCTTGCGCTCCTGCTGCAGGGCAATAATCTGCTTGCGGATCTCGCCGGAGGACGCCGCACCGGCAAAGGTGGGCAGAATGCTCATCAGAAGCGTCAGCAGCAGTACCGCCGCCATGACGCCGGCGAGGACGGATACCAAACGTTTGCGATTTTTCATAGGAATCTCCTTTTCACGATGGGGACGGGCATTGCATCATACTGAACTCCAATCAAAATCGGAAAACAGCATCAATAGATGTATGCCAATGGGTTTACATAAGTTCCTGCGTAAGAAATGCCGAAATGCAGATGCGGCCCGGTAGAAAGGCCGGTGCTGCCAACATATCCAATGAGCTGCCCCTGGGACACGCTCTGTCCCGCGGAGACAACGTAGTTGGTCATGTGCATATAGATGGAAGCGAAGCCGTCCAAATGGTTGATACTGACATAGTAGCCCGCGCCGCCCGCCTGATAGGAGGCCACCGTGACGGTGCCGGCTCTCGTGGCGTAAATGGGCGTTCCCTGATTGCAGGCCATATCAATGCCGTTGTGCATTCTCTGTGTGCCGAGGATCGGGTGGGTACGCATTCCGAAGGGGCTGGTGATGGTATAGCCGGACACCGGGGTCGTCCACGAGGCGTTGGAGGGCGGGTTCTCCCCCTGCATGGCCAGCTTGGCCAGATACTCGTCGTACTTTGCCTGCTTGAGGTCCTTTTCCTTGGCGGCAATTTCCTGCATCAGCTCGTCCTGAAGCGCTTCCGACTCGTCCATCAGCCGCTGGTATTCCTCGGATTTCTTTTCCAGCTCCCGCAGCATGTCGTCGGATTCGGTGCGCTTTTCTTCCAGCTCGGCTTCCGCCGCCGTCAGCTCCTCCCAGGTGCCTTCCAGCTCGGTTTTTTCCGATTCCAGGCTCATGCGGGTGGCGGTGACGATGTCCGACGCGATGCGCATTTCCTGAAGGCGGCGCTGGTCGGCCTCGGAGATCTCCTGCATCATGTTCAGCCGGTCAAGCAGGTCAGTAAAGCTGTTGGCCTCGAAAATGACCTGCCAGTAAGTAATGCTGCCGCCTTCCTCCATCGCCCGGATACGCTCCCGGTGCTGCTCGCTCAGGGTGCGCAGCTCCTCCTCGGCGGCGTCCAGCTCGTCCTGGGTGTCCGCAATGAGCTGGCTGTAGGCGGAGATCTGGGCGTTGGTCGTCTCGATCTTGTCCGTCAGGAGGGCAATTTCCTCGTCAATGGCTTCCTTCCTGTTCACGATGTCGGCCATGTCACTGTAATTGGCGTCGTACTGGCTTCGCACAGCGTCGATCTGCGCCTGGATGGCTTTATTCTTTTCCTCCAGTGCGTCAATCTCCTTCTGGATCTCACCGGAGGTGGCGGCATCCGCCGGAACCGGCAGGATGCTCACCGCCATCACCGCCGCCAGACATAGGGCGACAAGTGATCTCACGGTTATCTCTCTGTGTTTGCTCATAGTTATACGTCCATAAACTTTCGGATAGAAGTCCAGCTGCCCACGATACCGACGAACATACCGGCGGCGGCGAAGGTGGCAACCATGGGGAGCAGAAGCTCCTGGAAGGGTACGAAGTTGAACAGCTGCAAGGCGTCCACGCTGCCGATCTTCGCGATCATCGCGTCGTAGCCCAGCCATTCCAGACCGAAAGCGAGAATTGCGCCGATCATGCCGAGGGAGAAGCCCTCTACCACGAAGGGCAGCCGGATAAAGCCGTTGGTCGCGCCCACCATTTTCATAATGGCGATCTCGTCCCGCCGGTCGTACATGGCCAGCTTGACGGTGTTGGAAATAATCAGCAGGCTGACCACCAGCAGCACCGCGATCACGGCCACGGAGACGATATGCAGCACATTCTGCAGGGTGGTGAAGCCCTGCGCCAGCTCATAGGCCGCGCTGACCTTGGCCACACCGGGCAGATTCTTCAGCTGCTCAGCGGTCTGCTCCATCTTGGTATTGTCTTCCAAAGTGACCACGTAGCGGTGACGCAGATCCTGCGCCTGAACGCCGCTGAAGGCGCTGTCGTTGTCATGGTCGCTGACGAAGTTCTGAAGCGCTTCCTCCCGGGAAACGTATTTCGCGTCAAACACATTGTCCAGAAGGTTGATCTTCGTGCCGATGGATCTTGCCTCGGCGTCGGAAAGGTCGCTGTCGATGTACACCATAATTTCGCTGGTCTTATTCAAATCCTGAACCATGATGTCCAGATTGTAAGCCAGCGCGGAGAAGCTGCCCACGATGATCAGACACGCCACCGTGACGCAGATAGCAGCAAAGGACATGAAGCCGTGCTGGAAAATGCTGCGGAAGCCCTCCTTGAGCAGGTACCCGATATTATTGAGCTTCATGTTTGCTTTCCTCCCCGATTCCATCTCTCACCACGACGCCCTCATTGATGGCAATGGTGCGTTTATGGAACAGCTTTGCCAGATTCTGGTCGTGGGTGACCACCAGCATGGTGGTTCCCAGATTGTTGATCTCCTGCAGCAGCGCCATGATTTCAAAGGAGCGCTCCGGGTCCAGATTGCCGGTAGGCTCGTCGGCGATGATGGTGGACGGATTGTTCACCAGCGCGCGGGCAATGGCAAGTCTCTGCTGCTCGCCGCCGGACATCTCATTGGGATGGCGGTTCATCTTGCTTTCCAGACCGACCAGCTCCAGCACGTAGGGAACCCGCTCTTTGATCTCGGATTCCCTCGCGCCCACGACCCGCATGGCAAAGGCCACGTTCTCATAGACCGTCATTTTTTCGATCAGGCGGTAATCCTGAAACACGACGCCGACCGTGCGGCGCAGGTAGGGAACTTCGCGCTTGCGAATTCGTTCCAGAGAATAGCCGTTGACGTGGACGGTGCCGGAGGTGGGCTTCAGCTCGCCGGTGATGAGCTTGATGATGGTGGACTTACCGGAACCGGAAGGACCGATCAGGAAGCAGAACTCGCCGTCCTCGATCTGCATGGTAACGCCGTTGAGGGCCTTGTTACCCTGCGTATAGGATTTTACAACATCAGTAAATTCAATCATATTCGCATCTTTCTCCCGTCATAGGCGGTACCGGAATTGCCGTTAACGCAACCCCATACCGCCCGCAGTGTAACCGAATTGTAACACATAGAAACCGAATTGTCAATAGCAAATTCGGAATTTCTGCCGATTTGTAATCATTGCGGCGGAAAGCGTTACAATGGTCCGGGGATGCGATGCGGGAATTGTTGGATGTTTTTTTGCTTGGGAGGGCAGAAAAAGAGGGGAGGCCTCTACTTGCCGCAGAAGCCTCCCCGGGCGGGGAACTAATCAAACAGGTAGTGCCGGACAAGCGCCTGAAGAAGCTCGTCGCGATCGAGCTTGCAGATGAGGCTGCGCGCATTGTTATAGTTGGTGATATAGGTCGGGTCCTCAGACAGCAGATAGCCCACGATCTGATTGATCGGGTTGTAGCCTTTTTCGCTCAGCGCGCCGTAAACCGCGGTGAGGATCGCTTTCATTTCTTCTGTCGTGTCATCGGGAACTACAAATTTGATCGTATTGTCATCCATGCTGTGCAGCCTCCTTTGCTGTTTTCTGTCACCATCATACTATACTTGCCGAACATTGTAAACAGGGGGAACATTTCATTTGTGTTACAATTTCCCCAAAAGCACAAGATTTAGCGTCCGGCCGACAAAAAGGACGTGCCCATCGGGCACGTCCTTTTTCGCATAAAACTCAGCGCAGCGAAACGCCGAGGTCGTTTTTGAGCTTTTCGAGTACCGCGTTCATCACGCCGGTGGTGTCCTCGTCGGTGAGCGTGCGGTCGTCCGCGCGCAGCTCAAGACTGAAGGCGATGCTCTTCTTGCCCGGGGCAATGCCGGGGCCGCGGTAGATGTCGAACAGCTGGACCGAGCGCAGCAGCTTGCCGCCGGCCTTCTTAATGCAGGCTTCGAGCATGCCGACCGTCATCGATTCCTCGCAGACCAGCGCCAGATCGCGGCTGACCGTCGGGAACTTCGGCAGGCTGTGGAACACGCGCTCCGGCGCGAGAACGGCCTGCAGGCCCGTGAAGTCGAGCTCCGCAACGTAGACCTCGCCACCAATGCCGTAGGTCTCGGCGACCAGCGGGTGGATCTGGCCGATGACGCCCATCTTCTTGCCGTCGATCACGATGTCGGCGCAGCGGCCGGGATGATAGCTCGGGTTCTTGGTGTCGGCGATATAGGTAGCCGGATGCACGTTCAGCTGGTCGAGGATCGCGTCGATCTCGCCCTTGAGCGTGAAGAAGTTCTCATGCTCGCCGTAGGTGCCGAAGATCATGCGCTTGGGCTCGTCGGGCAGCTTTTCGCCGTCCTTCGGCAGATAGATCTTGCCGATCTCATAGAGCTTCACGCCCTTGTTCTTGAACGCGAAGTTGCGGGAGAGGATATCCAGCATGCTGGGCAGGATGACCGTGCGCATGATGGAGGTATCTTCGCCCAGGGGATTCACGAGCTTGACGGTCCTGCGCAGCGGGCTGTCGGCCGGGATGCGGATGGCGTCGAACGAAGCGGGGGAGACGAAGGAGTAGGTGATGATCTCGCTGTAGCCCATCGCTCTGGCCGCCGCGCCTGCAGCGTTTTCAAGCTTCTGCGCGTCCGAATAGCCGCCCATGGTGGTCGCGCCGCGCATCAGCGTGGTCTCGATGTTGTTGTAGCCGTAATAGCGCGCGACTTCCTCTGCAATATCTGCCATGACGCGCAGATCCGGCCGCCACGACGGGACCTGGATCATGCCGTCCACGACCGGCACTTCCTCGCGGCGCAGATACTCGATCATATCCGCCTCAGGGATGTCGGTGCCGAGCAGGGCGTTGATGCGCTCCGGCTCAAGCTTGACCGTAACGGGCTGCGGGACATAGTTCAGAACGTCGATCATGCCGTCCATGACCTCGCCCGCGCCCAGCATCTCGACCAGCTCACACGCGCGGTTGACAGCCGGGACAGTCAGCATCGGGTCAATGTCCTTTTCAAACTTGGCCGAGGCGTCCGTGCGCATGCCGAGCGCCAGCGCCGTCTTGCGGATGGAGGAGCCGAGGAAGTTGGCGGATTCGAAGACCACGTCGACCGTATCGTCCACGATCTCACTGTTTTCGCCGCCCATGACGCCCGCCAGACCGACCGGCTTGGTCTCGTCCGCGATGACGAGCATATCGGGCTGGAGCGCGCGTACATTGCCGTCGAGCGTGGTGAGCGTCTTGTCCTCGCCCGCGCGGCGGACGACGATCTTGCCGCCCTTCACGTAGCGGTAGTCGAACGCGTGCATCGGCTGGCCGTACTCGACCATGACGTAGTTGGTGATATCGACGATGTTGTTGATCGGACGGATACCGGCCGAGCGCAGCCGCTGGCGCATCCACTTGGGGCTGGGTGCGATCTTGACGTTGCGGACCATACGGGCCGTGTAGCGCGGGCACAGATCGTCCGCCTGTACGTCAACGTCCAGCAGCTCGCCCAGATCGCCCTCTGCGCCGCCCTTGACGACCGGCTCATGGTGCTTCATCGGCACGTTGAACGCCGCGGCGGTCTCACGCGCCAGACCGATGAGCGAGTAGCAGTCCGGGCGGTTGTTGGTGATCTCGAATTCCACGATGGAGTCGTCGTTGCCGATGACGATGTTCATGTCTTCGCCGACCGTGCAGCCCTCGTCGTTCAGGATCCAGATGCCGTCGGCATACGCCTCCGGGCAGTCATGCTCGGTGAGGCCCAGCTCTTTGTACGAGCACAGCATACCGCAGGACTCGACGCCGCGGAGCTTGCCCTTGGTGATGTGGATGCCGCCGGGCAGATACGAGTTGTGCTGCGCGACCGGGACGAGATCGCCCTCGTGCACGTTCTGCGCGCCGGTGACGATCTGCACAGGCTCGCCCGCGCCGCAGTCGACCATGCAGACCCACATATGATCGGAATTTTCGTGCTTCTTCATCGAAAGGACCTTGCCGACGACAACGTTCTTGATCTCGGCGTCCATGTGCTCGGTCGTCTCGACCTTCTGACCGGCGAGGGTCATGACAGAGTCATATTCTTTATCCGTAGCCGTGATGTCAACGAATTCGCGGAGCCATTTTCTTGAAATATTCATGTCATACCCTCCTTAGAACTGAGACAGGAAGCGGATGTCGTTCTCGAAGATCATGCGCATGTCGCTGATCTTGAACCGGCGCATGGCCATACGCTCCAGACCGATGCCGAAGGCAAAGCCGGAATAGATCTCCGGATCGATGCCGCAGCCGGCCAGCACCTTCGGGTGCACCATACCGGCGCCCAGCAGCTCGATCCAGCCCTCACCCTTGCAGGTCGGGCAGCCCTTGCCGCGGCAGTTGAAGCACTGCACGTCGACCTCGCAGCTCGGCTCGGTGAACGGGAAGTGGTGCGGGCGGAAGCGGACGACGGAGTCCTGACCGTACATGGCCTTGATGAGCGTCTCGAGCGTGCCCTTGAGGTCCGCCATCGTGATGCCCTTGTCGATGACCAGACCTTCGATCTGGTGGAACATCGGCGAGTGCGTCGCGTCGACCTCGTCCTTGCGGTACACGCGGCCGGGGGCCAGAATGCGGATGGGCGGCTGGCCGATGGCCTCCATGGCGCGGATCTGCATCGGGCTCGTCTGCGTGCGCAGGAGGACTTCCTCGTCGTCCGTCACGTAGAACGTGTCGCTGCGGTCGCGGGAAGGGTGGTTCTCGGCGATGTTGAGCTTGGTGAAGTTGTAGTCGGCAAGCTCGACCTCCGGGCCGTCAAGGATCTTGAAGCCCATGGAGATGAAGATATCCTTGGCCTCGTCGAGCGCCTTGTTCATCGGGTGCCGGTGGCCCAGCTGCACGGGCGTGCCGGGGATGGTCACGTCGATGGCCTCGGCCTCGAGCCGGGCCTCGAGCGCCTTCTCCTTGAGCTCCGTGCGGACCGTCTCGATCTTTTCCTCGATGGCCGCGCGGACGTTGTTTGCAACCTGACCCATGACCGGGCGCTCTTCCGCAGACAGCTTGCCCATCATCTTCAGAACGCCCGTCAGCTCGCCCTTCTTGCCGAGAAACCGCACGCGCAGCGCGTCCAGCTCACCGGCGTCCTTGACGCCGTCCAGCGCGCCGAGCGCTTCCTGCCGGATCTTTTCCAGTTGTTCTTTCATAAACGAATGCTCCTTTTCGTCATAATACAAAAAAATAAAGCCCTCCGTCCTGATAGGGGACGAAAGACCAGGCTTCCGCGGTACCACCCGCTGTTCGCAGAAAATCTGCGCTGCTTTTGGCCCGGTAACGGCGGCCATGCCGGCGCGTCCTAGTAGGGAAGACCCGTTCAGGCGGCAGCTCCCGAGAGAAAGCCCCAAATCTCCGCCGGCAGACGGCTCTCAGCACCCCGTCCTCTCTGCAGCCGGTCTTGGGAACCTCGATCACAGTTCCCTTGGAAATCAGGACAGCTCGTTCCTCGCTTTTCCAGATATCAGATGCATTTTAGCACAAAACCCCCCGCTTGGCAACAGCTTTTTCGGAAAAAAGCCTTTCCCGCAGGGGGAAAGGCTTTTATAGGCTCAGACGGGGTCGCCTTCCGGGGCGCGGGCGTCGCCGAAGAAGAAGACGGCGACGGTCCCGGGGCCGGAGTGGGAGGCGACGATCGTGCCGATGTCGCAGATGCGGACCTCACCGTCCAGATGCGGGAAGGCGGCCTCCACGGCGGCCTTGGTCGCCAGCGCGTCCGACAGGCAGTTAGAGTGGCAGATGAAGGCCTTGCCGGCGTAATCTACGCCGCCCTGCGCGTGGCGCTTCATGGTCTCGACAGTGCGGGCGACGGCGTTTTTCTTGCCGCGGACCTTATCGTAGGCGATGATGCGGCCCTTGTCGTCCAGCCGCATGATCGGGCAGATGCCGAGCACCGTACCGATCGCGGCGGCCGCGCCGGACATGCGTCCGCTGCGGCGGTAGAATTTGAGCTCCGTGGAGTAGAACTGATGGTGTACGTTCTGCCGCATGGCCATCGTCCAGTCGGCGATCTCGTCCATGCTCTTTCCGGCGTCGCGCAGATCGGCTGCGCCGTCGACCAGCAGGCCGTAGCCGGAGGACGAGCAGAGCGAGTCGATCACGACGAGCTTCCGCTCCGGGTATTTTTCCCGCAGGCTCTCGGCGGCCAGCATGGCGTTCTGCACAGAGGCGGTCATGCCGGAGCCGAACGCGATGTGCAGCACGTCGCCCTGCTGCAGCAGCGCATCGAAGAAGGATTCATACTGGAATTCGTTCAGCTGCGCGGTGGTCGGCAGCTTTCCCTCGT
>ERZ826220.3056-NODE-3056-length-13437-cov-2.913092_pt1 | contig 13437 bp, 10 predicted proteins | sample MGYA00519927_ERZ826220 | MGnify/ENA primary metagenome ERZ826220 (study PRJEB31778, sample SAMEA3449225) | human gut metagenome | biome: human gut; feature: human-associated habitat; material: faeces | place: United Kingdom | collected 2010/2012 ...
CGATACCCAAAAGCATGTAGGTGGGCAGGACATCTTCTTTGGTATAGCCCATTTCTTTGAGAACCGGCAGAATAAAGTTAAAGGCGATGATGATTAAGATGACGCCGTTAAAGACGCCAGCGATGAGCATGAGCATAGTGAAGAAAAAGAAGCTGTAACATCAAAATAGAAAATATTAGAATTGGTTGTGCGTAGAAATTCAAGCTACGCATAACCATTCTTAAGAACAATGGCTACTGGCATATAAATACTATAATTTTTAAATATTTTCATTTTGAAAATTACGAATATGGGGGAATAAAAATGAGATATAACAAAATAAGAAAAATGGATATAGCAGATGGACCAGGTGTAAGAGTATCAATATTTATGCAAGGTTGTGCATTTAATTGCCCAAAATGTTTTAATCAAGAAACACACGATTTTGCAGGTGGAAAAGAATTTACACAAAATACAATAAACAAAGTATTAGAATTATGTGATAATCCAAACATAGAAGGCTTATCAATTTTAGGCGGAGAGCCAATGCATCCAAAGAACATAGAAGGAACAAAAGAACTTGCAAAAGCATTCAAAGAAAAATATCCAGAAAAAAATGTATGGTTATGGTCTGGTTACACATTTGAAAAAGACCTAAAAGATAAAGAGGCTTTGAAATACGTAGATGTTTTAGTAGACGGACAATATGTAGATGCACTACACAATCCAACATTAGAATGGAGAGGCTCTTCTAACCAAAGAGTAATAAACGTACCAGAAAGCTTAAAAGAAAACAAAACAGTATTAAGAAAAATCGCCCAATAGGGACGCCCCTTTTTGGGCGATTTTTATAGAAAAAAATATAACATTCATCAATAATTATAAAGCTTTAATCTCTTCTTCACTTAATCCAGTTATTTGGCTTATATCTTTTATGTGCATTTTCCCCTTTAGTTTTTTTGCTATTAATGCAATACCTTCGGCTTTACCCTCAGCCTTTCCTTCAGCAATTCCCTCAATTTTTCCTTCTCTTCTTTGTTTTCTTATTTCATTATTAATTATTCTTGAAGCATTTGTCATAATTTCATTACCTCCTTCTATATTTCTTATTTTTTCTAAAAATTTACTTATGATATTGTTATCTTCAGTTTCAGCTAGCTCATATCTAACCAATTTTTCTAATTGAGTATTGTCAAATGTATTATTTCTTATTTGATTATGTATTACATCCTCAATATTTTTATATAATTCGTCTTTATTTTTTGATTTTTCTATTAACATGGCTTTAGATGTTATTAGATTATCGCTTAATAATTTATTTCTACTGAACTCATTTGAATCGATTAAATGGTATTCGTTGTTAGGATTTTCGTATCCATCTATCCTTTCTTCGATATCATTTATAGATAAACTATTCCACTTTCTTTTGCCAGTGTATAAGACTATCGCTATTACTTTAGGAATTTTATAGTTTCGTTCTTTCAATCTTTTCTTATCTATTGCAGATTCGATTATTGCATCTTTGTAGCATAATACCCTGTATGCCATTTTTAAATCTACGCTTGATTGATGTTCTATTAAAATAAAAACATTTTTCTCTTTTAATTTATATACAATGTCTGCTTCTATATTATAAAATCCATTAGTCCTAAATTCTTTCTCGTATTTTTCGATATCGCTTTCTACTAAACATAGATTTAAATAATGGTTTATAAATTTAACAGCTTCTTTTTTGTCTGATAATATTTCTTTAAACAATTTATCGTGTTTTTTATTTAGGTAAGTATTTAAATTGTATGTTTCATAGTCCTCTTTTAAAATATTTGTATTATTTTCTTGTTGTTTTGATGGATTATCGTTTTCAAAATCTGCTTTTAATATTTCTTCGCATTTTTTTACTAACTTATCTATTTTTTCTTTATTTTTTAAATAGAACTCACCAGTGTAACACATAATATCTTTTCCATCTCTAGTTTTTAAACCAGATGGAATATACATTTTTTCTTCGTTCATTAACCTTCCTCCTTATTATACAATATGGTGTACCTATGGGTCAATATTTCTATAAATATAATTTATTGGATTTTACTTCTGAATTAAAAACTTTCGCTATAGCGAATAAAATATCTTTGAAATAATTTAGTAAAATTATATTACTAGTAATATCAAAAATCAAGAAAATTCGTTCGTTAAATTTCGACAAATAAATTTCTATATACCCCTCTATTTACAAATACCATACTGGGGTATATAATAGCGTTTGAAAGTTGAGAAAGGGAGTGATGAAATTATAGAAGATAAAAATTGTTGTCATAAACAAACTCATCGTACAAAGGAAGAAAAAAAGATTGTGAATGATAGACTGAATAGAATTGAAGGGCAAATAAAAGGGATAAAGAAAATGATAGATGAAGATAGATATTGTAATGATGTGTTAATTCAACTATCGGCAGTAGAAAATTCTATAAGAAGCTTGTCAAATCACATATTAGAAAATCATTTATATACTTGTGTAAGTGATGATTTAGAAAAAGGAAACTTGGAGATTATAGATGAGCTAACGAGTTTATTTAAAAGGTTTAACAAATAAATTGCCAATAATTGGACAAATTAATAAATATAGGGAGGAAATTTAAAATGAAAGAAATTAATTTAAAAGTAGAGGGAATGATGTGCACAGGATGTGAAAACAGAATTCAAAATGCAGTAAAAAATATGAATGGAATAAAGAGTGTAAAGGCAGACCATACGACTGGAACTGTAAAGATTGAAGCAGAAGATGGAATAGAAGAATCAAAAATAAAAGAAAAAATTGAAAATATAGGATTTGATGTAAAATAGAAGAGGTGAAGTTTTTTGAAAAAGGTTGTTCTTTCTATAGATGGGATGACGTGCAGTGCGTGTTCTAACGGATTGGAGAAATATTTAAATAAACAAAATGGAATTAAAAGTGCAACAGTAAATCTTGTAATGGCAAATGCCTTAATTGAATATGATGAAAATATTTTAAACTTGGAAACTCTTGAAAAATTTGTTGAAGAAGCGGGATTTAAGAGCTTAGGCATTTATAATGAAAATAGTGAAAAGAAACAAAATAAAAATGAAAAAGTTAAATTTATAATATTTTCTGTTTTAGCAGTGGCTCTTATGTATATTTCTATGGGTCACATGATTGGTCTTCCAAACTTTTCGTTTTTAGATATGCACATGCATCCTTTAATTTATGCTGAAACTTTGCTTGCACTAACGATTGCTTTCGTTGTGTATGGATTTGATATTATTAAAAGTGGCTGTAAAAATTTAATTCATAAGGCTCCAAACATGGATACACTTGTTGCAATGGGTGTTATTACAAGCATTTTGTATAGTATTTATGGAATGTACATGATTGCAAAAGGACATCATGAATATGTAGAAAATTTATATTTTGAGTCTGCTGCAATAGTAATATTTTTCATCAAATTAGGAAGATATATTGACGGAATTAGCAAGGATAAGACGAAAGAAGCAATTCAAAAATTAGTACAAATAACACCTAAAGAAGCGGTTATTAAAGTAAATGGAGAAGAAAAAAAGGTTACAATAGATGAAATAAAAAAAGGTGATATAGTCGTAAGTAAACCTGGTGAAAAGATTGCGGTTGATGGAAAAATAATAACAGGAAAAGCACATCTTGACGAATCTTTTATTACTGGAGAAAGCAAGCCGGCAAGTAAAACAGAAGGAAGCAAGGTAATAGCCGGAAGTATAAATTATGATGGATATATTGAATATGAAGCCGAAAAAATCGGAAAAGAATCAACTATTTCAGAAATTGTAAGACTCGTAATAGAGGCTACTAACACCAAAGCTTCAATCGCAAAAGTGGCTGATACTGTAAGTGGATATTTTGTGCCAGCAGTTATACTAATTGCAATAATTACTTTTATTGCATATCTAATTTTAGGAAATGCTGTTGCAACAGCAATAAATGCTTTTGTAACGATATTGGTTGTGGCATGTCCTTGTAGCTTGGGGCTGGCAACTCCACTCGCTATTGTTGTATCTGAAGGCGTGTGTGCCAATAATGGAATACTTGTAAAGAAGAGTGAAATATTAGAAAATGCCGAAAAGACTACGACAGTTGTGTTTGATAAAACAGGAACATTAACATATGGTAAGCTAAAAATAGCCAAAATAATAAATTATAGCAAAATGCAAGAAAAAGAACTTATGCAAATAGTTGGAAGCTTGGAGAAAAAGTCGACACATCCAATAGGAAAGGCTTTTGAAGATTACTTAAACGAAAATAAAATTGAAACACTCGATGTAAAAGATTTTAAAGATGTAAGTGGCTATGGAATAATTGGAAAGATAGCTGAAAACGATGTAATATTAGGCAATTCAAAAATATTAGAAAAATATGATATAACAAATAGTCATAAACAAGACGAAGAAAAGCTTGCAAAAGAAGGAAATAGCATAATTTATGTTGTGATAAACAATGAAATTTCAGCAATTATCGGTGTAAACGATATTGTAAGAGAAAATTCAAAAGAAGTAATAAGTAAACTGAATAAAAATAAAATAGAGACTGTAATGCTAACAGGAGATAACACACAAACAGCCGAAAAAATTGCTAAAGAAATAGGCATAACTACAGTGATATCAAACGTTACACCACGTGAAAAAACTGAGGTAGTAAAAAAACTGAAAACAGAAGGCAAATATGTTATGATGTGTGGAGATGGAATAAACGACAGTCCAGCACTCGCAAGCAGTAACATAGGTGTTAGTGTAAATAGTGGAACAGATATAGCAATGGATTCGTCTGACGTAATATTAACCAGAAATGATTTGAACAGCATACTAAATCTAATAAACATCAGTAAAAAAACAATAAGAAACATAAAACAAAATCTATTTTGGGCATTCTTCTATAATAGCTTAATGATACCAATTGCAATGGGATTACTTGGCAAATGGGGAGTAACAATAAACCCTATGATAGCAAGCTTAGCAATGGTAATAAGCAGTTTAACAGTAACACTAAACGCACTAAGATTAAAAAGGCTGGCAAAATAATACGTTAATAGCATATAAAATCAAATTAGGAATGATATTTATAAAATGAATTCGAATTATTAGACAACAAGTTTATAATTTGAATTCATTTTTTATATTTTAAATAAAAAACATTGACACTTAATGGGAAGAATGATATTTTATAACTGGTGTAAATACAAAGGAGAAAAAATGGGAGTAAAATTTACAGAATGGTTTTTAGGAATGATTTTTACATTAATAGGCATCCTTTCGTAATCATATGTTATGCAAGAGACAATAATGGAGAAGAAAGAACATTCAAAAGTAAAAACATTTGGTTTAATCCAGAACGTATAATTGAAAGAAATCATATTGATATTTTACCAGTATATATTGCTCATAAAAATCCTAAAAGATAATATGTATCAATGGAAAAAATTGAAAATTATAGAAAAAATAGTTAACAAAAATAAATCTGTCGATATGTTATTTCAGTGATTATTGAAGGGGCAAAGTAAATTTATGATGGAAGATAATTTATATAATTAAGGAGGAATTTACATGAAAAAGTCGTATATTATTATAGGAGTGGTTGTAATTGTAATGCTTGTTGCAATAGGAATTTATGCAGTTATAAACAGCAATTCTCAAAGCAAAAAACAATTGGAAGAAAATTCAACAAATATAGAAGGAACAACTAATACAGAAAATTCTACAAAGGAGAATAACACAGAGAATAAAGACGAATATATACAAAATAATCAAATAAGCAATGAAAGTGAGGAAAATAATATGTATAGTACAGGAAAACATCATGCTGAAATAGTTGTAAAAAACTATGGAACAATAGTACTAGAATTGGATGCAGATGTTGCACCAATTACAGTAGAAAATTTTGCTAATTTAGTAAATGAGGGATTTTATAATGGATTAACTTTCCATAGAATTATATCAGGATTTATGATTCAAGGAGGAGACCCTCTTGGAAATGGAACTGGAGGAAGTAGTAAAACTATAAAAGGTGAATTTGCTTCTAATGGAGTAAAAAATTCAATTTCTCATGTAAGAGGAACTATTTCAATGGCAAGATCTTCTATGCCAAACAGTGCAAGTTCACAATTCTTTATAGTTCATCAGGATAGCACATTCTTAGATGGACAATATGCTGCATTTGGAACTGTTACAAGTGGAATGGAAGTTGTTGATAAAATTTGTGCAGACACAGCTGTTGAAGATGATAATGGAACTGTTGCAAAAAATAATCAACCAGTAATTGAAAAAATAACAATAATAGATTAAAAGAGGATAAATTGTATGAACGAAGAAAATGCTCAAGTTATTTATGATTTACTTGATAGAATTAAGGTAACTGATGAAAATAGAGAAAGAATGGAAAAAATCAGAAAATTCCTTAGTGAAAGTAAGTTTCAAGAGGCTTTAGATGAATTACAAATATTGCAAATGTCTGGGAATGTAGAATATGAGGATTATGCAGAGGTCAAGGAAAAGGAAAGAAAGATAAAAGAGAGAAAACAAGAAGAAGGTCTAGGATATCCTGTTGAATTAGCCGATACTGAACTTGAAAAGAGATATATTGGTTTGCTTTTAAATGATGTAAAACAGATTTCTGCATATTATTTCTTGCATAAAGATTGTCTATTCTTAGATGAACAGCTATTAGATGTATATAAAACAGTATTGTTTACAGATGGTGAAAAGTATGCACCAGAAATTGCGAAAGAAGGATTTAATTTTGCCAGAACAACTGATGAACTAATAGAATTCAAATATCAAATTCAAGTTGATTATGAAAATTCTAAATTCAAAATGGAAAAGACGTATACTGAGCTTAAAAAATTATTTACACTTAGAAGATGCTGTAGAGAAAATCCTGTAAAACATATACAAAAAGAGATTGCAGACATAAGAAATTACGAATTATATGATAAAATGACTGTTGAAGAAGTTGAAGGAGCTGTTGAACAGGTTACCGCAACAGAAAAATTTAAAAGGTCAGTTTTAAATGATGATTTAACTGGATTTTTGGTAAGAGGTGATAATACTTTAACAAATGGTTTATCAATTCCATTTAAAATTTTATCTAGTGTGTTCAAAGGAATAAGACAAGGTGAAACAATGGCTTTTGCAATGCCATCAAACTCTGGTAAGAGTAGATTTACAATTAACTTGGCAGCATATATTGCCTTGATACATAAAAAGAAAGTTTTATTAATTTCTAATGAGATGTCAGAAGAAAAGATGAAACTATGTCTAATAACAACAATAATAAATAACCCAGAAATACAAGAGCTACACGGTCAACACCTACATAAAACAGAAGGAGAGTTACTAGAGTTCAAGTTTAGACCAGATGACCCTACAGCTGTTAGAGTAGATGAAAACGGATATGTTGTTAAAGAAGAAGATGAATCACAGGCTGAATTTGCAAGAAGACTTTCAAAAATATCAACAGAATTTACACAAACAATAAAAGTAACAAATTGGTTTAATAAACAGATAGAAAATTCTATATATTTTATAAATATAACAGATCATACGAATGATGAGTTAAAAAAGGTAATAATGAACTATTATTATAAAGAACATGTTGAATATGTATTTTATGATACACTTAAAACAGATATTGATAATATTGGAAATGGGGAAGAGTTAAAGAAAACGGCAACAATATTATCGAACTTAGCACAGAATTTTAATATGTTTATCGGCTCTACTTTACAACTTGCAGAAACAGTAACTGACCCAATTAACTTAAACATAAACGATTTAGCCGTTAGTAGAACGGTAAAGGAAGTATTAGATACACTTTGTTTATTTAAACAAATATACAAAGAAAATTATAAAAATTATGAATATTCATTAAATGAGGTAGACGATAAATTCTTTAATTTAAAGGATTACGATGACCCTGATGAAAGATACTATGCGTGCGTGGTTGACAAAAACAGAGCAGGTGCTAAACCTAAAGTATTATTCAATCTAAATTTAGCATATAATAGATGGGTAGAGCTTGGATATTTACGATTAAAAGATGCAGAATAATTTTTAACTTCGCCCAAAAGGGACGCCCCTTTTTGGGCGAAGTTTATTATAAAAAGTAATTAAAATTTAAATGTAAAAAGCTTAAATAATAAAGAAGAATAATTAAATGTATTTACAACTAAAGAAGGAGTGAAACAATGAAATACCAATTTGAAGTACCGGGGGAAATAGTAGGAAAGGAAAGACCAAGAGTAAATATGTATACTGGAAGAGTATATACTCCTGGAAAAACAAAAGACTACGAATTTTTAGTACAGCAATATTTTAAAATGAAATATCCAAGATACGAGATGCTAGAAGGAAGGCTTTCAATAAATATAATAGCTTATTTAAAAATTCCTAAAAGTACAAGTAAAGCAAAAGTAGAGGAAATGCTAGAAAATAAAATAAGTCCAACAAAGAAACCAGATAACATAGCAAAATCTATACTTGATGCAATGAATAACTTCGTATTCAAAGATGATAATCAAGTAAGCAAAATAAGCGTAGAAAAACGTTTTGCATTAGAAGAAAAAGCAGTGATAGAAGTAGAAGAATATTAAATTGTGAATTATTTGTGAAATTAGCACTCTGTTATTGACTTTGCTAAAATAAAGAACTATAATACGTTTTAGTATTAAAAATAGTGTGAAATAATATTAAAATTTTCAGGCTATTACGAAGGGAAGGAATGAATTTTATTATGGAAAACAAGCAATTTAAAGCAGAGTCTAAAAGGTTGTTAGACCTAATGATTAATTCAATTTACACGAATAAAGAGATATTTTTAAGGGAGCTAATTTCAAATGCCAGTGATGCAATTGATAAGTTGTATTATCGTTCTCTTACGGATAAAAATGTAAAAGTTAATAAGGATGATTTATATATAAGGGTTACTCCAAACAAGGAAGCACGTACTTTAACTATTGAAGATAATGGTTGCGGTATGAGCAAAGACGAGCTTGAAGAAAACCTTGGAACTATTGCAAAGAGTGGTTCTCTTGCATTTAAGGAGGCTGCTAAGGCAAAGGAAAATGCTGAAAAAGACGATGATGTAAACATTATAGGTCAATTTGGTGTTGGTTTCTATTCTGCATTTATGGTTGCATCTAAGGTAAGAGTTGAGAGTAAATGCTATGGCGCAGAAAAAGCATATGCTTGGGAGTCAGAAGGTGCAGAAGGTTACACGATTGATGAGTGCGATAAATTAGACTTCGGAACAAAAATTATCTTAACACTAAAGGCTGATACTGATGACGAAAAATATAGTGATTTTCTTGCTGAATACAAGATTGAGGAATTAATTAGAAAATATTCTGATTACATTCGTTATCCAATCAAGATGAAAGTGGAACACGAGCATGAGGTTGAACAGCCAGAAGGAGAGAAGAAAGAGCCTAAATTCGAAAAAGTAAGACATGACGAAATTTTAAATAGCATGATTCCAATTTGGAAAAAGAATAAATCAGAAGTTTCAGATGAAGATTACAATAATTTTTATCAAGAGAAATTTGGGGATTATCAAAAGCCTCTAAAAGTAATTCGTACATCTGTTGAGGGAGACGTAAGCTATACAGCATTATTGTACATTCCTTCGCACACACCATACGACTATTACACAAAAGACTTTAAGAGAGGACTTCAATTATATTCAAATGGCGTATTAATAATGGACAAGTGTGAAGATTTACTTCCAGATTGCTATGGTTTTGTAAGAGGATTGGTAGATAGCCCAGATTTATCACTTAACATTTCAAGAGAGATGTTACAACATGATAGACAACTAAAAATAATTGCTAAGAATTTGGATAAGAAAATAAAATCAGAATTATTAGACATGTTGCATAAGAATCGTGAAGATTATGAAAAATTCTTTACAACATTTGGGACAACATTAAAATTTGGAGTTTACAATGATTTTGGATTAAATAAAGATAATCTAAAAGATTTATTAATGTTCCATTCTTCAACAGAAAATAAATTAGTAACACTTGATGAATATGTTGATAGAATGAAAGAAGGACAGGATAAAATATATTATGCATGTGGAGAAACTGTTGATAAAATAGAATTATTGCCACAGGTTGAAGCAGTAAAAGAAAAAGGCTACGAAATACTTTACTTAACAGAAAATATAGATGAATTTGTTGTACAAGTATTAATGGAGCATAAAGAAAAGAAATTTATAAATGTATGTGCAAACGATGTTGACCTAGACACAGACGAAGAAAAAGAAGCACTGAAAAAAGAAAACGAAGAAAATAAAGACATGTTCACATTAATGAAAGAAACAATAGGGGAAGGCGTACAAGAAGTAAGATTTACACACAGACTAAAAAATCATCCAGTATGCTTAACAAGTGAAGGTGCATTATCAGTCGAAATGGAAAAAGTAATAAACTCAATGCCAAACGACCAAAAAGTAAAAGCACAAACAGCATTAGAAATAAACGATTCGCACCCAATAGCTCAAAAAATAAAAGATTTATATGCAAATGATAAAGAAGAGCTAAAAAAATACACACAAGTTCTATATGCACAAGCAAGACTAATAGAAGGTTTACCAGTAGAAAATCCAACACAAATAAGTAACTTAATTTGTGAAATAATAGCAAAATAAAATTTTCGCCCAATAGGAACGCCTCTTTTTGGAGCTATAAACGATTTTTGTAGAACCATTTGAAAGTCTTGACATAAAAGAGTTTCAAGGTTTAGATAAAATCAAAAAGAGAAAGAAGTTAGTTTGATTCTATAAACTAGCTTCTTTTTGTTGATTGATTTTTATTAAGCTCTTTGGCGGTTTTATATTTTCTTAATCCTTTGTTATAGAAATTACTTTTCCAATTAACATTTATAAAATTATAACTTTAAAAGTAGTTTTTTTATTGTGAAAAATCTCTTTTTATGATAAAGTAATATAGAATAAAATTTTAGAAAGAAGTGAAGAAATGTCTTTTATTTTTAACAAAATTGATGCAAAAAATAATCTTAAAGAATTGATAAATAGATTTAAAGTTAACTATGAATTCTATAATAATTCAAAATATAATGAGAGCGAATGTAGATTAGAATTTATAGATGAATTCTTAAAGGATTTTGGCTGGGATGTTCAAAATTCAAATGGTAAGTCTCCTAATTTAAAAGAAGTAGTAGTTGAGTCGTATGAACAGGAATTAGGAAAACCAGATTATACAATGACTTTTAATGGAATATCAACTTTTTTCGTTGAAGCTAAAAAACCAGCAGTAAATATTTTGGATAATAGTGATTGCTCATTTCAAACTAGAAGGTATGGTTGGTCAGCAAAACACAGAATATCAATATTAACTAACTTTAAAGAGTTATTGATATATGATTGTTCTGATATGCCTAAAAGTAATGATCCTACTAGTAAAAATTTAATTGCTAAATATAATTATTTAGAGTATTTTGATAAATATGATGAAATATATGAATTAATCTCTAAAGAAATTGTATATAATGGTAAATTTGAAGAAAAATTTAAAAGTTTTTCTGCTATAGGACAAACTATTGATGAAATGTTTTTGAAACAGATAAATGATTGGCGAGTACAACTTGGACAAGAATTATTTAATATAAAAGGTGGAAATATAGAAGATATAAATATAGAAATTCAAGAATTTATAAATGAAATTGTATTTTTGAGAATTTGTGAAGATAGAAATTTGCCTCTATATAAGACTTTGCAAAAATCTATTTCAATTGATTCAATGCTTCAAAAAGAATTGGAGAAAATTATTGAAATAGCAGATAAAAGATATAATTCTGGAATTTTTAAAGAACGAAATATAATAAATGAACTTGATAAAAATATTTTGAAAAATATTATTACAGATTTATATTATCCCAATAGTCCTTATGATTTTACTGTTATTAGTTCAAACATCTTAGGAGAAATATATGAGGTGTTTATATCTGAAACTCTTATTGTAAAAAATAATGAAGTAATACTACAAGCTAAGAAAGAAAACTTAAATAGAGCAATAGTTACAACTCCATATGCTGTAGTAAAATTTATGGTTAGTAAAAGTTTGGAGAAGTTTACAAATAAAAAAAGTCCAGAAGAAATTAAAAAATTAAGAATAGCAGATATTGCTTGTGGCTCAGGAATATTTTTAACAGAAGTGTTAGATTATTTAATTAATTATTGCCAAGATTGGTATGAAAAAAATAAAAAATATGATAATTTAGAAGAAACATATACAAATACATACAAATTAACATATAAAGAGAAAAAAGAAATTTTAACTAATTGTTTATATGGTGTAGACATTGACTATCAGGCTGTAGAAGTGGCAAAATTCAGCTTGTTACTAAAAGTTCTAGAAAATGAAACAGAAGAAACAGTAATAAATGAGAAACCAGTATTGCCATCATTGGATAGTAATATTGTAAATGGAAATTCTTTAATTGATTTAGAAATGATAGAAGATGCAACTACAGATGAATTAATAAATATTAGACCATTTTCTTTTAATGATATAAATGGTGGAAATAAATTTGATTTAATAATAGGAAATCCCCCATATGTAAAAACGGAAGATATGATAAAGCTTCAAGATAAAAAAGAAGTACAAGCATATAAATCAAAATATTACGTTGCGTATAAACAATTTGATAAGTATTTCTTATTTATACAAAGAGCTGTAGATTTAGTAAAAGACGATGGAACAGTATGTTACATTGTACCTAATAAGTTCATAAATAATGTTGCAGGAGAAAAAATTAGAGAGCTTATTTCAGAAAATAAATATTTGAAGATGTTTATAGACTTTAATTATCAGCAAGTATTTAAGGATAAAACTATATATAGTTCTATAATTTTGTTAAATAAAAGTAAAGAAGAAAATTTTGAATATTCTTATATAAACAGTTATGAAGAATGGATTATTAATAATAAGAGTAATATTTATACTGAGATAAGTTGTAATGAAATAGATAAAAATCCTTGGATATTATCTATGGATTTAGAAAAGATGAAAGAGTTAAAAAAATTATTTAATAATTCTATACGACTATCAGAGATAGCAAGACCTTTTAATGGGGTTCAAACTAGTTTAAATAGAATATATGTGATTAAAGGAAAAGAGATACTTGGAGAAAATTATATTATTATAAATAAAAACGGAAAAAAATATAATATTGAAAAAGAAGTACTAAAAATGTATTTTCAACCTATAAATAAAGTTGAAAAAAATGTAAATTCATTTGATCCCCTAGTTACAGACAAATATATTATTTTTCCATACGATAAGAATGGCGAATTGATAGATATAAATTTATCACAATATAGTGGAATAAAAGAATATTTACTTGATAATTATGACTTAATTGTTCCAAAACAAATTTCAGGTAAAAGTACAGGAAGAG
>ERZ826220.3057-NODE-3057-length-13431-cov-3.924566_pt1 | contig 13431 bp, 6 predicted proteins | sample MGYA00519927_ERZ826220 | MGnify/ENA primary metagenome ERZ826220 (study PRJEB31778, sample SAMEA3449225) | human gut metagenome | biome: human gut; feature: human-associated habitat; material: faeces | place: United Kingdom | collected 2010/2012 ...
CAGGTGCAGATGGCCGAGACCATGCGCTTCGGCGGCGTTGAGCTCTATAACGTCCACAAAACGCCGGAGCTGACCGGCCGCGGCGGCCCGCTGCACCGCTATACCGCCGCAGCGACGGCGCGGGAGCTCTGGCAGAAGGGCCTGTGCATCCCGTGCTTCGATACCGCCTGCGACATCGCGGGCGAGGACTGCACCGAGACCGTGACCGCCCTCATGCAGCTGGCGCACGACGTGCAGTGTCCGTATGTCTCCGTGACTGCGCAGCGCGATGACGACGCGCGGATCTCCGCCGCACTCGAAGCGCTCCTCCCCGCCGCCGAGGCGCAGGGGATCACGATCCTGCTCAAGACCAGCGGCGTCTTTTCCGACACGGCCCGGCTGCGCGCGCTGCTCGACGCGTTCGCCTGCGATCAGCTGGGCGCGCTCTGGGACATGCACCATCCCTACCGGGACCACGGCGAATCCGCCGACACGACCATCAAAAACCTCGGTGCCTACGTCCGCCACGTTCACCTGCGCGACTCGGACGACGACGGCAGCTATGACCTCATCGGCGAGGGCACGCTGCCCGTCGGCAGCATGATGCAGGCGCTGTCCTCCATCGACTATGACGGCTTTATCTCCCTCGAGTGGAAGCCGGAGTGGATGCCGGACCTGACCGATCCGGAGGTCATTTTCCCGCATTTCGTGAACTACATGAACCGCTTCGACTCTCCGCGCGGCAAGAAAAAGACGCTCTACGACAACGCCGCGCATACCGGCAAGTTCGTCTGGAAGAAGGACAGCCTCATCTCCGAGACCTTCCCGCAGGTGCTCGACCGGATGGTCGAGGAATTCCCGGACCAGTACGCGTTCAAATACACGACGCTCGACTACACGCGGACCTACGCGCAGTTCCGCGACGACGTGGACGATTTTGCCCGCGCGCTCGTCTCGCTCGGCGTGCGCCGGGGCAGCAAGGTCGCCATCTGGGCCACGAACGTGCCCGCATGGTTCATCACCTTCTGGGCCGCAACGAAGATCGGCGCCGTGCTCGTCACAGTCAACACGGCGTATAAGATCCACGAGGCGGAATATCTGCTGCGGCAGTCCGACACGCATACGCTCGTCATGATCGACCACTGTCTGGACTCGAACTACCGTGAGATCATCCAGACCCTCTGCCCGGAGCTGGCCGCCGCAAAGCCCGGCTCCGCCCTGCACTGCCGCAAGCTGCCGTTCCTGCGCAGCGTCATCACCGTCGGCTTCCGGATGCCGGGCTGCCTGACCTTCGACGAGGCGATGGACCGGGCCAATATGGTCCCGCGCGAACAGATCCTGCGCATGGCCGCGGGCGTGCGGCCGGACGACGTGTGCAACATGCAGTACACCTCCGGCACAACGGGCTTCCCGAAGGGCGTCATGCTGACGCACTACAACGTCGTCAACGACGGCAAGTGCATCGGCGACCGGATGGATCTGTCCACGGCCGACCGGATGATGATCCAGGTGCCGATGTTCCACTGCTTCGGCATGGTGCTCTCCATGACCTCCTGCATGACGCACGGCGCGACGCTCTGCCCGATGCCGTATTTCTCGGCCAAGGTCTCGCTCGCCTGCATCAATCAGGAGCGCATCACCTGCTTCAACGGTGTGCCGACGATGTTCATCGCCATGTTCAACCATCCGGACTACAAAAAGACCGATTTTTCCTACATGCGCACCGGCATCATGGCCGGTTCCGGCTGCCCGCCGGAGCTCATGCGCCGGGCTGCCCAGCCGGACGAGATGCACATGACCGACATCGTCAGCGTCTACGGCCAGACCGAATCCGCCCCCGGCAGCACCATGAGCGCCTGCGGCGACCCGCTCGATCTGCGGTGCAATACGGTCGGCTACGCCTTCCCGCACATCGAGTGCAAGATCATCGACCCCGAGACCGGCGAGGAAGTGCCGGACGGCGTCAACGGCGAGTTCTGCTCGCGCGGCTACAACACCATGAAGGGCTACTACAAGATGCCCGAGGCCACGGCCGCCACCGTTGACAAGGAAGGCTGGCTGCACTCCGGCGATCTGGCCTGCCGGGATGAAAACGGCTGCTACCGCATCACCGGGCGGCTGAAGGACATGATCATCCGCGGCGGCGAGAACATCTACCCCAAGGAGATCGAGGAATTCATCTACACCCACCCGGCCGTCAAGGACGTACAGGTCATCGGCGTGCCGGACAAGAAATACGGCGAGGAGGCCATGGCCTGCATCATCCTCAAGGAGCCCGGCAGCGTCACGGAGGACGAGATGTTCGCCTATATCAAGGCCAGCCTCGCCCGCCACAAGGTCCCGAAATACATCCGCTTCACAGACGCCTTCCCGATGAACGCGGCCGGCAAGATCCTCAAGTACAAGATGCGCGAGGACGCCACGCGCGAGCTGGGGCTCGACGGCGCGGCCGGGATCGACACGGCGAAGACGGCTGAGCAGATTCGATAAAACCAGGCCCGGCTTGAGGGGGATATCACCGCAGGATCGATAAATTTTTTACAGGGTCTTGACAGACGGCAGCGTCTGTGATAAAAAAATGGGGCAAGTTCAAATCAGCAAAGACGATGACGAAGACGGTCGGACAGACTGCTTTCAGAGAGCCGGTGGTTGGTGCAAACCGGCAGCAGGACCTCCACAGGCCCATCGCTTCCGAGTCGAAGGCCCGAACACATTGCGTTTTGCAAGTAGGCGTCTTCCGTTTGCCCGCGTTAAGGGATAGGATCTGTCGGGATCTGAAGCGGCGGCAAGGAATTTTGCCGCAATTTGAGTGGTACCACGGGCTTGATTTTCAGCTCGCCTCAAGAGGTTTCTTGAGGCGAGCTTTTTGTTTTTCATTTTTGAAGGAGGAATCCCCCATGACGACCCAGACAACAACGACCCCCGCCGTAAGCCCCCTGATGGAGATCGCGCTCCGTATCCGCGAGATGCGCCGCATCACCGGCTTCACCGAAAAGGAGATGGCTGAAAAGACCGGCGTGACGGAAGCGGAATACAGAAGCTACGAGACCGGCACGGTCGATCTGCCGTTCACCTTCCTGCACAAGTGTTCGCTGGCCTTCGGCCTCGAGTTGACCGATCTGCTTGAGGGCCAGTCGGCCAAGCTTTCGAGCTACAGCGTCACACGCAGGGGCTGCGGCCTCATCACCGCCGCCGAAGACGGCATCACCATCCGCAACATGGCAGCGCTGTTCCGTCAGAAGCTGGCCACGCCCTACTGGGTCACCTATCAGTATTCCGAGGAGCTGCAGCATCAGCCCATCCACACCACCACCCACGGCGGCCAGGAATTTGATCTCGTGCTCAAGGGCTCGATGCGCGTGCGCGTCGGCGACCACGAGGAGACGCTCCACGAGGGCGACAGCATCTTCTACAAGAGCTCCACGCCCCACGGCATGATCGCCGTCGACGGCGCCGACTGCACCTTCCTCGCCATGATCATGGCGAGCACGGAGGAGGAGCAGGCCATCGTCGTCCGTCCCCGGGCCGTCGAGGAGGTCCAGCCCGAGCAGCTTCTGTGTTCGCACTTCGTCCAGCCGGTGGAGAACGAGGACGGCAGTCTCAAGGAGCTCCATTTTGCGCATGAGGACGAATTCAACTTTGCCTTCGACATCGTCGACGGCATCGCCAGAAGGAGCCCGGACAAGCTCGCCATGCTGCACGTGGCGAACGACATGACCGAGCGCCGCTTCACCTTCAAGGACATGAAGGACGGCTCGAGCCAGGCGGCCAACTACTTCACCTCCCTCGGCATCAAGCGCGGCGACCGCGTCATGCTGGTCCTGAAGCGGCACTATCAGTTCTGGTTCGCCATCCTCGGCCTGCACAAGCTCGGCGCCATCGCCATCCCGGCGACCAACCAGCTGCTTGCGCACGACTTTACCTACCGCTTCCAGGCGGCCGGCGTGAGCGCCATCGTCTGTACCGCCGACGGCGACACCGCCCATCAGGTCGATCTGGCGCTCGAGGAGACGGGCCTGCCCGTCACGAAGATCATCGCCAACGGCACGCGCGAGGGCTGGCACAGCTTTGACGACGAGTACAAGCTCTTCTCCCGCCGCTACGTCCGCGAGGCAGACGCCCCCTGCGGCGAAGATCCCATGCTCATGTTCTTCACCTCCGGCACGACCGGCTATCCGAAGATCGCCATGCACAGCTACAAATACGCGCTCGGCCACTTTGTGACCGCCAAGTACTGGCACTGGGTCCAGCCCGACGGCCTGCACTTCACGATCTCCGAGACCGGCTGGGGCAAGGCGCTCTGGGGCAAGCTCTACGGCCAGTGGCTGTGCGAGGGCGCGGTCTTCACCTACGACTTTGACCGCTTCGACGCCTCGAAGATCCTGCCCATGTTCGCCAAGTATCACATCACCACGTTCTGCGCGCCTCCCACGATGTACCGTATGCTCATCAAGCAGGATCTGTCGCAGTACGATCTTTCCTCCATCCAGCATGCGACGACGGCCGGCGAGGCGCTCAACCCCGAGGTCTTCTATCAGTTCCGCAAAGCTACCGGCCTGCAGATCGCCGAGGGCTACGGCCAGACCGAGATGACGCTCGGCATCGGCAACCTGACCGGCAATCTCATGAAGCCCGGCTCCATGGGCAAGCCCATCCCCGGCTACGGCATCGACCTGGTCGACCCGGACGGCAACCCCGTCGCCGACGGCGTCAACGGCGAGATCTGCATCAAGACGAGCGGCGATCAGCTGCCCTGCGGCCTGTTCCTCGGCTACTATCAGGACAAGGAGCGCACCGAGGCCGTCTGGCACGACGGACTCTACCACACGGGCGACCTCGCCTGGCGTGACGAGGACGGCTTCTACTGGTATGTCGGCCGCGCGGACGACGTCATCAAGTCCTCCGGCTACCGCATCGGGCCGTTCGAGATCGAAAACGTCATCATGGAGCTGCCGTACGTGCTCGAATGCGGCGTTTCCGCCGCGCCGGACGAGATCCGCGGGCAGGTCGTCAAGGCCTCCATCGTCCTCGTCCCCGGCACCGAGGGCACGGACGAGCTCAAAAAAGAGATCCAGAACTACGTCAAGAAGCATACGGCTCCGTACAAATACCCGCGCATCGTCGTCTTCCGCGACGAGCTGCCGAAGACCATCAGCGGCAAGATCATCCGAAGCAAGCTCTGATAACCGTGATTTTTCGACGATGCGGCGATTGAACCGGACCGGCATACGCTCAATATGTGTTCTCTGGGTTACGCTGGTTTGCCCCAATATGCAGCTCCGGCAGACAGGGATGATGACAACAGAAAACCACCGAAAATTTTTCTTGACAATTGCATACTTTTTCGTTATGATTCTTAACAACAATAAAGGCTACGACGGAGAGGGTTCCGCGCAAGTCCTGTTTCAGAGAGCCGGTGGATGGTGTGAACCGGTAACAGACGCGCAGAATTTGTAGCTCCCGAGCCGGAGAGAAGAACGCCCGTAATGGCAAGTAGACCTCTCCCGCGTCAGCTGCGTCAGTGCTTAGACTTTGCTGGAAGTCGATGAGTGGTATCTGCCGTGAGGCAGGTGCAATTTGAGTGGTACCGCGGGTATGCTGTATGCAGCCCGTCTCAAAGAATCATTTCTTTGAGACGGGCTTTTTGCATCCACGGAGGTAACACCATGAAAAAAACACTCACAGGGCTGGACTTCAAAATTCAGGAAATGGCGGGACGCATCCGAGAGCTGCGCGAGATCTCCGGCTTTTCGGCGCAGACGATGGCGCTGAAAACAGGCACGAGCGAAGAAGAATATCTTCGCTGTGAGGCCGGGCAGAGCGACCTCAACTTCGCTTTTCTCTACCGCTGCGCGCTGGCTTTTGGCGTTGACGTTACAGATCTCATCGAGGGCAGCAGCCCAAAGCTTCGATCCTATACGCTGACACGCGCGGGTAATGGACAGAAGATCGAGCAGGCCCATGAGATGATCTATTACAACATGGCCTCTGGCTTTCAGAACCGCATTGCAGACCCGCTGTTCGTTGAAAACAAATACTCTGACGAAGCATTCTATTCGGACATTGAGCTGACCAGCCACGTCGGGCAGGAATGTGATCTTGTCATTCGCGGCAGCATGAAGGTGCAGGTTGGCGAGCATACCGAGCTTCTGCATGAAGGCGACTGCATCTACTATGACAGCTCCATTCCGCACGGCATGGTTGCTGCGGACGCTCAGGATTGCCTGTTCTATGCGATCGTGCTCCGCCCACAGGAGCCGAGCCTCCCGGAGGCCGGCGGCGACCGCGCTGCCATGATCGAGACGGCGCAGAGTCCGGATCCGGAGGCGCGCATTTACACCCGCTTCGTCGATGCGCCCGAGGATGCAAACGGGAAACTGCAGTCCATCACCTTCAAAAATGAGCAATCCTTCAATTTCGCATTTGACATTGTGGATGCGCTGGGCCGTGAAAAGCCTGAAAAGCTCGCCATGCTGCATGTGGCTCTGGATGGAACGGAGCGGCGGTTCACATTCAAGGACATGAAAGATGCTTCCAGCCAGGCCGCCAATTACTTTACCTCGCTCGGCATCCGACGCGGCGACCGCGTGATGCTCGTGCTCAAGCGGCATTACCAGTTCTGGTTTGCCATTCTGGGTCTGCACAAGATCGGCGCCATTGCGATTCCGGCTACCAATCAGCTTGTGGAGCATGATTTCTCTTACCGCTTCCAGGCAGCGGGCGTCAGTGCAGTTCTCTGCACGGCAGACGGCGATACTGCGCACCATGTCGACATTGCAGAGGCCGACACCGGGATGAAGTTGACAAAGATCATGGTTGGCGGCAGCCGGGACGGCTGGCACGATTTCAATGCGGAATACGGCCTGTTTTCCCGCCGCTATACGCGCAGGGACGACGCGCCCTGCGGCGACGAGCCAATGCTCATGTTCTTTACCTCCGGTACGTCCGGATACCCGAAAATTGCAGCACACAACTATAAATATCCGCTTGGACATTTTATCACTGCAAAATACTGGCATCAGGTCAACCCGGACGGGCTGCACCTGACCATCTCCGACACCGGCTGGGCCAAGAGCCTCTGGGGAAAGCTCTACGGTCAGTGGCTGTGTGAGGCGGCTGTGTTTGTTTATGATTTCGACCGCTTTGATGCAGAAAAAATTCTGCCGATGTTTGCGAAGTATCAGATCACGACATTCTGTGCGCCGCCCACGATGTACCGCATGCTGATCAAGCAGGACCTGTCCCGATTTGATCTTTCTTCTATTCAGCATGCGTCTATCGCCGGTGAAGCGCTCAATCCTGAGGTCTTCCGCCAATTTGAAAAGGCGACTGGCATGCGCATCATGGAGGGCTTTGGGCAGTCTGAATCGACGCTCATCATCGGCAATCTGGCTGGCGACAGCCATAAGATCGGCTCTATGGGCAAGCCTGTCCCACTCTACGATGTGCATCTGCTGGACAGCAGCGGGCATGAAGCGGAGGCCGGCGACACGGGGGAGATCTGCATCAACATTCAAAACGGCATTCCCTGCGGACTTGCCTACGAATACTACAACAGCCCGGAGGTCACGGCAAAAACGTGGCACGATGGCTTCTACCACACGGGCGACCTCGCCTGGCGTGACGAGGACGGCTTCTACTGGTATGTCGGCCGTGCGGATGACGTCATTAAATCGTCTGGCTACCGCATTGGACCGTTTGAAATCGAAAATGTCATCATGGAGCTGCCGTATGTGCTCGAATGCGGTGTGTCTGCCGCCCCGGATGAGATCCGCGGGCAGGTCGTCAAGGCCAGCATCGTACTGGTCAAGGGCACCGAGGGCACGGACGCGCTGAAAAAAGAAATTCAGACCTATGTCAAGACGCATACTGCGCCGTACAAATATCCCCGTATTGTGGAATTCCGCGAAGCGCTTCCAAAGACCACCAGCGGAAAAATCATCAGAAGCAAGCTCTGAAGGAGGAGTCGGCCATGACACACAAACGCCTAACTCTTTTTGCCGGACATTACGGCAGTGGAAAGACGAATATCGCGCTGAATTATGCGCGGTGGCTCCGGCGAAAAGGCGAAGCCGTGACTGTGGCCGATCTTGACATTGTAAATCCCTATTTCCGGACGAAGGATTCAGAAGAAGATCTGAAAAAAGAGGGGATCGGACTGATCGTCTCACCGTTTGCAAATTCGAATCTCGATGTTCCGGCCATGCCGAAGGAGACCTACGCGCTGATTGCGGAGCGGGGAGAATGCGGCGTGCTGGACATCGGCGGAGACGACCGCGGAGCGCTGGCACTGGGGCGCTATGTTCCGGAGATCCGGGCGGAGGGTGATTATGAGATGCTGTTCGTCATCAACCGGGCCCGGCCGCTGACAAGGACGGTAGCGGATACGATCCTTGTGCTGCGGGAAATCGAGGCCGCCTGTGGGCTGCCGTTCACGGCAGTCGTCAACAATACGAATCTCGGGCAGGCGACGGCGGCGGTGGATGTGCTGTCAAGCATGCCCTATGCGGAAGCGGTCGCCGCGCGGGCAGGGCTGCCGCTCAAGATGACCTGCTGCGCTGCACGGCTCTGCGACGCACTGCGTGGGAGCATTCCAAACCTGTTCCCGATGGAGATCCAGAAGCTATATTACCAATTACGATAAATGGAGGCATAAGATGGCAAAACTGATATTTCAGGAAGAACTCTGCAAGGGCTGCGGCCTGTGTGTGAACGCCTGTCCGAAGGGGTTGCTGGCGCTGTCGAAGACGCGGCTGAATCAAAAGGGACATGCGCCCGTGGAGCTGACGGAGCCGGACAAGTGCGTCGGCTGTGCGTTCTGCGCGACGATGTGTCCCGACTGTGTCATTACGGTAGAAAAGTAAGGAGGGCAGGAAGATGCAGGAAAAAGTATTGATGAAGGGCAACGAGGCCATCGCGGAGGCCGCGATCCTCGCCGGGTGCCGCCACTATCTGGGCTATCCCATCACGCCGCAGACCGAGGTCGCGGCCTATATGGCGAAGAAAATGCCGAAGATCGGCGGGACGTTTTTGCAGGCCGAGAGCGAGATCGCGGCCATCAACATGGTTTACGGCGTGGCCGCGACGGGCAAGCGGGCGATGACCTCGTCCTCCAGCCCCGGTATCGCGCTCAAGTGCGAGGGCATTTCGTACCTGGCGGGCGCAGATCTGCCCGCAGTCATTGTCAATGTGCAGCGCGGCGGGCCCGGCCTCGGCGGCATTCAGCCATCGCAGTCCGACTACTTCCTCGCGACGCGCGGACCTGGCCACGGCGACTTCCATGTGCTGGTACTGGCTCCGGCGTCGGTTCAGGAGATGGCCGACCTGACCGGAAAGGCGTTTGACCTTGCGGAAAAATACCGGATGCCAGCAATGCTGCTGGCTGACGGCACGATGGGTCAGATGATGGAGCCCGTTCAGCTGCCGGAGGCGCGTGACCCGGACACAACTGAAAAGGATTGGGCCGTCACTGGAACGAAGTGCCAGCGGAAGCATCACGTTGTCAACTCTCTCTACCTCAGCCCGGCGGAGCTCGAGCGGCTGAACATCGAGCGCTTCGAGCGATACGCCGAGATCGAGAAGAATGAGTGCATGTGGGAAGCATTCATGATGGAGGACGCCGAGGTCTGCATCGTGTCCTGCGGTATTACCGCGCGCGTGTCGCGCAACGCGATCGTCGAAGCGCGCAAGCAGGGCATCAAGGCCGGCATGATCCGGCCGATCACGCTCTGGCCGTTCCCGAAGGCACCGCTGCGCAAGGCCGCTGATCAGGTGAAGCGGTTCGTTTGCGTGGAGCTCAACATGGGCCAGATGCGCGAGGATGTGCAGCTGGCGGTAGAGTGCAAAAAGCCGGTCGACCTTTGCTTCCGCGTGGGCGGCATGATCCCGTCGCCGGATGAGGTGCTGGACGCGATCCGTAAGGCAAACGAAGGAGGGAACGACTGATGGCTGTTGTATTTGAAAAACCGAAGGCGCTGACCGACGCTGTATTCCACTACTGCCCCGGCTGCACGCATGGCATCATCCATCGGCTCGTCGCCGAGGCGATCGACACGCTCGGCATCGAGGGCCGGACGATCGGCATTGCGCCGGTCGGCTGTTCCGTACTGGCCTATGACTACTTTACCTGTGACATGGTCGAGGCGTCGCATGGACGTGCGCCCGCAGTCGCGACGGGTGTGAAGCGGTCGCTGCCGGACAACATCGTCTTCACCTATCAGGGCGACGGCGACCTCGCGTCCATCGGCCTCTGCGAGACCGTCTCCGCCGCGGCGCGCGGCGAAAATATCACGGTCATCTTTGTCAACAACGCGATTTATGGCATGACGGGCGGCCAGATGGCCCCGACCTCTCTGCCCGGCCAGATCACACAGACGTCGCCCTATGGACGCGACGTTAACACCTGCGGCTGGCCGATCCGGATCTGCGAGATGCTCGCGACGCTGGAGGCCCCGGCGTATCTCGAGCGCGTGACCGTGAACAATGTGAAAAACGTGAAAAACGCAAAAAAAGCGATCGAAAAGGCGTTCCGTTATCAGGTGGAGGGCAAGGGCTTCTCACTGATCGAGGTGCTGTCGGCCTGTCCGACGAACTGGGGCCTGACGCCGCAGAAGGCGCTGGAGTGGATCGACGAGAAGATGATCCCGTACTATCCGCTGGGTGTCTACCGAGACAAGGAGGGCTGAGAGATGGCAGATCATCAAATCGTGATTGCGGGCTTCGGCGGACAGGGATTGCTGTTCTCCGGAAAGGTTCTGGCCTACGCGGGCCTCATCGAAGGGCGGGAGCTCAGCTGGCTGCCGTCCTATGGCCCGGAGATGCGCGGCGGCACGGCGAACTGCAACGTCATTCTGTCGGACGCCCCGGTCGGCTCGCCGATCGTAAACACGCCGAACGTGCTCATGGTTATGAACAACCCTTCGCTCGATAAATATGAAAACGCCGTGCAGCCGGGCGGGAAAATTTTCCTCGACTCCACGCTCATCGCCCGCAAGGTTACGCGCACGGATGTGGAGGCTTATTACGTCCCGGCCACGAAGATGGCAATGGACATGGGAATGCCGACGCTTGCCAACATGATCCTACTCGGCGCGCTGATCTCGAAGACTGGGTGTGTCCGGGAGGAGAGCCTCGCGGACGCGCTGCACAAGGTCATCCCGGCGCGCAAGGCCGACCTTTTCGACCTCAACATGCAGGCGCTTCAGGCTGGGAAGGAGTTCGCCGGATGAAGACCACCTGCATCCAGATGGACATGCTCTTCGCGCAGCCGGAGGAGAACTTCGCGAAAGCGAAGCGGCTCATCCGCGAAGCGATGGCGAGCGGACCGGACGTGGTTGTCCTGCCGGAAACATGGAACACCGGGTTTTTCCCGAAAGAGCGTCTTTCCGAGCTGGCCGAGCGGGACTGCGCGCGGGTGAAACGCGAACTCGGCGGGCTGGCTGCGGAGCTTGGCGTGAATCTTGTGGCGGGCAGCGTCGCGAATGTGCGCGGCGGAAAGGTCTATAACACGGCGTGCGTCTTTGACCGCGCGGGGAACTGCGTCGCAGAGTATGATAAGACGCACCTGTTTACGCCGATGGGCGAGCACGAATATTTCACGCCCGGCGATCATCTCTGCCGCTTCCGGCTCGACGGACACGACTGCGGCCTTGTAATCTGCTATGACATCCGCTTCCCGGAGCTGACGCGGACACTCGCCGTGCAGGGGATGGACATGCTCTTCGTCGTGAGCCAGTGGCCAGCGGCGCGCATCGGACATCTGCGGGCGCTGACGGTCGCGCGGGCGATTGAGAATCAGGCGTTCGTCATCTGCTGCAATTCCTGCGGCGACGCGGGCGAGACACATTACGGCGGTGCGTCCGCAATCATTGATCCGTGGGGGGAGCTGCTCGCCGCCGGCGGGCAGGACGAGCAGATTTTGGCCGCGGATTGTGAACTGGAGATGCTGGATGGAATCCGGAGCTCCATCAATGTCTTTCGCGACCGGAGGGCGGAGCTCTATCGGGTCTGATCGATGCTCCACCCCTACAAACCGTATCCGTAAGATATTGCCTGCCCGCCATCATCCAGATAGCGTGAGGCGCGTAGTGGGACTACGTGAGGTAACCAAGAGTGGGCAAATAAAACCAGGCGAATGAGCTGTTACATGACGGCGGCACAGTAGAGCCTTGCCGGTTTCGGGGCTTCTCTTTCTTTTCTTCACCGGGCGCGGCGGTTCTTTTCTTTCTCAAAGAAGAGAAAGAAAAGAATGGGGGCGCAAAGAAAATGGGCGGCCAATGGCCGCCCCTACAAGTTTCTATTTTGACCTCTCAAATTCCATCGGCGGCAGCGCAAGCTGCTTCGCCGCATACTGATACGCGCCCTGATAATCCTCGATCTCCTTGCAGCAAAGCTCCATCGCGCGGTACAGCTCACGCAGCAGGATCTGCGGCAGCGGCGCAAGCGCCTCTGCCTGCTGCAAATAGAGCCGTGCGTTTTCAAACTGCTCCTTTTTCGCCGCAATCCGCCCGCGCAGCACAAGATATTCCGCCTTGTTCCGCTCCGGCAGCTCCGCGATCGACCAGATCTCCCGCTCCGCCGCCTGAATGTGCTCCTGCTCGAGCTGATAGCGCGCCAGCAGCAGATGATAGCGCACAGCCTCCGGCGCACGCAGATATTCCTCGCGGTACTCCGCGATCCGTGCTTCCACATTTTCGCTCCCCCGCGCGCATCGCGCCAGCACCGCCAGCGCCCGCAGACTCAGCGCTTGCTGCGCGTAGAGTCCCCGCGCGTTCCAGCGGAGCGCCTGTTCGGCGCGCCGTGCCGCCTCTTCATATTGCTCCGCACCCAGCGCCTGCTCGGCCAGCTCCATCTGCTCCAAAGCGTCCAGCACCTTGTTGAGCGAGGCGGTGTACTTGGGATTGCAGTATTTGATGGCCTGGAACATCCCTCCTTCGGTGGCGCAGCGGTCAATTTCCTTGCCGTAGGGCAGCAGCCCATCCCAACCGCCGATGATATAGCCCATCTCATCCAGAGCGTGGAAGGGGCGGGCCATGCCGGCAAAAGTTATGTGCCGGTCATAATGGAACCGGCCATCTACCAGTAGGGGCTGATGGGCTTTCAGATAGTTGACGCCCTTTAAGTCGGGTGTAAGCAGGCGGATGACCAGATCGCCGGACTCAATCGCCGCCGGGGTGAACACATTGGTCATGTTGGAACTGCAGTCCAGGATGACGAAATCCACCAGCTTGGCGGCGGCGTTGACCAGCTGGAGTACCATAGCATATTTGACTTCCGGATAGCTCAGCGGATTTTCGCCGGCGGAATAGCCCATCAGGCCGATGAAAGGATAGCTTTTGAGCACCGTAACATGGCTTGCCACCAGTGTAGTGTCGATCTCCACGCTGCTCAGGACCTGCCCCACCGAGGCGTTGGTCTGGATGATCTGCTCCGGCAGCCAGACCGGGAGCATGG
>ERZ826220.3058-NODE-3058-length-13425-cov-2.779207_pt1 | contig 13425 bp, 8 predicted proteins | sample MGYA00519927_ERZ826220 | MGnify/ENA primary metagenome ERZ826220 (study PRJEB31778, sample SAMEA3449225) | human gut metagenome | biome: human gut; feature: human-associated habitat; material: faeces | place: United Kingdom | collected 2010/2012 ...
ATTTTGTCCTTATATTCGTTTTCAAGTTCAGTGTACATTGTGTTTGTTGCGTCAAAGTTATCGTCCGCATTTGCCACAAAGTACATAAATGTAGGAGTTACCTTTTCTGTGCTTTCTGTTTGTGCCGTGTCTGTGCCTGAATTATTTGTACTTCCGCAGCCTGCAATCATTCCGACTGCCATAACGGCTGACATTGCCAATGCTATAATTTTCTTTTTACTCATCATCATTCTCACCTTTCAATTTATCTTTCATTATATCTAAAGCACGATTTGCTATTTTATTATAGCGTTCGGCTTTATTTCTTATTCTTTCGTTAAGTCCGTCGATAATGCCGAAATTCGCATTCATCGGCTGGAACTTTGTATTTGCAGAATTTGAAATATAAAGCGGTAATGCACCGATACAAGTTTTTGAATCCGGTTCAAACATATCTTTTCCGTTAAGCATAGCCGCCATATTATATCCGGCAAGTATTCCGCTTGACGCCGACTCAACATAACCTTCGACACCTGTTATCTGTCCCGCAAAAAATACTTTCGGGTACTTCTCCATTTGATAATACTTATTTAAAAGCGTCGGAGAATTTATATAAGTGTTTCTGTGCATAACTCCGTAACGCACAAATTCGGCATTTTCAAGTCCCGGAATCATTGAGAACACGCGTTTTTGCTCTCCCCATTTCAAATTCGTCTGAAAACCGACAAGGTTATAGAGCGTACCCTCTTTATTATCCTGTCTTAACTGAACAACCGCATATGCGTCGTCCTTGCCAGTCTTTGGATTTACAAGACCGACAGGTTTTAGCGGTCCGAACACAAGCGTCTGTTCGCCTCTTTTTGCCATAACCTCAACAGGCATACAGCCCTCAAAAACCTTTTGATTTTCAAATTCTTTAAGCGGTGCTGTTTCAGCCGTGATAAGCTCGTTATAAAAAGCGGTATATTCCTCTTTTGTCATCGGACTGTTGATATAATCGGCAGTACCTTTATCGTATCTTGCCGCTTTGAAAACTTTGCCTTTGTCAATGCTTTCTTCCGTCACAATCGGTGCGGCTGCGTCATAAAAGTACAATTCGTCCGAACCTGTAATTTCCTTTATTTCATCGGCAAGTCCGTCCGAAGTAAGCGGACCTGTTGCGATTATTGTATATTCATCGGGATTGATTTCCGTAACTTCTTCATTAAATACGGTTACACGCGGATGATTTTTAATTTTTTCCGTTATATGCTTTGCAAAAACATCTCTGTCAACCGCCAAAGCACCGCCCGCGGGTACACGGCTTATATCAGCCGCCTCCATCATAACCGAATCAAACATACGCATTTCTTCTTTTAAAAGACCGCACGCGTTTTCAATTCTGTCAGCCTTCAAAGAGTTTGAACACACAAGTTCCGCAAAATTTTCATTTGAATGTGCCGGTGAATACTTTACGGGTTTCATTTCGTAAAGGTCAACGTCAATCCCATGCTTTACAAGCTGCCATACCGCCTCACAACCGGCAAGTCCGGCTCCTATAACTTTTACTTTCACTTCTTTTCGTCCTTTAACTTTCTCTCATATTTACAATCTTCATTATAGCAGAAAATCTTACCGTTTCTGCCTTGCTTTTTAAGGAGCAAGCCGCCGCACTGCGGACAAGCCTCGTCCTTAACAGGCATATCCCATACCATAAAGTCGCACTTCGGCGAATGTTCACAACCGTAGTAAACTTTACCTCTCCTTGACTTTTTAACAAGTATTTCACCGCTGCACTTAGGGCATTTCGCACCTGTTTCTTCACGGATAGCCTTTGTATTTTTACATTCGGGATAACCCGGACAAGCCAAGAATTTACCGAATTTACTCAGCTTGTACACCATTTTTCTTCCGCACTTTTCACATACAACATCTGATTCTTCGTCTTTAATCTGAATTTTTTCAATGTTCTTCTGTGCCTTTTCAAGTGTATCCTTAAATGAAGGATAAAAGTCGTTAATCAGCTTTTTCCAATTCAATTCGCCTTCTTCAACACTGTCTAGCTCTTTTTCCATATCAGCCGTAAATTCAACGTCCACAATATCCGAAAAGTTATTTTTCATAATTTCCGACGTAACAAATCCAAGCTCTGTCGGAACAAGCTGTTTCTTACTTCTTACGACATATCCTCTTGACACGATTGTTGAAATGGTCGGTGCGTACGTTGACGGTCTGCCTATGCCGTTTTCTTCAAGCTCCTTGATAAGCGTAGCGTCCGAATATCTTGCGGGAGGTTGAGTAAAGTGTTGCTTTTCCTCCGAACTTTTAAGTGTAACGGTTTGATTTTCTTCAAGGTTAGGAAGCATTTTTTCTTTCTTTTCCTTGTTGTCCGTTGACTCAACGTACACCGTCATATAACCTTTAAACTTTATGTTTGAACCGCTTGCCTTAAATGTATGACCGTTTGCGTCAATAGTTACCTGCATTGTGTCATATACCGCACTTGTCATCTGACTTGCGGCAAATCGTTCCCAAATAAGCTTATAAAGTCTGTATTGGTCGTTTGTAAGTTTATCCTTAATATCAATCGGCTTTATGTTTATTGAAGTCGGTCTGATAGCCTCATGGGCGTCCTGTGCATTCTTTTTTGTCTTGTATTGCTTTGCCTTTACATATTCGCTTCCGTAATTTTCTGTCAAATATGCAACCGCCTCTTTCTGTGCGTCGTCGGCAATTCTTAGCGAATCTGTTCTCATATATGTTATAAGACCTATTGTTCCTATCTTTCCGCCGAGGTTAATACCTTCGTAAAGAGTTTGTGCAATCTGCATTGTTTTTGCCGCTTGGAAATTGTACTTTCTTGACGCGTCCTGCTGCAGAGTACTTGTCGTAAACGGCGGTTGAGGATTACGCTTTTGCTGACCTCTTTTAACCTTTTCTATAACAAAATCGGCATTTGCTATTGCGTCCGAAACTTTCTTTGTTTCTTCGGCATTGTTAAGCTTTACCTCTTTGCCCTTTTCACCGTAATATTTTGCATTAAAATCTTTTTTACTTTTCGGATCATTCAAAACCGTTTCGATTGACCAATATTCCTGAGGAGTAAAGTTTTCGATTTCTTCTTCCCTGTCACATATAAGCTTTGTCGCAACAGACTGTACACGACCGGCACTAAGTCCTCTTTTAACCTTTTCCCAAAGAATAGGACTGATTGTATAACCCACAATTCTGTCAAGCACACGTCTTGCCTGTTGTGCGTCAACAAGGTCCATATCAATCTTTCTCGGCTGTTTTATTGCCGCCTTAACGGCTGTTTTTGTAATTTCGTTAAACGTTACACGGCAATTTGACTCGGGGTCTATTTTAAGTGCCTCCGCCAAATGCCAGCTTATTGCCTCACCCTCGCGGTCCGGGTCAGTTGCGAGATAAACTACATCTGCTTTTTTAGCCTCTTTTTTCAGTTGTGTAAGCAGCTGTCCTTTACCGCGTATTGTTATATATTTCGGTGTGTAGTCATTTTCAAAGTCTATACCCATTTGACTTTTTGGAAGGTCGATTATATGCCCCATAGACGCCATAACTGTATAGTCCTTGCCAAGATATTTTTTTATTGTCCCCGCTTTCGCCGGTGACTCCACTATTAACAGCTTTTTCGTTGCCATATAATTTCCTCCGTATCTATAATTTCAGTTGATATTTACTTCCGGGAAGTTTCTTAACCAATCCCTTGACTTCAAGCATTATAAGCTTTGTATTTATTTCGCTTACGTTTCTTTTCAGTTCCCTTGAAAGTTCATCTATCTGCATATCGCTTTTCTTTAATATATCTATTATCTGTTTTTCAAATTCATTTAGTTTGCTGTATTTACTGTCATCAACAGTTTTTTGTATCGGCTCACTTTTTACCTTTTTAGGTATAACTTTTTCGGCATACGGATATTCGCTTATTATATCCGCTGCGCCGTTTATCAGTTTTGCACCCTGTTGAATGATTTTGTTCGTTCCCAAGGAATTTGTATCTGTAATATTTCTCGGTACCGCAAATACATCTCTGTCATTTTCAAGTGCATATTTTGCTGTTATAAGCGCGCCGCTCTTTTCCGGTGCTTCCGTTACGAGTATTCCGCGTGACAGTCCCGCTATAATTCTGTTTCTTGCAGGAAAATGATTTCTTACAGGCGGTGTACCGGGTGCGTATTCTGATATTATACAACCTTTTTCGGTAATTGCTTTGACAAGTTCAACATTTTCCGACGGATACACTATATCAAGTCCGTTGCCGACAACACCTGCCACTCCGCCGACATCAAGTGTTGCCCACGCACCGACCGTATCAATACCTCTTGCCAGTCCGCCGACAGTCACCGCACCGTATTGTGCCAATTCGCGGCATATCCTGTCCGTCACAACACGTCCGTATTCCGACGAATTTCGTGTACCCACAACGCCTATTGTAAGAACCTTATCAAGCTCCAACACCTTGCCCTGTACATACAAGACATACGGCGGACTTGATATATTCTTTAATATTTGCGGATAGCTTTCACTGTCGTAAACCAATATTTTCTGATTTAATTTTGCGGTTTGTTCAAGTATTTTTTCTGCTTTGGATAAATCCTTGTCTGCAAGACTTGATTTTATTTTGTCACTCAAACCGTATATATTATTGAAGTTTTTTGAAAAATATATTTCTTCAACAGTTTTAAAATACTCTAAAAGTACTTTAATTTTTGATGGCGTAACACCGTATTTAGTTGTAAGCCATAACCAATAAAGTATATGTTCCATCAATCCACCACCTAAAATACATCTGTTACATTACTACAAATCTCAAAAATTGTCAAGACCTTTGGCGAACAAGTTCGTACATTAATATCGCCGCCGCAACTCCCGCATTTAGCGATTCGGCTTTCCCCAAAATCGGAATTTTAACGCATTGACACATTTTCTGAACATCTTCCGATATTCCGTTTGCCTCATTTCCTACTATTATAATAGTAGGTTTTTTCATATCCGCACTGCGGTAATCTATTGTATTGTCACCAAGTGCACCGCCGATAAGCTGAAAACCGCTGTTTTTGTATTCGCTGAGTTTTTCATATGACACACCTGTCACAACTCTCATATTGAAAAACGAACCCATACTTGAACGCACCGTTTTCGGACTGTATAAATCAACGCACCCATCCGACAACAACACTCCGTCAAATCCTGCCGCATCAGCCGTTCTGATTATCGTTCCGAGATTACCCGGGTCATTTATACAGTCGCAATATATATACGATTTTTCCGTGTCGGGTGTAAAATCGGTTTCATCTTCGATTTTCACAACCGCAAGTATGCCCTGCGGTGCTTTTGTATCGCACATTTTCATAAATACGTCGTCTTGTACCTTGTATAATGAAATATCTTTCGGATATTTGAATTTTTCGTTTTCAAAAAAACTGTCCGATACATATAATGCGGTTATCTCCCTTTCGGAATTTAATGCATCCGATACCGATTTTATTCCTTCTATTGTATACTCACCGTATTTCTGCCTTGATTTTTTCTGTGACAGTGATTTTACATATTTGCATTTATTGTTTGATGAAGAAGTAATCTCTAACATAAATCATTTCCTTATCTATTCTATATAAGTATTTTCAACTAATTATATACCCTTTTTTTGAAATTGGCAACAATTAATTTAAGTAACAAAAAAAATTCGTGCAACGTATTATACCATAAGAACTTTTAAGGAGATGATTTTAGTGGAAACAAATGTACTGTTCGCGCTGTCGCTGACGGTTATGGCAGGACTTGCAACCGGAATCGGCAGTATAATAGCATTGTTTGCAAAAACCACAAATACAAAATTTCTCGCCGGCTCGCTCGGATTTTCAGCCGGAGTAATGATATACGTTTCAATGATTGAAATTTTTCAGAAGTCACGCACATATATCGCATCAGCTACAAATGACACTGTGGGATATTATATCGCGGTAGTATCATTCTTTGTCGGAATACTTCTTATCGGACTTATAGACTACTTTGTGCCGTCAACAGAGGGTGATATAGGTAATCTGACCGAAAACGAAACCCGCTCGATTGCCCTAAAACGTATGGGATTTATGACCGCCCTCGCAATCGGCATACATAACTTCCCCGATGAGCGTGTCGTATTAATGTTAATTAAACTCCTTTCTCAATACTTGTGATTTGCTTTGATTTTATAAGATTGTTCCAAGGTGATTTCTGTACAAATAGGTATCCTCCGTTTTTATACAGTTCTTTAAATTGTTCATCATCTACATTATACTGATTCTTAATTTCTTCGCCAATTTCACCTTGTTCAAATATTATTATTTTTTCAAATAATTGTTTTATGCCTTCGGCACTTAATCCTTCTTCATACAATCTTTGTATTGCCTGTGTGTATTTGTCTTGAGGAGATTCTTTTGTACTGCTTTTGATTTCATTACGTAGATTATCTATTTCAATATGTACGTCTTGTATTTTTTTAAGTATAGGTTCTGTTTTTTCGGTAAACATAAATTCAGGCAGTATTCCGTTTAACCTATCCTCATACATAATATCAAATCTATGTTGTAAGTCTTTTTCTCTTTTCTCAAGATTTTTTATGGTTGATTCATAATTGGTTGATGAAGATTCTTCGTTTATACTTTCTATAACCTCTTGTTGAAAAACTGCATCTTCCATAAACGCTTTAACGTAATTCATAATAAGATTTTTTAAATCCTCAAAATAAACAGCATGCGGTGAGCAACCCCAATCTTCTCTGAGTTCTGTCTTTATATTCCCCTCCAAATTGTGTTTGGAACATACATACTTGACCGGATTACCGTTTTTTCTACTTCTTAGAACAATAGTCTTTCCACATCTTCCACATTCTAACATTCCTGAGAATGGATTATTAGTAGGATTCCTACTTGGTATTTTAAATGTTCTTAAATTCTTCTGAATTGAATCAAACATTTCTTTCGGAATTAATGCCTCATGATGATTTTCAATTACTATTTGTTCTTCAGGTGGTACTTTTTTATACTTTTTACCTTTATAACTTACTTTTCTGATTTTTCCTGACACCTGTACTCCAGTGTATGTTATATCCGTTATTATTCGTCTCACTTTATCCGCCGTCCATAATGAATGGATTTTTTTTCGTTTAATACTGTTGCCTTCTGACGGAGATAATGCATGAATAATATTAAGATAATCAGATATTTGTCTGGGTGTACTACCATTATAAGCCATTTCACCTATCTTCCGAACAATATCGGCGACTTCTTCATCAGGAATAACTTTTCCGTCCTCTTTCTTATATCCGAATTTAGGTACAATTACTAATCCATTTTCTAATTTGTGTCTTAATACTCGCCTTATCTTATCACTATCATCTTTTGCACGTCTTTCGTTAAACCAAGCGATTAGAGGAAATAAATCACGATTAAATTCTTCACTCTCAAATATTATTTCGACCTCACATTCTTCTGCAAACTCGATAAATTTAAGACTTTCTAATAAATTACGTCCTAATCGTGACGCATCTTTACATATGAAAATTTCTATTTCACCGTTCTTCATTTTTTCTTTTATGTATTCTAATCTCTTAAATGATGTTCCTGACATATTATCGTCCATAATTACGTCAACAATATTTGTCAGTCCGTTTTTTGCACAAAACTCAAGCAGTATATCTCTTTGTGTTTCTATTCTCTCATATTTTTCGCCATAATCATCCCTACTTTCTCTACAATACACCAATGTACATGGTCCGATGCCCTTATCTGATTATAAGGTATTAAAAGAAGAACGCCCGTTAACATATGAAAAACAGAGCGTAGTGTATACCCAATTGTTTCAAGATCTGGTCAGAGCTGATTCCATATTGGCAGAATATGAAAAGCAACCGGTTGAAAGTATTGACGATCTTATTAAAGAGACCGATATGCTGACAGAACAAAGTACAGCCGCCAATATTGTAACAATGTGGAGAAAATATGCAAATTCATTAATTTTACGTATGGCAATGACAGCAGTTGATGTAGAAGGATATACATGTAACATCAACGGTGAGGAGAAAACGGTACGGCAATTAGGAGAAGAGGCTGTTCGTCGCGGAGTTTTACAGGCCGGTGACAAAACAATCGGATTACTCTGTGGAAACGGAACAGAGGTTGGTAATCATCCTCTCTATAAAATTGCAAATACTTGGGTGGATTCTCGTTTGAATGCTTCCTATCACAACTATTTAATCCGTACCCAACATCCTATTTTAGAATTCTGGTTTGCCAAAAATGAAGGAGCTATAACCAACCGGAATCAGTCTACAATAAAAAAAGAAGAAAAATTCTTAAGTATCCGTTCCGGTATGGAGCTATCTACTCAAGCTCTTACAACGCAGACTTATCAATACTATTCAAAGTTTAACTTAAACTTTTCCGGTGAGAAATTGGCATTTTTTAAAGTAGAGGAAGTTTTATTCTTATTGGCGGAAGCTGACTTACGCGGATGGAATGTAGGCGGAACGGCAGAAGATTTTTACAATGCCGGTATAAAAGAATTCTTCACTAAACACGCCTTTTCTGACGCTTCTTATAATGAATACATGTCTTGGAAAGGTATGGGAAATTTAGGTGTATCCCCACAAATAAAAGAAGAAGCCATCTACAAGGATTTCTTGGACAGTGATAATAATCTTCCATTATGGGGCGGATATTATATGCTTAACAATAGCTATGATAAACCTGAAAACGCAGATACCAACCCTTATATCAATGATTCAAAAGAGCAAAAACTTCAGAAAATCATTACTCAAAAATGGATTACTTTATTCCCGCTTTCCACAGTTGCCTGGACAGACTATCGCCGTACTGGTTATCCAATACTTCTGCCATACTGTCCATTTGCCTATGGAAATTCAGATGGTTCATTGGAAGAGCCGCGTTTTAACTGGGAAACCGGTGAAATGCTTACCACAGGAGTAACGATACGTCGTATACCTTATAATACCGGTAGCCTTGAAATAGCTAATGAAGTTGCTTTAACCGCTACTTCTGCCTTGAATGAAGAGACAACCGGAACGGCCAAGGGGGATACGCAAGGAACCCGTTTATGGTGGGATATCGCAGAAAAAAAGACACTTGATTAATATTTACTTAAAATTAGTATTATGAAGCTAAAACAATTTTTATTTTCAGCAGCCTTATTAGCATCCATGAATGCAATAGGGCAGAGTGTACCGACACACGAGATGTACGTGGACTTTGGTATAACGGAGAGGACAGATATTGTATCTGCATTGGATAAATGGCAACCGGGAGATAATTTCAGTAATGATCCTGATTATCAAGATGAAAATTTCTTCATCTCTCGCGTACCACTAAAATCACGTTTCATCAATCAAAATACGCAGGCCAATAAGAATCTGAATGAAGAAAATAATAAGAATCTCTGCTGGTGTTCTCCTATTGGTGAAATGACAAAGAAATGGGGACCAATGCCACGTTACAATTTCGATGGTGACAATTTTAATATGTGGCAATACATTAATATCCATGCAAACTGGTCTAACACGTGGTTCCGTGTACCTGGAACATTTAACGATGTAGCTCATAAAAATGGTGTCCGTACCGGATGTCTTTATTTTATCGATTGGGCAGAACAGGTTAGTGCAACCAGTAGTGCTGGAAAAATGTTAGCTGAGCTATGCGCAAAAGACGGTTCTGGAAATTTCAAATATGCCCGTAAATTAATTCAGTTCTTGAAATATTATGGCATTGATGGTTTAGGACTAAATCCTGAAGGTTACTGGTCGACACAACTGAATGAGGACTTTTCTTCTTTCCTGGCTGAATGCCATAAGGTAGCCAAGGAAATGAATCATCCGTTCCATGTAGAATGGTATGCATTTGTTTCTAATACAGGTGGCTTAAATGATAATGGATGTAAACTGGAAATAGGTGCCAACGACAAATGGTTCCATAAAAACGGCAATCCTGTTACCGATGTATTTTTCTTAAACTATAACTGGAGTGAAAGCGGTTTACAAACATCTGCTGAAGCTGCCAAATCTTTAGGACGCAGCACATACGATGTATATGCAGGCTTCGACCAGCAAGGACGCGGATATGGTAAATATGGAAATGCAGGATGGACAGCATTAATGAGACAACCGGTATCTATCGTTGTATGGGGAGCTCATGACCGTAGCCAATTGTATGCAGGTTCAACAGAAGGTGGAAACTCCGATCTCAGCGTTCAAAATGAATACCAAAAGAAACAAGAACTCTTATTCACCGGTGGTTCAAGAAATGTCCTTCGTACCCCAGATATTACAGACGATGCAATTACCAGTTCTTATTCTGACTTGGCTAAATGGCATGGTTATTCAAAAGCTGTAATTGAAGAAAGTGCTTTGACGGAACTTCCTTTTGTCACTCGTTTTAATTTGGGTAACGGCCTTTCATTTAGCAAGGACGGAGTAGTTACATTCGAACACAAATGGTATAACCTTGGCTTACAGGATTTATTACCGACATGGCGTTGGTGGATTGACAACGGAGACGGAACTACAATACCGGCAGATCCTATCAACTGCGACTTTACATTTGATGATGCTTGGTTCGGCGGCTCATGCTTAAAATTACACGGAGCTACTTCTAAATCTAATATCCGTTTATTCAGTACTAAATTTAATGTAGCAAGTGCATCCGATGAATTCACCATTGTACTCAAAACACTCAACGGAACGGATCCGAAAATGAAACTGAACGTTTCAAAAGTTGGAACAGAGAATACTTTCACATCTTATACCTTATCTGCCGATGGTATTGTGCAAGGAAAGTGGAGTACAGTAAAAATCAAGGCATCCGAATTGGGATTAAAAGCCGGAGATGTTATCGGCTGTATCGGTTTGTCTGTTGAAGGTACGGATAAAGACTACGCTGTCCTATTGGGTGAAATGTCATTCATACCAAAACTGTATAAGAAAACTCCGGTTACTCCGGTCATTACCCACACCAATGTAATGAAGCGCGTATACAACCGTGCCGACTTTAAGGTTATTTTTGACGTTCCATTCAGTGGTACAAGAAAAGACGAATATCAGGATTGTCCGATTTATAACGAAGAAGTTAATTCTTGGTATTACGAAGTATACGTAAAACAGGGTGAAAAGGAAACACTGGTTACAGCTACTACTTCATGGGCTGCTTATGTAGTAGATGCTCCGCTAAATGGTGTAGATCAGACATTCCAAATCGGAGTCCGTTCTGTGGGATTAGATGGAAAAACTGTTTCTCCGATCGTTTGGTCTGAAGAAATCGAAAGTGAACTTTCAACAATCGAAACACTTACGATCGATAAAGAAATCATTAAACCGAAGGAAGAAGTAACCATCGGATTTGAAGATCCTAATCATGCAACAGCTACGATCGAAGTTTTGGATGCTTTAACCGGAAACGTAATTGACAGCAAAAAAGATATCTTGAAATTCACAACTTCATTACCTTCTGTTGGGACTTATGATGTGAGGGTTTCTACAAAAATGAATGTAAACGGAACATTAAAAGATACCGTAATTATAAACAGAGCCTTACTTTTAGTTACTCCCGAATCAACCGGACGTTTGCCGATAATTACTAACATCGCAGCAGATAAAACAGAAGTGACTACCGAAGAACAAGTAAATCTTACTGCAGATATTACCAAAGGTGATACTTATTTGTTAAACGGTAGAGAACGCGACTGCTCCGTATCCCAATCTTTGTATATGAAAGAACCTTATCAATTGACCATTGATGGTAAAATCATGTCAGAATATACAAACACCTCATTTGCTTTGTGGTTTAAAGTAGAAAAATTCGAGCATGCTTCTTTGGGAACATTGTTGATGACTAAGGTCAACCGCAATTATGGAGGTAGTTGGACAGAGTCTGTCTGGGGTGAAATGTGGACCGCTATCCGTCCTAAAAATTATAGTGAAAACAAATATAAGAACGGAGAAGATGAATTGTCTGTATCTGTAGATGCCCCTCCTGCAGGAACTGGTGGGTATGAACATAATGCTGATGTAGACGGTATGTCAAACGGTTATACACTATCGCCCAACACATGGTATCATGTCTGTGTTGTGAAATCCGGTAGAAATGTAAAACTTTACTTGAACGGAAAGAAAATTATCGATGCACAATCAAGAGGTGCAGGTCCTAAAGATTGGAGAGGTGCCAATTTCTATGTAGGTGGTAGTATGACTAATCTGGCAAGTTTCACTGGCTGGGTAGATGAAGTACAAATTTGGAGCAAGGCTTTGACCGAAGAAGAGGTACAAGAATCTATGGGTGGTTACCTAATTCCTCCTACCGGGCTGGAAGGCTACTTTACTTTCGAAAATACCGTAACAGATACAGACAACAACATTTATTTCCCTAATGAAGGAAATAACAGCACAGCTGTACCTGGAGCATACATGACAATCGGTACAAGCGAAAATGATAAAAATGTTGATGTGAAACAAAATCAATTAACCCCTGCTTTAGGAGTACCTTATATTACAGGTGTTCGTCCTATCAAGTTTGAATCGGCTAAATGGATACTCGACGGAGCTAACTTCTCACAAGAAGGAGATGACAAAGCTACTGCAACTTATGCACAAGACGGTCAATATCCGGTTACATTGACATTAACCAATTCTTGGGGTAGTACAACAAAAACAATCGCAGATTATATTGTTGTGAAAAAAGGTGTCGGTATGGAAGAAAACAGAGCAGATAATTTCTTAATCTATCCGAATCCGTTCAAAGAACAAGCTAATATATTATTTGCAGATGCAGGCGCATATAATGTACTTGTATTCGATATGCAAGGAAAGCAAATCTCCGCATACAATTATAACGCTGCCGCCGGAGAAGTTTGCCAATTGTCATTCGATGCTCCGCAAGGCATGTATTATGTAGTTGTAATGCAAAATGATAAATGCGTTCAATCTTTCAAGGTAATAAAAGAACGCTAATTTACAAAAAGGGGTGCGCAAGCCGACTGCGCTTTGCGCACTCTCCTTTTCTATTTACATTATTAAATGATATATATGAATTATCTAAGATTATTTATTCTGTTAAGCCCCATCGCTCTGTTCCTCACCGGCTGTGAGAATGATGATGACAATAACGGAACCTTGAATCAAGTCGAAAACATTATCAATTATAATCCGGCTGAAAATTACAAGGGCACTTATGACATCACCCTTCAAAAAAATATAGCACTCGAATTTTGCAAGGTCGAGGGAGTCATGGGAACAGATGAATTTATCGTCAGAAGTCAAGATTCAGGCGAATATACATATGTAAATTGGGGCTATAAATATGCCGGTGTCCAAGGAGACGAATATGGGTATTACGATCGTGTTTCGTATAACGATACGATTTTGATCGGACTGGGTTTCTCTGATACATGGCAAGTAGGTAA
>ERZ826220.3064-NODE-3064-length-13408-cov-38.635363_pt1 | contig 13408 bp, 10 predicted proteins | sample MGYA00519927_ERZ826220 | MGnify/ENA primary metagenome ERZ826220 (study PRJEB31778, sample SAMEA3449225) | human gut metagenome | biome: human gut; feature: human-associated habitat; material: faeces | place: United Kingdom | collected 2010/2012 ...
CTCATACTGCATTCTCCTCTGTATTAGTCTTCACCGGCGTCACCGGGGTCGTAGACCGACGGGTAGGGCGTCGGCTGCGGCTTCGGCGTGGGGGTGGGTGTCGGTGTGGGTGCCGCGCTGGGCGTCGGGGTGGGCGCCGGCGTGGTGTCGTGGGAGTGATAGGTGCTGTTGGCCTCGACGGTGCGGCTGATCTCGTTGCCGTCCTTGTCATAGACGGTGCGGTAGGTCGTGGCGCGCAGGCCGTTGGCGGTGTAGCTCATCTTGACGTAGCTGCCGTCCACATCCGTGCCCCAGATCTCGACCGTGATGCTGTTCTTTTCCACATAGGCCTTGATCTCGATGGGGTATTCGCGGCTGTTGGTGAACTTGAATTCCGGGCCGCCCCAGCTGACTGTGGCGTCCATGCCGGGCTCGATATAGGCCACGGGGAAGTAGTGGCAGGTGCGGGTGTTGATCTTGAGGTTGGAGACCATGGCGCAGTAGTACAGCGTGGACGACACCTGGCAGATGCCGCCGCCGACCTCCTGCACGACCTGGCCGCCGGAGTAAGCCCCGGCCTCCTTGAAGCCGTTGGCCTTTGTGCGCTGGCCGACCACGTCGTTATAAGAAAACGTCTGACCGGGCTGGAGAATCACGCCGTTGATCTTCTCGGCGGCGAGCCTGACATTCGTGATGCGGTTGCTGCTGCTGCCGGAGAGGGAAGTGGTCTTGGTGGCGAGCTTGTCGGCCAGCAGATGCTTTTGCAGGCGCTCCTGCGTCATTTCCGGCTGTGTGAGCGTGGCCGGGATGGTGACGGTGTCGCCGGTAGAGGCCGCGTCCCACAGGGGCTGTGCCTCGGCGACGTCGAACTCGATGCCGACCTTGCTCTCCGTGGCGGACTGGGTCTCGGGGTCGTAGCCCGCGTTGACCGGGTCGCCGCAGATGGCGTCGTGCAGCTCCTGCAGCGTCATCTTATCGTCGCCGCTCATATCGACCGGGTAGGCCGACGTGCCGAACTTGCCGCTGCGGATGTCGCTGAGCACCCGATCGGCGACGGCGGCGGGGTCGAGCGTGATCATGCTCGCGCCCTTGACGACGCGGATGGTGCTGTGCTCCTCGTCGATCTCGACACTGCCGCCCGAGAGCTTGACATTGATCTCGGCGGCCTCGCGCTCGATGCGTGTGCGCAGGGCGTCGGTGTCCATGTCGGCGAGGTTATCGGTCGCCACATCGTGCCCCTTGAGCGCGCAGCGCAGCCACGTGAAGAAATTCGTGAACACATTTCCGCTGCGTCCGTAGGCGTAGGCGGCCTCGGCTGCGGCGTCGGGTGTCGCCTCAAAGCCGATCTCCGTCGCGGTGACGGTGATGGACCGGTCGCCCGGGAAGGTCATCGTGAGCACCGGTGCGCTCGTATCGTCCCAACCGGCGGCGCGGATGGCATCTGCCGCTGCGCTGGGCGTCATGCCGCCGACGTCGGTGCCGCAGACGGAGACGTTCGGGAAGATGGCATCCTTTTTCGCCACGAGTACCATGCCGACGGCGCCGGCCGCGATGATGACGGCCAGCACGATGAGTGCAGCGCGCAGGGCGATCTTGCCGCCGCGGCCGCGCGGTTTTCTGGCTTTCGGCTGCGGCGTGCCCTGTGCGGGGTCTGCCTGCCGGGGCACGGGCGGACGCTGGGGCGCCGTCTGCTTCGGCGCGGCGGCGCGGCGGGCAGCCGCCTCACTCTGTGCCGAGCGGTTGGAGGCGCTGCGGTGCGCCGAGCGCTCCTGCGCGGCGAAGTCCGCCGCCTCGCGCTTTGCAGCTGCGCTGCGTTTGGAAGTGTTGCCGTTAAGTTTCATGATTTTGGCTCCTGTCTGTCCTTGTCAAAATCGGATTATTTAAATAGGTATCGCGGAAAGCCTCCGCCTCACCGGGCGGGAGCTTGGTGCGCGGCTGCTTTTCGATCTGCGGCTTCATCCACGGGTTGTGCTCGGCCTTGCGGTCGGTCTGTGCCTCGAGCAGCTTGCCGATGAGCACGTTGGATAAGAGGAAACCCGAGGGCGTGAAGTGCCAGCGCTCGCCGTCCGCGACGGCCCAGCCGCGGCGGACGAACTCCTCAAGCTGCTGCGAGATGCCGGAAAAATCGCTGCGGTAGAGCCGCTCATACTCCGCGCGCGACACACCGTGTACGGTGCGCATACCGAGCATGAGATATTCGGCCGCGCGCTCAAAGTCGCCGATCGTCTCGTATTCGTCGATCATGTCCTCACCGTGGAGGACGCCCGCAAGATAGCGGTCAAGGTCGCGCACATAGCTGTAGCGCGTGCGGCCGATGCACGAGTGCGCGCCCGGGCCGAAGCCCATATAGTCATCGAGCTGCCAATACTTCAGGTTGTGCCGGGACTCATAGCCCGGGATGCTGAAGTTGGAGATCTCGTACTGTTCGTAGCCATAGTGCCGCAGCTCCTCGACCATGCACAGGTACATATCCGCCTGCTCGTCGTCCGACGGGATGAGGGGCGAGTCCTTCAGGGCGTACATGGGTGTGCCCTCCTCGAGCTTGAGCCCGTAGCCGGAGATGTGCTCCGGACGCAGGGCAAGCGCCTTGGCGAGCGTGTCCGCCCAGTCGCTGCGGGTCTGGCTGGGAAGACCGTAGATGAGGTCGAGGCTGATGTTGTCAAACCCGGCGGTGCGGGCATTTTCGACGGCCATCTCCACCTGCCGGTAGCTGTGGCGGCGGCCGATCATTTTCAGGATATCGTTGTTGGCCGACTGCATACCGATGCTCAGACGGTTGAAGCCCGCCTTACGCAGGGCGCGCAGGTCGTGCAGACGGACGCTGTCCGGGTTGACCTCGACGGTCACCTCCGCGCGCTTGAGCAGGCGGCCGGTGGCCTTGACGGCGTCGAGCAGCTCAATGAGCCGCGCCGCACCGTAAAAGCTCGGCGTGCCGCCGCCGAAATAGACCGTGTCGATGTACGCCGGCGCGATGCGCCCGGCGCTCTCTTCAATGTGCTCGAGCAGTGCCTGCTGATACTCCGCCATGCGCTCGGCAGCGCCGGCGCAGGAATAGAAGTCACAGTAGCCGCACTTGCTCGCGCAAAACGGGATGTGGATATAGATACCGAGACGCGGTTGCATAGACAGCTCCTTACTTGGGGTACCCTGACCGCCGGGGTGCGGCGGTCAGGGATAAGATCAGATCGTTTGTCAGATGAGCGTGCACACGAGCTCCGAATACGCAGCCGGATCCTCGAGCGGCTCGCCCGCGATGAGCAGCGCCTGCGCGTGCAGGATCTTGGCGATGCGCGCGGCCTTGTCCTTGTCGCCGGCGGCGAAGGCGTCCTTCATGGTCTGGTAGGCGTGGTGGTTGGCGTTGAGCTCCAGCACGCGCACGGCGCGGATGTCGGTCGGCGCGCCGGGCATGCTCCGGAAGTAGCGCTCCATCTCGAGCGTGACGCCGCCCTCGGTGCTCAGGCACACGGCGCTGGACACGAGTTTATTGGACAGGCGCACGGATGCGACCTGCTCGCCGAGCGTCTCCTTGACGAAGTCGAGCAGCTCCTTGTCCTCGGCCTGCTTTGCCTCGGTCTCCTTCTTCTCTTCCTCGCTCTCGAGGCCGAGATCGTCGGTCGCGATGTTGCAAAACGGCTTGTCGTCGTAGCTCTTCATGGTGTCGACGAAATACTCGTCGATCTGCGAGGTCATGCACAGGACGTCAAAACCCTTGTCGCGCAGCTGCTCCGCCTGCGGCAGGCTCAGCAAACGCTTGACGTTGTCGCCGCACGCGAAGTAGATCTTCGCCTGCTCGGCGGGCATGGCGTCGACGTATTCCTTGAGGGAGACGAGCTTGGTCTCGCTCGTGTGGTAGAGCAGCAGGTCCTTGATCTCGTCGACCTTGTCGCCCGTCTCGGTGACGGCGCCGGCGCGCAGCACCATGCCGAAGGCGGCGTGGAACTGCTCGTACTTCTCGCGGTCGCTGGTCATGAGCTTCGTCAGCTCAGACTTGATCTTCTTGCCGAGGTTCGCAGCGATGAGCTTGAGCTGGCGGTCATGCTGCAGCATCTCGCGCGAGATGTTCAGCGACAGGTCGGGGGAGTCGACCACGCCGCGCGCGAACGCATAGCACGGCGGCAGAAGATCGGTGCATCTGTCCATGATCATGACGCCGGAGCTGTAGAGCTCGAGACCGGGGTCGGCGTCGCGCGTGTACATATTTGCCGGGACCTTGGACGGGACGAACAGCAGCGCGCGGTACGAGATCAGACCCTCGGCGTTGACGCGGATGACGGCCAGCGGGTCGTCATTGTCGTGGAATTTTTCCTTGTAAAACGCGATGCACTCCTCATCGGTCGCCTCCTTGCGGCTGCGCTGCCAGATGGGGATCATGCTGTTGACGGTCTGCTCCTCGGTCTTGGTGACCATCTCCATCTTCGGCTCGCCGTTTTCGTCCTTCTCGCCGGAGTCGACCCAGTCGCTCTGCTCGACGTCCATGACGATCGGCCAGCGGACATAGTCGGAGTACTTGCGGATGAGCATCATGAGCTTCCAGTTTTCGAGGTAGGTGGAGTATTTCTCGCCCGTCTCGTCGGCCTTGATGTGCATGATGACGTCGGTGCCGACGGTGTCCTTCTGCGCCTCGGTGATGGTATAGCCGTCCGCGCCGGTGCTGACCCACTGATAGGCGGTGTCGCTGCCGTAGGCGCGGGTGATGACCGTGACCTTGTCGGCGACCATGAATGCGGAGTAGAAGCCGACGCCGAACTGACCGATGATGTCGATGGCGGCATCCTCCTGCGCGCTCTCGCCGAGATCGTCCTTGAACTTCAGCGAGCCGCTGCGCGCGATGACGCCGAGGTTGCTGTCGAGCTCCTCCTTGGTCATGCCGATGCCGTTGTCGGACACGGTGATCGTGCGCGCTTCCTTGTCGGGGATGACGCGGATCTTGAAATCGCCGCGCGCCATGCCCACGTTTTCATCCGTGAGCGACTGGTAGCAGAGCTTGTCGATCGCGTCCGAGGCGTTCGAGATGATCTCGCGCAGGAAGATCTCCTTGTGCGTGTAGATCGAATTGATCATCATGTCGAGCAGCTTTTTGGATTCTGCTTTGAACTGTTTCTTTGCCATATCTATGCCTCCAAAATTTTAATTACACCTTTGGGTCCGTACCCGGCCTGCACGCAATAGCGGCCCACGGTACAGATTTTAATATTATAGCACATCGACCGTTTTTTTCAACACCCGCCGCCGGAATAATTGGGTTGTGCGGCGCGTTTTTTGTGGTATAATGAGACGTTAAGAAAAAAATAAGATTCTGTGAGGTGGCACCCATGAACGATCTGAAAGACCTGCTCCATGCGCGCCTGTTCCTGCTGGATATGGACGGCACGCTCTACCTCGGGGACGATGTGTTTCCCGGCGCGGTCGACTTCATCCACACGCTGGCCGATACCGGACGGCAGTACATTTATCTGACCAACAACTCTTCGCGCGCCGGCACGGACTACATCACGCGCCTGCGGCGCCTCGGCTTCCCGTGCGAGGCGGAAAACGTGTTCACGTCCGGCATGGCGACGGCGCTGTATCTCAACCAGCACTATGCGGGCAAGCCCGTGTATCTGGTCGGCACGCAGGCGTTCCGCCGCGAGCTGCTCAGCTACGGCATCCCGCTCGTCGAAGAGGGCGCGGAGATCGTCGTCGCCGGCTTTGACACCGAGCTCGTGTATGAGAAGCTCGACCGCGCCGTGCACTTCCTGCGCCGCGGCGCGGCGTTCATCGCCGCCAACCCCGACTGGGTCTGCCCCATGCCGGCCGGCGAGGTGCTGCCCGACTGCGGGAGCATCTGCGCGCTGCTGACCGCTGCCTCCGGCGTCAAGCCGACCTACATCGGCAAGCCGAACCGCAACATGGTCGACGTCATCTCGGCGCAGACCGGCGTGCCGAACGAGCAGATCTGCTGCGTGGGCGACCGGCTGTACACCGACATTGCCGTGGCTGTGAATGCGGGCGCGCAGAGCGTGCTCGTCATGTCCGGCGAGACGGACGAGGCGATGCTCAGGGCGTCCGACGTGCAGCCGAAGTACGTCCTGCGTGACGTGGCCGAGCTTGCGCAGATCCTGCGCGACGGCACGGTGTGAGAAAAAATCCAGAATTTTTTAAAAAGCGCTTGACAAACACGGACACAACTGTTAGGATATGTTCAGTAAGCATCGTTTTGTGCGAATGATGTTTACGCCCCCCTCGTTTGTGTTCTCTCTTCCATTTCAGCGTCCGGGTCTGCATCCGCCGCGGACGCGCAAGCACAGCAATCAACAGCCAACAGCCGAGCCGGCATTTGCCGGCTCGGCTGTTGGCTGTTTTTCACGGTATGCAGGCTTGCCCTGCGCTCAGATGTCCGCGCGGAACCACGCGCCGGGACGGTAGTGCTCGAAGATGACGATGTCGTAGTCGCGCTCGTGCGTCCAGGCGCGGCTCGTCCAGCCGGCGCGCACGGCACCCATGGCCTCGCACAGGCGCACGCTCAGCGGCTTCGGGCCGATCTTGTAGGCGATGAACTGCGGGCGCGCGATCACGTTCGTGAGCACATTGCCGACGATGGCAGCGGCCGGCTTGCTCAGTGCCGTGCCGTACTCCTTCGGCGGCTGGCTGAGCTGGCCGCGCAGGATGTCGGGTGCGTTGCGCCGGAACCATGCGACGATCGTGGGATCGAAGCTCTCGACGCAGTAGGGGCCGGTGTAGGTGCGCAGCGCCTCGAGCGTCAGCGCGCACAGGCGGCGGTTATCGTGCCCGCGCTTGACCTCAAGCAGCAGCGGCACGCGTCCGCCGAGCGCCTCGAGCGCCTCGGCAAACGTCGGGATGACGCACTCGGTCTTTCCGAGACGCAGCGCGCGCAGCTCGGCGAGGGTGAAATCATCAATGACGCCCTGCACGCCGCACATGCGCTCGAGCGTGTCGTCATGGAACACGACAAGCTGGTCATCGGCCGTCAGGTGCACGTCCATCTCGACGGCGTAGCCCGCCTCGGCCGCGGCGCGAAACGCCGGCAGCGAGTTTTCCGGCACGGAGCCGTCCTCGGTGTGCAGGCCGCGGTGCGCGTAGTTGCGGCACAAAAACGGCGCCTTCTGCGCGCGCGTTGCGCGGCCCGGCGCGACCAGAAATGCAAACGCACCTGCGCAGGCTGCGGCCGGTGCGGCGATCTTACAAGCGGTTTTCCAATTCATAATGTGTCCTCCTTTTGGCGGCGTGAGCTGCCGGTCTGCTGTCCCTTATTAAACAACAATTTCTGCATTTCGTCAAATGCCTGTTGAATTGCACGGCGAGGTATTGTAGAATGGTACGGATTTGAAACAAACTTGGAGGTAACCCTGTGAAGCTCAATTACAAACGCACCATCTGCGTTGGCTTTGCCTTTTTCCTGATCTGCGCGTTCTGGCAGGCTTACGACAACACCGTCCCGCTGATCCTGACCAACAAATTCGGTATGTCGCAGGCATGGTCCGGTGTCATCATGGCGCTCGACAACATTCTGGCGCTGTTTCTGCTGCCGCTGTTCGGTGCGATCTCGGATAAGCACTCCGGAAAGCGCGGCCGCCGCACACCGTTTATCCTCATCGGCACGATCGTCGCCGCCATCGCCTTCATCAGCCTGTCGCTCGTTGACGACGCGCAGCTGAAGAATCTCGACGCCGCCGCCGCGATCGACGATCCCGCCGGTCTGCGCATTGTCTATCAGAAGGAGGCGGACCGTACGCTCAAGACGCCCGACGGCGAGACCTTCGTGCTCGAGGATACCTTTACCGAGGACGAGTTTGCCGCCATCACGAGCCAGGTCACCAATGCCGAGGGCAAGACCGTCACGAACCACGACTACACGAATTATGTCGTGCCCGCGCGTCAGGCCTACGCCCACCAGACGACGCTGCAGCATCCGGGCGCGCTCATCGGCTTCATCGCGCTGCTGCTGGTCGTGCTTGTCGCCATGGCCACGTTCCGCTCTCCGGCCGTTGCGCTCATGCCTGATGTTACCATCAAGCCGCTGCGCAGTAAGGCGAATGCCGTCATCAACCTCATGGGTACCGGCGGCGGCATTCTCGTGCTGGCTATCGGCATGGGCTTCGCTACGAGCTCCGTGCGCAACTCGCTCATGAGCTACACTGCCTACTTCTCCGTGATCGCGGGGCTCATGCTGCTTGCGCTGCTGATCTTCCGCCTGACGGTCAACGAGCCGAAGTTTGTCGCCGAGATGCAGGCCGACAGCAAGCGCTTCGGCATCGACAACGGGGACGACGGCGACACGCCCGTTGCCTCCGGCAAGCTCGGCAGGGCCGAGCGCCGCTCGCTCATTTTCCTGCTGCTGTCGATCGTGCTGTGGTTCTTCGGCTACAACGCCGTGACGTCGAAATATTCCGTCTACGCGAGCAACATCCTGCACAAGGACTATAACCTCACGCTCATGCTCGCGCAGGCCGCCGCGATCGTGGCCTACCTGCCCGTCGGCATCGTCGCGTCCAAGATCGGCCGCAAAAAGACCATTCTCGGCGGCGTCGTGATGCTGGCCATCGCGTTCGGCGTGGCTGCGTTCCTCAATTCCGAGAGCCCCACGATGCTCATGAACGCGATGTTCTGCCTCGCCGGTATCGGCTGGGCGACCATCAACGTCAACTCCTTCCCGATGGTCGTCGAGATGTGCTCCGGCAGCGATGTCGGCCGCTACACCGGCTTCTACTACACGGCCAGCATGGCCGCGCAGGTCATCACGCCGATGTTCTCCGGCTTCCTGATGGACAAGGTCGGCATGACCGTGCTCTTCCCGTATGCCGCCCTTTTCGTGGCCGGCGCGTTTGTGACCATGCTCTTCGTCCGCCATGGCGACAGCCGTCCCATTGCTGCCATGGGTCTGGAAGCACTCGACATGGACGATTGATCAAGAATTCTAATTGGAGGTTGCTACTATGGAACGTCTGACCCGTAAACTCAAAAAGGGCGGCTACTCCGCCAACCGCCATCCCGCGGCACAGATCGATGAGCGCCTGAGCCAGCTCAAGGGCGTGCACAAGCAATGGGTCGGGGATGTGTCGGACATGATCACCGGCATGAAGCAGAGCGAGGCCGCCGGACAGGCCGGCGCGCTCACGCTGGCGATGCTGCAGGCGAGCTATGCCGCGATCGTGCGCATCGGCCGCCGCTTTGAGGCCGTCTGTCCCGCCGAGGGCAATACCGACGATGCCATCACGGCGCTCGGAAAGCTTGAGGATCTGTACGAGCAGTGTCTCTCCGAGCTGGAGGACGCCAAGGCGGGTCTGGATGAGTGCCGCGAAAACGGCTTCCAGGATGACCTCGCCTACGGTGAGCTCATGGTGACGAAGCTCGGTCTCACGCAGCTGACCAAGCAGTTCGACATCGCCACCGGCTATGCCGAGCCCGATCCGGAGCCGTATCAGTACCAGCCCAAAACGGACAAGCCGGCGCAGTAAGCCGTTGTCATATTTCAAAAGAAAGAGTAGGAGATCTCTGTATGAAACGCACATTTACGACCATTGTCTGCGCGCTGCTTCTTGTGGCCGTGCTCGCCGGCTGCGGCAGCACCGGCAGCGCCAACCCCTTTGACGCCAAAGCCAAGACCTTTGACGCCGAGGGGATGCAGATCACGCTCACGACCGACTTCAGCCAGGAATCGCTTGAGGGCTACACCGTTGGCTACGCTGCGGACACGGCGATCGTGCTCGCCCTCCATGAGACGAAGGCGGAGTTTGCCGAAGCCGGCGTGGAAGACGTGACGTTTGAGCAGTATGTCGAGTTCGTCAAGGGGGCCAATGAAGACAAAGCGATCGTCGACGGCGATCCCATCGACGGCAACCCGACGCTGCTGTATGACTTCCACAACGAGGAGCAGAACGTCACCTACCGCTACCTCACCGTTCTCTACGAGGCTGACGACGGGTTCTGGATGGTGCAGTTTGCGTCCCAGAAGGACAACTTTGACGCCTATGAGCCGAGCTTCATCGAAGCCGCCAAGAGCGTCAGCTTCAGCGCCTAAGCGCGGGGATATCAAAGCCCCCGTCCGGCAGACCGCCGGACGGGGGCTTTCGATTGCTGGAACAAATCCTTTTTGGACAGGAAAAGAGCAGACAGGATACGCCTGCCTGCTCTTTTTGCGAAAACTCAGTAGCGCACGTCGCTGACGGCGACGGTCGCGCTGTCATAGCGGTACACGCGGCGAACGCGGAAATGGATGTCCGCCGTGACGCCGCCGTTCGTGCCGTCAGGCAAGAGCGCCGCCAGCTCGTCGGCGGGGATGCACTGTCCGCCGTCCGAACCGAGCAGCACCGCCTGATCGCCGACGGCAACATCGGGGATGTCCGTGACGTCGACCATGGTGAAGTCCATGCACGTCTTGCCGCGTACAGGCGCATACTTGCCATGCAGGAGCACCCGCGCCCGGTTGGAGAAGGCGCGGGAGTAGCCGTCGGCATAGCCGACCGACAGCACAGCCACACGCGTAGGACGCTCGGCGGTGAAGATGCGTCCGTAGCTGACGCTCTCGCCCGGCTCGACCGTGCGGATGTCAACGACCTTGGCGTACCACGTCAGAATGGGCTCGAGGGCGCATGCGCGCGCGCTTTCGGCGCTGTAGCTCATGCCGAGGGCGAACATGCCGGTGCGCACCATCTGGCAGCGGTATTCCGGGTGCACAAGCAGACCGCCGGTGCTGGCGCAGTGGCGCAGCCCAGGGTCGATGCCCAGTGCTTCCAGTCCGCTGCAGACCTCCTGAAAGGCTGCAAACTGCGCGTCCGTGAACGCACTGTCCGAGGGATCCGTCGAGTCGGCACAGGCGAAATGTGTATATATGCCAGTCACGTGCAGACGATCGAGCGCGCAGATCTGCGCGGCATCCGAAATGGCCTGCGCGCAGTGCCCCGGCCGGGCGTGGAGCCCGAGCCGGTTCATGCCGGTGTCCACCTTGATGTGCACATCGATCTGCAGATCCAACGGCTGCAGGAGCGTCTGCACATGGCTGGCATATTGGAGTGAGAACACGTTGATGGTCAGACCGTGCTGTGCCGCCTGAATGATCTCCGGGTCGAGCAGACCGCCGAAGATGAGGATGGGCGTGTGCGGTGCGGCTGCACGCACGGCGAGCGCCTCTTCAAGCGTGGCGGCCGCAAACCAGTCGACATAGGGCACGGCATACCCGGCGCATACGCGCAGGCCGTGGCCGTAGGCATCGGCTTTCATGACCTCCATGATGCGGCAGTCCGGCCCGATGAGCGCGCGCAGGCGCTGCAGGTTGCGCTGGAGCTTGTTGAGGTCGATCTCCGCGCAGGTGCGGTAGGGATACTCGTGCATAAGGGAAGGGTCCTTTCTTTGCAAATCTCAGCGATGCTGCATCAGGATCCCGCGGATCGCCTGCACGATAGGGGAGAGCTCATGTGCCTGCAGGCACTGCGGGTTGATCACGATCTGATCCTGATAGAGGAAGGTGTAGATGCTCGGTTCGCCGTCGATCAGCGCCTGACGCAGTGCAGCGGCGGGCATGGTCAGCGGCCGCAGGAAGAGCCGGCGGATGCAGGCGGGCTGTACGCCGGGCTCGGTCGGAACGCCGACGGTCATCTCCAGACCCGGGCAGTCGGAAAGTCCTGCGCGGATCGTGTCCACATAGCTGTCCCACTGCGCCATGATCTGATCATAATCGCGCTGCACGAACAGCTCCACCGCCTTGACAAGGCCGCAGATGTTCTCTTTGTCGACCTTCATGGGGCGGCCGATGCCGTAGTTCGGGCAACAATTGAGATCGCATGCAGCGATCAGCTTGCGGCTGCCGAGGATCATGCCCGAGGCCTGCGGACCGCGGATCTCCTTACCGCCGCTGAACACGACGAGGGACGCGCCGTCGTCGAGGTATTTGCGGATATTCGCCTTCGGCGGCAGCTCAGCCGCCGCGTCGACGATGATGGGGATACCGTGCGCGCGGCAGAGCGCCGCGATCTCCGGCAGCGGGATCGAGCCACGCATGGTCTCGGCCTCGGACGTGTAGAAAAACGCCGCCGTGCGCTCGGTGATGCGGTCCTCGATCTGCTGCAAAAACGCCGATGACGTCACGCCAATCTCCACGAAGTGCGCGCCTGAGAGCAGCATGCCCTGATCGTAGAGGTCGCGGTGGCATTTGAGGCAGAGGATCTCGTCTTTCATGCCGATGGTGTCCGGCAGCTGGTAGGCATACGAGCGGCGTGTGCCCGTCATGCAGGCGGCCGCCGCGATGGCAAGGCCCGCAGCCGCGCCGCAGGTGACGCAGCAGGCCTCCACGCCGAGCAGGTCGGCGATGCGCCGGCCTGCCGCTGCGTGCAGCTCGCTCATGTCCACGAAGGCGCCGGCTGCCGACTGCATGGCCTGCAGCACCTCGGGCGCCATGAGCGAGCCGCCCAGCGCCGTGACTGTGCCCCAGGCGTCGATGACCGTGCGGACGCCGAGCGATTCATAAATACTTTCTGCCATGGTTCAGTCCGCCTTTGCATCGCCCGTGACGATGGGCGTGGTGAATGTGGACAAAAATTCGCGCAGTCGTGCCGTCGGCCGGTCCTCGAAGATCTCCTTCGGCGTGCCCATGGCCTCGATCTTGCCCTTGTCCATGAAGATGACCTTGTCGGAAACTTCGTAGGCGAAGCGCATCTCGTGCGTGACGAGGATCATTGTGGCGCCCTCCTTGGCGAGGTTTCGGATGACGTTGAGCACTTCACCGACCAGCTCCGGGTCGAGTGCGGACGTGGCCTCGTCAAACAGCAGGATCTTCGGATTCATGGCCACGGCGCGTGCGATGGCCACACGCTGCTGCTGGCCGCCGGAGAGTTCGCTCGGGAGGTTGTCCATCTTGTCGCTCAGGCCAACGGCCGTGAGCCACTTTTCCGCCAGCGCCTCGGCCTCGGCCTTCGGCATTTTCTTTGTGTGGGTCAGACCGAGCATGACGTTTTTCTTCGCCGTCATGTGCGGGAACAGGTTGAACTGCTGGAAGACCATGCCCGTCATCGAGCGCTGCTGCGCGATGACCTTTTCCGGCACGCGCTTGCGCTTTCCGTTGACGTCGTGATAGCCGATCTCCTGGCCGTCGAGGATGATCTTGCCCGCCTCAAACGGCTCCAGCAGGTTGATGCAGCGCAGCAGGGTCGTCTTGCCCGATCCGCTCGAGCCGATGATCGACACGACTTCCTTCTCGTGCACCTCCAGTGAGATGTCCGAGAATACCGTGAAGTCACCGTAGCTCTTCGTTACGTTTTCAAATCTCAACAGTGCGTCACTCATGGTAGTTACCTCTTAGCTTTCTGCAGATAGTTGAGCTTTTTGCTCAGTTTCTTGCCGGCGTACTCGATGAGCGTATTGATGGCAAAGTAGAACACGCCGATGATCAGGTAGTACACCAGCGCCTCGCCGTATTTGGCGACGATCTGGCGCGTGA
>ERZ826220.3068-NODE-3068-length-13395-cov-8.778186_pt1 | contig 13395 bp, 10 predicted proteins | sample MGYA00519927_ERZ826220 | MGnify/ENA primary metagenome ERZ826220 (study PRJEB31778, sample SAMEA3449225) | human gut metagenome | biome: human gut; feature: human-associated habitat; material: faeces | place: United Kingdom | collected 2010/2012 ...
TCAGCCCAGAAACCTACGGTATTAGAGAAATCCTCCCACATACCTTTGTATTTCCATACGCTCTCTTTACATTTCTTGATGAATGGTTCCATACCGTATTTTTCGATCTGGTCTTTTCCGTCCAGTCCGAGAAGCTTCTCAACTTCGAGCTCTACAGGAAGTCCGTGTGTATCCCATCCGGCCTTTCTTGGAACTTCGTATCCTTTCATTGTACGGTATCTTGGAATCATATCCTTGATAACACGTGTCAGAACGTGTCCGATGTGCGGTTTTCCGTTGGCTGTCGGAGGGCCATCGTAGAACATATAGATCTCGTTGCCTTCACGGTCACGCATACTTTTTCTGAAGATGTCATTGTCTTCCCAGAATTTCTCTGTCTGTTTTTCTCTGTCTACAAAATTAAGATCCGTAGAAACTTTCTTATACATATTTACCTCCATAAAATTAAAACATAGAATTAAAAAAGCTTCCGCCCTGTATAGGACGAAAGCTGTACTTACGTTTATAAACCACCTAACATACCATCATATGTCTTCCCTGTAACGGAGGAATGCCGTCAGTTTTTACTTGGCAGTCAGGCTTTTGTTCACACCCTGAAACCGTTCAAAATCTGCAACTCAGAAGTGATATTCAGATATATCTTACTTGTACCGGACTTCCACCATCCCCGGCTCGCTATTGCGTTCTGTTATATCCTACTGTCTTCGTCAGCGTTTTTCACATTCCTTATTATATGCAGTAATCCTAAAATCCGTCAAGGGTTTTTACCTTTTTTAATCGGTTTTTCTCCGTATTTTTCATATATTTTCTATTTTTTATCTTCTACGGCGTATAAGCAGCACGATCAGACTGAAGATCAGAGTCACCAGTGCTACGCATCCTCCGGCGATCATATATTTTTCTGTAGTTGATTTTCCGGCAAATTTTTTCTGTCCGAAATCCCATACTGCTTCTACTTTTTGCAAAAAATTCTTCCAGATACTCTTTGCACTTGATTTTCCACCGTTTTTCTTCGAATCACCGGAATTATCCACATCCTTCGGCTTACTGTCCACACGTTCTTTCCTGGTGCTTACTTTCTGTAAATACTTATCCGTAAATTTTGCCGTTGCACTTCCAACCTGATGGCCGTCATATGTATACCGGATCGTTCCCTCTCCGGTATCTTCATCTACATCCGTAATTTCATAATCTATATCTTTGTATGATACATCCTTCGGCAGGATCACATATCCGTCCTCCAGCGGCTGATATTCATTTCCGCCTGTCTGCACGGATTCTGTATCCTCACTTCCATCTGACTGTGCCGATACAGCACTCTGGCTATCCGCAGCCGATATAAATTTCTCTACTTCATCCGGTTTCTTCTCATCTGCCACCTGGATCTTCTGGAAATTGTTAAATGCATATTCGAACAGATTCTTCGTATCCGGATATATATTCACACCATGTGTCCGAAGTACGACACATACCAGTTTCATATTGCCATTATCGGCCAATGTGATCAGCGTAGATAATGCATTCGATGTATATCCTGTCTTTCCTGCAACCGCATACTGGTAATAATTTTTATTTTCTTTGATCAGCATCTTATGATGCTGTGGAAATACATGTTCTTCCGTCGTATCGGATGCCGGGATCTTATAACTCTGCTCCTGGCAGATCTTCAGGAATTCCGGATAGCGCCAGATCTCTCTGCCGATCAAAGCCATATCGCGCGCACATGTATAATGATTGTCATCATGAAGCCCGTTCGCATTGACGAAATTGGAATTATTGCCGCCAAGGCTTTTACATTCTTTGTTCATCTGCTGGATGAACCAGTTGTAATCATGTCCGGCATTTTTCCCGACATTTTCCGCCACCGCATAAGCTGCTTCATTCGCTGAGGCAAGCAGCGTCGCATATAATGCCTGTTCCAGCGAGATCACATTACCTTCTTTTAATCCAACCGAAGAATCTCCCGGCTGCATAAAAGATATGCAGTCATTGGAAAATGTTACCTTGTCTGACAGATTGCCGTATTTTAAAGCAATAAGACTGGTCAGGACTTTTGTGATACTTGCCGGGTACTCATGTTCATCAATATTTTTCGCATATAAGATGCTTCCTGTTCCCGCATCCATCACGATTGCAGCTTCACCGTATGTGCCCGGTCCTTTTGGCCAGTTCTTCCAACCGTTCGACTGGATCTCCATCTTATAGGCATCTTCTTCTGCCTTCTTTTCCCGCTCTTCCGGCGTCATGTCTTCTTCTTTTTTCTCTTCCTTCTTATTGGAATCATCTTTTGATGCGTCTGCCGCCTGATTGCTCTCGCTGCCACCAGGTTCCGCATATACTTTCTGACTTACCGTTCCCGGTATTACTGTAAATAAGGCCAAGATCAATATTATAATCCTGGCCACAACTTTCTTGCTCTGTTTCATTATACTCGCCCGTTTACTGTCCCCTTATATTCATCTTTTGTAAATCACTTTAATATAACAACTGCTCGATCTTCTTTTTATTCGCATCAAAATCAACCTTCAGTACCTGCATACCCTCATAAGTGATATCTGTATACGTTCCGTCCTGTGGAATGCATGTCTGCTGCATCTTCAGATCATCTACCGACAGAACATCTTTTGCCATAGAGTACATCTCCGATACACTCATATTCGTCTTTACATGATTTACAGCGTAATTGATCAGAGGCAGTAACGCGCTTGGATCCTTCTTCTCCATAATCTTACGGTAGATTCCATACATTACACTTCTCTGACGTCTTGTTCTTTCAAAATCATTGCCCAGTGTACGGTTTCTCGCATGCGCAAGTGCCTGGGATCCGGTCAGTGTCACATCTCCGGCCTGAATATCCGGCATACCATTCTCTCTGTAATAAGCAGCCTCTTCTTCACTGATGAATACGGTCACACCGCCAATCTCATCGATTACATTTACCAGATCATCAAAGCTGATCGTAATATAATTCTGAATATCAAGATCATATGTCTTATTGATCGTGTTGATCGTAAGTCCCACTCCGCCGTATGCATAAGTATGGCCCAGACGGCTCTTTCCATGTCCGTCAATATCAACCAGCGAGTCTCTCAGAAATGAGATTGCTGTTGATTTTCCTTCTTTTTTGTTAAAGGATACCATCATCATACTATCCGAACGTCCCCGGTCCGCATCCGGATCTCTGGAATCCGTACCTACCAGAAGGACATTATATACATCCTTGTCTTTTTTCTTTTCTTTGGCGATCTTAACTTTCTTTGCATTCGGATCTACTTTGTCTGCCGACACAACCCCTACAGAGTCCCCGTAGAATTTCCACCAGATCGACCCGTAGATACCGCCAATCAGCAATACGATCAATAATATTATAATTCCTGCAATCTTACGTTTTTTGTGTTTTCGAAAAAACTTCATCTGTCTGTGTCCCCCTAGTCCTTGATCACACGGCCAAACTTGTCCGTCGAACCTTTTTCCATCTTGCCATAGTGACCGTAAGCTCCGTATTTACCATAACTTCCGTAGTGGCTTCCATAACTGCCGTAATTGCCGTAACGTCTGTATCCATAGCCGTATCCTTGTCCGCCGGATGAATTATCACCATTGAACACATATCCCAGCATATCGATTCCACTTAATGCAAGGCTTTCTACACCTTCTCTGATCTCGCGAAGCTTCGTATAATCATAGCGGATCACATAAAGGGCCGCATCTACATATTTGCCCAAAAGCGGTGCATCTGCCAGAAGTTCGGATGGCGCAGTATCCAGGATGATAATGTCATATTTTGACTTCAGATCTTTGATCAGTGCTCTCATACGTCCGCTTCCTATCAACAGCGAATTCTCTCCATCCGGTGCGCCGCCGAAAATGACATGAAGGCTTCCGTTCTCATTCGTTCTTTCCTTCGGAAGCTTTACATTGGTAATTGCTTCAGATAACGGCACTTCTTTCTTAAGAACCGAGCCAAGTCCCGGATGTGGTTCCTGCTCGTTCATCACTCCTGCAATCGAAGGATTTCTAAGATCACAGTCGACCAGCAGTACTTTCTTTCCCTGCTGTGCAATGGAAATTGCCAGATTCGCCGAAAGTGTCGTCTTACCTTCTCCCGGGATCGAACTCGTAACAAGCAGGGTCTGGTATTCCTTTTTCTCCACATCTTTCATAATACGGATACGAAGCTTTCTTATCGCTTCCAGATAACTCATGGAGATTCTTTCATTTAACAGGCTCACTGAATTATAAAATGTCTCTTTTTTACGCTTTTTCGTGCGGACATACGGGATACTTCCCAGATCCTGCAGATTGATATTCTTCTTCAGATCCTTTCTTGACTTCACAGTCCTTCTGGAAAGCACATACAGCAGAAGAATCACACAACCTATGATCGCACCTTTTAAAGCTCCACGCTTGTAAGATCCACGTATAACCTCCACACGTTTGGTATCTGTCGGGATACCGGTCTCATCCAGAATCGTAAGCTTGGTCTCTCCAAGTACGAATTCCGCAACTTTCGGATAATTCTTTATGACTGATTTTAACGTCTTATATGCCATCTGCGGATCATTTCCCGATACGGATATTGTCAGAAGATTCGTTCCGTCATCCGCTTTAACATCGATCGATCCCGGCATGGAATCAAGCCCCATATCCTCAGCAACTACATCCTTCAGTACACCACTGGTAAGAATATACGGGAACACTTCAGCCATCTGCTGGGCAGACTGTGCATTCACATAGTCCATGCCGCCGACAGATGTCACCGACACTGTTGCCGATGCCACATATTTTGACTGATAACTGGTACTCACCGAGAAATAAGACTGTACTGCGCAAATAATTATAAGCCCGATGAACAGCCACCACAGCCTCTTCACACCATGATAAACATCCAACATAATATTCGTCAGATCAATCTTCTCAGGCGCATCTACACGTTCACTTCCTGATTTGTCTCTATAATCGCCCATATACTCTACATTCCTTTACTTCTTCCATAATTGCCGTAACGTCCGTATTTGCTGTATTTACCATAATAATGTCCCACCGGACTGTCCACCAGGCCGGAGAACGATCTTACACCGTTCAGTACAACTCCCAGTACCTTACCTTCCTTGTCACGGAAAGCGTCCATTACTTCATTGATGTCTTCAGCCAGCATATAATTCTGCCTTGACACGATCATAACCGCATCTGCACAATGTGCAAATATCTGCGCATCTCCGATGATTCCTGCCGGTGGTGTATCAATGATCACATAATCCACAAATTTCCTGCATGCAGTCATTAGCTTAAAAAATGACTCCGAGTTAAGCATCTCCGTCGATGAGGAATAGCAGTTCTTTCCACCCATGAACAACATATGCTTTCTGGTACACGGAACCATGACATCCGCAAGAGATCCGTTTCCTCTCAGATACTCTCCCAGTTCATTCTCCTCTTTTGGCTCCATACCAAAGATCAGGAACTGCGACGGTCTTCGGATATCACCATCTACCAGCAGTACCCTCTTGGACTGTTCTGCCAGCGTGATCGCCAGATTGGCGGCAACCGTAGATTTTCCTTCATTTTCAGATACACTGGTTACCACGAGGACTTTCTGTTCATTCTTTGCCATCCGGTATTCTACCTTGGCCGCCAGTTTCTTATAACTTTCCACGAACCGGAAGCTTGCTACCGGATCATCAACCAGGATCGCTTTTTTCTTACGCCGGAATATATCCCGGATCGTCTTATATTTCCATTCATAACTGATGGCTCCGAGACTTCTGGCATCCAGCTTCTTCTCGATCTCATTCTCCTGTTTAATAGTATTCTTCATATAAGAGAACAGTCCGAGGAGGATGATCACCAGTGCTCCTGCCACAAGTCCGCCCTTCTTAGCCTGTCCGCCTGCATCCAGCGGATTATCCGGTGTATACGGAATCTTCGGCTCCTCCAGCACATCCATAACCGCACTGCCCACGGTATACAGCGATACGCTGCTGTAGTTGTCCATGACCGTACGGATAATGTCTATGGACTCCTTCGGTGTATCCGCCGTCACACTTAAGACCAGCATATTCGTCCCTTCCAGCACCTTCGCATGGATATCTGCATCCAGCTCCTCTACTTTCAGCTTCTCACAGATCTTTTTCTCCATGATGTTACTTTTTAATATCTTCTCGAATGTCTTCGCCATTGTGTTGGCCGAACTCAGATTACTGTATGCATTCGCATCCCCTCTGGATGACACTACGAATGTCGCCTGCGTTGTATACTCAGGAACATATCTGCTGCTTACGACTACATAAGTCAGAAGTGCTCCCGCAATTGCCCCCAGAATAATCACCCACCAGTTGGACACTATATCATGCACAAGCGTATATGGATCCAGATCATTATCCATAAATACCGGCATGTCATTTCTATTACTACTCTCCATCCTGCGCTCCTTCCTGGTCCTGTACTACAACGAATAACTTTGTCACCGCAGTCGGTGCTCCCTCTGCCGTATAAGAATATTCCACCGGATAAACCCCTGCCTTGGAATAATCCACTTCTGATTTCACACTGATCGCTTCTCTTGTACCTGCAAGAGCCTCTCCGTCATCCGCATACGTATATGTTGCACCATTCATCTCCATACCTTTGACATAAGACATCGGATCGATTTCATGTCCTACTGTTGTATATGCGATATAATCCGATAATACCGGATATTCTTTCATCTGCTCCTGTCTGTCACCGGATTCTGTTACGGTCACTTCGAGAGGCACTGAACACACATCACCCGCACTGTTGCTTACCTGTACAGTCACTTTGTAAATTCCTGCAGCTGCATTATACATACCATCATCCAGACTGGTACGTATCTGACTGGTCAGGTCACCGTCAAGGCAATCCTCTGCCTTCATATTCTCCGTAAGGTTCGCCTTCCCCACCTCTGTTGTCGAATATCTAAGCGGTGCCTTCAGATGGATCTTCGGCGGCGTGTAATCTTTGTACTGTACGGTTCTTTCCAGTGTCCCTACCTGATTCGCCTTATCGAATACCACATACGTAATGGTACGCTTGCCCGGCGCAATAAAATGCGACATCGAAGCGATACGTACAGACGATGTCAGGTCACCGTCACGGTTGTCTTCTGCTTTGACACCTTTCAGAAGTGCTTTCTTCTGCTTCTTCTGATCGGTCTGCACACTCAGTGTCACCGTCTTATCCTTACAGGTGATCACCGGCGGTGTATGGTCTTCCAACATCTTGGACTTCACAGTATACCCGGCAAATATAGCACAGGATGCCACGAATATCAGACACACTGCTATTTTTAGTCTTCTCATAGTCATTCTCCTTCATCGTTAATATAACTGTTACCGTCCAGAATACGGAACCGGTTCTAATCTCAGGATCTCTCTGTTGTCACAGAGTCTTGCCGGATTATACTGAAACAACACATCCAGATGGTTCTCAGAATATTCACGGCTCAGTTCTTCATACGCATCCAGCATATACGGTGTCCTCTGAAGTGGACTGTGTGCATCACTTGCGATCACAGAAATCAGATTATGCCGCAAAAGACTGTCGGCCGCACGCTTCGGTCCTCCTCCGAATCTTCCGAGGAAGCTTCCCTTATTCGCCTGAATCACATATCCTTTTCTGAACCAGCGGTACGCGATCTGCGGATAATCCTGTATAAATTCATACCTTTCCGCATGGGCGATCACCGGTCTTGCTCCGACTTCTTCAACTCTCTTCAGAATAGAATCCGCAAATTCAGGATCTTCATCAAATGCAAATTCCATCAATATGTACCGGCTCTGGTTAAGCGGCATGATCTTATGATTCACGATCAGCTCCGGAAGGTCTTCTGTCGAAAATACTTCCATTCCCGGCAGGATCTCTATCGGGATCTTCTCTTTTCTGACCGCTCTGACCACACTTTCATATCTGTCAATATATTCTCTCCCGAAATAATTCCCATACATTCCCGGGATATTGCAATGCGGGGTCGCTATGATCTTGTCCACTCCGCTGTCTGCTGCCATACGTGCCATCTCCAGCGTATCATACATATCTTCGGCTCCGTCATCAATCCCCGGGAGTATATGCGCATGTATATCTATCATCTCATCATCCTTTGTAATTTATAGTCTTTTTTATTATATCATTTTCAAATTATGGAGTAAAGAAAACGATACTTACTATTTCATTACTATTTCTTACTTGTCTCCTTCAGATATCTGACCGTTGCTTCTGTGTATCTGCACAGATATTCCGGTACGCCGTCTGCCTTTCCGGTCTCCGCAATTGCCGCTGCCACACAAGTGTTACATACCTTTCTAAGCTTACAACTACTGCATCTGGCCGAAATTCTAAGACTCTCTGTTTCTTTTTTTGTAAACTTCCACGCTTCCTCAAACTCCACATCCCGAAGCGGTATGCTTGGCTTATCCAGTACCACACAGGATCGCATCTCGCCCTGCCAGTTCACCACAAAAGAACTCTTACCGGCGCGACACGCCATCTGTCCCGGAACTGCCTCTCCTTCCGGAGTATTCTCTGCTTCGTCTAATTGGATCTTGCGGTATTGGGCAAATACTTCTTCTCCCATCTCTCTTTGCAAAACTTCCACTCTTGCTTTTGCCGCCATCTCCGGATCCAGTCTGGCCTGATTATTATACGCATGATTTCGTTCTCTCACAGACGGATACATATAAGTATCGATCCTCACCGGAGCATCCAGTGATTCACCAAGCTCTATGATCTTCATCCTGTCATCCACATTCGCCTTTGCAAGACTTCCATTCACTTTCACATCAATGTTCCTCTCACGCAAAAGCCGGATGCCGTTCACCGCCTTATCGAATCCTCCCGGATAATGGCACAAACGCTCATAAGTCTCATTGCTTGCACCATATAATGTAATATTGATTCGTCTTGGTTTATTTTCCGCAAAAAAATCTGCCCACGCCTCATCGATCAGCGTTCCATTCGTATTAATCGTAATAATCATCCCCAGTTCACGGAGTTTTTGATATAACTCGCGGAAATGTGGATACAGCAGTGGCTCTCCACCTGTCAAAAGAACAAATAACGTCCCGGCTTTCATCATATCTTCTGCCGTTTTCGTCCATTCTTCCATCGTACGCAGCCTTCCCACCTCTTCCATCTCTTCTCTGCTCATACGCACATAACACATATCACAGTTCAGATTACAAAGCGGCAGCAACTCCAGCACTCCATATAACGGCACTTTCTTCTCTGCCGCCATTGCAAACATCTGTTGCTCTATTGTCGTTCCATCTTCCATTAATTCCATATTGGTTCCTCGATATTTCCTGTAGATTTTAAAAAAGAACCGGAAATCCGGTTCTTTTTCGATATGTATATAGATTTATTTTTTATGACTTTGCTGTCGCCCATGCGTCCATATTAAGGTTTGTTGTTGCATGACCATTATGATTACTTACTCCACGCCAAACAATAACTCCTTCACCCGGATCCTGCTTTCCGTTCACATTATAATCTACAAATCCATCATAGAAAGCATCCGTAGTACTTGCCTCATGTTCTGCACCACATGGATGATAACTACCTATCAATCTAGCTCTACCGTTTCCATCGCGTTCTCCATCAACCTTTCCATCAGACTCTCGATAATAATATAACCATCCCCTTGGAGCATCACACTTAAACTTATACACTTTATTCTCGTCACCACAAGCCGCCACATACTCATTTGCCACAAATCTTTCGCCTACCATAGTAGGTCTTACATATGTTCTCTTCATAACTATGTCACCCTCTTATTATCACTTTACTTTTTATCGTTCATTAGTTACCTACCTATATTATATTATTATAAAGAATTCTATCTTCAAATTCAATACTTATCTTTTGAATTTTATGTCTTCTTGTTACATATAATTTCTCAAATCAATAAATCAGGTTATAACTTCCATTATTTTTTTTGCAGAACCATTTTCATTCATACTCACGCACTCCTTCGCACTATATGTATACTTTACAAATTATCAACTACCATATTATTCTATAATAACAACTGCATTTTACAGTGTTTTCAATACTTTTCATCTACTGTTCCACGTCGTTTTATTACACTTTTATGCGTGATTATGCACATTCTGCTAATAATTACTTGTACTAATTAGAAATCTATCGCCATCCGGCTTGATTCTTCCTCGTCCAATTCCGTAACCTTCGTCTCCATAACACGGTACACCCTCTGGCACATATTCAGTACACTTGGTCTGTGTGTCGTCACGATACAGGTCTTGTTCGGTTTCTGCTCGATGATATTACGCAGTACCTTTCGCTCCGTTGTTACATCCAGCGCCGACGTCGCCTCGTCTAACAGAAGGATCGGTGCATTACGAAGAACTGCACGTGCGATAGAGATACGCTGTGCCTGTCCTTCCGAAAGACCGCGTCCACGTTCTCCGAGCGCACTGTTGATCGTATCCGGAAGCTTCTCTACAAATTCCCATGCACAGGCAATCTTCAAAGCCTCGATAATCTCTTCATCCGTAGCATCTTCTTTGACCATCCGCATATTCTCAGCAATCGTACCGGAAAGGATCGTATTTCCCTGAGGTACGTAGGCGAAGAAATGTCTCGTCTCTGCATTCAGGACGATTTCTCTTCCGTTGGATGCAACGATCACAGCCTCTCCTTCCTGCGGACGGATCAGTCCAAGAATCAGACGGATCATCGTCGTCTTTCCTTCTCCCGAAGGTCCCACAAGTGCCACGATCTCACCCGGACACGCTTTAAAATACGAATCCGTAATAACTCTTGTCCCTTCTACGTATGCGAAATTCACATCCTTCATCAGCACCTCGAATCCATCCTCTGCGAACGGATCCAGCTCCTCACTCTCACTGATATGCATCTCTTTCGGGAGCTCTACCAGTTCACGGATTCTGTGTGCCGACACCGAACTATTTAGAAATGACGGGATGATCGAAACCACGTTATTGAATGCGCCCGACAGATTACTTCTCTGCTGCAGGAATAATGTCATCGTTCCGTATGTGATCGTATGGGTCCACAGTAAGAATAGACAATATCCGAACGCAATAAATTCCACTCCCGTGCCCATAACCGACAGCAGGATATTGGTCTTGATGGAGAACATATTGTACTCCAGACTGACATCTTTGAATTTACCCTGCCACCAGCGCATTAACCGGCTGTAGTGCGGTGCGATGCCAAATGATTTGATCGTATCAAAATTGTAGAATGCTTCCACCTCGAACGTCATCAGCTTACTGCTCATTTCCCTGGTCTTCTGACTATATTCTCGCTGCTTCTTGATCATGAACCTCGACATCAGAAGCATGAACGGTGCGCTTGCCAGTGCCAGAATTGCCATCACCGCATTATAATGAAGAATAACCAGAAATGTCGCTATGAAATTATAGATTGCGATCACGATCGTCGGGAGCCAGCTGATCGCATTGCTGCTGACCGTTCCGATATCTCCGTTGAAGCGGTTCAACACATCCCCGTTGGAATACTTATTGATCTCCAGCCAGTCGGCATCCACAATCTTATCGAATATATCCGCCTGGATATCATTATTGATATAAATACTTAATTTGGTCGAGATACGGCTGATAATGCTGCTGAACAGAAGGCTGAACAATGAACTTCCTACCATAACAATGATCAGGATCATCAGTTTATTCGTCTTATACCCGGTAATGATATCGATCAGATATTTCCCCGCCACACTGCTGACAAGTCCCATAGAAGTACTGAAGATACCAAGGATCGTATAGAACACGATTGCCCACTTATACCGGACACTGTAGCTGAATATCCATTTCCAGTCATCAATGATCTCCGAAAATGTCCCATCTTTCCACTTCGCGATCAGAATATCCAAAGACTCGAAAGACAGGCCGTTCTTTCCTTGATTTTTATCATTATTTTCTTGCATTTATTCCTCTCCTCGTCCACCGGCAAGTACATCTTCCAGACATCTCACCGCATCTTCGGATATGTCGCACTCCAGATGATATACCGGAACCTCCTTCAGTAAAATCTCAAGCTCATCCATTGCCTGTATCTGAAACTCGCTGTTCCATGCATTGATCGTAATCTGTTCCATTACTTTCCGCAGAGCCTCAATCCCTTTCAGACGGCTGATACGGTTCTCCTTCGCCTGTGACAGCATAACGATTGCTCTGACCGGATAGGACTTATTGTTACAGATCTCTGAGCTTCCGCAGACCGGCCATCCATTCGCGTACCATCCATCTTCTTCACGGATAAGAAGCGAACGGTCGCCATTCACCGTCCATGTTCCACGGTACTTTTCCCACAATCCTGCCTGCGTGGATTTTCCCGTCTCAGACGGCGCAGAAAAGAGCACTGCCGTATCTTCATAACACATATATGCAGAATGCAGTATCATCGAATGATCTTTAATAGCCTGCTTTTCCAGCGAGAAGGCCGCCAGGTATACCGTATCCTGGTCAAGCATCTCTGCCACTTCGGGAACAAACCAGACATGATATTGATTTACACCCTCCTGGCTGCTCACCGCATAATGCCAGTCCATTCCAAGGAAATTAATAAAGCGGCATTCCCCGCCCGACGTCTGAAATACCGTAAGATTATCACGATAGATCACTCTTCCCGTCTTTTTCCCCAGAAGATCTTCTTTGATCTTATCAAGGTTCTCTGTCATCTCTACCTGATAATGGATAACCTCATCATCCGGCCTCTTTGCCTGCCCGATCCGGAATTTTTCCAGATTCCGCGGACTTTTCATAGATAACGGAGCCGTAATCTCAATCTCCGTATGCCCGATCCTGTACAGGCGGATGATTGACTCATTCTGTTCTACCATGTTCCATCTTCCCTCGTACACTCAATAAAGCCATTCTCCACAAGCGCACCGACAAAAGCGATCGTATCCCTTCTTGCAGTCTCTTCATCAATCTCATATGTATCCAGCACCATCCTGATCATCTCTTCCAGGCTATCCACCTTTTCGATATTCTCCCAGATGAATTTAGCCGTATCACTGATCGTGATCATTCCATTGAACTCCTGCGAAGTTGCCCCCGTCGGCACCAGTACACATTCACCTGCGATCTCCCTTAATATAAATTCCTTTACAATCTTCATATAACTTTTCTCCTTGATTTTATTGTTCCATCATAGCATTGCCGCCGTCTGTATGCAACCGGGTCACCGTATCACCTTCGCATAACACCACATAATCCCCCGGCGGAGCGGAATCATATGCAGCCATACATGCTCGAAGAATTCCCACCAGAAATCTCCCGGCTCCAGCCACTTTTCTTTTCTTCTGACTTTGGTGATCAGAGCAAATATCTGCTCTCTCTTTACCGGTCCTTCTATCTGTGTCTGTGCATCGCC
>ERZ826220.3074-NODE-3074-length-13375-cov-4.704580_pt1 | contig 13375 bp, 8 predicted proteins | sample MGYA00519927_ERZ826220 | MGnify/ENA primary metagenome ERZ826220 (study PRJEB31778, sample SAMEA3449225) | human gut metagenome | biome: human gut; feature: human-associated habitat; material: faeces | place: United Kingdom | collected 2010/2012 ...
TCAGGTCATGGAGCGCGGACTCAAAATCAGACACACCCTCCAGCCGGTCGGCAAACTCCTTCAGCGTTTCCGCCATTGCTGCGTTGAGCATGATGTTGGCACAGGCGATAGAATCAGAAGAGCCAACCATACGGAACTCGAATTTGTTGCCAGTGAAGGCAAAGGGGGAGGTCCGGTTGCGGTCTGTGGTGTCCCGGGTGAATTTAGGCAACACATGAACGCCCAGCTTCAAAACGGTTTTCTCGGTGCCGCTGTAAGGGGTGTCCGTCTCAATGGCATCCAGAACAGCGGTAAGCTCGTCGCCCAAAAAGATAGAGATTACAGCAGGAGGTGCTTCGTTGGCGCCCAGACGGTGATCGTTGCCGGCAGTGGCCACAGACAGCCGCAACAGGTCCTGATAATTGTCCACGGCCTGAACGGCGGCGCACAGGAACAGCAGGAACTGGGCATTTTCGTAGGGCGTCTCACCAGGTTTGAACAGATTCACGCCGGTGTCCGTAGCCAGAGACCAGTTGTTGTGCTTGCCGCTGCCGTTGACGCCAGCAAAGGGCTTTTCCGCCAGCAGGCACACCAGATCGTGGCGGGAGGCGACTCTCTGCATGATCTCCATAATCAGTTGGTTCTGGTCGGTAGCCACATTGGCTACTGTATAAATCGAAGCCAATTCGTGCTGGGAGGGAGCTACCTCGTTATGTTCCGTCTTCGCATAGATACCCAATTTCCACAGTTCTGTGTTCAGTTCCTCCATATAGGCTTCTACCCGGGGTTTGATAGCGCCGAAGTAGTGATCATCCAATTCCTGCCCCTTGGGAGGCTTTGCACCGAACAGAGTCCGACCGCAGAAGACCAGATCCTTCCGCTTTTCATACATGGCCTTGTCGATCAGAAAATACTCCTGCTCAGGGCCTACGCAGGGATGGACGCACTTGACGTCCTCATTGCCGAAGAGCTTCAGGACCCGAAGGGCCTGCTTGTTCAGCGCCTGCATGGATCGCAGCAGCGGTGTTTTCTTATCCAAGGCCTCGCCACTGTAGGAACAGAACGCCGTGGGGATGCACAAGGTATGTCCCTTAATGAAGGCATAGGAAGTGGGGTCCCAGGCAGTATAGCCGCGGGCCTCAAAAGTGGCCCGCAGACCGCCGGAAGGGAAGGAGGAAGCGTCCGGCTCTCCCTGAATCAGCTCCTTGCCGGAAAATTCCATGATGACGCCGCCGTCGGGAGAAGGGGAAATGAAGCTTTCGTGTTTTTCTGCGGTAATGCCAGTCAGCGGCTGGAACCAGTGGGTGAAATGGGTAGCGCCGTGCTCCACAGCCCAGTCCCGCATGGCGGTAGCTACCGCGTCTGCCACATGGGCGTCCAGAGAAGCACCCTCATCAATGGTCCTCTTCAGAGAAGCATAAACATCGGAGGGCAGCTTGGCCCGCATGACCCGGTCATCAAATACCAGACTGCCGAAATAGTCAGAAACTGTACGCATGTATAAACTCCTTTCCTTCATAAAAAAGGGGGCACCGATCCCCCGGAATCACATTCCGGGACACCGTTGCCCCTCCGCATAACAATCAAAAATAGCGTCTTGAAGATTACTCTCCAAGACGCCATTGCCTTTGATGTTGGGGATTATACACGATAAGATTTTGCTTGTCAAGATGTTTCCTACAAAAAAACGGAGGAATTTTCGGGAAATTTGCCGAAGCCTCTTGACATCCCGGAAATACCTGTTAAGATAGAAATACAATTTCAAAGTCCCTTATCAAGAGTGGCGGAGGGAACGGCCCGATGAAGCCACGGCAACCTGTTTTCACAAGGTGCCAATTCCGACGGAAACGACAGATGAGGAGCGGAAAACGATCTTTTCACGCGCTTCCATGTCGGAAGCGCGCGTTTTTTGTCATCCGGCGAGGGACAGCAAAGGAGAAAGAACATGGCAAGAACCTACTTATTTACCTCTGAATCCGTGACCGAGGGCCACCCCGACAAGATCTGCGACCAGATCTCTGACGCGGTGCTGGACGCCATTCTGGCCAAGGACCCCAACGGACGCGTGGCCTGCGAGACCACCGCTTCCACCGGCCTGGTGCACATCATGGGCGAGATCACCACCAGCTGCTACGTGGATATTCCCAAGATCGCCCGGGAAGTTATCCGGGACATCGGTTATGACCGTGCCAAGTACGGCTTTGACTGTGATACCTGCGGTATTATTTCTAACATCGACGAGCAGTCCAGCGATATCGCTCTGGGCGTGGACAAGTCTCTGGAGGCCAAGGAATCCGGCGAGGCCGAGCTGGATAACGGCGCCGGCGACCAGGGCATGATGTTCGGCTACGCCTGCGACGAGACCCCGGAGCTGATGCCCCTGCCTATTTCTCTGTCTCATAAAATGGCCCGGAAGCTTACCGAGGTCCGCAAGACCGGACTTGTGAACTATCTGCGGCCTGACGGCAAGACTCAGGTCACTGTGGAGTATAACGGCGAGAAGCCCATCCGGGTGGATACCGTGGTGCTCTCCACCCAGCACAGCCCCGAGGTGACGCTGGAGCAGATCCGCAAGGATATGATCGATATGGTCATCAAGCCCACCATTCCCGCAGAACTGCTGGACGAGAATACGAAGATCTATGTGAACCCCACCGGCCGGTTCGTCATCGGCGGCCCTCAGGGTGACAGCGGCCTCACCGGTCGGAAGATCATCGTGGATACCTATGGCGGCAGCGCCCCTCACGGCGGCGGCTGCTTCTCCGGCAAGGACCCCACCAAGGTGGACCGCTCCGCTGCTTACGCCGCCCGCTGGGTGGCCAAGAACATCGTGGCGGCAGGACTGGCCCGGAAGTGCCAGGTGCAGCTGGCCTACGCCATCGGCGTGGCCCAGCCCGTCAGCGTGCTGGTGGATACCTTCGGTACCGGTACGGTGGGGGATGAGAAGCTGGAAGAGGCTGTGAAGAAGGTCTTTGACCTGCGGCCCACCGCCATCATCCGGGATCTGGACCTGAGAAAGCCTATCTATCGCCAGCTGGCGGCCTACGGCCACATGGGCCGCGAGGATCTGGGCGTATCCTGGGAAAAGACCGACCGGGTGGATGCCCTGAAGGCTGCCCTTCAGTAACGGAATCAACTGTCAGATAGAACCCACCCCGGAGTACACAGTACTCCGGGGTGGGTTTGAGTTTACCGATAAAGCAGTAGATTTTCCGTAGCGGTAAGGAAGGGTGTGCGCGGGAAACCCAAGAAGGGTGTCCTGCGCAATTGAGATCCTAAGTTTTCAGAAATTCTATAAAGTTCTGAAAACTTGTTCAGCGGGGAGAAAAAAGCTTTTTTCGATACGCTGAACCCACCCCGGAGTACACAGTACTCCGGGGTGGGTTTTTTCAAATCTTTTCCAGCATGGACCGGACGGTGTCCAGATCCGCGGAAGTGAGGCCGTAAAGCGCGGCTACAGCCCGGTCAAGCTGCTGCCGGACGGCGTCCTGACAGCGAGGGTCTGAGGCTCGGTGGCCCTCCTCGCAGAGAGCGGCGATGGACAGATGACGGCTGTCCGCGGGGTCAAAGGCCGGGATATGCAGCTTGTCCAGCACATGAGCGGAAATGCTGGTGGGGTTCATGTAGCAGGTGACGCAGCAGCGCACCGGAGCGGAGCTGAGAATCCCGCAGAGATAATAGGCCTCCTCCCGGCAGTCAGTGCCCACATAGACCACCTTTTCGTTGGGCAGGGGCAGCGTTTCTCCCAGATAGGGGTCCTGCATCGGGGTGATGACCGCCGTGATGAAGGAGCGGGCGATGTAGCGCCACGCTACCTTGTAGCGGGAAAACGTATAGGGCCCCACCCGCAGCAGCGCGTAGAAGTAACGCTCTTGAATGGCCCGCTCCCACCCGGCGAAGCCTTTCCGGGTTTCCAGAAGATCCCGGAACCGGGTCAGGTAGGCGTAGGTCAGCGGCAGATCCTGCCGCAAATCCGCTTCCGCAAGAGGATAGATTTTGGTTTCAGCCGTGTGGGGGCACAGCAGCCAGGCGCGGCTGCGGACGCTCCACTGGGAGAGGTCGCTGCCCTGAATAAGGGGATAGACGCAGGTTGGCTCCAGCTCCGCCGTAACGGCGGGGGCCTTGCGGCGGGCCTTTTCCGCCAGATTGGTGACCCGCAGGGTATTGCCTGTCCGTTCCAGAATCTGGAACCGATAGACGGCGTTGGCCCCGCCGGTGAATACGCCGGTCCGGGCCTGATAGGGATTGCTGCCTAAAAGAGCGTCCAGTACTGGAGCAAGTCCATTGGGAGCGCTGACCCACACGGAGCCGGGATCATCCCGGTGGGCGGGAGCGGCGGTCATGTTCTCCATCCGCACAAAGGGAAGAACGGAGGCAATCGTCGCGTCCGGTGACCGGACCGCCCGCCGGAAGCCGGGCTTTGTCTGCCAGTGCCGGTAGGGGACAGGGAAAACGTGGCGGGCGTCCCGCTGGATGAGTACCAGCGCAACAGGGGTACAGATCCCGTCAAAGGGCCGGATGCGGCCAAGGTCTTCCACCTCCAGCACCCGAAAATCCAGACTGGGGCCGTCCAGACGAAACCGCCGGAATCCGGCGCCGTTCTGGGCGGAGCGGAAGGTGGCCTGCCGCAAGATAAAGCTGAGGTGTCCACTGGGGACGAGAAAGCGGTCCAACGCGGCGCAGGTGAACAGGGTAGACACATCCTCCTTGGAAAAACCGAGCCGGGGGCCTTTCACCTGCAAAAGGCCGTATTCCCCCCACAAATGCTGGGACCCGGCCCGATACCGGGGGGACAGGTACTCCCAGTTCACCCACGGGGGATTTCCCATGACTATATCTGCCTTTTGATGGAAGAACGCCCAGATACGGTTCAGTAAAATACCGGCCAAAAGAAGCCGCCCATTCGGGGGCAGAGAGGTGAGCAGACCGCGTGCTTCCGGCATGGAAAGAAATTCCTCCGGATCGGGGCGCATTTCCACTGCCTGACGGCAGAGGGACAGGGAAACATCACATGCCAGACCACAGCCGGTGTCGATCACCAGCGTATCCCCCCGGAGAATGGGGATATTCAGAGCGTCATAGCGGTAAATGGGAAGAAACAGACCCGCTTCCGGCAGCGGCTGGCGGGCCATGACGGCCAGATAATTGACCTTCGTCGTCAGGACTGCCAATGGGTGGAGGTCGAAGCCTGCCACCTGATCAGATAAGGGAGGGTCTTGGGGCGTATCCGCCCGGATCATGCGGAGAGCCTGGATCAAAAAAACACCGGAGCCGCAGGCGGGGTCCAGAAAGCGCAAATCTCCGGCCTGCTGTCCGCTGGCGCTGACGGCATTTTGCAGCGTCCGTTCCGCCAGCCAGCCGGGGGTGTAGTATTCCCCAAGGGCATGGCGGAGGGCCGGGGGGACCACGGTTTCGTAGATGCGGCTGAGACTGTCCGGGGAAAGGGTGCTGCCTTCCGGACAGGTGTCAAAGGACTCCAGACAGGCCCGCAATTCCTCACACTGGGTTTCCAGCGCCGGGTCCCAGATGTCCAGCGGCCAGATATACCAGTCATCCCCACAGAAATTGCGGATACCCCGGTTAACAAAGGCCCTGCCGGAGAGAAGCTCCGTCAGAGGCGGTTCGGGGGTTGCACCCCGGAGGGTGTTCCAGGCGATGAGCTTGATGAGCACACTGTAAAAGGTCTGGATGCTTTGCAGGAGCCGGGGCAATTCCGGCGGTGTGTCAAAACCAAACCGATCACCCAAGGACCCGGCGTCGGTTTTTGCATTGGGAGAGAGCCGCTGGCGCAGATCACCGTAGATCAGTTCCAATTCCTGCGCCCACAGCTCAAACAGCGCTGAACCTTCCCACAGGGTGGGGTCCAGCCACTGATAAAAACAACGGACACACCGCACCATGACGCCATGGAGCGGTGTGTCCTCTTTTTTCAGTTGGATCAAGATGGAATGCAGATCGTACATGGTCCCTCCGGCGGGCTGACTGCCGCCTGACAGTTTATTTGGTTTCCACAGCGGCCCGGACAGGCAGTTCACTGATGAGGGTGGAGCCCAGCACCAGAACAGCGCCAAGGATCCCGCTCCAACCCAGAGGCTCCTTCAGCAGCAGAGCGGAGAGGAAGATGGCTACGATGGGGTCGATGTAGCTGAACAGCACCACCGTCTGGGCGGGGAGATAGGTCATGGAGCCGAAGAACAGGGAATAGCACCAGCCGGTGTGGAAAACACCTACGATCAGCAGCAGTACGGTGCCCAGAGGTGTCAGAGTCATAGCGGCTACATCCTCCGTCAGCAGGATGTAGGGGATCATCACCAGTGCTGCCACCGCCAGCTGTACCAGAGTCCGCTCACAGGCGGGGACCTGATCCAGAAACTTGTTGATGGACACATCGCTGGCATAAAGCACGGCGGAAAGAAGGGCCAGCAGGATACCGGTGGCTTCCCCGGCTTCCGGCAGGCCGGACTGGGGGACTCCGGAGACAAACACCATGCCGCACAGGGCGGCCAGCACACAGAGGAGTTTTCGGGGCGTCAGTTTTTCATGGAAGAGAAAGGGGGAGGCCAGCGTCACGAACACCGGCGCCATGTAGTAGCACAGGGTAGCAGTGGCCACGGTGGTGTACCGGTAGGCTTCAAACAGCGTGATCCAGTTGAAGCTGATGATCGCGCCGGAAAGGGCCAGCAGCTTCCAATGCGGCTGGACGCTTGTCCAGCGAAAGGGCGTCCGGCGGAAATACAATAGAAACAGGAGGAACACCGCACCCACCGCACCGCGGGCAAAGGCGATGACGGAGGAGGGCAGGTTGATATAACGGACAAAAATGCCGATGGTGCCGAAGGCGGTAACGGCGATGATAAGATCCAGCTTGGCACGGTTGACGGACTTCATAGGAACAAACCTCTCTTGGACAAAAATAGAGAAATCCTGGGGATGGACTTACGCCAGCAGCGGCAGCAGAACATCCGTCAGCAGCTGGAGGGCCTCCTCCAGATCGGACTGGGACAGACCGGCGTAGTTGATGACCAGCGTGTGAGCGAAGCGGGAGTCCGGTACGGCGGCATACTCTGAGAGAAAGCTCAGTCGGATGTCGGCCTCCGCCGTCAGGCGGCGCAATTCTTCATCGGAGCGGTTGGTATCCAGCCGCAGCAGAAAGTGCAGACCGGCCCCCTCCTCGGAAAAGGTGACATGGCTGGCCAGCGGCGAAGCCCGGAAGGCGCTGATGGTGGCGGAGCGGCGGTCCCGATATTCCTTCCGCATCCGGGAGAGGTGACGCTCGTAGTGGCCCCCGGCGATGAAACGGGCCAGAACGTGCTGCTCCAGCGCCGGGACCGTACAGGCGTAGAAGCCCAGCTCCTGCCGGTAGCGTTCCAGCAGCCGGGGCGGCAGCACCAGAAAGCCAAGACGCATAGAGGGGGAAATGGTCTGGGAAAAGGTGTTCAGGTAAATGACCCGGCCCCGGTCATCGATGCTTTGCAGGGTGGGGATGGGACGACCAGTGTAGCGGAACTCGCTGTCATAGTCATCCTCGATGATGGTGGAACCGGTATCCTCTGCCCAGCGCAGAAGGGCTTGCCGCCGGGCGATGGGGGTCACCAGTCCGGTGGGGTACTGGTGGTTGGGGGAGATGTGCAGCGCCCGCGCCTTGGATCTCATCAGCGCCGCCAGTTCTACGCCCTGATTATCCAGCGGGATGGGGACGCAGGCGGCTCCGCAGGCGTCATAGACCTGACGGATCTTGGGATAGCCGGGGTCCTCCACGGCGAACACCGTGTCCCGGCCCAGCAGTTGGGCCAGCAATAAGTAAAGGTATTCCGCACCGGCGCCGATGACGATCTGTTCCGGGGAGACTGCCATACCTTTGAAGTCCCGGAGATCGTCGGCAATGGCCTGCCGCAGGGCAGCCAAGCCCTGATGGGGCACCGGGGACAACAGAGCCTCCGGTGCTTCCGAGAGGACCTGCCGGGTGAGGCGGGCCCAGGTGGAAACGGGGAACCGGGCAGTGTCCACCTGATTGCGGCCCAGATCCAGCCGCCAGGAAACAGCGGGGGTCTCCGGCATCAAAACCGAGCGGACAGCAGGCGGTGGGGCCTGCTCCACGGCGGAGACAAAAAAGCCCCGCTTGGGTTGAGCCTGTAAATAGCCCTCCGCTTCCAACTGGCTGTACGCGCCCTCCACGGTAACAACGGAGACCCGCAGATGCTCCGCCAGCGCCCGCTTGGAGGGAAGCCGCGTCCCGGCGGGCAGAACGCCGCTGAGAATGTCCGCCCGGATGCGGCGGCACAGGTATTCATAGAGGGGGAGAGAACCCCGCTCCTCCATGGGGTAAGTCAGCATAGCGGTACCTCCGGAATGGGATAGGAAGAAAGCACCCCGGCAAGGGTGACCCAGCCGGGGCGGGAAAAGCGGTAGGGGGGAGAGATTAGAAAGCGTCCGGGCCGCCGGGGAGATCTGTCCGCCGGGAACGGAACTCCGGCATATCTTCCTTGGCGGCGTCGAAATAGGCAAGCTGGACGCACTGGTAGTTGGGCAGGTAGAAGATGGACAGCGCATAAACGAAGGCGGAGGCTGTCAGGATCTGCCACAGAGGCATGGGAGCGGCGAGGGCCGCATAGGGGTCCATACCGCTGAACCCAAGGGTCAAGATCGCCTGACTCGTAAAAAAGAGACTGGGAAGTATACTCAGCAGGATCCAGCCCATGTAGCTGAGATCCAGCTTGAACAGCTCCATTTTATACCCCTGCGTTTGCCGCTTGCTCAGATTCAGCGCCTCCATAATATCCATCTCCGGATCTTCATAGAGATTATAAAGGGCGAAGCTGTAGCGGTAATAGGCGATGATGCCGGGGAATACAAACAGCATGGACCACAGGAACACAAACAGGTTGATCACGATGCTCAGAGCGATGATCTTGCCGGTGAAAGAGAACCCGTCGAACAGCACAGCGTATTCCGAGCGCTCCCGGCGGCGGATGTCCATGCAGTAGAGGGCAAAGCCGGCAGCTAAGATCCACTCAGCCAGCGTTGTGAGGATGGAGAGGAAGGTGGATACCAGCTCCGGCCCGGGAATCATGGCCTCCAGCAGGCTGAGCAGAAACAGACAGGCACAGTACAGGGCCGTCATACCCTTGGGGGATACCTGAGCTGTCTGCAAGAGTTTCCGGGTCTGGGCTTTCATTTCGGCGCGGTCAATGGGCTTCGTCATAAAAAGGGACCTCCATTCGCCGCTCCGGCAGACAGGCCGGACTGCGGCGATACTTTCTGAAAGATATGCTTCATCATAGCATACCTCCGAAAAAAAGACAAGAGAGGCAGAGGGGGTACAGCGACTGCGGGAGTTGTCGGCAGGAAAATATGCAGGTTGACCAAAAAGAGAGGGTGGGCTTGTGCAAAAACAGGGAAAAAGTGGAGGAATACAAAGAAATTGATAAATTTTATACAAAAAAACGAATTCATAGTCTGGACATTTTTCAACGGGTGGTGTAGAATAAAGCGCAGTATGTGATAGTGTGCCGAAGCATGGCCTGCCATGCCATTGCCCGATGGCGGGGCGGGGTATGCTTTGACACCTATCAATGGAGTAAGAATGAGGTGAAGACAATGGCACAAGCTTTCTTTGGCGGCGTTCATCCCCATGATATGAAGGCCGCAACCAATGAAAAGGCCATCGAGCAGCTGGCACCCCCGGCTACCGTGGTCATCCCCATGTCGATGCACTTTGGCGCACCCTGCACCCCGATCGTAAAAGTAGGCGACCAGGTAAAGGTGGGTCAGAAAATCGGCGAATTCAAGGGGCTGGGCGCCCCCATCCATGCCAGCGTTTCCGGTACGGTGAAGGCCATCGAGCCCCGGCCCTTCTCTATGGGCGGCGACATGGTGTCCGTTGTGATCGAAAACGATTTCCAGAACACGGTCAGCGAAGAGGTGAAGGCGCCTGCCGATCCCGACGCTCTGACGGTGGAGGAAATGGTCGAGATCGTGAAGAATGCCGGTATCGTGGGTATGGGCGGCGCGACCTTCCCCACGCATGTTAAGATCTCCGGCGGCATCGGCAAGGTGAAGGACGTGCTCATCAACGGCGCTGAGTGCGAGCCTTACATCACCGGCGACCATCGGGCCATGCTGGAGCGTCCCGAGGAGATCATCGGCGGCGCTACCTATCTGGCCAAGATGTTCGGCGTGGACAAGGTCATCATCGGCGTTGAGGACAACAAGCAGAACGGCATCGACGCCATGAACAAGGTCATCGCTGAGAAGAAGGCCCCCGTTGTGGTGGAGCCTCTGCGCTGCCGTTACCCCCAGGGCGGTGAGAAGCAGCTGATCCAGGCCATCACCGGCCGTCAGGTGCCTCCCGGCGGCCTGCCCGCTGATGTGGGCTGCGCGGTGTTCAACATCAACACCACCATCTGCATCTTTAAGGCCATCACCACCGGTATGCCCGTGGTGAACAAGGTGGTCACCGTGTCCGGCTCCGGCATCGTGGACCCCAAGAACATCGAGTGCCCCATCGGTACCCCCGTGTCTCTGCTGCTGGACGCTTGCGGCGGCGTGAAGGACGGTACTTACAAGCTCATCGCCGGCGGCCCCATGATGGGCATGGCCCAGTATACTGCGGATATTCCCGTGGCCAAGGGCACCGGCGCCATCCTCGCTTTCTGCGAGAAGGAGGAGCAGACCGTTGAGCATCCCCAGTGCATCCGCTGCGGTAAGTGCGTTGCCGCCTGCCCGGTGCACCTGGAGCCTCTCTTTATGTATCAGTATGCCGAGAAGGGCATGGTGGATGAGCTGAACGAGGCCCACATCATGGACTGCATGGAGTGCGGCGCCTGCGCTTACGCCTGCCCCGCCCGTATGCACCTGACCCACATGTTCAAGACTGGCAAGCAGCTCGTCAAGAACAAGATGGCTGCCGATCGGGCCGCCGCTGAGGCCAAGAAGGCCGCAGAAGCGAAGAAGGAGGCATAAGAGATGACCGATTACAAGAATTTGAAGCTCATTGCCACTTCTAACCCTCACATCCGCGGCAGTGAGACCACCCGGTCCATCATGCTGGACGTCATCATTGCCATGTGTCCCGCTCTGATCTGGGCCATCATTTACTTCGGTGTGGAGGCTCTGCTCCTCACCGCCGTGTCCGTCATTGGCTGCGTTGTCTTTGAGGGACTGTACCGCAAGCTCATGCACAAGCCCCAGTCCATCGATGACCTCTCCGCTGTGGTCACCGGTATGCTGCTGGCTTTCGTCTGCCCCGCCACCACCCCGCTGTGGATGATCCTCATCGGTGACTTCTTTGCCATCATTGTGGTCAAGCAGCTCTTTGGCGGCATCGGCAAGAACTTCCTGAACCCTGCTCTGGCAGGCCGTGCCGCTCTGCTGGCCAGCTATGCCGGCGCCATGACCACCTGGCTGCCTGCCGGCACCAAGGCCGCCATCGGCGGCGGCATGCCTGTGGACGTGGTTTCCGCCGCGACCCCGCTGGCCTATCTGAAGACCGGCGATCTGGAGGGCCTGAAGCAGATCGCCTCCGTGGGTGATATGTTCCTGGGCAAGGTGGGCGGCTCCATGGGTGAGGTTTCTGCCCTGATGCTGCTCATCGGCGGCCTGTACCTGATCTGGCGCAAGGTCATCAACTGGCAGACTCCCGTGGCCTACATCGCCACCGTGGCTGTTCTGACCGTGCTGTTCCCCAAGGCCGGCGGCGCTGAGTATATGCTTTACAGCATCTTCGGCGGCGGCCTGTTCCTGGGCGCTTTCTTCATGGCTACCGACTATGCCACCTCCCCCGTCACCAAGAAGGGCCAGCTGATCTACGGTATCGGCTGCGGCCTGTTCACCGTGTTCATCCGGTACTTCGGTTCTTACAATGAGGGCGTTTGCTACTCCATCATGGTCATGAACTGCTGCACCGCGTTGATCGACAAGTACACCAAGCCCGTTCGTTTCGGCGTGGTGAAATCCGACAAGAAGGAGGCAGCCGCGAAATGAGCAATGAAGTGAAGACCAAGGAAAAGGTCAATATGGACCCCAAGTACATCATCAAGCTGACGGTCACCCTGTTCGCGACCTGCCTCGTGGTGGCCTTCTGCCTGGGTCTCGTCAACGGCGTGACCCTGCCCAACATCACCGCCTCCAACCTGGCCAAGACCAACGCGGCTCTCGCCAAGGTCTATCCCGAGATCGACGAGGCCAACTTCGTCGCCACCGAGATCGAGGTCTCTGACGATGTGGCCGCCGCCGCTTCTGCCTACTCCGCCACCGTCACCAACGTCTACGCCATCACCGACGGCGGCGCCGAGGCCGGCTACGCCGTGAAGCTGGATGTCTCCGGCTCCCAGAGCACCATCTCCATGATGGTGGGCCTGGACACCGAGGGCGCCGTCACCGGCGTGTCCGTGGTCAAGAGCGGCGAGACCTCCGGCATCGGCACCAAGGTCACGGTGGATAACGCCCCCCTGCCCAGCGGTGTCCCCGTGCTGGACCAGTTCATCGGCAAGACCGCCGCGGACCAGCCCCTGAAGGTGGGCGGCAACGTGGATGCCATCTCCGGCGCCACCGTCTCCTCCAAGGGTGTCACCAACGGCGTCAACGGCGCCATCGCGGCCTTCGCCGCCATCGGCTGAGAAGGGAGGAGCATAACGTATGAATATCGGCAAGCAGTTTAAGGAAGGCATGATCACCAACAACCCCGTTCTGGTGCAGCTCCTCGGCATGTGCTCCACCATGGCGATCACCACCTCCTTCTTCAACGGCCTGGGCATGGGCGTGGCCGTCATCATCATCCTGACGCTCTCCAACGTCCTGATCATCCCCGATAAGATCCGGATCGCCATGTTCATCGTGGTGATCGCGGGCTTCGTCACCTGCGTGGACCTGCTGCTGCAGGCCTTCGTCCCCGCGCTGAGCGAGTCTCTCGGCGTCTTCATCCCCCTGATCGTCGTCAACTGCATCATCCTGGGCCGCGCCGAGGCGTTCTCCTATAAGAACGGCATCGCCGCTTCCTTCTTTGACGGCATCTTCCAGGGCGTGGGCTACACCGTGGTCCTCGTCATCATGTGCGTCATCCGTGAGCTGCTGGGCTCCGGCACCTTCGGCGGCGGCCTGCTGAACGGCGGCCAGGGCATCCGGATCATCCCCGAGCAGTTCGGCGTGAAGATCATGACCCTGCCCGTGGGCGGCTTCCTGGTGCTGGGCGTGCTCATCGCCGTGATGCAGTGGGCTCTTGCGAGACCTAAGAAGAAGGAGGAGAAGAACTAAATGAGCGCCGGACTTACCAACATTCTCTCCATCGCGCTGGGCGCGATCCTGGTCAATAACTTCATCTTCTCCCAGTTCCTGGGCTGCTGCCCCTTCCTGGGCGTTTCCAAGAAGCTGGACACCGCCATGGGCATGGGCCTGGCCG
>ERZ826220.3078-NODE-3078-length-13356-cov-18.479814_pt1 | contig 13356 bp, 9 predicted proteins | sample MGYA00519927_ERZ826220 | MGnify/ENA primary metagenome ERZ826220 (study PRJEB31778, sample SAMEA3449225) | human gut metagenome | biome: human gut; feature: human-associated habitat; material: faeces | place: United Kingdom | collected 2010/2012 ...
CCAGATACTTGGTAACATCTTCCTCCGTGTTGATCTTATTGTCCAGCAAAACCTGTAGCACAATAATACCCAGCGCCAATACAAGGCCAACCATTGCACCAAGTGCAGTGTTCTTTTTTATGTTGGGGGAAATCGGATTGAGGTTCAGAGACGCTTTCGAAATCACCTTGACCGAACCCGCTTCCACTGCTTCTTTGATGATGTCGGGAGACACGGCCAGAATTTCATCACAAACAGTCTGTGCCCATTCGGGACTGGTACTGTTGACTGTAATTTTCATAACCTGGGTATCATCCACAGCCTGCACACTTACACGGCTGTTTAACTCCGAGTAAGTCATCCCAAGCTCCAGATTTTCAATAACCTGCTGCAATACCGTATCACTTTTAATAATGATGCTGTAGGTGGCAACCAGCTTTGTTGCGGAGTTGATCTGGTCGCTGGTAACATTAGAAGTAACATCCTGACGGGTGTTTACGATCATCATGGCAGAAGAGCTATACTGCGGCGTCATCAAGAACTTAGATGCCGCAAATCCAATTATAGCTGCTACCACGGTCGCCAAAATCACTTTGAGAAGATGCTGACGTATCGCATATAAAATTTCCACAAGATCAATTACTTCATTTTCTTCATTGTTCACAAAAGGCACCTCTCTAAATCTATTAGTTTTTTGCTCTTCGGGTTCGGGCTTTTTGCCGCCCGCATCTTTACTTTTTCGCTAAAATCAAGAAATATTCCCAAATCACTACTGAACCACAATGCTACTCTCATCGCAATCGTCTTGTATTTATTCTTTTTTGTGTGAAGTATTTTACCTTTACTCCCGTTTAGCTACAAAAAACTATTGTAAGTTTACCACATATTTGTGCTTGTTTCAAGCATCGCTCGAAATGTCTCGATTTTTGGCAAAATGTACAATTTTTTTGTTTTTCTTCCTTTAATCAAAAAAGTAAACGTTCTTGAGTGCAAAATATTTCCTTTTATTTTCTGCTCATTCTGTTATCCAGCATCATCGCATATTCTCCAGCTATCGTACCAGAATCTACCGATACTTCCTAGTCTGTTTGTGGCTTCGTCTGTTTCACAAAATCCAGCGCACAAATACCAGGTTCAACGATCCTATCAAAAAAATTGCCAAAGAGATACAAATAGGCTATAATATAAAATAAAAAATTGTGTATTGAACGGTTTTTACCCCATTTGCACCCGGAAGGAGGTGGCAAGCACGGATACTTTACAGACAAATAGTACAACACAAACTGCTGAGATGCTCAAATTAGAGGGCGTTGTTGAGCATGTGATATACGAAAACCCGGATACCGGTTATGCCGTGTTTGAAGTGGATGCCGGTGGCACCGATATTGTGGTGGCAGGCAACGTGGGCAGCGTGGATAACGGTATGTCCATTACGGCGTATGGCTATATGGTCAACCACCCCAGCTATGGCGAACAGTTCCGTGCCGAAACCTGTGAGGCCAGCCTGCCGCAGGATACCGCGGCTTTGCTGAGCTACCTTTCCAGTGGGGTATTGCCCTATATCGGGCCTTCCACAGCAAAAAAGATTGTGGCAAAATTTGGGGCGCATACATTGAACGTCATCTCCGAAACGCCGGACAAACTCTGTGAGCTAAAAGGTATCACCCCGCAAAAGGCCGCCGCCATCTCCAACGAGTTCCGACGTATGTACGGTGTGCGGGAAGTGGTTGCCTGGATGGCCAAGTTTGGGCTTTCCGCCCAGATGGCTGTTACAGCCTACCGCGCGTTTGGCCCCGCCACGGTAGAAGCACTGAAAAAGAACCCCTACATGCTGTGCGGGGAGCCGCTGAACCTGAAATTCAGCCAGGTCGATGGTATCGCCGCCCAGCTGCAGGTAGGACAGGGCAGCGACCTGCGCATTGCCGCCGGGCTTTTGTACGCTTTGCGCCACAACGCCAACAACGGCCACACCTGCCTGCCCGCAGATAAGCTGATCGAAAGTACTGCGCGCTTTATTCGGGTGGAGCCGGATGCCGTAAAGGCCGGGCTGCAAAGCCTGTTGGAGCATGACGAAATGCGCGCCTGCACCTTTGACGGAACGAAATATATTTACCTGCCAGATCTGCTCAGCGCAGAGCAGGATATTGCTGCGCGGCTGGGGGAGCTTGCCACATTCCCGACAGAAAGCCCCAAAACGCTGGAAAGCGATATCCGCGTTTTGGAATTGACCCAAGGTTTTGAATATGCCCCTTTGCAGCGGGAAGCAATCCGCTTAGCACTCTCTTCCCGCGTAATGGTTTTGACCGGCGGTCCCGGTACCGGCAAAACCACAACGGTCAAAGCGATTCTGAATTTGTATGAAGGTATTTATGACCGGGTTGCCCTGTGTGCCCCCACCGGCCGCGCCGCCAAGCGGCTGACCGAGCTGACCGGCCACAGCGCTTCCACCATCCACCGATTGCTGGAAGTGGACTATTCTACCGGCAGCGTGCGTTTTATTCATAATGAAAAGAATCTTCTCCCGTTTGACGTTATCATTCTGGATGAGATGAGTATGGTAGATGCCAAGCTGTTCCAGGCGTTGTTGGCCGCCGCGCGTTACCACTGCCGCATTATTATGGTAGGTGATGCCGACCAGCTGCCCAGCGTTGGCCCTGGCAGTGTGCTGGGGGAGATCTTGCAGGCAGACGTTCTGCCCACCGTACGGCTGAATGAGATCTTCCGCCAGGCGCAGAAAAGCATGATTGTACAGAACGCCCACCGCATTGTGGAAGGGCAGATGCCCATAAAAGGCGGGCGGGATGATGACTTTTTCATGATCGAATCCACCGGTCTTGCCTGCCAGAGGCTGATCTGCGACCTGGTCAGTACCCGGCTGCCCAAAAGTTATGGCTATGACCCCGTGCGGGACATCCAGGTGCTTTGCCCCACCAAGGTTGGCCCCACCGGGAGCGTAGAACTGAACCGCCGCCTGCAGGCCATTTTGAACCCGCCTGCACCGGATAAGCCACAGATCATTTGGGAGCAAAGCGGCCGTGTGCTGCGCTGTGGCGACAAGGTAATGCAGATCAAAAACGATTATGACATTCCCTATGAGCGGGACGGTGCCGAAGCCGGTGTGGGTGCCTATAACGGGGATATGGGTATTATTACTGCCGTTGACCCCGAAAGCCGTGCTGTGACGGTACAGATGGATGACCGAAAGTATATTTACGGTGCTGACCAGCTTGCCGAGCTGGAACCCGCTTACGCTGTAACAGTGCACAAAAGCCAGGGTTCTGAATTTCCGGCCGTCATTATGCCTGTGGCAGATGTACCCGCGCGCCTTTGTTACCGCAACTTGTTGTACACCGGGGTTACCCGCGCACGCCGCCTGTGCATTCTGGCGGGAACCCGGCGCACCGAGCAGGCCATGGTGGATAATGTGCGCCAGAACATGCGTTACAGCGGGCTGCGCTACCTGCTGCGCGAGGCAGTCACTCCGGCTGAAAAACGCAGATGAAACAGAGAAAACGCATATCTCTGGATTGGCTGGACCGTGGGCGAACGGCTCTGGAACCGCTGCTGGCCCTTGCCTATCCGCGGCACTGCCCGCTGTGCGGCACGGTACTTGAGCAAAGCGCCTGGAAAGCCGCCGTGTGCCGTTCCTGTATACCGGAAGCCGAGCGTCTGCGGCATCTTCCACCGCGTCTGCCTGTAACGGAGCACGCCTTTTACGCTGTCAACACCTGCGCAGCTGCCTTTTACTATGCAGACAGCGTGCGCCATGCTATCCTGCTTTGCAAGGAGAACGGCAACCCCTGGTATGCGCGAGAACTGGCGGATTTGATGGCTGTGCTGATTTTTGGCGCACAGCCCGCCCGTGCCCCAGGGTACCGCCCGGTATACGAGAATCTATCTGGCATTTCGCTGTACAGCGCCATTGTTCCGGTGCCGCCGCGCGTAAAGAAGAACCGCGCGGAAAATATGCCCCTTTTGCTAGCGCAGCGCCTTGGGCGCATCCTGCACATTCCGGTCATCCAGCCGCTGTGCCTGACCCGGCAGGTTTTACCGCAAAAATCGCTGGACCAGCAAAAGCGCTTTGCCAATGTCAAGGATGCTTACGCCTGCCGTACTGGGGTTGACCTTTCCGGAATGCGGCTGCTGTTGCTGGATGATGTGATCACCACTGGTGCCACCATCTCTGCCTGCGCCAAAGCGCTATTGGAGGGTGGCGCTGTAAGTGTGGACGGCGTGTGTGTTGCAGCGACGGAACTGATGCCCAAAAGCCACGGTGCCGCCGGAACACCAAAAGAAAGCAAATAACTTTTATCTGCCGGATGGTTGATGGCAATTCACAATAGATAACAAAGTGCTGCTTCTGGCAGCAAGGAGTACCAGATAAACATGAAGCAATATGATATCGGCCTTGATCTTGGCACAACTTCCATTATCATTGCCACACAGGAACAGGGAGTTGTGTTCCATCAGCCCAGCATTGGTGCTGTTGATACCCGCAGCAGCACCATTCTGGCAGTGGGGGACAAAGCCCTGCGCATGGTGGGGCGTGTGCCTTCTTATATTGATATCATCCGCCCTTTGCGGGACGGTATTATTCAGGACCACCGCATGACAAACGAACTAATCGTGCGGTTTATCAATGAGGTATGCCGTTCGCGCATCATCAAGCCGCGCGTATCGGTCTGCGTTCCGGCAGCCATTACTGGCATTGAAGCTGACGCCGTGGTAGAAGCCGTCATGGCAGCCGGGGCACGGCAGGTTTTCCTTGTGGATGAGCCTGTCGCCGCCGCCCTTGGCGCAGGGCTGGATATCCGCAAACCCATGGGCTGCATGGTAATTGATATCGGCGGCGGCTCCACGGATATCGCCGTGATCAGCATGGGTGGGCGGGTGCGCGCCGCCAGCCTGCCGGTCGCCGGCAACGCTTTTGACCAGTGCATTGCCCAGTATGTTCAGGAAAAATTCAACATTGCCATCGGCCCTCTAACCGCCGAAGCGCTGAAAAAGCAGGTTGCCTGCTGCACCAAAAGCGAGTTTGAGGGCGTAATGGAGATCCGTGGTCATTCCTGGGAGACCAACCTGCCCGCCCGCCGCCTTATCTATACGCGGGACCTGTACCTGCCCGTGCAGGAACTGGCCGCCCGTATTGCCGCCACTGCCCGCAATGTATTGGAAAGCACCCCGCCGGAACTGGCCGCTGATGTTGCCAAGAACGGCATTCTGCTGACTGGCGGCGGCTCCATGCTGCGTGGCCTGGCTGGTTATATTGCCGGGGAGCTGCATGTGGATGTTGCCATCGCACCAGACCCCATCAACTGTGTGGCACGCGGAACCGCAGCCAGCTTAACGCTGGGCCAATACCTGACAGCCGGTTTCCGCGATGCCACCCCCAGAGCGTGGCATAACCGACTGCAATCCCCAGAAGGTTTTTCCAATTAAAGCGCAGCTTTTGTGCAGGTTGTAAAAAGTATGATTTTCTGCGGATACCTCCGCCAGCCTACTTTTCTATCCGGCAAAAGTGTGCTATACTATACAGCGTTTGCCAAAATTCCCAGCCCTGCATGGTTCCGGGCTGGTTCTGCCATATAATATAAGGACAGGTTCATTATGCCCGATACCATTACCACTGAATTTCTGGCCCTGCGGGACCGCTATATCGCTTCCTGCTTTACTAAGCTGAACCCGGTGCAGCAGCAGGCTGTGTTTACCACCGAAGGCCCGCTGCTGATCCTGGCAGGTGCAGGCTCCGGCAAAACCACCGTTCTGGTCAACCGCATTGCCAATATCATCCGTTTTGGCCGCGCCTATGGCTCCAAAGAGGTCAGCCGCCCGGTTGCGCAGAGTGATCTGGAGCAGCTGCGCACCGCCATCATGTGCGACCAGCCGGTTCCGCAGTCCCTGATGCCGCTGATGAGCGTTGCCCCGGCCCGCCCGTGGAATGTGCTGGCCATTACCTTTACCAATAAAGCCGCCGGAGAGCTGAAAGAACGCCTGAAAGCCATGCTGGGCGATACCATGGGCGGGGATGTATTTGCCTCCACTTTCCACTCTGCCTGTGTACGGATCCTGCGCCGCGATGCCGAACGCATTGGCTTCCCCAAAAGCTTTACGATTTACGATTCCGACGACCAGCAGCGTGTCATCAAGCAGATCTACAAAGAACTGATGATTGATGACAAGTTCCTGCCGGTCAAATCAGCCATTTCCCAGATCAGCGGTTACAAAGATAAACTTCTTTCCGCCAAAGATGTCGCCGCCGAAGCGCCGCGCGATACCAAGGCTGCTTTGATTTCCAAAATCTATACCGCCTATTCCAACCGGCTGCGCACGGCTGGTGCCATGGACTTTGACGATTTGATTTTCCATACCGTGCAGATGCTGAAAACCGATGCCGAAGCGCGGGAATACTACCAGCAGAAGTTCCGCTATGTCGTGGTGGACGAATACCAGGATACCAGCGTGGCCCAGTTCCACCTGGTGCGCCTGCTGGCCGGTGGTTCCAACAATGTATGCGTTGTTGGCGATGACGATCAGAGCATTTATAAGTTCCGCGGTGCTACCATTGAAAATATCCTGAACTTTGAAAAAGTTTTTGCCGGGGCCAAAACCATCCGCCTGGAGCAGAACTACCGTTCCACCTCCAACATTCTGAATGCGGCCAATAGCGTCATCAAGAACAACAACGGCCGCAAGGGCAAGACTCTGTGGACCCAGAACGGCGATGGTGACAAAGTTCACCATTACACGGCTGCTTCGGAACAGGATGAGGCCAGCCATGTGGCCGAGGTTATTGGCCAGAACCTGAAAAATGGTGCTTCCTTAAAAGACCATGCCGTTTTGTACCGCATGAATGCGCAGTCCAACCCCATCGAAACTTATTTTGCCCGTGCCGGTATCCCGTACCGCATTGTGGGTGGCCAACGCTTCTTTGACCGCAAGGAAGTCAAGGATATCAACTCTTACATGGCCGTTGTGGTCAACCCGCGGGACGACGTGCGCCTGCGTCGCATCATCAATGAACCTGCACGAAAGATTGGTGCCACCACCATTGATAAGATCGGGGAACTGGCCGCCGCCAACGGCGTGCCGATGATGGAGATCATCCGGGAGGCTTCTTCTTATCCCGCACTGGGCCGTGCCGCCAGCGCGCTGAACGCGTTTTACTCCATGTACCGTGAACTGTGTGATCTTTCTGTCACCCTTCCGCTGGATGAATTTGCCGGTGAAGTGATCCGCAAGACCGGATACGAAGCCATGCTGAAAGCGCAGAAAGAAGAGGGCGAGACCCGGCTGGAAAACTTGGGCCAGTTGATTTCATCCGTAAAGACTTATGCGGAGCAGAACGGGGAAGACGCAACCCTTTCCGGTTTCTTGGAAGAAGTTGCCCTGATTGCAGACCTTGATTCCTATGATGAAGATGCTGATTCCGTTACCCTGATGACGATGCACAGCGCCAAGGGCCTTGAATTCCCGTATGTATTTATCATTGGTATGGAGGATGGCGTTTTTCCCGGTGACCTTGCTCGCTACAGCGAGGAAGAAATGGAAGAGGAGCGCCGCCTGTGCTATGTCGGTATTACCCGCGCCAAGAAAGAGCTGTATCTTTCTTCCTCCCGCAGCCGTATGATTTTCGGCCAGACGCGCCGCAACCCGCCTTCCTGCTTTTTGGATGAGATTGACCCCAATGTGATGGACGAAACCGAAAGCCCAGAGCTTGCTTACAGCGGCGGTTTTGGCGCCGGGTACGGCAGCTACAGCACCAATGTTCCCGGCGGGCGCAGCGGATACTCCGGGGCTTCCCGCGGGTATCTGAACAGTGAATACAACCGCGGCGGCTTTGGCAGCAAGTATGCCGGCGGCTTCCAAAGTGGGTTTGCTTCCGGCGGGCACGAAAGCCCGAACTACCCCGGCGGCCGCCACACGGTCCAAAGCAGTAGCTTTGGCGCCGGGTATGGCAGTAGCCGCATCAACCATCATTCCGGTGCTCCGGTTGCTCCGGCGGGCGGTGGCGTTACCACTGCGCCCGCCGCACCCGCACGCAAAAAGGCCGCCAACTTTGCAGCCGGGGACCTTGTGGACCACAAGGTATTTGGCCGCGGCAAGGTGCTGAAAGTAACGCCGGTTGCGGGGGACTGTATTGTAGAAATCCAGTTTGACCGCGTTGGTATCAAAAAAACAATGGCCAATTACGCCCCGCTGACCAAGCTGACCAGCGAAGAATAAACCACTGATAAAAAAGGAAAAGAGGGAACGGGCCCATGCTTGTAACATTGATCGCCCACACCAATGACCCCGAAAAGACCATTGCCGCAGCCGCCAAGCTGTGCTATTCTGATGCACATATCGAAACCCTGCTGGATGGCCTAACACCGGAAAAGACCGCAGCCTTTTTGCAAAAGCTGAATGACTTCGGCCACGCCAGCCCCATTGAACATGCCAGCTTTACCTTTGGCATTGAGGGCGTTTCCCGCACCTTTCTGGCACAGGTCACCCGCCACCGCATTGCAAGTTTCAGTGTGCAGAGCCAGCGCTATGTGCGGCTGGAAGATTTCCGTTATGTGATTCCCCCGGAAATTGAGGCTGACCCTGCGGCCAAAGCGGCTTTTATTGATGCGATGAACGCCGATGCCAAACACTACTTGGAGCTGGTCAAAGCACTGGAAGAAAAGCATACCCACACCTTGATGGAGCAGGGCATGCCGGAAAAGACCGCCCGCGCCAAAGCCAGCAAAATGGCAAACGAGGACGCCCGCTTTGTATTGCCCAACGCCTGCGAGACAAAAATGGTAATGACCATGAACTGCCGCAGCCTGAACAACTTTTTCAACCTGCGCTGCTGCAACCGTGCCCAGTGGGAGATCCGCGCCGTTGCCGATGAAATGCTGCGCCTTGTATACCCGCTTGCGCCGCATGTTTTTGCCGCAGCTGGTCCCCGCTGCCTGGCGGGTCCCTGCCCGGAGGGCGGTATGTGCTGCGGCAAGCAGAACGCCGTGCGTGATAAATATGCAACACTGAAACAGGAGGCTGAAAACCATGGGTAAACTGATTATTTTTGAAGGCCTGGATGGTTCCGGCAAGGGCACACAGACAGAACTTGCCTGCCAGAATTTGCATAGCAAAGGGTATGACCCGCTGAAAATCAGCTTCCCAGATTATGACAGTCCGTCCTCCGCACTGGTCAAGATGTATCTTTCCGGCGAGTTCGGCCAGCGCCCGGATGACGTGAACGCTTATGCAGCTTCAACGTTTTATGCTGTTGACCGCTTTGCCAGCTACAAAACCAGGTGGGGCAATGTCTACCGCCAGAATGGGCTAATCATCTCTGACCGTTACACCACCTCCAACGCTGTTCACCAATGTTCCAAACTGCCGCCGATGCACTGGGATGGCTTTCTGGAGTGGCTGTTTGAGTTCGAGTACAAAAAGCTCGGCCTGCCTGCGCCGGATGCGGTTGTATACCTTGCGGTTGATCCCGATGTCAGCCAGCGCCTGATTGCGCAGCGCTACCACGGCGATGAAAGCAAAAAAGATATTCAGGAACGCGATACCGAATACCTGGCCCGTTCCCGCGCCGCCGCTGAATACTGCGCACGCAAGCTGGGCTGGCACCGCATTGAGTGTACCACAGCGGTAGACGGCCAGAAAACCATCCGCACGCCGGAGGATATTCAGTCCGAAGTGATGGCATACCTGGAGCGGATTTTGAGCTAAAACCGTTGGCAGCAAAAGCCCACACGTTGAATATGGCAAGGAGGGGATAGAACATGCTTTGCAAAGCAACGGAAGCTGATTTGGAGCAGATGGTTGCGTTCCGCCGCAAAACGTATGGCGGAACCCGCCAGGATGCTTTGGACTGGCTTTGTGGAATTGTGGGGTTGGATAATATCCTGATCCTTGCCCGGGACCCGGCCCCCGGTGCAAAGCCCGTCCCGGCCGCCATGATTGGTGTGGTTCCAGTGGAATGCGGGCACCACCACGGCGTATGGCTCTGCTGCATGGCAACGGACCCGTCCCTGCAGGGGCGCGGGCTGATGCCCAAACTGCTGGCAACCTGCCTGCGCGCCTTTTCCGCCAAAGGGTGTGATTTCGCTGTGGCGGCACCGCAAAGCACGCGGGCCGCAAAAGCGTTTTCCCAGCTGAATTTTCAGGGGCGCTTCCCGCTGCGCATCATCCGCAAGCCCATTGAACACAATTTGTGGGCACGAGCAGAGTTTGATAACCTGACAGTCCGCAAATTGATCGACACCCGCATGCGCTACCAGCCCGCCTGCATCGCCCTGCCGGAAAGCAGCATGAACACCATGATCACCCGGCTCTACCGCCGCGGTATGACCATTGTTTCCAACCAGCGCGGTTACGGCCTCTATTGCCAGGAAAAGGACGAGCTGCTTTTTATGGAGCTGCAGGCCGATAACGACCATTCGGCTGATATTCTGCTGCAGGCCGCGCGGGAACATACCGGTCTGACCAAAGCACGGCTGCTGCTGGCGGAAAATCAGTTTTTGTACCTGGGCGAGGGTAAGCGCTGTGGTTACGGCATGATTTGTTACCTTGGGCAGCCGTTCCCCGTTACGGACGTTTATTTCCGCCTGTTGCTGTAAGACCGTGCATACGTGAAACAGGGCAGTTCTGCTGCCTGGTAAAGGAGATTTGGAATGAAAATCAATCGTGGTGATTCCCAGGACAAGGGCTCGCAGTCGCGCCAGGCTTATCATGCTGCGCCAGCCCCCGCACCAAAGCGCCCGGTACAGCCTGATCCTGACCCGCAGGACCTGTACGAAGACGCCGAAGGTCCAGACGAGTACGCAGAGGATGACGATGATGAACCCGTCCGCCGCCGTTTTCCCATTGGGCTTGTGGTTCTTGTTGTCATTTTGGCTATCGTCGGCATCGGCGGCTGGAAAGTGTTCCAGTTCTACGGCGAAGTTGCCGGCAACGGCGAACTCGGCCCGGAGCAGACCGTTACCATTGAACAGGGTTCCACTGTTGCAGACATCACAAACGTTTTGAAAGAGGATGGCGTCATCCAGTATGACTGGCTGTTCAAGCTGTATGCCAAATACAGCGGCCGCGCTTCCGGTTTGCAGTATGGCGATTTTACCCTGCGCTCCGGCATGGATTATAACACGATCCTGAAAACCCTCAGCGTGCAGCAGGTCAAGCGCAAGACCATTACCGTCACATTCCCCGAAGGCTACACAGCCGTTGCTATTGCCCAGAAGATGGAAGAAAATGGCTTGTGCTCGGTGGATGATTTCCTTGCCTGCGCCAACGGCGAGGATGGTTCCGATTTCAGCCAGTATGATTTCTGGAATGCCATCCCGGATACCGAAGGCCGCCTGATGAAGTGCGAGGGCTACCTGTTCCCGGACACTTACGAGTTCTTCACCGATGACTCGGTCTATAATTACGTCAACACCTTCTATAAGGAATTCGACGCCAAAACTTCCGACCTGTGGGATACCATCAACGAAAAGGGCACCACAATGAATGATGTTGTCATTCTGGCCAGCTTTATTCAGGAAGAAGCCGGTATGCCCGCAGAAGACGCCAAGGTTTCCGCCTGCTTCCACAATCGTTTGGAATCCGATGACCCGCAGTGGGCAGAGCATAAGCTGGAATCCAATGCCAGCAGCTATATCATGAACGATAGCGACAATAACTACCTGTGGAATTCGCCCACCGCCGCTTATTACGGCTGGCCGGAACAGGGTGCTATTCCGGATGATGTGCTTGCTCATTACGACACCTACCGCATCAGCGGCCTGCCCGCCGGTGCCATCACCAATCCCGGTATTGATGCCATTGCCGCCGCGCTGAATCCCGACCAGGAATATCTGGACGAAGGCTATTATTTCTTTGTTACCGGCAACCCGAACGGCGACCACCCTGGCGAATATTTCTATGCCAAAACGGCAGACGAACACCATCAGAACTGCATCATCGCTGGTTGGGGCTGATAAAAGCTGAACTTCACTGAACAAAGGAGCCGTTATCTTATGTTGTCCTGTCCGGAACTGCTGTCGCCTGCCGGCAGCCTTGAAGCCCTGAAATATGCCGTCATGTATGGCGCCGATGCCGTATACTGCGCACTGCCGCGCTTTGGTATGCGCGCCGCACCGGTCAACCTGACCATTGGCGAGCTTCATGATGGCTGCATTTTTGCCCATGCTCGCGGCAAAAAAGTATACTTGACCCTGAATAACCTGCCCACCAACGATGAGCTTTCCGAGCTGCCGCAGTATATCAAGGACGCGGCCGAAGCCGGGGTGGATGCCTTTATCATTGCGGACCTTGGCGTACTGAGCCTTGCCAAACAGTATGCTCCGGATGTGGATGTGCATTTTTCCACCCAGGCAGGCATCACCAATTATGCTGCTGCAACCATGGCCTACAACCTGGGCGCCAAGCGTGTGGTGCTGGCGCGCGAGCTGACCCTGACCGATATTGCCCAGATCCGCGATAACACCCCGCCGGAGCTGGAACTGGAAGCCTTTGTGCACGGCGCCATGTGCATGAGCGTTTCTGGTCGGTGCCTGCTTTCCAGCTATATGACCGGGCGCAGCGGCAACCGCGGCGAATGTGCCCAGCCCTGCCGTTGGAAATACTATCTTGTAGAAGAAAACCGCCCCGGCCAGTATATGCCCATTGGCGAAAATGAGGACGGCAGCTATATCCTGAACGCCAACGACCTATGCACCGCACCGTTTTTGGACCTGATCTGCAAGGCTGGTGTGGATTCTCTGAAAATTGAGGGGCGCGCCAAAACGTTCTATTACGTTGCGTCCGTTACCGCCGCTTACCGCAAAGCGCTGGACCAGTACCTGGCAAACCCCGCCAGTGATACGTTTGATTTACCGGATTCCGTGCTGGATGAGCTGAACCGTACCAGCCACCGCCATTATTCACCCGGTTTCTATTTTGGCAAAGAGAAAGCCCTGCAGACGCCCAGCCATACTTATGTGCGAGATTGGGATTTCATCGGCACTGTGGATTCGTGGGAAGACGGCGTTGCCCATTGCACCCAGCGCAGCAAGTTCTGCCTGGGAGATTCGCTGGAAATTTTGCAGCCAGATGGTTCGGTCGTGCCCGTAACCCCTGAATGGATCAAAAACGCGGAAGGGGAAGCGGTGGATGCCACCCCGCACCCGATGATGCAGTATACCATTCCCTGTGCCACGCCCTTGATGCCGTACAGCCTGCTGCGGATGCAGAAAAGGCAGTAAATTTTCATTTATCTATTTGCAACAACCAAAAGCCCCACCTGCCGGATGCAGAATGTTCTGCCCGGCAGGCGGGGCTTTTTTATTTTTATTCTTTACTTTTAGGGCAATACCGCATAATTCTAAGTGCCGATACGGCGAGCGAGGTGCGGCA
>ERZ826220.3081-NODE-3081-length-13353-cov-2.821928_pt1 | contig 13353 bp, 12 predicted proteins | sample MGYA00519927_ERZ826220 | MGnify/ENA primary metagenome ERZ826220 (study PRJEB31778, sample SAMEA3449225) | human gut metagenome | biome: human gut; feature: human-associated habitat; material: faeces | place: United Kingdom | collected 2010/2012 ...
TAAGTCAGGTTATTTGTTATGCGGAAATCCAACACAATAAGCTGAAAACAAGCACCTTAGTGTAAATCAAAGCATTTCGGGCAGGTAACGGATAAGTAACAAAACTCACCGTCAAACCTGCCCGATTATGCAATTTTATTGCTCGGAACAGATGCAGAACAGAGAATTAAATACCTGTAAACATGATATTTACTCTTTCCTGCATATTCCGTTACCTACAAATACCGAACCGTGCTGGGACCGGCAAATTTTTCGGCGATTTATGCCGGAAACGGAGATGAATCCGTCCGAATGCAGCATATTGCCGTATGCTTCGATCGGATTCTGTTCGGAAATGGGCGAGAAGGCGAGAGACTGCATGTTGTCATTCAGCATGATGCGCAATGAAAGGCAAAAAAGTAAACGAGGCGACGGCCTGGAAACCGAAACCTCGTTTACGATAGTCAATAGTGAACTCTCCGCGGATGCGGTCCTTTCTTGCCGCTGCGGGGTTATTTTACCGAGACGGGCAGCGTGGCGGCGATGTCGGCCGACGAGGTTCCCAGCGAAAGGGTGTATTCGCCCGGGTTGACCTTCCAGCCGCGCGACTGCGTGTCCCAGAACGCCAGCGCCTGCCGGTCGAGTTCGAACTCCACGACGGCGCTTTTGCCGGGGGCCAGGGTCACTTTCCGGAAGCCTTTCAGCTCCTTTTTCGGCCGGAGGACCGTCGGGGCGTTCTCCGTGACGTAGAGCTGCACGACCTCCGCGCCCTCGCGATCGCCCGTGTTGGTCAGCGTGACGCTCACCTTCAGCGGCTTGTCGGCGGGGAACACCTTCGGGGCGCGGGGTTTCGAAAGCTCGAACGTGGTGTACGAAAGTCCGAATCCGAAGGGGTAGAGCGGTGCGATGCCCTTGGTCTCGTACCAGCGGTAGCCGACCAGCACCGACTCCTTGTAGTCGATGTCGTAGAGCTGGATCAGGCGTTCGTTGTAGGCGCGGGGCGCCTTGTTGTAGAACTCCGCGCCGGCGGGCATCGTGCCTTTGGCGGGGGAGTCGTTGAACTCCTTCTCGATGGTCATGGGTAGTTTGCCCGAGGGCGACAGTTTGCCCGAAAGAATGTCGGCCAGCGCCGTGAAGCCGCTCTGGCCCGGATACCAGCCGTAGATCACCGCCGCGGCTTTGTCGTTCCAGCCGCCCATGCGGATTCCCGAACCCGAGTTGACCAGCACGATGGTGTTGGGATTGGACTCGACGGCCGTGCGGATGAAGGCCTCCTCCTCCTTGGGCAGCGCGAAGGGGCGTTCGAACGACTCCACGTCGATCGTGCCCGTCGAGAGCAGCACCACGTCGGCGGCGGCCAGCTCCTCGCGGGAGGGTTTTTCGACGACGCGGACCGCATCGCCGTAGACCTCGCGGAGCGCCGCGGTCAGCGTCACGTTGTCGTAGCCCAGCACCTCGGCCGAGGACGACGTGCTGCCTCCCGTGCGGGGAATCTGCTCGGTGAAGCGTCCCGTCAGCAGGATTTTGCGGCCTTCGGCGAGGGGCAGGATGCCGTTGTTGCGCAGCAGTACGATGCCCTCGGCGGCCACGTCGTAGCCGGTCTGCTTGTGCGCCGGGAATTTCTCCAGCAGGGCGGGAACGTATTTCTCCCGGTCGTAAAGTCCGAAGGCGATGCTCGTGGCGATGTTGGGGCGGATCATTTTCTCAATGTCCTTTTCGGTGATGCGGCCCTCCTTGAGCAGCGCGCGCACCTCGCCGAAGAACTCCTTGCGGCCCGGCATCTCGACGTTCTGGCCGCTCTTGACCACCTTCTCCGTGTCGTTCACCGACGACCAGTCGCTCATCACGCAGCCCCGGAATCCCAGCTCGCCGCGCAGGATGCGCCGGATCAGGTCGGCGTTCTGCCCGGCCCACTCGCCGTTGAGGCGGTTGTAGGAGGTCATCACGTAACCCACGCCAGCGTCGATGCCGGCCTTGAACGGCGGCAGGTAGAGTTCGTGCAGCGCCCGTTCGTCGACGATCGAGTTCGAGCGGCGGCGGTAAAATTCCGTCTCGTTGCAGATGAAGTGTTTCAGACACGCCACGGTTCCCGTCGACTGCATGCCCTTCACATACTCGGCGACCATCGCCGAGGCGAGCAGCGGATCTTCGCCCATGTATTCGAAGTTGCGTCCGTTCTGTGAGTTGCGGTAGATGTTCATGCCCGGACCCAGCAGGACTTCGATGCCTCCGGCGCGGCACTCTTCGCCCACGGCTTCGGCATAACGATAGGCCAGCGACGGGTTGAAGGTCGCTGCGAGGGAGATCGGGCACGGAAAGGCCGTCGAACGCTCCAGCTGGCGGACCATCGTCGGGTCGGACAGGTTGTCGCGCATGTGCACGCCCTGCGTGGCGTCGGAGAGATAGATGTAGGGCATGCCTTTCTCGGGCACGCCGTAGAAGAAGAACGAGGAGTAGCCGCGCATGAACGAGATCTTCTCGTCGAGGGTCAGCTGTGCGATCCGGGCGTCGGCCTGCCGGTAGGCCTCGTCCCACGCTACGACCTGCTGGGCGGCGGCCGGTGCGATCGCCGCGGCTGCCGTTGCGAAGGCGAGCAAAAGTTTTACGGAGGTTTTCATCGTTTTTTGAATTGGTTTGCGTTTCTGTCTTCTGCAAAGTTAGCGCATGAACGGTCCGCCGGAACGGCTCTTCGGAAAAATATAAATGATATGAACTGTCAATTTTCTGAAAACCAGTTGATTGATGCTTCGGATGGCGTTGAATTATACAAATAAAACAGGTCCGATAATTTGCTTTTGCATGCTTTTTATCGTTATATTTGTGCAAATCCGTTGCCTGAAATGAAAAAACTGCCTCTCCTTTTCGCGGCCTTTCTCGTCGTCTCCGCATCCGGTCTGCGTGCCGGGGAACCTTCGGACATACATACGCTGCTTCGCCGCCTGGACGGTCTGCTCGACCGCCGGGAGGAGTTCCTGCTCCGCCACGAAGCGCGCCTCGACTCGCTCAAATCTCTGCTGCGCGGCGACACCCTCGGGTTCGGGGCGCGTTATGCCGTCACGGCGGAGATCGCGGAGCGTTATTTCGCCTACCAGAGCGACTCGACGATCGCCTACCTGCGCCGGAATGTCGCGCTGGCCGAAAGGGCGGGGAATGCCGACCTGACGATCCGTGCCAAATCGGTCATGGCGATGTGTTACAGCATGAACGGCCGCTTCCTCGAAGCCGACCGGGTGCTGGCCGGAGTGACCGACACGCTGCATATGAGCCGTGCGACGCAGGCGGCCTATTATGCCGCGCAGCACCGCCAGAACCGCGAGTGCCGCAGCCAGAGCGAGCCGGGGGCGGAGCGCGACCGGTTTCGAGCCTTCGAGGAGTACTACGCCCGCCGTGCGCTGGAAACCACCGGCGACATTTCGAAACGTTTCTATTTCGCCTACCTCGTCGCCGTGGACGAAGGGGATTACGACCGTGCCGCCGCGGCCTGCGACAGTGCGTTGGCATGCGCTCCGCCCGCGTCGCACGATTATGCCCGGGCGGCGTTCTACCGTTCGGAGACCGAAAGGTTCCGGGGCGACGAAGCGGCTCGTTTCGAATGGCTCGTGCGCGCCGCCATGGCCGACGTGCAGGGAGCTGTCCGCGACTACGGCGCCTTGGGCGGCGTGGCCGAAGAGCTGCTGCGCCGGGGCGACGCCGCACGGGCGATGCGGTGTATCCGCGTTGCGATCAACGACACGCAGGCCTACAATTCGCCCATCCGTTCGTGGCGCGACATGGCGATTCTGCCCCAGATCGAGCAGGCGTACAGCGAGCGCAATGCCCGTCTGCGCGCGATGTACGTCGCGCTGATCCTTCTGGCCTTTCTTTTCGCCCTCTCGGCAATCGGAGGCGTGCTGTTCGTCCTGCGCCAGAACCGGCGGCTCAACGCCGTGCAGCAGACCCTGCGCGAGTCGAACGGAAAACTGGCCGAGCTGGCTGCGAGCCTGCGCGAAACCAATGCCGACCTGAGCCGGCAGAACATCCGCATCGCCGACGCCAACCGCATCAAGGAGGTTTATATCGGCGGGTTCCTGAAGACGATCTCCGAATATATCTACAAACTGGCCGACACCTACCGTCATGTCGGCCGGATGCTGCGCGACGGCCGTTCCGACGAGCTGCGCCGCGAGTACGCCGGAACCGATGTCCGGAGCGACGAACTGAAAGAGTTTTACCACAATTTCGACACCACCTTCCTGGGGCTTTTCCCCTCGTTCATCGGGGAGTTCAACCGCCTGCTCGCCGACGATGCGCGTATCGGGGTCCGCCGTCCGGGAAGCCTCACGACCGAACTGCGCATCTTCGCGCTGGTCCGGCTGGGCATCACCGACACGGCGACCATCGCCGCACTGCTGCACTGTTCGGTCAATACGGTGTACAGCTACCGTTCGCGCATGCGGCTGCGTTCGCTCGTTCCGGAGCGGGATTTCGAACAGCGGGTGCAGTCCATCGGTCTCGGGGACGATGCCGCGGAGCTTTCCGGGACCTGATCGGAACGGGGCCTCTTGTCGGCGAAACACGGAGTTTTTTCGCTCGGGGTGTACGCTCCGACGCGGAAATGCGTATATTTGCAGCTCGCATATACCGATACGATGAAAGATTTTGCAGCCATAGATTTCGAAACGGCCAACGGCAAGCGCACGAGCGTCTGCTCGGTGGGCGTCGTCGTCGTGCGCGGCGGCGAGGTGGTCGATACGTTTTACCGCCTGATCCGTCCCCGTCCCAATTTTTACAGCCATTTCACGACGGCCATCCACGGTCTGCGCTATGAAGATACGGCTGATGCCCCCGATTTCGCGTCGGTGTGGCGCGAAATCGAACCCCGTATCGAGGGGCTGCCGCTCGTGGCCCACAACTCGCCCTTCGACGAAGGCTGCCTGCGGGCCGTCTTCGAACTGTACGGCATGCCCTGGCCCGGTTATACCTTCTACTGCACCTGTCGGGCCTCGCGCCGCACCTTCGGCAGCCGCCTGCCCAACCATCAGCTGCACACCGTCTCCGCCGCCTGCGGCTTCGAACTCGAAAACCACCACCACGCGCTGGCCGATGCCGAGGCGTGCGCGCAGATCGCCCTGAAAATCCTGTAATATATATTAGGTGTCGCCCGAGAAGTCTGATTTTTACGATTTCACCCCTGCCGGAGAGCTTCCGGCAGGGGTGACTTTTTTCGGGGGACTTTTCGGACGGCCTTTTCTCTCCGTCAAAGTCCCAGCTCCAGCTGGAAGCGGATCTCCCAGCGGTTGTAATCGGGGTCTATGGACCTGCTCCGGGTGTTGTACGACATGTCGGCCTGCACTTTGAGGCTGTGGCCGATGATGTAGCGCGTGATGCCCAGCGTGGTCTGGTTCCAGTTGCGGTATCCGGCCAGCGGCTGCACTTCGCTGTCCGGGAACAGCGTCGAGTTGCGCAGGGCGATTTCCCATTTTTTGTTGAACAGGTAGCTGGTCTGCACGTTGAGACCCTGACCGTTGTACACGAAGGCGTTGCTCCGGGGATCGAACAGCGGTTCGTCGCAGCTGCGGCCCATGAAGTCGGTATAGAATGCGAATCCCCGGTACTTGAGGATGAAATCCGCAAAATAGGAGCCGATGTTGCGGGTCGCGTCGTCCGGCATGACGGCGCCGCGCTGGCCTTTCAGGCGCGATGCCTTGTGGTTGTAGGAGTAGGCTCCGGCGAGCAGAATCTTCACCCGCTCCTCGAATTCGTAGTTGCCCTCGATGACGTCGCCCTTCGACTTGAAGCGTCCCAGCGGATAGAGTTCCAGACGCCCCGTATAGGCCAGCCCTCCGGTCGGCGAACTGCCCCAGTTGCGGCCTTCGCCCAGCGTGACGGAGCCTTTTGCCGAGAGATTGAAGCCCTCGCCGTGGCGCATGTTGTATTCGCCGAAGAACCCGAAGTCGCGGTCGAGGTTGAATTCGCTGTTGACGATGCTCCGGTCGACGAATTGCAGGGCGCTCGACGAGTTGATCCGCGCGCGGTTGGCCTTGATCTTGGTCTGCCCGAACCCGATGTTCCACTTGGGGCTGGGGACGTAGTAGACGATTGCGTCGCGCACAATGTTCATATTGCCGTTGGGCAGCGGTTCCGTGTCGTAGGAGGTGAATCCCAGCTGGACCGAGTAGACCAGTTTGGGCGAATAGATGTAACCGTCGAAGCGCAGCCGCAGCCGTTTGACGCGGGCTTCGGTCTTGGTGAGCGTGAAGTCGTCGTCGAACGACAGCGCCAGAAGGTTCTGCATGCGGAAGCGCATCGTCAGTTCGAACCAGTCGTTTTTGGGCCGGAAGGTGATGCCCTTGCCGATCTCGATGTTGGGCATGTTGCGCAGCTGTGCCAGCAGTTCGCCGGTCGAATCGGCCGCGATGATTTCGGTGCGGAGGTTGCGTTTCTGCGCCGCAGGGACCTGCGGCCTCTCCTGTGCCGCGGCCAGCGACCAGCAGGCGGTCAGCAGGAGCAGGATCGGGAATTTTTTCATCGTATCTTTCTGTTAATTCTCTTTCGGTTGCATGTCGGACAAAAGTACAAAAAATATGCAGAGTCCGGGGAATCGCGATGCAAAGTTGGGGCGTAAATCTGAAACGAATTTGAAATACAGGGGCGGCAGAGGGCTTTCGGCGGGTAAAAAGATGCGGCGGAAGAGATAAAATCCGGAAAAATAGGATTTCTGGAATAAAATGTGTATCTTTGTTGCCAAACAATCGAGTTTTGTTTTGAATCTTTCTTTGTAAGTGTTTGATCCCGCAGTCCATCGCGGTTTCCCCCATTCTCAAAATCGACCTCATTAGCTTGCTCTTTTGTTGGGAGCGGTGCGCCTTGTGCGCTTCGGTATTTGCAAAAAAATAATTGATAAATGGCCAAACGAATTACATCGGGAAAGAGAGAAAGAGAGAAATTAAAGCAGACCAAACGTCAGGACAAGCAGAAGAAAAAGGAGGAGCGTCTGAGCGGCGGGAGCCGCAGTTTCGAGGACATGCTGGCGTATGTCGACGAAAACGGCGTCCTTCACACGACCCCGCAGGATGTGAAGCCCAAGGAGGAGATCGACGCCTCGCAGATCGAGATTTCGGTCCCGAGACAGTCGGAAATCGAGGAGGAGGAGCCGATGAGCGGCCGGGTGGAATATTTCACCGCATCCAAAGGCTACGGCTTCATCAAGGATGCCGCCAGTTCCGAGAAATACTTTTTTCACATCACCAACGCCCCGGCGGGCATTGCCGAAGGGGACCGGGTGACGTTCGAACTCGAACGCGGCACGCGGGGAATGAATGCAGTACGAATAGTTATCAGTAACAAATAACACTTTTTTAATTAACTTATCAAGAGAATGAACATTTATGTTTCGCATCTGAGCTGGGGCACGAGCAGTGAGGGCTTAGGAAATTTATTCATGCAGTTCGGCGAAGTAGCGTCGGCTAACGTTATTACCGACCGGGAGACGGGCCGTTCGCGCGGTTTCGGCTTCGTCGAGATGCCCAATGAGGAAGAGGGTCAGAAGGCCATCGACCAGCTCAACGGAACCAACTTCGAGGGTCAGACGATCACGGTCAATGTGGCTCGTCCCCGCGAGGAGCGCTCTTCGGGCGGCTACGGCGGCAATCGCGGAGGCGGTTACGGCGGCAACCGTGGCGGAGGCTACGGCGGCAACGGCGGCGGTTACGGTCGCAACCGGTACTAATTCCGGATTTTATTTCAGAACGGATCTCCGGGAGAGCGTTTCTCCCCATACCATACGGAGCGGGGCGGTTTTTACCGCCCCGTTTTTTGTTTTTCCCTATTTTCCACACGCCCAGCGACATCGGGAAAAAGAGCGAAAAATTACCCGCGGGACCTCTGTTTTTCCCGAAAAAAGCGATAACTTGCCGCCATGAAGGAGACGGTGCTCGAAAAACTCAAGGTGCTGGCCGAGTCGGCCAAATACGACGTTTCGTGCGCTTCGAGCGGCGTGACGCGCAAGCATCGTGCGGGCGACGGACTGATAGTCGGCATCCTCCATGGAGTCGATCAGGCGGCGGATCTCCTGCAGACGCTCGTCCGGATCGATCGGGGCGACCGGCACGAGGGCCGACACGTCATACTGGTCATTGCCGTCCGCCATGCGGATGCGGCCCGCCGTGAGCTGCGGCGCGCCCTTGAACTCGGAGACCTGCCCGCGGATCTTGACGATCCGGCCGGTGTCGGCCGGGTTCGCGCCGATGGGGCCGGAGTAGTCCCAGACCTTCAGGTCGATCGTGCCGGAGCGGTCGGCCAGCACGCCGGATAAAAACGGCTTGCCTGCCGCGGTGGTCTTGAGAAAGGCGTCCTTCAGGACGTAAAACCCCTCCACATCGTCGCCGGTATGCATCCCGGCGATCAGCTTGTTGTATTCCATATACGCATCCTCGCTGTTCTTATATTTTATGATGATTATAGCAGTCTTTTCGCCCGTCTGCAATCATACAATGAAAACCCGCGGGCAAAACCCCGGTGTCTGTGAACAAATCGTGAAATCTGCGGGCCTGGGCGCGGGCGGCGACATTTTCGGTTGTTTTCCGGCGCTTTTCGTGATATACTGTGAAAAAATCGGAAAATGGGAGGAGCAGCGAATGGCTGATTTTTCGAAGTTCCGCACGGCGGTCAGCGGGTTTAACCGCACCGACGTTGTCAATTATATTGAATCCGCCTCCATGGAGCATCAGAAGGCGCTGCGCAAGCTGACCGACGAGCGCGACAAGCTCGCGGCGGAAAACGCGCAGCTGCAGACGCAGCTGACCGGTCTGCAGGCCCGGCTGATCCAGGTGCAGGCCGACAACGACGCGCTGACCGAGCAGGTCAATACGCTGGCGCAGGAGGGCTCCGACCTCGCCGAGCAGCTCAAGGCCGCCGAGGCCGCCCGCGCCGAAGCCGCGGCTCAGCCGCAGCCCGCACCGGAAGCCGGACCCATCGAGGAAGAACCGGCCGCCGAGACCCCGGAGGCCCCCGCGCAGGAGCCCTCGCTCACCGAAAAGGAGCTGACCGCCTACCGCCGCGCCGAGCAGACCGAGCGCAACGCCGCTGTCCGCGCCCGGCGGATCTATACCCAGCTGTCGAACCTCTGCGAGGATGCGCGCAGCCGCTATCTCGACTCCGGCGAGGAGATCGCCGCCCTGGCCGCCGATCTTTCCACCGGCCTTGCCCGCCTGCAGGACGCCTTTGCCGAGGTGCAGGTCATCTTCGACGACGCGCAGAACGCCTTCGACGACATGCAGCTGCCCGAGACCGGCGCGGAGGAGACGGAAGAAGAGGCATAACGTCCTGTTTGGACCTGCCTCGCCCACCTGAAACGGAAAGTCTTCCCGTCACCCGGGAAGACTTTTTTCTATCTGTACGGAGTATATGGAGGATCATCTATAATGAAACTGGTATCCTGGAATGTCAACGGTCTGCGCGCCTGCCTCGGCAAGGGCTTTCTGGACTACTGCGCGCAGGAGGACGCGGACGTCGTCTGCCTGCAGGAGACGAAGCTCCAGCCGGAGCAGGCCGTGTTCGATCTGGACGGCTATCACCGCTATTTCTACTCGGCGGAGAAAAAGGGCTACTCCGGCACGGCCGTGCTCACGAAGGCCGAGCCGCTGTCCGTCCGCTACGGACTGGGCGACGACGCGCACGACCATGAGGGCCGCGTGATCACGGCGGAATATCCGGCGTTCTACCTCGTCTGCTGCTACACGCCGAACTCACAGGACGGGCTCAAGCGTCTGGACTACCGCATGCAGTGGGAAGACGCGCTGCGCGCGTACCTGCTGCGCCTCGACGCGGAAAAGCCCGTGGTGTACTGCGGGGATCTCAACGTGGCGCACGAGGAGATCGACATCAAAAACCCGAAGACCAACCGCCGCAACGCCGGCTTCACCGATGAAGAGCGCGCCAAGATGACCGAGCTCCTTGCCTCCGGCTTCGCCGACACCTTCCGCCGCCTGCACCCCGACACGGCGGACGCCTATTCGTGGTGGAGCTACCGCTTCCACGCGCGGGAAAAGAACGCGGGCTGGCGCATCGACTATTTTATTGTATCCGAGCGGCTGATGCCGCGCGTCGTCTCGGCCTCGATCCGCGCGGACGTGCTGGGCAGCGACCACTGCCCGGTGGTGCTGGAGCTGGACGTATGACGCCGGAGGAATTTTCCGCCCGATACATGGCGCACTTCAGCGCGCAGCAGAAGGCCGCCGTGCAGGCCGTAAACGGCGCAGTTTTGCTGCTGGCCGTGCCCGGCAGCGGGAAGACGACGGTGCTCGTCACGCGGCTGGGGTATCTGGCGCTTTGCTGCGGGGTCGACCCCGGCAGCATTCTGGTCATGACCTATACCGTCGCCGCCACGCAGGAGCTGCGCGCGCGCTTTGCCGCGCTGTTTCCGCAGCTGAGCGGCCGGACGCCGCAGTTCCGCACGATCAACGGCCTGTCGGCCAAGATCATCGAGTCCTGCAGCCGCCTGCGCGGCCCGGCGTTCACGCTTCAGGAGAACGAGGGTGAGCTTGCCGCGCTCGTCGGGCGGATCTGCCTGGAGCTGCACGGCGAATATCCCACCGACGCGACCGTCCGCGAGATCCGCACCGCGATCACCTACTGCAAAAACATGATGCTGGGCGCAGACGAGATCCGCGCCCAGCACTTTGACGTCCCCGGCTTTTTCACGATCTATACCCGCTACTGTCAGGCCCTGCGCGCCGCGCGGCAGATGGACTACGACGACCAGATGACCTATGCGCTGGCCATTCTGCGCAAGCATCCGGACGTGCTGGCGCAGTTTCAGACGCAGTACCCGCACCTGTGCGTCGACGAATCGCAGGATACCTCGCGCGTACAGCACGCGATCATCCGGCTGCTGGCCGAGAAGGCCGGGAACCTGTTCCTGGTCGGCGACGAGGACCAGAGCATCTACGGCTTCCGCGCCGCCTGGCCCGAGGCGCTGCTGCAGTTCCCGCAGACCTACCCCGGCGCGAAGCTGCTGTTCATGGAGGAGAATTACCGCTCCACGCCGGAGATTCTGCGCTGCGCAGCCGCTACCCCAAGACCATCCGCCCCGTCCGCCCCGCCGGGCAGCCGGTGCAGCAGGTCCACGCCGCTTCGCGGCAGGCGCAGATCCGGTATCTGCTCGCGCTGGCCGCGCAGGTTCAGGAGCCGCCGTTTACCGTCCTCTACCGCAATAACGACAGCGCTCTCCCGCTCATCGACGCGCTGGAGCGCGCGGGTCTTCCCTACCGCTGCCGCGGCGCGGAGGATACGTTCTTCACGCACCGCATCGTCTGCGACGTGTGCGATATCCTGCGCTTTGCCGCCGCGCCGGACGATACGGAGCGGTTTCTTCGCATCTATTATAAGTTCGGCGCCATGATCTCCAGGGAGGCGGCGCTGGCCGCCTGCGCCGAAAGCGCGCGGACGCACGCGCCGGTGCTCGCGTGCCTGCTCGCGCAGGGCGATCTTTCGGATACCTGCCGCGAAGCCGTAGAGCAGCTCCGCGCGCGGCTGGACGCGCTGCCGCAGACGTCTGGCGAGGCGCTCATCCGCACGATCTGGGGTCCGATGGGCTACAGCCGGTTCGTCACCGAGCGGCGGCTCGACCCGGGCAAATTTTCGATCCTCTGCATGCTCGCCGCGCCGCAGCCCTCGGCCGCCGCGTTTCTTGCGCGGCTCGATACGCTCCGGCAGCTCATCCGCACCCACCGCGACGCGCCCGACGCGCGCCTGACGCTCTCGACTATCCACGGCAGCAAGGGGCTCGAGTATGACCGCGTCTTCCTGCTGGACGTGCACGACGGCGTCCTGCCTGCCGACCCGAACGGCGCGGACGGCACGGAGGACGCCCAGCGCGCCTATGAGGAGGACCGGCGGCTGTTCTACGTCGCCATGACGCGGGCAAAAAACGAATTGTATCTGTTTGACTATCCGGACGTGCCGTCCGCCTTTGTCCGCGAGCTGCGGCAGCAGCTGCCGAGGCCCTTCCGCCCGGCGGAGGACTTCGCCTCCATCCTGCCGGAAAACGCCTGCGGCCTGCGCTACCGCCACGCCGTGCACGGCGAAGGACAGATCCTCGCGCAGTGCGGCGACGCGATGCTCGTCGCGTTCGCAGACGGCGACCGCTGCCTGCAGGCCGGGCAGATGCTCCTCGAGCGCGACCGGACGCCGGACGCCAGGACTGCTCCGCCGTCCGCGCAGCCCCTGCCGCCGGAGGCGGCCGCCTGCGTGCCCGGCAGCGAGATCTGGCACCGGAAATACGGCCGCGGCCGCATCGTGTCCCTGCAGGGCACGCTCGCCGCCATCCGCTTCGAAGCCCCCGGCGAGACCGCCCCCCGCACCTTCTGCCTCCCCGCCGCCCTCCAAAACGGCTTCCTTTCCTTCAAAACCGACGCCCCCGGCTGATGCCGTCGGCTTGCAAGGTCATCAAAGCCCCCTGCTTTCCCAGAAAGCAGGGGGCTTTGCGATCATCATAACGTACGATTTTACTTCTTCCGTACCGGATAGCAGGCTTCGGTGACGAAGGTTTGGGGGTCCTGGGTCTCGTGGGGGCTGACGTGGTAGATGTTGAACATGGGGCCGTCGTATTCGTAGCCGTTCGCTTCGATCCAGGCGGCGAGCGCCGCGTAGACCTCGCCGATGCCAGAATACGGGCCGCGGAAGATACAGCTCGCGACCGTCACGGCCGGAAGCGTGCGGAACTTCACGTGCGGCGTGTCGGGGTACGTGCCCTTGACGGTCTTCCACGCCTCGAGCTCCACGTCGGTCTCCTTGAATTCCCCGTCGAGGAAGGTGACCGCGCAGTAGCAGGGGTCGTCCGGGACGAGGTGCATGTGGTCGGTCTCGGCGCAGAGCGTCTGCCAGACCTGGCCTTCGTCCTGATAGCGCGGGATGACGGTATGGACACAGGCGGCATAGCGCGCCGGAATGGTCTTGATGGTGATATTGTACTGCATAAAATCTTCCTTTCCCAGCCGTTTTTCGGCTGTGTCCAGAAGCAGCAGCTGCTGCGCGGTCTTCGCGGTCTCGGCCTGCAGCTCGCGGCGGCGGGCGGCGAAGAAGGGCGCGAGCGCCTCCGCGTCCCGGCCGAGCTGCGACATCCGGCGCACATCGGCAAGCGAGAAGCCCATATCCCGCAGGGCTGTGATCCAGCCGACGGTCTGCAGCTGGTCCTCGCGGTAATAGCGGTAGTCTGAGTCCGGGTCGATATAGGCCGGGCGCAGAAGGCCCATTTCGTCATAGTAGCGCAGCATGCGGATACTGACTCTGGACAGCTTTGAAAATAATCCGATCTTCAGCATTGCGGTACCTCCGTGCTGATATTTTTGAGCTCAGAAACAGCATACTGCCTGACATGGTGTGAGAGTCAAGGGG
>ERZ826220.3097-NODE-3097-length-13293-cov-7.056051_pt1 | contig 13293 bp, 10 predicted proteins | sample MGYA00519927_ERZ826220 | MGnify/ENA primary metagenome ERZ826220 (study PRJEB31778, sample SAMEA3449225) | human gut metagenome | biome: human gut; feature: human-associated habitat; material: faeces | place: United Kingdom | collected 2010/2012 ...
CATGATTCCAACCATACTCAATTCTGTGTGCAGGTGGGGTAACGGTATGCTGGTAGGGCAGAAAACTTGTGGTGCCGGAAAGGGATGGCGTGAACTTCGAAGTGTGGCCAGAGGCCATTGAATTAGGGCGTATGTTCGCCGAAGAAGGCTATGAATTGGCGTTGGTGGGAGGTCCCGTTCGGGACCTGCTGTTGCATCGCAAATCGCATGATTTGGATTTTTGCACATCGGCGCGTCCCGAGCAGTTTGAACATATTTTGCGCCGTTTCGGGCGTGATGGCTTTTGGGATATGGGGCGCAAATTCGGCACGTTGGGTGCGATGCGCCGTCGTGAGGATGGCACGGAAGTGCAGGTTGAGGTAACGACCTACCGTTCCGACACGTATGACCCCGACTCGCGCAAGCCGGAAGTCAATTATGGCGACACGCTGGAAGGCGATCTTTCCCGCCGTGATTTCACGGTGAACGCCATGGCGTTGCGCGTGCCCGAATTGGAATTCGTCGACCCGTTCGGCGGTGCGAACGATTTGGTCAAGGGCGTGTTGCGTACGCCGGTCGATCCTCGCCAGTCATTCGACGACGATCCGCTGCGTATGATGCGTGCCGTGCGTTTCGTAGCGCAACTGGGCTTCCGCATCGAACCGGAAACCGCCGAAGCGTTGACTGACATGGTCGATCGCATTGAAATCGTTTCCGCCGAGCGCGTACGCGACGAACTGGTCAAAATGCTGCTGTCCGATCGCCCGCGCGCAGGTATCGAAGCGTTGGTTGATTCCGGTCTTGCGGATATCGTCTTCCCGGAAATTCCGGCATTGCAGCTCGAAATTGACGAACATCATCGTCATAAGGACGTGTTCGAGCACACCATGATCGTCATTGATCGTGCTGTCGCTCTTGAAACCGGCCCGGACGGCCCTGTGCCAGCTCCGGATCTGACGTTGCGTTTGGCTGCGCTCATGCATGATATCGGCAAGCCGAAAACCCGTCGTTTCGAGGCGGGCGGCAAGGTGAGTTTCCATCATCATGATGCGGTCGGTGCGAAAATGACCCGCAAGCGTTTGAAAGCGCTGCATTTTGACCATCATATGGTCGAGGATGTCAGCGAGCTGGTCAATCTGCACTTGCGCTTCCATGGCTACGTGGAGGAGCCGTGGACGGATTCCGCGGTCCGTCGTTACGTCAAGGACGCGGGCCCGCTGTACGAGCGTCTGAACCGCCTTACGCGTGCCGATGCGACCACGCAGAACAAGCGCAAGGCCATGGTGTTTTCGTCGGCGATGGACGAGATGGAACAGCGCGTGCGCGATCTGAAGGAGAAGGAGGATTTCGACGCGATCCGCCCTGATCTGAACGGTGACGAAATCATGCAGCTACTCGGCATTGAACCGGGGCCGCTGGTTGGCAAGGCGTACAAGCACATGTTGGAATATCGTCTCGATAACGGCCCGGTCGAGCGTGATGTCGCTGTTGCCGAGTTGAATCGCTGGTACGAGGAGCAGCAGTCCGAATAATCTGCCTTCTGATCGTACGATTTCAATATTTTGACCGCACGATTCGCATTTTCGAATGAAAAACAGAATCGTGCGGTCAGTCTGCAAATCTGCAAATCCACAGACTCACAAATCAAACTGCGTCGTGTTCGGGAGCCTTCTGTACGTCGGTCATCTTGTCGACGGTAACGCATCCTTCGAAGCTTTCGATCTTCTTGCCGGCGGTCGGCACTTGCTTCTGATTCTGCAGATTGTCGAAGGTCGCGCCGACCACAACGTCGATTAGCATATCCTCACGATCGTCCATCACCATTTTCGCGTCGGTGAAGTTGCTGTTCACCGTGTACGCCTGATTAATGGCGTTCTTGCCGAAGATAATCATCGTGCGCTCCACCTTGGAACTGGTGTAGTTGCCGGCGGCCTGGGTGTTGAACTCGCGATTCTGCAGCGCGCTGCTGACGGCTTGTGCGAAGCCGGAGAATTCAGTGCCGTTGAGCACGCGCACGGTGATGTTGCGGTTCTCCACGTACTTGCCTTTGCTGCCGTCCTGTTCCTGAGCGGCACAAGGAGCCTGCTGGCCGTAATTCGGTTGTACCGCAGCCGATTTGACTTTGCCCAATCCTCCAACATGGAAGAAGAACAGCAAGGAAATTACCAATGCGACCGCCAAAATGGTGCCGATGATGGCGAACACCACCTTCTGACGGCTGCGAATGTACTGTTTGCGCGCGGCGCGCTCGTCGTTAGCCTGAGTCATGTACGAGTCCTTCTCCAAAAAACGGTTGATTTCAACCTTACTGTTACGCGATGATATGCACAATCGGATGGGCCGGCGCCTTGGAGGCGATGATACGGTCGACGCAACGGCTTTGCTGCCATGCCGACTGCACGGCGCGTGCGGCATCGTCGGTTGGTACGAATGCGATTACGGAAGGGCCGGATCCGGAGATGAACGCTTGCTTTGCGCCTGCCAGCAACGCTTCGTCGATTGCCTGCCCGCTGCGTGGGTGCAGCGAGATCGCCGCTTGTTGCAGATGATTGTTGTCCCCTGCGCCGGCGCCGATTTGGTCGAACATGGCATACACTTCCGGCGTGCGCAGTTCCGCCTGATACGCGCCGACCAGCAGACGGCCCGCAAAGCCCTGTTTCGTCAATTCGCGCACGTCGTTGCTGTGCTTGCTGAGCTGTTCGATCTGCTCGCCGAAGCCTGTGCCTCGCGCGTAGCCTCCGGTCAGGCAGAACGGCATATCCGCGCCCAATGTAGCGGCGACCTGTTGCAACCGTTCGATGGGCCAATCAAGATTCCATAGCGTGTTCAACGCCAGAATCGTGGCGGCCGCATCGGCGGAACCTCCCGCCATGCCTGCGCCGACGGGAATGCGTTTTTCGATGTTCAACGCCACGTCCGGTTCATGGCTGCTCGCTTCGGCCATGGCGAACAGGGCGAGCACTGCGTGGTTGCGTCGCATGTCGCTGCCGGATGAGGCCAGATCGCCAAGATATGCGCCATCAAGATTCAAGGAGAAACCGGCTCCGGGCTTTTTACGGCTGGCGGTGACGGTGTCGTATACGCCGACGGCGCAGTAAATGGTGTCCAGCTCGTGCCGGCCACCCCATTCGCTGCGTGGCGCCCCCACGTGCAAGGTCAGATTCGTTTTCGCAGGGCAGTCCACACTGACTTCATTGATTGCGTTGCCGTTGCCGTTGCCACTCATGCTTCCGGCACCTCGCCCATGGCGCGTGCCAGTGCCACGAATTCGTCGATGGTAAGCGTCTCGCCACGTCGCGTCGGATCGATGCCTGCCCGCTCAAACGCTTCGGAAGGTACGACTTTCTTCAACGCAGCATGCAGGGTTTTGCGTCGCTGCCCAAATGCGGCGTCGATGAGACGGAACACGGTTTCGCGGTCCACCACGGAACCGTCGGGATTGTTGGCGGAAGACGTGTGCCCGCCCTCGTATCGTTTGAACAGCACCAGCGCGGAATCCACATTCGGCGCCGGCCAGAACACATTGCGCCCGATAATGCCCACGCGTTCCGCGGTGCCGTACCATGCGAGCTTCACGCTTGGAGTGCCGTAGATCTTTGAACCGGGCTTTTCGCTCAGTCGGTCCGCGACTTCCTTCTGCACCATCACCAGAAAAGTTCCGAGATTGTCGAAACGTTCCAGCAGCGTCAGCAGAATCGGCGTGGCCACGTTGTATGGCAGATTTGCGACGAGAGTGAACGAATCGTCATTATTGAAATCAGGCAGATTTTCCGGCGTTACGGTCAGTGCATCACGGTTGACTACGCGGAAACGATCCACCGCGTCCGGCATGAATTCGGCGATGGTGCCGGGCAGTCGTTCCGCAACGGGCGGGTCGATCTCCACGGCGGTCATCGTCGCCCCAGTTTCCAAAATCGCCAATGTCAGCGAACCCAATCCAGGTCCGACTTCCAGCACATGATCGTCGGCGGTCACACCCGCCTCGCGCACGATACGACGAACCGTGCCCGGGTCGATTACGAAATTCTGCCCGAATTTTTTTGTCGGGCTGATACCGGCCTCGGCTGCGATACGGCGAATGTCAGCAGCCCCCAACAGGCGGCCTTGCATAGTTTCGTCGGTTTCGTTGGTTTCGTTCGCGTTTTCTGTCATTACCTCATTATCCGTTCAACTGGTATGAAAAAGTGTGTGTTGTTACGTTTGCGTATTGTTGCGATCGGCGTTGTTTAATACCATCCAACTTGTTCGGAATGTTCCCATGCTTTCGATGGGCTGCCGTAGCATTGCGCGATGTAGCTTAGGCCCCAGTCGATCTGTACGGCCGCATCGTCACGCCAGTTTGCGCCGAATGCCGCCATTTTGCTGCCTGGAAGCGATTGCGGGATGCCGTAAGCTCCGGAAGATGCGTTTTCCGCATACCACAGCCAGCTCGATTCGCGGGTCCACAGTTTCACCAGATCGGTCCAGTTTTGTCCGGTCCAGCCATATTGCGCCGCGGCTCCGGCCGCGTAGACCTGTGCCTGCGCGGGGGAGGGGTGGTAGAGGCGGCATCCTGCTGAAGGATCGGAAGGTTGCGGTGTCGGGGTGGGCGTCGGTGTCGGATTCGGCGTAGGTGTCGGATTCGGCGTGGGGGTCGGGTCTGGAGTTGGTGTCGGATCCGGGTCCGTTTTTGATTCGGAATCGTCCTTCTTGCTGTCGTCTTTTTTGTTGTCGCTCGAATTGTCCGTATTATCGGAATTATTGTTCGAATCGTTTTTCTTGTCGGAATTATCGGAATTGCTGTTCTTATCCGAATTATCGTTTTTCCCGGTATTGTCGGAATTGCCAGTATCTCCGGAATTGCCGGATCCGCCATCTGACCCCGAATCGTCGGAAGATGCTGCCGGTCCTACTGCGATGATCCGGTCAAGGGCGATTTTCGTGGTCGTTTCGTTGGTCAGCGTCTCGCGTTCCTTCTCGCCATCCACATACGTAACGTCATACGTTTGCTGGATTTCACCTTCCTCACCTTCCTGCCTGACTACGACTTCGCCAGGCTGCAGGCTGGGGTCGATGATGGTTTGCGTGCCGAATGGCACCGCTTTCGTGCGTGTCTCCTCGCCGTGCGTCACGCGGCGGACGCGCAGGATCGTCTCGCCGTTGTCTTTTTCGACGCTGACGCGATCCTCCTTGTTCAGTGTGATGCCTTTGGAGTCAAGAATGGAGGCCGCCGGCAGTTTACCATTTGGTGCTTCGGAGCTTTGTCCGTCTGCGATGACAGTGACCGGCCCGTTTTGGTTGATGATCAGTCCGCCGGTGAGTTTGTTGTACACGTTGTCGATATTGACGGTGACTTTTGCCGCGTCTGCTTCGTTTTGTTCGAAAAAGCCGATTAGCTGTTCGGCGCTGGTCGCCACTGTCCAGAAGGGCACTTCCTGCCCGTTGATGGTGATGGTGGTCTGGTAGGCGCTTCGTACCGTAACCACGTCATGGTTGCTCAGCATGCTGGTGGGGCTGGTGGATTCCACAAGATCATGCGTTTTGACCTTCACGCCGCGTTCCTGCAGCAGACGGTCGACGCTCATTGCGTATGTGGTTACGGTGGTGGTTTCGCCATCGATGGTCAGAGCTACGGTTTTGCGCGCGCTTACGCCGAATGCGAGCGTCGAGGCGAGCGTCAATGAGACCACGCATGCCGTCACACGAACACGCCGAAGCGTCACAAATCTCCGGGGGGTCCACCTTCTCGTCATACGTCCTCTTTCCAGCGACTGTCTACATCGCCGTCATTGTAACGGTCAGATCGGGACGAATGGCATGGGATCCGCTGGTTTTATCTATACCGCCACATTTTCGAGGAAAAGGAATAAAGAAAAAGGGGGCAGGAGAGAAGGGGATGTCCTGCCCCCTGTCCGGACAAGGCAGGTTGGGGGAAGCCTCGTCCGGTCGCCAGAAGCCATAAGTTGGGGGAAGGCTTCTGGATCACTTACCCATGGTAAGAGGTCAAAGCCCGTTGAAACGGGTTTCGAGCCTCCTGTCGGGATCGAACCGACGACCTGCCGCTTACAAGGCGGCCGCTCTGGCCATCTGAGCTAAGGAGGCTTGTGCCGCTTTCTAGCATAATGCATAAAAATGGCAACGATTGAATAGCATAACCAGCGTGCCCGATGCCGTCAACTTAGAACTGCGCTTTGGCTGGCACGCTGGCGAGTAGGGGGCATTATTTTTCGATTGTCAGGATTGAGTGGGGCTAATCACTCGCCAGTGGTGTTGGAGATCGGATCCTTGTCGGAGCCGATGGAGGGCATTACGCCTTCCTTTCCAATATCGTCTGACTTGATTCCGATGGCCTCCAGCAGGCCTTCCTCGATGGTCTCCTGCGCGGTGCTCAGCTGGTTCATATTCCAGAACTTGCCGTTTATGGTCACCGTTGGAGTGGTCATGCTGTCTTTGTAGGTTCCGGACGTGTTCCACAGTTCGGAACGCTTCGGCGTATAGGTGTCGACGGCGTCAAGCCAATCCTGGTAGTCGCGGCCGAACGCCTTGTCCGCAACATCCTCAGACACTCCCGAGGCGATCATCTGTTCCCTGATCTGATCATCGCTGACTGACTTGTAGTTCGAGCTTTCCTCAGGCTGGAAATCCTCGGCGTACATTTTTTCCATGAACGTGATCAGATGCGTCGGATTGCTGTCATGCTCGGCCAGGTAGATTGCGGCATTCGCGGCACGGCTTGAATATTCGTCGGTGGACCATTTGTCCATGAACGCCATGAAATGCAAATCAAGATTGATCTGCCCCGCATCGACCATCTTCTGCAGATCCGCATCAAGCTGACGATGCAGATTGCCACAACCCGGGCACAGGAAGTCCATGTAGATCGCGACCGTCGGAGCGCCGTCGACGGACTTGCCGTAACCATTCTTCGAAATCAGCAATCCGCCCTTGTCGTCGACGAGCTTTGGCGTGTTTTTGACCTTCTGCAGCTTGTCGTATGCCTCTTCCACGGTTTGGGTGGAAGCCTGGGTTTCGGCATTCTTGTGCATGTTGTGATACACGGTGAACGCGCCGATCGCCACCAGGATCACCAGCACGGCCACCACAATGGCGCCGATGATGGTCTGCTGCTTACGTTCCTTTTCCATCTGTTCGGCGCGGGCCTTCATGGCCGCGGCCTCAGCGGCCCTACGCTCGGCGCGGCTGGCGCGCTTCTGCGCATCCTTACTGTTCTGGGCCATCCACATTCCTTTCGATGTCTCATCGTTTGTTGCGCACCATAGTAGTGTGGGCGTGCTATCGCTGAATGAAGTATTTCGTAAAAGCTTACGTTGTCATACTACGTGCGATTGTCTGATGTTTTTCTGAGGATTGCAAACGTTTGCCGATTCTTGGTTTTCGCTACATTTCATACGATTCCGCGGGAGTGCTGGATTTCGGGCGGCCACGTAGCGTTCCAGCTCCCAATCGCAGCGCCAGAGCCCCCGGAGTGAGAGCGCATATCAGCCAACCGATGGCGCAACATCCGGCTTGGACGACGCCGCTTTGCGAAACCGGTCCTTCAATCCAAGTCGGCAGTGGAATCGTGAATCCGAATATCGAGGTATCCACCATGGCGAACGGTAATTGCAGCGCGACTGTGGCGATCGCCAATCCCAATGTGGCGATCGCGGCCATGATCAATGCGCGTGGCACCGCATAGCCCAACCCTTTGAGCACATGCCAAGGCAGCGTGGCCGCGCGTGCGAGCCAGTCGGAGGCTTTTCGGTTGCCTCCACGGCGGCCTTCACGCTCCAGCTGCGCTTCCATATTGAATCCGATGGTGGCGAGCAGCCAAGCCAGTAGTGCACCCGCAGCCCAGGCCAGCCAAGGCGAGAATAAGCCGAACAGCGCCACAGGAATGGCCAGAAGCGCGCAGAGGAGCGTGCCTCGGCTCAACAGTTCGCCACGAAGCACGTCGGCCGGATTCGGCGGTTGCGGCGCATTCAGGTTGAGCGGGGCCGCTGGGGATGCCTGCGTAATCGGAGTGGCCGGCATAACTGGCATAGTGGACGTTGGTATGTCTTGCGCCTGCACGTTTTGCGCCTTTTCAACCGACGCATTCGGTATTACCGCCGGTGGTCGCTGGTTGGCAATGCGTTGCAACGCCGGTTTGATGGCCGGATCGATTTGTGTGGCTTCTTGAGTGGGATTCCACGCATCCTGCACCGGCATCACCCGCGTGGATTGCGGTGCGTCCTGTGGTGCATCTTGTGGCAGCACGCTGGTATCTCCGCTATCGACAGGCAGCATGACAGGCAGCACGCGCGTGCCGGTGCCAAGAGGAATCGTCGTGGTATGTGCGTTGATATCCATGACCGAGGTGCCGGCATCGGACGCATCGGCAATAACAGTATCGGTTATGTCAGCAATACCGGTTGTGCCGATGGTCTGTGTGGCCTCAACGAATTGCGGCAATGTGCGCGTCCCGATGGCGTCTTCGCCCGTTATATGATCCAGTGCCCGCCAAAGTTCTCGTGGATTGTCAGGCGATTCAGCAAAAGGGGGCATCGCCTCCGATATGCCGGCAGTGGAACCCGAATCCGAAGCGGTATCCGCAGCATCCCAAGCTTGCGGATTCAACGCATCCAACGCAATCGCCTGCAACAATTCGTCGGGCGTGCAACGTTTCGTACGATCCGGATTCAACGCTGAACGGAACGCGGCCATGGTTCCCGCCGGAAGCCCGACCAAATTCGCGCTTCCCGCAGCGGCACGCTCCAACACGGCCATCATCGGCTTCGTGCCGAACACCGGTTCGCCGGTAGCGGCAAACGCCAGCACGCTCGCTACCGACCACCAGTCACTCATCTCATCGGATTCCGCGCCATCAATGATTTCCGGTGCGATGAATCCCGGAGTGCCCATAACCAAACCCGTGCGCGTCACATGGCTTTCGCCCTCGCCCATGGCAATACCGAAATCCACCAACACCGGTCCGGTATTCGACACCATCACATTCGTCGGTTTGATATCGCGGTGCACAATACCGGCCGCATGCACGGCCTTCACCGCCTCGATCAGCTTGCGTCCCAACCGTTCCAGATCGTCGCCCACATACCGGCCGTTGGCTCGCACATCCTCACGCAGATTCTTGCCATCGATCAGCTCGGTTACGATAAAAGCCAGCGCATCATCCAATTCCATGTCCACAATGCCGCACACGCCGGGGTGACGCACTTTCTGCAGCGCCATCGCCTCCCTGCGCAGGCGCTCGCGTGCGGTCAGCTGATCGCGGGAACGTTCGCCGGATGCATCTTCCTCGGCAAGGGAATCGCGCAAGATCTTCATCGCATACTGGTGTCCGCCGTCATCGCGCACACGCCAGACCGATCCCATTGCCCCCGATCCAAGCCGTGAAATCAACGTATATCCGCCAACGAGGCTGCCCGCCTCCAGATTCAATGCGCTTAAGTCGCTCATGGCATCCATGGTACTTGCCTTGCGTGAGTTGCCGTTGGAACAGTTCGCCGCAGCGTGCCGAAATCATCATAAAAACCGCGATCGTGTATCCAAAGTTCGATTAAGAACTGAGATTTGCGCAATAGAGCAACGATATTCAGTAAAACAAGCAAGGATTTGCAACAATCTGCGGAGGAATGCATATTGTTGCATACGCAATCATGCAACAGAACTATATGTGCACGAACGGTAGTTTTGCATGCGCAAGTGGTATGCAGATTATGCACGCGAAACGACAGGCTGGGAAAAAATCAGCGCACTTTTCCGCGGATTTTGGTGAAATCGAGATATCGACATGAAGAAGTGTCTTCACTTCTGGAAATCATGCGACGTGGGGCAGCGTTACGCGATTTCTGGTTTCGATGAGGGAATCGGAGCCTGCATGTCGTTCGGTTATGAGAATCAAGGAGGAGGCAGACCATGCTGCAAATCAACATGGCTGACGTCATGAACGTTATCGGTTCGTTGACGCCGTACCTGATTGCGATTGGCGTGCTATTTGTGCTCGCGCTGATTGTCACTTTCGCCGTCAATAAGAAGACGGTGAAGGAAGTCGCGACCCGTAAGATCATCCACTCCGAGTCTTGGCTTGTGGCGCTGGTCGGTATTGTCGTCGCGGCTTCCATGATGCTGTCCGGTCCGATGGCGACGCTGCTCAACAACGCGACCCTCACGAAGTACATGCTGTCTGACGCTACTGTTTCCAAGGCTAATGAGCTGGCCAAGGAAGTGCAGTCGGAAGCTATCACCATGCTGAAGAATGATGATTCCAACCTGCCGCTGAGCAACAAGAAGGTCAACGTGTTCGGTTGGGGGCTCCACCAACCCGGTCTATGGAGGCACCGGCTCCGGCTCCATGTCTGACCAGTACGACACCGTTTCCCTGCTTGATGGCATGAAGGAAGCTGGTCTTGAAACCAACGCCGATCTGAGCAAGCTGTACACCGACTATCGTGCGGACCGTCCGGTTGTTGCTATGTGGTCCCAGGATTGGACCCTGCCTGAGGTTCCGGCCGGCCAATATTCCGATTCGCTGATTTCTGACGCCAAGAGCTTCTCCGATGAGGCTGTTGTGGTGATCACCCGTGTCGGTGGCGAAGGTGCTGATCTGCCGACCAACATGAAGGCCGAAACCATTACCTACAAGAACAACTCCAAGGATTATGATGACTTCCAGGATGGTGAGCACTTCCTGCAGCTGAGCAAGACTGAGCGCGACATGATTGACTTGGTCACCAAGAACTTCGACAAGGTCACGCTCGTCTATAACGGTGCAAATGCTTTCCAGTTCGACTTCCTGAGCAACTACCCGCAGATCAAGTCCGTGTTGTGGTGCCCGCCTGCAGGCCAGACCGGCTTCTCCGTACTCGGTGACGTGCTCGCTGGCGAAACCAACCCGTCCGGCAAGACTTCCGACGCGTTCGTTAAGGATCTGACCAAGACCCCAGTGTTCAACAACACTGATGGCGCTGCTGCTGCCAGCTCGTCTTCCGTTGGTGCCGATGGTGCATTCATCTACGATAACGTCGACGATCTGGCTGCTAAGTACACCGGCTTCACCGGTCAGGAAACTACCGTGCTTCCGTCCTTCGTTAACTATGTCGAAGGTATTTATGTGGGCTACAAGTTCTATGAGACTGCAGCCGATGAAGGTCTGATCAACTACGATGACACGGTCATCTATCCGTTCGGTTACGGCTTGTCTTACACCAGCTTTGAGCAGAAGATGGGTGACGTTTTCCACAAGGATGGCAAGGTCACGTTTGATGTGACCGTCACCAACACTGGCGACACCGCCGGCAAGGACGTTGTTGAGGTCTACTACAACCCGCCGTACACCGATGGCGGTATCGAGAAGGCCTCCAAGAACCTCGTCGCTTTCGAGAAGACCGGGAAGCTTGAGCCGGGCGCCTCTGAGACTGTGAAGATCGAGTTCGATGATGACGATATGGCTTCCTATGACAACAAGGATGCCAAGGCTTGGGTGCTGGAGAAGGGTGATTACGCCATCTCTATCCAGTCCGATTCTCACCATGTGATCGATTCCAAGAGGATCAACGTTGCTGACACCATCACCTACGACTCCGAGTCGAACACCCACAACGATGATCAGACCGTGGCTACCAACCAGTTCGACTATGCCGCTGGCGATGTGACCTATCTGTCCCGCGCCAATCACTTCGCGAACTACGCTGAAGCCACCGCAGCCCCGACCAACTTCTCCATGAGCGACGAAGTCAAGGCTGCTTTCACCAACAACGGCAACTATGATCCGACCAAGTATGACGATGATTCCGACGAAATGCCGACCACCGGTGCCAAGAATGGTCTCCGCTTGGCTGACATGTACGGCAAGGATTACGACGATGCTGATTGGGAGAAGCTGCTTGACCAGCTGACCTTCGATGATATGGACAACCTCATCGCCAACGGTGGCTACGGCACCCCGGCTGTCTCCTCCGTTGGCAAGATCCAGCTCACCGATGCTGACGGTCCGGCCTCGCTGAACAACAACTTCACCGGCGTTGGCTCCATCGGCTTCCCGGCTTCCACCGCATTCGCCTGCACTTGGAACAAGGATCTGGCCAAGCAGTTCGGCGAGATGATCGGCGACATGGCTCATGACATGCACGTTGCTGGTTGGTACGCTCCGGCTATGAACATCCACCGTGGCGCTTTCTCCGGCCGTACCTTCGAGTACTTCTCCGAGGACTCCCTGCTCTCTGGTGTTATGGCTTCCCACGAGATCGCCGGCGCTAAGGAGAAGGGCGTGTATTCCTTCATGAAGCACTTCGCTCTGAACGATCAGGAAACCAACCGTACCAACATGGTGTGCACCTGGGCGGACGAGCAGGCCATCCGCGAGATCTACCTCAAGCCGTTCGAGATGAGCGTGAAGGAAGGCGGCGCACAGGCCGTGATGAGCTCCTTCAACTACATCGGTTATATACCTATGCCGGTGCCTCCAACAACCTGCTGAACACCGTGCTCCGTGACGAGTGGGGCTTCAAGGGCTTCGTTCTGACCGATTACTTCGGCGGCTACGGCTACCAGAATGGTGATCAGGAGATCCGTAACGGCAACGATTCCATGCTGGCCACCACCAAGATCACCAACCACATTACCGACAAGTCTGCAACCTCCGTGAAGGCCATGCGTACCGCTGCTCACAACATTCTGTACACCGCCGCCAACAGCTGGCAGTATGCAGATGGTGAGCCGAAGGTCGATACCCCGATCTGGAAGACTGCCATGTACGTGGCTTGGGGCGTGACCGCTGTTCTGGTGATTGCACTTGAGGCTCTGGCTATCAAGCGCTACATGGATCGCAAGAAGGCCAAGGCTGAAATCTCCGCCTGATTTCGCTTTCTTCTAGTGGGTCAACATCAATAACTGAATAACAACTGAAATACAGCGAGGGCTGTCGACTTCCCCAGTCGGCGGCCCTCGCTGTATTTCGACGTGTATTCCATTGCGTATGTCACTTCCAGTGCGGCCAAGTCTATTTTTGCCTTCGTAAAGCGGTGTTGGATTCCTCATGTGTTCCTTATGTGGTGGTGACACGCCGTGTGGTGTTTGTTTTTGGTTCGTGTGGTCGTTGTCTTCGGGTTCCGGACCGGTCTTACGGCCGTTCAGAGGTGTTTTCGACACGCCGGTGGATGCGTTGTTTTGCAAGGGTTCGCGGGGTGTCCGTGAGGGGCCGGGTTGCGTGATTGCCGGGGTTCGTGTAAATTAACTCTTCGCTGCCGCTCAGCGAGTGGTTCCCCGGTCGGGGTTCCGTAAGGTGGGTGAGTGGTGGTGGTTTGAGAACTCAAGAGCGTATTTGTACTACTTCTT
>ERZ826220.3100-NODE-3100-length-13288-cov-5.055241_pt1 | contig 13288 bp, 16 predicted proteins | sample MGYA00519927_ERZ826220 | MGnify/ENA primary metagenome ERZ826220 (study PRJEB31778, sample SAMEA3449225) | human gut metagenome | biome: human gut; feature: human-associated habitat; material: faeces | place: United Kingdom | collected 2010/2012 ...
ACGAGGAGACCGCGAGCAAGGACTACGCCGACTACATCATCAACCTTGCCGGCGATGAGTGGGATAGCGAGAAGGGCACCTGGAAGGACGCCGATGGCACCTACGCCAAGGCATTCGCCGACGATGCCTTTACGGCCGATAGCGCGACCTATAAGCAGGCAATGACCGCCTATTACACCGCTTACCAGCAGTATTCTTCGCAGGCTTCGAGCGCCAGCTCCAAGTGGACCGAGTACGCCAACAGCCTGTACGCCAAGGCCAACATCAGCATTTACGGCCTGTTTGCGTAAGATCTGCCTGAGCTTACCGATCGCGTAGCCGAACTATCTGAATAAGCCCGCTAGAACGATATCCGTTCTAGCGGGCTCATTACGTCGGAGGTACCGGTAGTTAAATAATCTCAATTAATCTTTAAGTCCAAAGAGGTTATCGGCTTCATCGTCAGGCATATATTCCAGTACATCGCCCGGTTGGCAGTCGAGTGCCCGGCATATCGCGTCAAGAGTTGAAAAGCGCACGGCAGAAACCTTGCCCGTCTTGATGCGCGACATATTGACCTGGGAGATGCCCACGCGTTCCGCAAGCTCTTTGGATGAGATCTTGCGTTCGGCGAGCATGCGGTCGAGCCGCAGAATAATCATGGATTCCCCCTAGAGCAACTCGTCATCTTGTATTTGCAGGATACACCCGTACTGGAAGACGCTGGCAATCAGGCTAATAATCAGGCCTGCAAAGACCATAGAGAGGTCGAGGTGCTGGCCGCCAAGCGCATCCGTAAAGTTGCCGCCAAATCCTGAGAGTATCAGCCCCGTGACTATGGCACCAAGAAGCTTCACAGCAACGCCGCCAATAAGGAACAAATGTCCTACTTGACGTAGTATGCGGATGCATTCGAGGTCAAAGGGCCTGCCCGCCTTTTCAATGGCGGAGAAAAACCTGTATGCGCTTAGCACAATGGCAAGCGCAAGGCATGTCATCATGGCGCTCCCTATGGCAGTATGACCGTCGTGCGCGACAAGCATAAGAGGGGTCTGTTCATTGGCGCCGACGAGAGCGAGAGATGGCCCTTCGCCGGCATTAAGCTCTACGGATTGGAGGCAGAACCCTTGGGAGAGGCTAGGCAATATGAGTAGAAGCTCGATTGCAATGACTGCGAGAAGTCCCAGAGCGAGCGCTACGGCGGTGCAGATTGTGGCCCATTTGCAGATGTGAGCGAGCTTCCTCAGATCGGCTATTGCCTGTTCGCGGTTGATGGATTCATTCGATTTGGATACGTTCCAGCGGATCATAGCTCCTCCAACCAATGTCTAGGATGATATTTAAATCTTATAACATACTTAATGATAAACGATAAACAATTACAGATTAGAGTAAGTTATGTTTGTAAGACGAATAGCGAGAGCTTATGGCATATTTAGGGAGTGAGAGTTTGGCACGTGGGGGATGGACGAGTATCGAAATTTCCCGCAACCGCGCAAGTGCTTCATCGGGTCTCCCTAATTCATATGGAAAAGGAGCTGCAAACGATTGGAAATAACCGCTGAGCGGTCGAAAACTACCGTTCACCGATAATCTCAAAACTGGTTCTAACTGGTATTAAGTCAAAAAGACCAATTCACATATCTTCACAATGACCTGCAATTTTTCTACACGCTATTTTTAGCCGCCCTGCGTTGTTTAGACACAGGAAAAGGTCCGATCTTTTGCCAAAACATTTCAAAACGGTTTTAAAACCGCAGGTAGAAGTGCTAACGACCGGTAAACGGTCGATTTATCACCGTGAGCGGTGCAAAAACGTTTTACCGTATGAATCAACGAAAGCGACCTCTTCTGGGGTGATATAGTGACAACAACACGTCACGTGGTTACTACCAGTTTAGAAACCACTGGTCTTCAAAGAACGCTTTCAAAGAAGCTTTAAGGGCGAGCGCCCGCTGGCTTCCGAAAATCATCGGACTCAGATCGTACACACCTTCGGAAGGGAAATTTGAATGGTTGGCTTTATTCTTACCGGTCATGGACAGTTCGCACCCGGCCTTGCAAGCGCTATCGCTATGGTTGCCGGCGACCAGCCTGCTTTTACCGTCGTTCCTTTTGAGGGCGACCAGGCCGCATCCTACGGTGAGGATCTCCGCGCCGCTATTACCGCCATGCGCGAGGAGTGCGATGGCGTGCTCGTCTTTACCGACCTGCTTGGTGGCACCCCGTTCAACCAGTCGATGATGATTGCCCAGGATGTCGACAACGTCGAGGTTCTGACCGGCACCAACCTTCCCATGGTTATTGAGCTTCTGTTCCTCCGCGGCAACGCCACGCTCGCCGAGCTTGGCGAGCAGGCCGTGACCGTTGGCCAGACGGGCATCACCGCCCAGACGGTCGCATCCGTTGCCGGCTCCGACGAAGAGGATATCTTCGGCGACGAGGACGGCATCTAATGGCCGATTTCGGAGCCAACGTCCTGAGCTCCTCGGTTGCCCTTTTAGGTCTGCTTGTCATCATGGGCTTGATTTACACCATCTGGTCGCAAATCAACATGAAGAAGAAGCAAAAGTACTTCAAGGAGCTGCACACCGAGCTCAAGCCGGGTCAGGAGGTTCTTTTCGCCGGCGGTATCTACGGAACCGTCAAAGGCATCGAAGGCGAGAAGGTCCAGATCAAAGTCCGATCCGGAGCCGTCGTAGATGTTTCGCGTTACGCGATTCAGGAGATCAAGTAACTGTCGTCAGCAAATAACGAAAGGAAGCTGATCAACATGGCAGAACCCAACATTCTTCTTACCCGCATCGATAACCGACTGGTCCATGGTCAGGTTGCCACCCAGTGGAACTCCACTCTGGGCTCCAACCTCATCCTCGTCGCTAACGACGACGTGGCGTCCAACACCATGCGCCAGAACCTCATGAAGATGGCCGCTCCCGCCGGCGTCGCTACGCGTTTCTTCTCCCTGCAGAAGACCATCGACGTCATTGGCAAGGCGAGCCCGCGCCAGAAGATCTTCATCGTGGCCGAAACACCGGAAGACGTGCTTACGCTCGTCAAGGGCGGTGTGCCTATAAAGAAGGTAAACATCGGCAACATGCACATGTCGGAAGGAAAGCGCCAAGTCGCCACCTCCGTCGCAGTTAACGACGAGGATGTCGCTGCGTTTAAAGAGCTGCAGGAATTGGGGGTGGAGTTGGAGATCAGGCGCGTTCCGAGCACGCCTGTTGAGGACACGAGCAAGCTCTTCTCGTAATCCTCGTGATCCACGTTGTCAGGAGTGAAACCCTGACGTTCTGTACGTGATATCCAAAGTGCGTACATACATTTTGAAAGGAGGAGCAAGATGGAATACTCGATCATCCAGATCGCTCTGGTCTTCGTCGTCACGTTCATCGCGGCAATCGACCAGTTTGACTTCCTCGAGTCTCTCTATCAGCCCATCGTCACCGGCGCCGTCATCGGTCTTATCCTTGGCGACCTCAACACCGGTCTTCTCGTGGGTGGTACCTATCAGCTCATGACGATCGGCAACATGCCGATCGGAGGCGCTCAGCCGCCTAACGCCGTCATTGGCGGCATCATGGCAGCCATTCTCGCTATCGCCACGGGTCTCGAGCCCAACGCGGCAGTCGGCCTTGCCATTCCGTTCGCTCTGCTTGGTCAGCTCGGCGTTACCCTGGTCTTCACGCTTATGTCCCCGCTTATGTCCACGGCCGATAACATGGCTCATAACGCGGACACCAAGGGCATCGAGCGCCTGAACTACTTCGCCATGGCTCTGCTCGGCCTGATCTTCGCTGTCGTTGTCACACTGTTCTTCATCGCTGGCGCTACCATTGGTCAGACCATCGCTTCCGCCATCCCGACTTGGCTGCAGACCGGTCTGTCCGCTGCAGGCGGCATGATGCGCTTCGTCGGCTTCGCCGTCCTGCTCAAGGTTATGATGAACCGCGATATGTGGGGCTTCTTCCTCATGGGCTTTGGCCTCGCGCTCATCACCGTTGCCAACGATTCGCTGGCAACCCCTGCTCTGCTCATCCTCGCTCTCATCGGCTTCGGCATCGCTTTCTGGGACTTCCAGCAGCAGACCGAGCTGAAGGGTGCAGCTGTTTCTGACGGAGGTGACTTCGAAGATGGCATCTAATGAGTATGTAATCCCGGAGCACTACGAGGATCTCACTCCTGCTCCGCAGCTCGACCAGAAGACCCTCAACAAGATGGCTTGGCGCTCCTGCTTCCTGCAGGCATCGTTCAACTACGAGCGCATGCAGGCCGCTGGCTGGCTTTACTCCATCATCCCCGGTCTGGAGAAGATCCACACCAACAAGAACGACCTCGCGGCTTCCATGAGCCACAACCTGGAGTTCTTCAACACCCACCCGTTCCTCGTCACCTTTGTTATGGGCATCGTGCTTTCGCTCGAGCAGAACAAGGTTGACATCCCCACGATCCGCGCCGTCCGCGTCGCCGCAATGGGCCCGCTCGGTGGTATTGGTGACGCCCTGTTCTGGCTGACGCTCGTGCCTATCACGGCCGGCATCACCTCCAACATGGCCATCAACGGCAACGCCGCTGCACCGATCATCTTCCTGGTGATCTTCAACGTCGTCCAGTTCGCTCTGCGCTTCTGGCTCATGAACTGGTCCTACAAGCTTGGCACCAGCGCTATTGACGCTCTGACCGCCAACATGCAGGCCTTCACGCGTGCCGCTTCCATCATGGGCGTCTTCGTCGTCGGTTGCCTGGTCGTCACCATGGGTGGCACCCAGATCAACCTCCAGATCCCCAACGGCACCACCCGTGGCCTCTCCGCTACTACCGTGATCGTCTCCGAGAAGGAGGCCGAGAACTTCACCGGTATGGAGGGTATCGATACCGAGACCGCTGAGGCCGGTACCATCGCCATGACCGATGAGGACGGCAACGCCCTCACCGCTTCCGATGCCGACGGCAACGCTGTCGAGTGCGGCGTCACCGATCTGGGCAACGGCATGGAGTCCGTTACCTACGGCACCGTTACCGAGGATCCGGTCAACTTCTCTGTTGCCGACACCCTCAACACCATCGTCCCGAAGCTCGTCCCGCTTATGCTTACGCTGCTGCTTTACTACATGTTCGCTAAGCACAGCTGGACCCCGACCAAGGGCATTCTCCTGCTCTTCGTCCTTGGCATCCTGGGCGCTGGCCCGCTTGGTCTCTGGCCGAGCATCTGGTAAGGCTCTAGCTTGAGGGGTGTGTCCCTACGCGGCTCACACCCCGACCCCTTAAGCCATGTGTATGTTAAAAGCCGCGTGCTCGAAAGAGCGCGCGGCTTTTGTTTTCTTGTTGATTCGGGTGTGGCAGACAGATAATGCTAAACACCCTAGGTAGTTAGCCGAATTCGAGCAAAAGGGAGGATAGGATGGCGATCGGAGCGCGTAAGCAACCGCTGTACGATCAGCTGGTCGATATTCTGACCGAAAAGATTGACCATGAATATCGCCCCGGTGACATGATTCCTTCCGAGCGCGAACTTTCGGAGCGCTATGGTCTCTCGCGCACTACGGTACGCCTGGCTCTGCAGGAACTGGAGCGTTTAGGACTGGTGGTTCGGCAGCACGGTCGCGGTACCTTTGTGACCGACCGTTCGGCAAAAGCAACCAATCTTATGCAGTCCTACAGCTTTACCGAGCAGATGCGCGCGATGGGTCGAGAACCCGAGACCACGATTCTCGAGTTTTGCGAGATGGAGGCCGATAAGAATCTGGCCGAGCATATGGGATTGCGCATCGGTGATCGCATTTTTAAGCTCAAGCGCCTTCGTTCTGCCGACAACATGCCCATGATGGTCGAACGCAGCTATCTACCGGTTCGTCAATTTCTGTCCCTAAAGCGACCGCTGCTGGAGCGTAAGCCGCTCTACGATGTGATTGAGCAGGACTTTCAGCAAAAGATTCGCGTGGCCGAAGAGGAGTTCTATGCGAGCATAGCCCGTCCCACCGATGCCCACCTTTTGGGAATTGTCGAGGGCTCGCCTGTGCTCGATTTGGTCAGGACTACGTATAACGAGTCAAACGAGGTAGTGGAGTACACACTCTCGGTTGCTCGTGCCGATCAGTTTAAATACAAGGTTTACCACCAGCGCAGTAACTAGTGCTCGCATCGTTTCCATATGGTGATTCTTTGCATTTAACTGGTTACTACCAGATAACCAACCGAAGTGTATAATTGCACGTCAGAGGATTACTTCTAGAGAGAGGTATTAGAAATGTTCGAGAAGAGTGTCGAGGAGCTCACCGAGCTCGGCGCCCAGATCACCACGGCCGAGATTGCTCAGCAGCCCGAGCTTTGGCGTGATACGCTCAACATCTATCGCGAGAACAAGGAGGCCATCGAGGCCTTCCTGGCCGAGGCTCGCGCTATGGGCGAGGGTCGTCTGTCCGTTGTCTTCACCGGTGCCGGTACGTCCGACTACGTTGGCGATACCTGCGCCCCGTACCTGCGTCACGCTGGCAACACTGATCTCTACGACTTTAAGCCCATCGCCACGACCGACATCGTGAGCGCCCCGCGCGACTTCCTGCGCGCCGAGGATCCCACGCTCGTGGTTTCCTTTGCCCGCTCTGGCAACAGCCCCGAGAGCCTTGCCGCCGTTGCCGTTGCCAAGGAGCTCGTCCACAACGTCAAGTTCCTCAACATCACCTGCGCTCCCGAGGGCAAGCTCGCCGTCGAGTCTGCCGATGATCCCAATGCGCTGACGCTGCTCATTCCGCGCGCCAACGACAAGGGCTTCGCCATGACCGGTTCCTACACCTGCATGACCCTGCTCTCCACGCTTATTTTCGACACCGCCTCTGACGAGCAGAAGGCCGAGTGGGTCGAGACCATCGCCAAGATGGGCGAAGAGGTTATCGCTCGCGAGTCCGAGGTCGCCGATTACCTCGCTGGCGACTTCAACCGCGTGACCTACCTGGGCTCCGGCTCCTTTGGCGGCCTTGCTCAGGAGAGCCAGCTTAAGATTCTCGAGCTTGCTCACGGCCTGGTTGCCACTTCTTACGACACCTCCATGGGCTATCGTCACGGACCCAAGTCCTTCGTCGACGACAAGACGCTCGTGTTCGTGTTCGTCAACAACGATGCCTACACCCGTCAGTACGATATCGACATCCTCAACGAGATCGGTGGCGACAAGATCGCTCAGCACACTGTCGCCGTTCAGCAGGAAGGTGCCACCGTCTACGAGGGAGAGTCCTTCACCTTTAAGGGCTACGAGGCGCTTCCCGAGGGCTACCTTGCTCTGCCGTTCGTGATGTTTGCCCAGGCTATCAGCCTGCTCAACTCCGTCCGCGTGGGCAACACGCCCGATACGCCGAGCCCCACCGGCACGGTCAACCGCGTGGTTAAGGGCGTGACGATTCACCCCTTCACCGCTTAATCGCGTCCCCCTGTAAGGGCGCCCGTCCGCTCATAACGGCGGGCGGGCGCTTTTTGTTTTACGTGAGCTGGGTATAAGCATCACCACAGTCAACTGCTTTAGAAGCAAGGAGTGCATATGAGCACGTACGCAATTAAGGCTGACAAGTTCTTCTTGCCGGCAGGCCCGCAACTGGGCGGCTATCTTATGGTCGAGGATGGCGTCTTTGGCGCCTGGCAGGCCGACGAGCCCTCTTGCGAGATTAAGGACTACACGGGATCGTGGATCGCACCGGGTATGGTCGATACTCACATCCATGGCTTCTACAACCACTCAACTACCGATAACGATCCCGAGGGCATTGATATCAGCTCGACCGAGCTCGCCCGTCGCGGTACCACCAGCTGGCTGCCCACGACGTTCACCGATGGCGTCGAGCAGATCAAGGATGCCTGCGCCGCCATCGCCCAGGCTGACGAGGGCCGCGGCCCCGACTTCTGCGGTGCTCGCATTCAGGGCATCTACCTGGAGGGCCCCTTCTTTACCATGAAGCACGTGGGCGCGCAGAACCCCGCTTATCTTATCGATCCCTCCGAGGAGGTCTTCGATCAGTGGCAGGAGGCTGCGGGCGGTCGCATCGTTAAGAGCGCCATGGCGGCCGAGCGCGACGGTGCCGCTGCTTATGCGGCTGCTCTGAACGCCAAGGGTGTGGTGACCAGCATCGGTCACTCCGACGCCACCTACGATGAGTGCATCGCCGCCATCAACGCCGGTGCCAGCTGCTTTACGCATACCTATAATGGCCAGCGCGGGCTGCATCACCGTGAGCCCGGTGTCGTGGGCGCTGCCATGTCCACGCCCGAGACCTACGCCGAGATCATCTGTGACGGCAAGCACGTAAACCCTGCCGCCATCAAGGCGCTGCTGCAGGCAAAGGGCTGGCAGCACACGGTGCTCATCACCGACTGCCTGGGTTGCGGCGGCATGCCCGAGGGCAGCTACACCAGTGGTGGCATGGACGTCATTATGAAGGACAACCTGTGCTGGCTCGCCGACGGCAAGAGCATTGCCGGCTCGGTGCTCACGCTTGCCCAGGGCGTCAAGAACATCGTCGACTGGGGCATCGCCAGCGCCGATATCGCCATTCGCATGGCAACTGAAGTGCCGGCACGCTCCGCGCACATCGAGGATAAGTGCGGCAGTATCATGCCGGGTCGCGACGCCGACTTTGTCGTGTTCGACCATGAGCTCACCCTCGTCGAGACGTATGTTGGCGGCCAGAGCGTCGGCAACGCCTTTACCGAGTAACGATAGAAAAAGACGGCGGGCCCGAATCTGCTCGGACCCGCCGTATGGGTTAAACGCTCAAAAGCACCTTAACAGTTACAGCTTGTTAGCGATCTTCTTTGCCGTGCGCTTGACGCCGGCCACAAGACCCCCCGCGGGATGCTCCTTTTCGTATGCTAGACGCTTCTCGCGCTTGGCATACTCTTCGACGATGATATCGCCGTACTCATCTTCGATTTTGTCGAAGAAATCGACAGCTCCCTTAATCTCTTCGGCAGTTGGGTGCCCCTTCTGGACACCGCCGGTGAGTTTGAACGGCCCCCACGTATCAAAGCCGGGACAGCCGTAGACGCCCATAAAGATGGCCTGCCTCATGCGGCAGATGCCATCGATATCCTTGCCGTACCACTTGTTTTTGCCACCGTAGGTCATAAGGCCAAACACCTTGTCCTGCGGCTGCAGCACGTTAGTGAGCACGCGCGCCATATCTTTGTCGATCTCGGAGTAATAGATGCCCGTGGCGACACCGATCAGATGGTATTCGTGCAGGTCGGGGTACTCGTTTTTACCGAGTGACTTCACGTCGAGGGTATCGATTTCGGGGTGTGCCTCAACGATGGCGTCCACGAGCTTTTTCGTATTGCCGTGGTGGCGTGAGGCATAAAGGATGATGGTTCGCATAAGAAGGCCTTTCAGCTGTAATTGCATCAATGTCTGTATGGTACCCCGTTGCATGCCTGGGAAACCGGACGCATCGATGAACGTGCGGGTTTGTCCTTTGGTCAGGGCCGAGACGGGTTCTTGCGAGCAAAAAGCAGTTGTTCGAAAGGATGGACAATGGAATACGCTCTCTCCAACGATTCGATTTCTATCAAGGTCTCCACGGCCGGCGGCTCGTTTACCTCGATTGAGGCTGGAGGTCGCGAGTACTTGTGGCAGGGCGATCCCGCCGTGTGGTCCGGCCAGGCACCGATTTGCTTCCCGATTTGCGGAGGTTTGCGCGATAACAGCGCCATGACGTTTGCCGGACATCATGTGAAGCTCGCCCGCCACGGCTTTGCGCGCAAGCAGGAGTGGAAGCTGTTGAGCCAAAGCACAAACGAGCTGGCTATGTGCCTGGCATCCGAGGATAACGCCGCGCTGCTGAGCGATTATCCGTATCCGTTTAAACTTGTCGCCCGCTATACGCTCGAGGACGCCGCCGTGCGTGTCTCCTATGAGGTTACCAACGAGGGCACCGAGGACATGCCGTTCTTTATCGGTGGACACCCCGGCTTTAGGTGTCCGCTCGACGAGGGTGAGTCCTATACGGACTACGAGTTGCGTTTTGAGAAAGACGAGGCTGCGGAGCTCTGCACCGCCGTTCCCTCGACCGGATTGATTGATGTGGACAGGCGCTCCAAGAACCCCATGGTGGGAAAGACGCTGCCTTTGTCGCATGAGCTCTTCGATTTTGCGGAGACCATCTTTGACGTGCTCGAGAGCCGTCAGGTCACGCTTTCCAAAAAGGGCGAGGACAAGGGCGTTCGCCTGAGCTTTGAGGGCTTCCCGTACCTCATTGTGTGGAGCAAGCCCGAGGGTGATTTTGTGGCAGTTGAACCCTGGGGCGGCCTCTCGACCTGTTCCGATGAGGATGACGTGCTTGAGCACAAGCGCGGCTGCCTTATCGCCAAGCCCAAAGAAACCATCGTGTGCTCGTTCACAATCGAGATTCTGTAGTCGCATGTAGCCAATTCGTTTTGCAAGGCATAAGGAGCCTGCGAGATAAGGAGCTAGAAATGATCCTCACCGTTACGATGAACCCGTCTGTCGATACGCGCTATCAGCTCGATGAGCTCATTATCGACGACGTCAACCGCGTGACGCCCGAAAAGACCGCCGGCGGTAAGGGCCTCAACGTGGCCCGCGTCCTGGGCCAGCTGGGCGACGATGTCGTGGCAACCGGCCTGCTTGGTGGTCATATGGGCGCCTATATGGCCGAGCTCATGGATGCCAACGGCATTAAGAATGATTTTGTGCCCATCAAGGGCGAGACTCGCATCTGTCTCAATATCCTTCATGCTGGCAACCAGACCGAGTTGCTCGAGAGCGGCCCGACGATTGCCCCCGAGGAACTCGATGCCTTTACCGCCAAGTTCGCCGAGCTTGCGAGTAAGGCCGATGTCGTTACCATCTCGGGTTCGCTGCCCCGCGGCGTCGAGGCGGACTACTACGCCAAGATCACGGGCATTGCCGAGAACGCCGGCGCCAAGGTGCTGCTCGATACCTCGGGTGCCTCGCTTGAGGCTGCGCTCAAGTCCGAGGTCAAGCCTGAGCTGGTTAAGCCTAACCTGACCGAAATTAACGGCCTTCTGGGCACGAGCTTTACCACCGACGATGTGGACGAGCTCCGTTCCGCGCTCGCCTCTGACGCCCGCTTCTCCGATATCCCCTGGGTCGTCGTATCCATGGGCGCTGCCGGCTCAGTTGGCTTCCACAATGGCCGTGCGTTCCGCGCCAAGACCCCCGATATCCCCGCCGTTAACGCTACGGGCTCTGGCGATTCGACCATTGCCGGCTTCGCACATGCGATTGCTGCCGGCGCCGACGACGAGACGGTGCTGCGCACCGCCAACACCTGCGGCAAGCTCAATGCCATGGATCCCATGACTGGCCACTTGGTTATGGATCGTTGGGACGAGGTTTACAACGGCGTTGTCGTGACCGAGCTGTAGGAGCTTGTGCTGCGGCCCCGGCATCGGTTGCTAGCTCATGTCGACGACAGGTGCAGTAGCATTATGCCGGGGCGCGACGCCGACACTGTCGTGTTCAATCCCGACCTTACCCTGGTCGAGACGTATGTGGGTGGCAGCAGCGTCGGTAATGCGTTTACCGAGTAGCCGCCAAAGAAACAATCCGAGAGGGGATTTAGATGATTTACGGTGCATTGGGCGATATCGAGGAATACCGCGGAATGCTCAAGGGCCTCGATGTGCTGATTGACTGGCTCGAGGAGAACGATCCGGCGAAGCTCGAGGTCGGCAGCCATCCGATTCTGGGCGACAAGGTCTTTGCGAACGTCATGGCTCCCACGACGCGTCCCGAGGCCGAGGCCCACTATGAGACGCATCAGCGCTATCACGATCTGCAGATCGACGTCGAGGGTCGCGAGGCCTTTAAGGTTGCCACGGGTAGCCTGACGCTGGTCCAGGAGTTTGACGAGAACGATGACTACGATCTGGTCGATTCCGACGCGTCGATCGCCGGCGATCTTGCCGACGACAAGTTTGCGCTGTTTGTTGCCGGCGAACCTCACATGCCCACGCTCGAGTTCCCGGGCGATGGCGCGCAGCCGGTCAAGAAGATTTGCTTTAAGCTGCTTGCCGACGCCTACTGGCAGGAGTAACGGGCTGCTCGGTAGAGCTGTTCGTCTGATGGCGTGATTCCCCTAGGAAATCACGCTAGGACCCCGCTAACCGTGTTTCCCCTAGGGAAATCACGATTGGCGGGGTTTTCTGTTTTTGAGTAGGGGAGCTGTTGATGTCGCGACACCTCGATTGGTGCGCACACACTCAAAATAGGCAACAAAAAAGCCGCCCGAAAGCGGCTATCTTGTGCAATGGAGCCAGCGACCGGGCTCGAACCGGTGACCCCCGCTTTACGAGAGCGGTGCTCTACCAACTGAGCTACGCTGGCGGCCATGTGATGACGCAGCTGAGGCGTCAACGGCTGTCTATGATACGGGACATCGCACGTCCGCGCAAGGGTTCTGACGGCTTTTCTCACTTTAAATGCACTAATATGGGAGACGTGATGTCTGCGGCGTCCATTTGGCGCTTGACCTGCTGTTAAGTTGGCGGCCGATGTCCCGCTCGTATGGGTCTCAAACAGAATGGGGCAGCCATGGATCAACCCAAGATCCTTCTCACGCGTATCGACGACCGTTTCATCTACGGGCAAGACGTTGAGCTGTGGAACGAAGCCGTGGGTTCCAACCTCGTCCTGATTGTCAACGACGAGATCGCGGCGGATTCGCGCAAGTGGGCGCCCATGAGGGTGGCGGCGCCAGAAGGCGTTTGGACACGGTTTTTCTCGGTGCAAAGGACCATCGACATCATTCATACCGCAACGCCGCGCCAGTTGATTCTGATCATGGTGGCGTCGCCCGCGGATGCGCTCGCGCTGGTTAAGGGTGGTGTGCCGATCGCCAAGATCAGCGTCGGTCACATGGGCGCGGGGGAGGGCAAGCGCTTCGTAACGCCCGCAGTCTCCATAGACGATGCAGGCGTCGCTGTTCTCAGAGAGCTGCAAAAGCTCGGCATAGAACTAGAAATCCGCTACCTCCCCAGCTCCGACCCCGATCCCATCAAGCTAGTCATTGGGGACGTTCTTGAATGACTAGTCAAACGGGACACCCTTGGCACTTGGGGAAGACTGTCCCCAACGACTAGTCGTTTAGGAACGTCCCCAATGACTAGGTAGAAAAGCGCCCGTCGGCGGTGGTGCCGGCGGGCGCTGCTGTGCGATATGTTGCGTTATGGGCTTAATGCCTCATAAAATGGTATTCGATCACATTGCTGTAGGGGTGACCTGGGCCCACAATGCCCTGCGGGAACAGCGGCTGGTGCGGCGTGTCGGGGTACATCT
>ERZ826220.3106-NODE-3106-length-13272-cov-4.235454_pt1 | contig 13272 bp, 12 predicted proteins | sample MGYA00519927_ERZ826220 | MGnify/ENA primary metagenome ERZ826220 (study PRJEB31778, sample SAMEA3449225) | human gut metagenome | biome: human gut; feature: human-associated habitat; material: faeces | place: United Kingdom | collected 2010/2012 ...
CGCGTGATGTTGGGGTAGACCTCCGTATAGCTGCCGTCCAGCCAGTCCTGCGCAACCATGGCGTTGCCGCCGTGACCGGGGCCGGAAAGGTAGATCATATCCAGATCATCCCGCTTGATGACCCGGTCCAAATGCGTATAGATGAAGTTCTGGCCCGGGCAGGTACCCCAGTGGCCCACGATGGTCTGCTTCAGATCCGCAGCGGTCAAAGGCCGCTCCAGCAGGGGGTTATCCAGCAGATAAAGCTGGCAGGCAGTGAGGTAATTGGATGCGCGCCAATACGCGTCGATCTGCTTCAGCTGTGCAGGCGTCAGAGGCGGTTTTTTAGAAACACGGGCGCTGCCGCGCGGATTTGCGGTGAGCTTAACAGGCGCTGTTTTCTTTTTTGCAGGCATAGAAGAACCTCCTTCAATTATATTCTGATTTTAGTATACCCTTTATTCGATACATGTCAACGCTAATATCATAAAAACGATTACGCATCCAGCAAAATTTACAATTAGTACAAAAATTGCTCATTTTCCTCAAGGACTTGACGAAGGTGCTATACTGCTCTTATGAACACGTATGAATTGATCCGCTCCCGCCGGAAAACCCTGGCACTGGAGCTGACGCGGGAGGGACGGCTGATTGTCCGGGCCCCTCTGCGGATCTCCCGGCGGGAGATCGACGCATTTGTAGAAAAACATAAGGACTGGATCGCCCGCCATCTGGCGAAGCAGGCCGCCCGCCCCACTCTGCCGCCGCCGGATGCTCCGGAAACTCAGGCACTGAAAACACAGGCACAGGCTATTCTGCCGGAGAAAGTGGCTCACTGGAGTTCCATCATGGAGGTCCACCCCACCGGTCTTCGGATCACCACGGCCAGAAAACGCTACGGGAGCTGCTCCAGCAAGGGCAGTCTGTGCTTTTCCTGCTACCTGATGTGCTGTCCAGAGGAAGCAGTGGAGTTGGTGGTGGTCCATGAACTGTGCCATCTCCGGGAGATGAACCACGGCCCCGGCTTTTACGCGCTGCTGGAGCGATACCTGCCGGACTGGAAGGAGCGGAAAAAGCTGCTGAATTAGAAAAGCACGGAAAATGCCATCCAATGCGCAGCAAAAAAGCGGAGGCCGACGGCCTCCCCGCATAGGGGCAACGGTCCGGCAACCGTTCAGGGCGTCATAAAAGTGCGGCAATCAGCTTTGATTGCCGCACTTTTTTCTGAAGGACCTCCCGGCCCCGGGGAGGAACTGCGGCGCCCGGCAGGGTTGCTCCGGCGCTTATTCCTCGGGAAGCACCGCAATCGCGCGGCCGGGTCCGCCGGACGAGCCTTCGATTTTTAACGGCAGGAAGATAAACGTCGCTCCCCGCGTCGGCAGCTGGTCCACATTGCACAGGCTCTCAATGTATGCCATCTCATGAGCCAGCCCCGCTATGTGCGAGGGGATGCCGTTCTCCGCCGCACCTACGCTGGCCCCGTCGGTTGCAATGCACTTAATTCCGCACTCGTACAGATACTCTACGCATTCTGCGTCAAGGGTGGGCCAGCCGCCGCCCGTTTTCTGGTAGGGCTTCAGGAAATACTGCTCCCCCTCCGCTCCGGGCTTATAAAAATCAGCCCAGCCGGTGTAAAGCACAACGATTTCCCCAGGCGAAAAGCCCCCGTTTTCTTTTTCCCATGCAATCATGTCCGCCTTGGTAAAAAGCGGGCTGGTTCCCATGCCGCCCTTGTCCCGAAGATGGCTGATATCGACCATCACTGCGGCGCCCAGCATTTTCGAGATATCAACCTTATCTCCGGTGATTCTGCCGGATTCGCAGGCGTGAGGCAGTCCGGAATCGGGAAGGGGGACATAGTGGGAGGGAGCGTCAAAGTGCGTTCCCGTGTGCTCGTCGATCACCATCCATCCCGTGTGGTAAGCGCCGTATTTGTTGCGAAGGACGCAGCCGGCCTCTGAATCTACCCGCTTGAACCAATTCCAATTGGTGCGTTTAAACGGCATATGGGCAGGCCACGCGCAGGGCAGGTCCTCGCTGAGCAGCAGCGTTAAATCAACAATCTTTCTCATGGCTCATGTCTCCTTTCTCAACGTGCCTCAGATGTTTTTCTCTTTTTTGAAAAGCGCTTCCATCTCTCTGCGGAGAATGATGGCCTCGTCCTGCGTGTCGAACTCGACGGCGTCCCAGGTGATTACCTGGCCGCGCTTCACCGGCTTCACAATTTTCATCGACCCGCTCAGCCCCATGGGAACGGCTCCAAGTTTGAGGCTTTCATCCGCGTTGAAGAACTCGCCGTGGGCGCAGAAACCGCCCTCGCCATCCAGGACCTCGCCCACAAGCAGGTCCTTCTTGGCGATAGAGACCACATCCGTGGAGAAGTATTTACAGGCTCCCGTCGGCTTGCGGAGAATGCTCATGACCGCCGCCGTTACTCCCAGCTCAAGGCCAATGCCGTGAACCGGATACATGTACGCGGAATAGCGCTTCGTGTCGTCCGTCGGATACCACGCTTTGACTACGGCGTCCTTCATCATGGGGCGCCCGTCCGTTTTCATAACCACGTACATACCCGCCCGAAAAGCGCCGGGGATCGGCGCGGAGACGCCCTTGTCGGGATAGTTTGGAGAGCAGACCTCCATGACTCCCGAACGCGTGAGCTTGCCCCCCGCCTCGACGGGCCGCAGGATGCTGGGCAGGTCCTCAAAACCGGCGGGGTAATAGTGGAGCCCGCCCTCCGGCGCTTGCAGGTTCACGGCGTTCGCCACAACGCACATCTCAATGGAACCCTTGGTGTTGTCCAGGAAGGAACAGTATCCCTTCGGATTCATTCCGAACCGGTGGGCTTCCTCCACATCGTAGCCGAATCTCCGGAACACCTCGTCCGTAGGCGCCAGCTCTTTGTCGCCGAGGGTGTAGGGCCGCCACTCGCCGGCCGCCTCGATTTCAAAGCCGCAGGTTCTGGCCCAATCGATCATGGCGCACAGCTTCGCCGGCTGGTCTCCATAGGCGTAAGAAATCAAAATGCCGGCCTCTTCCGCCATGCGGTTTAGAATCGGCCCCACAGCCGCCATGCACTCAATGTTGACCATAATCATGTCTTTATGGTACCGGCACGCCATTTTTCCGTGGTGAACGCCCGCATAGGGATTTCCGGTCGCGTCGACGATGATATCGATAAAGTCGGACTGAAACAGCTCGTCGGCGTTTTCGACAATGCAGGTGGTCCCATTTTTGGCCGCTTCCTCAAAGCTCTTGGCGCTGTAACGCTCTTTGGGCCACTCTACCAGGTCGCAGGTTTTCTGCGCGCGCTCGGGATTCATCTCCGCGACGCCGACAAGCTGCATCCCGGGAATCCTGTCAATTTGAACGATGAACGTGGAGGGGAATCTCCCAAAACCAATCATTCCCAGGCGAATGATTTTCCCCTTTTCAGCCCGCGCCCCCAACTCTTCATAGATACTAATGGTTTTCATGACAGCATTTCTCCTTTACAATATCGTCTGCATCCGCTGCGGGACTTGAAAACGCTTGAAAAGCGCGGCGTTCAAGCTCAGCAGCGTATGCGGCGTTCCTCAAGAACCGTTTAAAATGTCAGAAAGGGTCTTTGCGCCCGCCCGGTCGGCGGACCAGAGATTTTTTTAAAGCCGGTCAAAACCTGGAGTCGTCCAAAATGGCTCCCATATTGGCGGAGGTAACCATGGCCCGGTAGCGCTTGAGATAGCCGGAAACCTGCTTGGGCGGCTGGGGGGCGGCCCCGGCCCTCCGGGCGGCGAGCTCCTCCTCGCCGACCAGCAGCTCAATCCTGTGGGCCGGGATGTCAATGGCGATTTGGTCGCCGTCCCGGATGTACGCCATCAGGCCGCCCGCCGCCGCCTCGGGGGAGACGTGCCCGATAGACGCGCCCCGGCTCACGCCGGAGAAGCGCCCGTCCGTCACCAGGGCGCAGGCGGAGTCCAGCCCCATGCCCGCCAGGGCGGCGGTGGGGGACAGCATCTCCCGCATACCGGGGCCGCCCTTGGGGCCCTCGTAGCGGACCACCACCACGTCCCCGGCCTGGACCTTCCCGGCGTAGAGGCCCTCGCAGCAGGCCTCCTCGCTGTCGAAGCACTTGGCCGGGCCCGTGTGGACCAGCATCTCCGGCAGGACCGCGCCCTTCTTCACCACCGCGCCGTCGGGAGCCAGATTGCCGTACAGGACGGCCAGCCCGCCGGTCTGGCTGTAGGCGTTTTCTTTCGTGCGGATGACGTCCTCATCCATGATTTCCGCCTTGGCGATCCGGTCCGCCCAGGTCCCGTCCACCGTCCGGGCGGCGGGGTCAATCAGGCCCAGGCTGTCCAGCCGCTTCATCACGGCGCTGAGGCCCCCGGCCTCGTTCAGGTCCACCAGGCAGTGGACTCCGGCGGGGTTCAGCTTCACCAGGTGGGGAACCGCGTCGCTGACGGCGTTGACCCCCTTCAGGTCGAAGGTCAGCCCCGCCTCGTGACAGATGGCGGGCAGGTGGAGCATGGTGTTGGTGGAGCAGCCCAGGGCCATGTCGGCGGCCAGGCCGTTTTGGATGGCCTTCTCCGTCACGATGTCCCGGGGGCGGAGGTCCTCCTTGACCAGCTCCAGAATCCTCATGCCCGCGCGCTTGGCCAGCAGGATGCGCTGACTCTCCACGGCGGGGATGGTGCCGTTGCCGGGGAGGCCCAGGCCCAGAATCTCCGTCATGCAGTTCATGGAGTTGGCGGTGAACATGCCCGCGCAGGACCCGCAGCCTGGGCAGGAGTGCTCCACGATGTCCGCAGCCTCCTCCTCCGTCAGCTTCCCGGCGCGGACGGCGCCGGGGGCCTCAAAGGCGTCGGTCAGGGCGACCTTCCTGCCGTTGGCCCGGCCGGGCATCATGGGTCCGCCGGAGCAGAAGATGGAGGGGATGTTCACCCGCAGGGCCGCCATGATCATGCCGGGGACGATTTTGTCGCAGTTGGGGATGAAGACCAGCCCGTCGAAGGGGTGGGCGTTGGCCATGATCTCCACGGAGTCGGCGATGTGTTCCCGAGAGGGCAGGGAAAAGAACATGCCCTCGTGATTCATGGCGATGCCGTCGCAGACCCCGATGGCCGGGAACTCGATGGGGGTGCCGCCCGCCATGCGGACGCCCGCCTTGACGGCCTCGGCGATTTTGTCCAGGTGCATGTGGCCGGGGATGATCTCGTTCTTGGCGGAGACCACGCCGATGATGGGCCTTGCCAACTCCTCGTCCGTCAGGCCCAGGGCGCGGAACAGCGCCCGGTGGGGGATGCGGTCCACGCCGCTTTTCATCAGGTCGCTTCTCATTTCAGGCCCTCCTCACTTCTTGTCTTTGAAATACAGGACCTTGGCCAGCTCGATGTACATGCGGTCCCGCTCCCGGATGGCCTCGTCGGCCTTGTCCCCGGAGTAGTCGTAGAAGCCCGCGCCGGCCTTCAGGCCCAGCCTGCCCTCCTCGACCATTTTGTGGAGGCGGGCGTTTCCGACCTTGGTATCTGCCAGCTCAGCGTTCAGGTAGCTGTTGATGTGGTCGAAGGTGTCCAGGCCGCCGAAGTCCGCCACGCCGAAGGGGCCCAGGGCGGCGTACCGCAGGCCCATGCCCGCTTTCAGCACCGTGTCCACGTCCTCGATGGTGGCCGCGCCTAGCGTGCTATGGATGAGAAAATCCACAGCATTGAGAAGCTGCTTTTTGCCCTTCTCAAACGACACACGGCTTTTAATGGACAATTTTCAATCGGCGTTCACCGGCGCTTTTGCGGGAGAGAGTTTGCCCCATCCGGGGACAAGCCTCCGCCTGCGGATGCTCCATACGCCATTGGGCTTCTCAATGTACTTATCCTTCGAGCGGCTGATTTTGTACCAGATTACAAAGTCAGCCGCTTGTTTCATAGGTGGCCTGGTTACAGGAGCAGGGCGCCGCCACCTCCGGTCTGTTTTCGCAAAAAAACAGATCGGAGGTACAAAAATTGCGAGATTATCGCAAAAGTGATTATGCGATAAACAAATACAGCCCAAACATTGTTTATCGCTTCCATGATGAAATTGTTGAGGTTTCTCTGGAGGACTACCTGAAGGAGAACCCGGATAAAACAGAACAGGACTTTGCAAAACTGAAAGCCCTGTCTGATGAGATCTACTATGAGCAGGATCGGGCTGAAAGCGCCCAGACCCGTAAGGATGTGTCCATTCACGGTTTAGAGGAAATGGACTGCTGCTCTACCCGTCCATTGGAGGACGAATTAGAAGAATTGGCGGTAGAAATCCAAAACCGCCGCTATGCCCGGATTGCACTGGAGCGGCTGTTTGCTGCGGGCGTACTTACAGAAGTCCAGAAGCGGCGTTTTCGGCTTCATGTGTTCCGTGGCCTGTCCACCCGGCAGATCGGCAGGCTGGAGGGGACAAGCCATCAGGCGGTAGCTAAGTCTTTGAACCTTGCCATCAAAAAATTAAAAAAATTTTTTGCAGAGCAGGGTTGACACCCCCACGGTTTCAGGACGATGGGTGAAAGGTGTTCTTTCTGAACTTCCCCTTTCGCCTGTTCCTTGACAACCGCATACCCATTCATCGGTAACTTCCCCTTTGCCAGTGCGATGAGCAAAAGCCGATTCAGAAGCCGCGCCATGAGGTACGGCACGGATGAGCAGATCCCACCTACTTTCTTTCATTGGTCTTGCTGTCATCCTGCCTGTATGAGCGAGAAACGGCGGTCTGTAAAAACCGGGCAGCTCCCGGCGCGGCCATGACCGGCAAAGGGTACAATGGTACTCCTGTCCAGCCACAGCCCTGCCTGACCGCAGGATCACGCAATGGGGGCAGCTCGGAGAGATCCTCGGAGGGGTGAGATTCCCGTGGGCCGGTTCGCTGCTGGCCGCTGATGACTTCCCATGTGCGGGGTGTCGAGGACAAATAGCACAATGAAAGAAAACAGATTGGAAAAAATTCGCCGGACGCGGGGCGGGCCTTTCGGGGCCTGCCCTGTTTCCGGATTACTTATATTCAGGAGGTCATTCTTATGCGTCGGAAAGCAATCCGGCGCGGCGCTTTGTTCTATGCCGACCTGGACCCAGTGGTTGGCTCGGAACAGGGCGGAACGCGCCCTATCCTCATTCTCCAAAATGATGTGGGCAACTATTTCAGCCCCACAGTGGTGGCGGCGGCCATCACCAGCCGAAGGGATAAGACCCACCTTCCTACCCATGTTTTGCTGGAGGATGTGCCGGGCCTTGCCCCTACATCCCTGCTGCTGTTGGAGCAGATACGGACGGTTGACCGCCGGAGACTACGGGGATATATCGGGCAGATCAGCAAGAAAAAAATGAAGGAGATCGACACAGCCCTGGCAATCAGCGTGGGCCTGCGCTCTCTGGCATAGGACAGGCGCCCTTCTGAATAGATTGGTAGAGGCAGAAAGGAGGAGCCTGCTTGAAATCACTTACACTTGCAGAGCTTGATACGCTCTCCGCCGTTGATATTAAGACGGTCGATCCAGAGCAGCTTGTCGATATTCGGGACATATCCATCCACACAGAACTTCCAAGAGAGGAACGGGTGCTGGACTTCATCCGCCAGATCCGCAACCCTTACTGCTTCCGTCACGGAAAGATCGTCGTGAAAATCGGCTTTTCTGAGGCGGCCAAGGAAACCACAATGGAGGAACAATTTGAAAGTTATCTCCGTACCCTGTAAATCCCCGACACGAATGGAACCGAAAAAAACACCTGGACACTGGCTGTGTCCCGTTGTATAATAGAAATCGGACAAAACTCGCACTCCAATCGTTGTTGGGACTGACGAACAAAACGATTGGAGGCCTTGTTATGAAAAATTTGACCGCACAGGCTGTTTACACCGCCGACATCTATCTCCGGCTGTCTGATGATGATGGAGATAAGCCGGAAAGCAACAGCATCAAGAATCAGCGGGAATTTATTACGGAATTTTTGAAATCAATGCCAGAAATCCGCATCTATGCCGAGAGGAAGGATGACGGGTTTAGTGGCGTTGATTTTTTTCGTCCTGGGATTCAGGAAGTCTTACAGGATGTGCGTTCCGGCGCAGTCAACTGCGTCGTGGTAAAAGACCTGTCCCGTTTAGGGCGCAACTATATCGAAACCGGAAAGGTCTTACAGGAGTTTGCAGACCACGGGGTACGGTTCATCGCCATCAACGACGGCTACGATACCGCCAACGCACGGGGGCAGGCCAGCACCATCCTGCTGCCCATCAAAAACCTGATGAACGATTCTTACAGCCGGGATATTTCGGTGAAAATCCGTAGCCATTTGGAGGTCAAGAAGCGAAAGGGTCAGTTTGTAGGGGCGTTTGCCGCCTACGGCTATCTGAAATCACCGGACGACAAGAATCAGCTTGTTGTGGACGATTACGCCGCCGAGGTGGTGCGGGATATTTTCCGCTGGAAGCTGGAAGGAATGAGCCAGCAAGGGATCGCTGACCGGCTGAACGCCGATGGGGTCCTCTCTCCCTCAGAATATAAGCGTTCCCTGGGAATGAAGTATATCTCCGGTTTCAAAAGCAATCCGCAGGCCAAGTGGTCGGCGGTAGCAGTTGGGCGCATCCTGAAGAATCCTCTCTATATCGGTGTGATGGTTCAGGGAAAGACCGGGCGGCCAAATTATAAAATCAAGAAGCTAATGGAGAAGCCAAAGGACGAGTGGATCAGGGTTCCCGGTGCCCATGAGCCGATTATCAGCGAGGTGGATTTTCGGACAGTCAGCGGCCTGCTGTGCCGGGATACCAGAATCGCCGTACAGAAAAAGACGGTCTATCCCTTTTCGGGACTTTTGTTCTGCGCCGACTGCAAGCAGAACATGATCCGCAAGACCGTCCCGGCAGGCGGGAAAAAATATTTTTACTACTCCTGTTCCACCAATCGGGCAGACAAAGCCGCCTGCACTACCCACAATATCAGCGAGGCGCTGCTGACAGACGCAGTTCGTGACTGTATCCACGCTCACATGGAAACGGTGCTGAACATTGAGAAAACCCTGCAATTCATCGCCGCCCTCCCCGCAGAGAACACAGAGGCCAGAAAGATTGACCGGCAGCTTGAAAAGCTGAAAGCCGATTATGAACAGGCCATGCGGTTCAAAATGTCCGCTTATGAGAAGTTCGTGGACCATCTGCTGAATGAAGATGAGTTCAAGCAGTATCAACGGATTTACACGGAAAAGTGTGAGGCGATTACGGCGGCCATCAGTAAGCGGCAGGAGGAATTGGACGCCATTGTGCGGGCGGGTTCCCCGCAGGGGGAATGGATCGCCCATTTCAAGTCCTTCCGCCATGTGGATGTGATGGAGCGCAAAATCCTGGTGAAGATCATCGACCGTATCTATGTCTATGAAGGGAACCGGATTGAGATCATTTTTAAGTACCAGAATGAGTACAGGGCGGCGGTAGCCTACATCGAACAGTATATGGAGCGTCAGGCGGCGCAGGCAGCCCTTACGGTAAAGGAGGCGGTGTAGATGGCGCGTGTGAGCAGAAGAAAGCAGATAGCGGCCGCACAGGGCCTTCCGGTTGATGAGCTGCCCAAGGCCGCCGCTCTGCGGATTTTCCGCACAGCCCTTTATGTGCGCCTCTCCATCATGGACACCCGTGACCGCAAGGACAGCGAGAGCCTGCAAACGCAGATCGACTATCTGTGCGAATATATCGCCAAGCACCCTGATTTGGAGCTGTACGACTGCTATCGTGACAACGGAGAAACCGGGACAAATTTTGAGCGCCCTGGATTCCAGCGGATGATGGAGGATGTGAAAGCAGGCCGGGTGGACTGCATCATCGTGAAAGACCTGTCCCGGTTTGGGCGCGACTTCCTGGAAACCGGAAACTTTCTGGAAAAGGTGCTGCCCTTCATGGGAGTGCGGTTTATCTCCGTCAACGACAACTACGACAGTATCCGGGCGGACAGCGGAGAGGCCATGACCATCGCGCTGAAAAACCTGATGAACGACATTTACGCCAAGGACATTTCTCAAAAGGTGTATTCCGCGCTGGACACCAAGAAACGCAGCGGCGAGTTTATCGGCAATTTCGCCGCCTATGGCTATGTGAAATCCCCGGAGGACCGGCATAAGCTGGCCGTTGACCCAGACGCGGCGAAGGTGGTGCAGCGCATTTTTCGGATGAAAAAAGATGGGATGAGCAACGCTGCGATAGCAAGAACACTGACTGCCGAACAGATTCCCAATCCCAATTACCACCGATATTTGCAGGGCGTTGTGTTTACCAAGAGGTTTTCTGAAAACAGCCCGTGGCAGACACAGACAGTGAAGCATATTTTGGAGAATCCGGTGTATCTGGGGCACATGGTTCAGGGCAAGAAAATCACAAAGCTGCACGCTGGGCAAAAGCAAAAAATTATGCCCCCATCAGAATGGATCATTGTCCCCAATACCCATGAGGCGATCATTGAGCAGGAGCTGTTTGATGCGGTTCAAGCCATTTTGAAAGCCAAGCACGAGGAATACCACAGCCGTCTGGGGAAATACGCCCATTTTGACAGCGAAAACATTTTTGAGGGGCTTGTGGTATGCGCGTGCTGCCAGCACAATATGACACGCTATAAGAGCGTTTACAATAAAGGCAGGACGGCGGCGTACCACTTTATCTGCCCCCGCCACGCTATGCTTCTGGATGCCGGATGCCCCAATGCGGGTGGCCTGCGGGAAAACGATTTGAAAGCGGCCGTTTATGAGGTCCTTCGATTGCAGATGGCAATGCTCACGGATGCGGAGGCGGTCATCCAAAGGGTCAGCCGGTCCTCGGCGGCCAGAAGCCGCAGGACGGCTCTTGACAATGAGATCATATCGGTGCATGGACGCTTAAAGAAGCTGGACACACTCCGCCAGACGCTCTTTGAAAGCTATGTGGACGGTATTGTAACGCAGGCGGATTATCTATTCGGGAAAAGCCGGTATGAGGATGAAGCCCGCCAGCTTGAGGGACGCCTTCAGGATTTGCAGACCGAAAAGGACGCCTTGCCGGAGGCAAGTCCCAAACAAAATAAGTGGTTTTCCGCTTTTGCCAAGTTCCGGGATGAAAAAGAGCTGACCCGTGAGATGCTGCTGGCACTGGTGGAGAAAATCTATGTGAATGAGGACAAGCAGGTACATATCGTGCTGAACTATCAGGACGAGATGAAGAAGTTGTTTCAGGAGGAGGTGTAGCACGATGCCGGAGGTCTTACAGCAAATGTTGAACTATGTGATCGCCATTTACATCCGGCTCTCCGCCGAGGACGGCGATCTGTCCGATGAAAAAAGCGAAAGCAACAGCGTTGTCAATCAGCGGGCCTACATCCGCCGTTTCATTGAGCTGCGGCCTGAATTTGCCGGGGCGCAGATTCTCGAATTTTGTGATGACGGTTATTCTGGGACGAACATGGAGCGGCCAGCCGTCCGGCGGCTTTTGGAACAGGTGCGTCAAAGGAAAATCAACTGCATCATCGTCAAGGATATGTCCCGGTTTGGGCGCGACTATATCGTGGTTGGGGACTATCTGGAACAGATTTTCCCTTTCCTGGATGTGCGATTTATCGCCATCAATGATTCCTACGACAGCAAGGATCACAAGTACGGTTCTGCGGGCCTGATTGATGTATCCTTCCGAAATGTGATCTACGACCTTTACAGCAAGGACTTGTCGGAAAAAGTGAGATTGACCAAAAAGCAGCTTGCCGAAAAAGGCTACTGTGTTGCCCCCTATGCGTTCTTTGGCTATCAGAAAGCACCTGAGAATAAGCACACCCTTTTGGTGGATGAGGATGCCGCCGCCGTGGTCCGGCGTGTGTTTGACCTCTTTACCAGTGGCCTGTCTACTACGGACATAGCCAGAAAGTTCAATACAGAAGGAGTGCTGACCCCGCTGCAAAGGAAGCGGCTACAAGCGGTGAGCCGAAAGTGGAACTGCGTAGACCAGAATAAAAACTACTGGACTTCTTCTATGGTTCGCAAGATACTGGATGATGAGCGGTACACCGGCAAAGCGATCTATGGCAAGACTACCCGAAAAAAGGTGGGTTCCAGCCGGGTCAAGGCTGTTACAGAAAATCAATGGACTGTTGTGGATGGGGCGTTTCCGGCAATCGTTACGCAGGAAGTTTTCGATACGGCCAAGAGCCTGAATCGGGGTTCCCATCCCGGTTCTACCGGGGAAAGCTCACGAGTTTTCTATCGGAAGATCCGGTGTGGTCACTGTGGGCTTGCGATGGAACGGCTACAATCTACACACCCCTGCTATGTGTGCCGGACAGACAGGTATAAGCCGGATATTGGGTGTCCACAGGACAGGATAGATGAAAAGGAACTGGAACAGACGGTTTTAGCATCTATTCGCACGATGGCCCAGCTTGTCCGAGGGGCGGTTCAGGCGAAGCAGCGCCAGTCCGCAAAAGATACCCGTTACAACCAGCGCCTTGACCAGCAGATCAAAGCGCATCGGAACTCAATCCAAATGCGCCAGCAGGAAAAAATAGCGGCTTTTGAGGATATGGTGTCCGGCAAAGTCAGTGCGGAGGACTACCAGCATAAGCGAGGACAGTGCGAAAAACATATCCAGCGGCTTGAAACCAAAATCAAAGAGCTGGAGGATGCCAAACGGCGGGCAAAGGAAGAAGAACTCTCCACCTACAACATCATTCCCTATACCAATGTCAGGACATTGACACGGGAGCCGGTGGATTTGCTGATCCAAAACATCTACATTTACAGTTCTACTTCTATCGAGATTGTTTGGAAATGCGGGGACGAATATCAACGGCTGCTTGCCGATACCGCAAAAAAGGAGGCTGCGGAGCATGAACAGGGATAAAAAACGGTATTGGCTCTATGGGCGTGTTGCTTCACCTGATAAATGGGCTTTGGAGAACCAAATGATTTATCTTCGCAGCTTTGCAGAAAAGTATCAGCTCAATGTTGTGGGAGAATCCCAGGACGAGGCCAGCGGCCTGACCTTTTACCGGCCTGGGCTGAATGATTTTCTGGAAGCTGTCCGGCAAGGACGGGCCGACGCTCTTTTGACAAAAGATTTGACACGCCTGGGGCGAGATGTCATGCAGACTGCCTCATGGATCGCAGACTTGAATACTTCGGGTGTAGGCGTGTTTTCCGTCACAGACTTGACTCTCCGAGGGCTTTAATTACTGAATCAGCGTAAAATCCGGCAAAAAATCTCATAAAATTTTTGGTTTTCTCTTGACATTAGGAGATGACGGTTTTTCGGGAGGAAACTTCCAAAGACCGGCGTTCCAGCAGATGATCT
>ERZ826220.3113-NODE-3113-length-13251-cov-3.478857_pt1 | contig 13251 bp, 14 predicted proteins | sample MGYA00519927_ERZ826220 | MGnify/ENA primary metagenome ERZ826220 (study PRJEB31778, sample SAMEA3449225) | human gut metagenome | biome: human gut; feature: human-associated habitat; material: faeces | place: United Kingdom | collected 2010/2012 ...
ATCGGAAAACCGTTGACCGACCTGTTGACGGGCCTGCACCTGGGCCGTTCGAAAATCAGGATTCCCAAGGCTGTCGCGGCACTGCTGACACTGATTGTCATTTGGCTGGTTGTCGTGGGCCTCTTCTGGCTCTTTGTTCCGATCCTGTTCCAGAAGCTCAATCAGTTTTCGTCGTTGAACATATCCCAGATCGTCGCTTCGTTCCAGGGGCCGCTGGTATCGCTGGAGCACATGATCGAAAAGGTTTTTTCGATTCCGGACAACGAGTTCTCGCTGGCCGACGCGATTGCCGGACAGATCCGGCCGTTGCTGAACATCAATCTGATCAACAACCTCCTTTCGTCGATCGTCGGAACTATCGGAAGTCTGCTGATCGCGATTTTTTCTATTTCGTTCATCACCTTTTTCTTCCTCAAGGAGAGCACTCTCTTTTACGACATGGTGATCATCATGTTTCCGAAAAAATACGAACAAAACATCTCCCGTGCGCTCGATTCGGTGACCAACCTGCTGATTCGTTACTTTACAGGAATCGTCTCCGAGTCCGGAATCATGACGGTGCTGGTGACGGTCGGCCTGCTGATTTTCGGCTTTTCGTGGCATGATGCGCTGATTATCGCGATGTTTGTCGGCGTGTTGAACGTGATTCCCTACCTCGGTCCGATCATCGGCATTGCGATCGGCATTTTCATCGGTGTGGTCGGTTCGACCTCCGACCTGAGCGTTTTCGCCCTGATGCTGCGTATCGCGGGAACGATTCTTTTCGCGCAGGGAGTGGATAACTTTATCCTGCAGCCGTTGCTCTATTCGAACCGGGCGAAGGCCCATCCGCTCGAGATTTTCCTCGTCATCCTGATTGCGGGGAGCATGGCCGGTGTCCTCGGCATGTTGTTGGCGATTCCCGCCTACAATGTGATTCGTGTCTTTGCAAAGGAGTTTTTCTACAACTTCCGGGTGGTGCAGAAACTTACCGAGAAAATCTGACAAAGATTTTAACCGATTACGATACCTAAACTATGAAGAAACTTGTGCAAACTCTTTGGGCCTGCAGCCTGCTGGCATGGCTCAGCGCAAAAAGTCAGGGCGGGCGCATCGTGCTGCGCATCGAGGATCTGGACGCCGAGCGCTGCCCCCGCGTTTATGCCGATCTGCTGGAGCAGGACCTTGCGTGGCTGGGGCTTACATGGGACGAGGGCGGCAGCACCGGCGGCGCACACGCACCCTATTACCAGAGCGAATGCGGGGACATCTATACCCAAAGCTACCGCAAACTGGAGCAGAGGGGGCTGGTGTATCCCTGCTTCTGCTCCCGCTCCCAGCTGCACGCCGCCAGCGCACCCCACACCTCGGACGGCAACGTCATCTACCCGGGCACCTGCCGGGGACTGACGCCGGAGGAGATCGCGGAAAAGCGCAAAAAGAAAGCCCCTGCCTACCGTCTGATGGTGCCGGACGAAGAGATCACCTTTACGGACGGCTGCATGGGCACCCACACCGAAAACCTGCTGCGGGACTGCGGCGACTTCTATCTGCGCCGGGCAGACGGCGTGTTTGCCTATCAGCTGGCAGTAGTGGTGGATGATGCCCGCATGGGCGTCACCGAGGTGGTGCGCGGGGCAGACCTGCTGTCCTCCACGGCGCGGCAGCTGTACCTGTACCGTCTGCTGGGCTTGCAGCCGCCCCGCTTTGCCCACTGCCCGCTGCTGCTGGCGGCGGACGGGCGGCGGCTGTCCAAGCGGGACGGCGACCAGAGCCTTGAAAACCTGCGGGCAAAATACACCGCCCCGGAGATCATCGGTAAGCTTGCCTATGCCTACGGCTTGCAGCCGGAGCCAGCGCCCCGCACCCCGGAAAGCCTTGTGCCGGACTTTGCGTGGACAAAAGTCCCCAAGCAGGATATCTGCCTGCCCGAGGGGCTGTTTTAAAAAAGGAAATGAAAAAACGACCCCTGCCAGCGCCAAAGGCGCTGACAGGAGTCGTTTTTTCTTTCTTCCTTAAGCTCTCCGCACCTGCGGCAGCTGGCTGCGCTCGGCGGCGGTAAAGGCGCTGTCCAGCACCAGTGCCAGCAGCGCACCCAAGGCTACGTCAATGCAGCTGTGCTGCTTGAGCAGCACGGTGGAGCAGACGATGGAAATGCACAGCACAGCGGCTGCGGGACGCATCCAGCGGCGGCGCGGTGCATCAAAGATACGCCAGCAGCAGTGTCACCGAGTTGAACACATGGATGGAAGGGCAGACGTTGGTGGCGGTGTCGGTGCGGTACAAAAAGCGCACCACCCGCGCAAAGATGTCGCTGCCCGGCACCCAGTAGGGGCGCAGGTCCAGCGCCGTGGGCAGCACGGCGTAGCAGGCCAGTGCAATGGTCATGCCGGAAAACAGCGGCAGGCACAGCCGCCAGAAGTCCTCACGCGGGGCTTTCCACAGCAGATAGAACAGGGTGAAGGGGATCCACGCAAACCATGCAAAGTAGGGGATCACCGCATATTTGCAGAAGGGGATCAGATCGTCCAGACGGCAGTGCACCAGAATGCTGCGCAGGGGGACGTTTGACTCCAGATAGTGAAAAACGGAAAGATAAAATATAGAATACAGCGCCATAAACCCGACAGGGTGGCGCGCAAGCCAGCTGCGTTTCATAGAATAGCCTCCTTTTGCAGAAGAGCAAAGTCTGATAGCATTGAGAAATTATACGCCCGAACGATGAAGATTGCAAGAACGAAAGGTGAAAACTTTGTCAAGTGCTGAAAAAATAATTTGTGGAACTTGTAAAAAATGCCATCGCTCTTCTGCTGATAATACGAATCAGAGCGGCGGTTTCCTGCAAAAAGAAAAAATCAGATCACACTCTGCTCCAGCCAGCTGCCGCGGCGGAAGCGCAGATAGAAGCACAGCGAGCGGAACACCCAGTCCAGATACATTCCCATCCAGATGCTCAGCAGCCCGCCGCCGAAGCACAGCACTGCCAGATAGCAGAAGCCCACCCGGAACGTCCACATGGACACGATGCTCACGGTCATGGTAAAGCGGGCGTCACCGGCGGCGCGCAGGATGTTGGGCAGGGTAAAGCTGGACGGCCACACGAACAGGGAAACAATGTTGAACCACACCATGATGTCCAGCGCCATGGCCTGCGCTTCCGGCGAGAGGTTGAACAGGGACACCGCGAACCGGTTGGCGAAGAAGAAGGCCGACAGGTTCATCACCCACGCGCCGCAGTAGGCGGTCAGCATCAGGCGGCGGGAGTAGTACACCGCCTGTTCCTTTTCGCCCGCACCCAGACACTGGCCTACCACGGTCAGGGCAGCCATGCCCACGGCGTTGGCGGGGATGTTCAAAAAGGTGGTGGTGGTATTTGCCACCGCATTTGCGGCAATGGCTGCCGTGCCAAGGGTGGAGGTCAGGCTGGAGACCGACAGCTTGCCGATCTGGAACATCCCGTTCTCGATGCCGGCAGGGATGCCTACCCGCAGGATGCGCCGGATCAGCCCGCCGTTCGGTGCCATCGCCCGCAGGCTGTCCACCCGCAGCGCGCAGTCCGGCTTTTGCAGCAGATACAGCACCACCGCGCAGGCAATGGCGCGGGACACAAGGCTGGCAAGCGCCGCGCCCATGACCCCCATGCCGAAGCCGTAGATCAGCACCGCGTTGCCGCCGATGTTCACCACGTTCATCACCAAGCTGGACAGCATACTGATCTTGCTGTTGCCCTGCGCCCGGAACAGCGCCGCACCGGCGTTGTACAGGCCGATGAAGGGGTAGCTCAGCGCCGAAAGCAGAAAGTAGGTCTCGGCGTAGTGCATCACGTCCGCGTCAATGGAGCCGAAGATGCCCCGCAGGATGGCGTGCCGCCAGCCGATGACCACCGCCGCCACCAGCACACTGAAACTGGACAGCACGAATAAAATCTGCGCGGCGGCAGCCTTGGCGTTTTTTGGCTCTTGATGGCCGATGTACTGGCTGGTGACCACCGCACCGCCGGTGGCCAGCGCGCTCATGATCTGGATCATCAGGGTGTTGAAGCTGTCCACAAGGCTCACGCCGGACACGGCGGCTTCGCCCACAGAGGATACCATCAGGGTATCTGCCAGACCAATGGTCACGCTTAACGCCTGCTCCGCGATCAGCGGCAGCAGCAGCGCCACCAGCGCCTGCCGTGGAAACAGGGGAGTGGATGTAAATTTGGACGATTTCATGCTGTCCTCCGTTGCAAATGACAAAAAAGCTCGAATACCCCTATCATACAGCGGAAGATGTCGAAATGCAAGTGATGTATACAATAATTTCCCTGCTCAGGCAAATTCCTTGCTGGGCACGGCAGGGTAGCCGTAGTAAACAACGTAGTCAAAGGGCACTGCCGGGTCAGCATTCCACTTGCCGGTGCAGCTGCGCACACTGGCGGCAAGGCTTGCCGGGGTAGGCGGAGTGCCGGGGTCTACCTTGTCGGTGCACACGGTGTTCCACACCGCCGCGCCAAAGGCGGCGCAGTTGTGCCATGCCGACCACTTGTCCGCCTTGGCAAGGGCGGCGTTCACAGCTGCCAGCTGCTCCGCGTTCATGGACAGCTGCAGACAGGTCAGGTTGACATAAAAATCCGGGAGATAGTGCGTATTATAGCTTTCGATGTTGTACCACAGCCCGGCGTGCTCCCGGTTGTTGCCCCGGGTGCCCATGGTAATGCTGGTGCCCGGCGCAATGGAAAGCCCGCCCACCGCAAGGTCGGCGTCAGTGTTGTTGGTCACCGCAAGAAACACATGACCGTCAATGTTGACGGGCGTATCCTTTTCCACATAGGTGGTGTAAAGCCGCAGCACCGCCACGGCATCCTCGGCAGGGGCGGTACCGGCGGCGTCTGCCGGGGTCTGCACCGCGCAGGGGGCAAAGCGGTAGGCTGTGCCGTGCTGGGCAAGGAAGGCGTAAGCGTTCCACAGCGAGGTCTCGGTGCCGGTGCGGGCGGTCAGGGTGCGGGGCTCCTTGGCTGTGGGCTGGGCAGCGGGCGCGTCCTCGGCATAGGCGGTAAGGCCTATGCACAGCGCAAGGCCGAGGACAAGCAGCAGGCGGGAAAGCTTTTTCATGGGGGATTCCTCCGTATCAGCAATATTTTCTATAAGCTTAAAGCAATTTGCCGGTCAGGTCAAGCCGTTTGTTTCCCTTTACCCCCGGACATAGTTGTGTTAAAATAAGGTTGCAGCCCGCCCCGCTGTGCAGGAGAGGGGCGCTGCCTTGGTAAATGATAAGATATATGATAAGAAGTTGAGGACCCATAAGGGGGTACAGTATGCAGCAAACTGCGCACAAGGTCGTTGTCATCGGGCACCGCAACCCGGACACCGACTCCATCTGCTCTGCCATTGCCTATGCAGAGCTGAAAAACAAGACCAGTGATCTGGTCTGCGAAGCCCGGCGTGCGGGCAAGATGAATCAGGAAACAGAATTTGTGCTGAAAAAGTTCGGGGTCACGCCGCCCCGGATGTGCACCGATGTCAACCCTAAAATCCGGGACGTGGATTACCGGCAGATCCCCGGCATCCCCGGCTCTACCAGCCTGCGCAAGGCGTGGGAGATCATGCGCGACCAGAAGATCGACACCCTTCCTGTGACCAGCGAGGACAACGAACTGCAGGGCGTCATCACGGTGAAGGATATCGCCACCGCCAACATGGATCTGTTCGACACCGGCATCCTTGCCAAGAGCCGCACCAGCTACCGCAATATTCTGGAAACGCTGGGCGCTACCATGGTGGTGGGCAGTGAGGACGCAGAGTGCACCACCGGCCACATCCGCATCGGCACCGCCACCCCGGAAATGCTGGAAAGCAGCATGGAAAAGGGCGATATCGTCATCCTGACCAACCGCTACGAAAGCCAGCTGTGCGCCATTGAAAAAGAAGCGTCGCTGCTCATCATCTGCAACGGGGCCAAGGTGGGCCGCACCATCCAGCGCATCGCCGAGGAGACCGGCGTCGCCATCATGACCGCCCCCGACACCATCACGCCCACCGACACCAGCGCGTCGGCGGCCATGTGCAGATAAGCGCCCCTGACGTTCAGGTCGCGGTCCTTGTCGCGCAGGAAGAACAGCGCCGTGGCGAAATTGACGACCACGCCGATGCCCGCCACCCAGAGCACCACCTCGCCCCCTACGGGTTCGGGATGGAGCAGCTTGCGAACGCTCTCGACGACGATGGCGCCGACGGCGACCAGCAGGATGACGGCGTTGAGCAGCGAAACGAGAATCGTGCTGCGGCGGTAGCCGTAGGTATAGCGGCTCGTGGGGCGTACCTGCGCCAGGCGGAACGCCAGCAGGGCGAGCAGCAGGCTCGCCACGTCGCTCAGGTTGTGCCCCGCATCGGAGAGCAGCCCCATCGAATTGGAGAGGATGCCCGCCGTGAACTCCGCGGCGACGAAAACCGAGTTCAGCAGAATGCCCGCGATGAAAGCGCGGTTGAGCGACGAGAGCCGCCGAACGTGTTCGTGGGAGTGATCGTGATGCGAATGCGCCATAAACTTCGATTGACTATTAATCCGTGCGGCGGCGTCCCCGACGCAGTTTTCCGTTACCTGCCCTGCCGCCCCGCTGCCGCAGACGAACTGTTCGGACACGGAGACGACGGCCGAAAAAGCAGGTTCACACCGGCAAATATACGCACCCTGCCGTCGATATGCAATACCTATTTATCAGGATACCTGCCGCAGCCACAAAAAAAGCCGGACTTTCCGTTCCGGCTTTTCATTCGCAGGGTCGCTTGCACGTTACTGCTGCTGATCCGCGGCAGGCTGCTCGGAAGCAGGGGCCTCCGCCGGCACGGCCTGCGGCATGACAGGAGCCTCCTGGGTCATCTCGATCAACGCATTGGCATCCTTTTCCAGATCCTTATTGCTGGCAGCAACCGTACCCTTGTCCATCGACAGCGTGGCCACAAGGCTCAGCACGACGATGACGAGAGCCATCGCCCACGTGAATTTTTCCAAGCCGTTCGCCGCGTCGCGCACGCCCATCACCTGATTCGCCGCACCGAAATTGGCAGCCATTCCCCCTTTGGGACTTTGCACCAATACCACGAAAATCAGGCTGACGCTGGCCAATAAAATCACAACGATACAAAATGTGTACATACTGTTCTATTCTTTTATTTTAACGATTCTTCCCCTCGGACGCTATTTCGTCGATAAGTTCGGCAAAGTAAACACTTTTTTCCGGATTTCGCAAACTTAATTTGCGATAAATCGCGCATGCCTCGTCATTTAACCCCTGCTGCCGGTAGATCTCGGCCAACTCTTCGGTGACAAGGTCATCCTCGTCGTCGAAATCGGCGACGGTCTTCACTTCGTCGTCGGCTTCGCCCTCCTCAGCCACGATGCGGTAGTCGCCCGCCCGCAGGAAATCGTCGATCAGATCGTCCGCGCAGAGCGCCGTCAGCCGCTCCCTGTCCACTTCGGGCGCCGTCCCCGCCGCCCTGTCCTGCACCGCGAAGCCGAGCCGGCCGTCCTCCGACGGATCGCCGCCCCGCTGCCGCAGGCGTACGAGCCGTGCGAGGGCAAACCATTCGTAGCGTCCGAGCAGTTCGTCCAGCTCCGCCTCCGGCACCGCGCCGGCCGCTCCCAGCGAAGCGATATACTCCCTGAATGTCGCCATCGCCGTTACCAGTTGGAGGCCGCAGCCTGGAAAATATCGTTCACCAGCTGATCCACGATTTCGGGCACCAGCTCGCCGGCCACCTCCGTGAGCAGCTTCGTGGAGTCGTAGTCGGCATAGGCCGTGAAGGATTTGTTGAAGGACATCGCCTCGTCGAGCACGTTCGTAAAACGCACCTTGACGGTGATCGACAGGCGGTTCAACAGCGCGTAGTCGTCGCTGGCCACCGACGCCGTCGTCGAGGAGTAACCCGTGATTTCGCCCTCGAACGCGAAGTCGCCTCCCTCGTCGACCTGCGCCAGACGGGTCTGGCGCGTAAACTTGTCGATCAGCGCATCGGTGAGCGTCGTACTGAGAATCGGCTCCACCATCGGCGCGTTGTTGGGGAAATAGGCCACCGAGAAGGTCTTGGCATCGGGCGGAATCGACGCACCCGACAGCGAGTACTTGATCGTCACGCCGCAGCCCGCCGTCACAAGCGCCGCCAAAAGCAGCGCACAACAGATTATCTTGTTTTTCAGCATCATCTTATCTCATCATCGGTTCTCCGATACACCGCGACGGCCGCCGGACCGCCGTTCGGACCGGAATCGGACACCCCGCAGGCATCCGGTCCGCATATTCGTCTTTTTCGATCCCGTACCCGCCGCTGCCGCCCCTCGGCCTCCCGTGAGGCGCCGGCAGGAGGGATCGTCAATCGTCCTCGATGCCCAGCTCCTTGATCTTGCGGTAGAGCGTGCGCTCGGACATGAACAGTTCGGCGGCGGCTTCGCGGCGACGGCCGTTGTTGCGGCGCAGCGCGCGGATGATCTGTTCGCGCTGGACGTCGGCCTTCGTCAGCGCCTCGTGCGGCTCCTCGACCACCTCGGCGTTGACGGCATACTCCCGATTGCGGCCGTGCGACGTGCTCCCGGCCGTCGTGGGCAGGTAACCCGCCACCTCCTGCTTCGCCTCGGACGCCGCCGCACCGCCGCGCAACAGCTCCGAGACCATGCGTTTGAGGTCGTTGATGTCCCCCCGCATGTCGAACAGGATCTTGTAGAGCAGTTCGCGCTCGCTCGCCGAATCGCCCGCCACGCCCGCCGCCGTCACCACGGGCGTCGAAGCCCCCTGCTGCTGCGGAAGGTAGCGCGACAGAATCGCCGCCGTCACCACGCGGTTCTCCTCGATGGCCGAGATCTGCTCGGCCACGTTCTTCAACTGCCGGATGTTGCCGCGCCAGTAGTAGCCCTCCAACATCCGGCGCGCCTCGTCGTCGAGCGTGATGGGCGGCATACGGTACTGTACGGCCACGTCGGAGGCGAACTTGCGGAACAGCAGGAAGATGTCCTCGCGCCGGTCGCGCAACGCCGGCACCGCGATGGGCACCGTATTGAGCCGGTAGTAGAGGTCTTCGCGGAACCGCCCCTTCTCGATGGCCTCCTGCAAATTCATGTTCGTCGCCGCCACGACCCGCACGTCGGTGCGCTGCACCCGGGCCGAACCGACGCGCATGAATTCGCCCGTCTGCAACACGCGCAGCAGGCGCACCTGCGTCGAGAGCGGCAACTCGGCCACCTCGTCCAGAAAAATCGTCCCGCCGTCGGCCTCCTCGAAATAGCCCTTGCGAGCTTCGACGGCACCCGTGAACGACCCCTTCTCGTGGCCGAACAGCTCCGAATCGATCGTGCCTTCGGGGATGGCACCGCAGTTGACGGCAATATATTTATTGTGCTTGCGGGCCGAATAGGCGTGGATGATCTGCGGGAAAAACTCCTTGCCCACGCCGCTCTCGCCCGTCACCAGCACCGACAGATCGGTCGGTGCGACGCGCACGGCCACTTCGAGCGCCCGATTCAGAAGCTCCGAATTGCCGATGACGCCGAAGCGCTGTTTCAATGAGACTAAATCCATAGGGTTTCTTTCTTTTTCGTTTGGTCCCCTTCCCTGCCGCTGTGAAAGGGTCACTCGGCGACGGACTCCGCAGCGGCTTCGTCGGCGGCGGCGCTCTGCGAAACCTCCTCCATCAACTCCGCCTGCATCTGCTTGGCGCGGCGGTCGTTGACATATCCGTAGACGATCACGCCCACGGCCAGCAGCGCCGCCACGATCGCCACGATGAGGAACGCATCGATCCGGCGCGCCGGCTTGCTGCCGACGAAGGTATAGGCATCGGTCGTCTTGACCGGCCGGCCGTAGGTCAGACCCTTCACGCAGGGATCGGGTTCATAGCGCGGCGTCCGTCCGCGGCCGACGGCATTCGACCCGACCGATCCGCCCGCGCCGGATGCAACGGTCCTGTCCGCAGCGGGTTCGCCGGATGCTCCCGTCTCCACGGCGGAACCCGCCGGCGCCGCCGATGCAGGCCCCGCCGCGGCACCGGCCTGCGGATCGTAGGCGAACGCCAGCGTCCCGTTGGCGCCGGCGGAGAAAGTTCCCAGCCCCGCGACGAGATACACGCCGCCGTGCTGCACGGCGTGGCGCAGATCGAAAATCAGCCGGTCGATGGCGCCCGCCGCTTCGATCTCGCTGGCGCCAGCGGCCGTCAAAAGCCCTCGCAGCACCCCGTCGTCGCGCTTGAACAGCTCCGAAAAGAGGATCTCCCCGCCGGGCGCCTTCACGATGAAGGCCCCCAACTGCGGCACGACGAGCCGCTTGTGCGTGCGAAGGAATTCTGCGATCAAAACTTTCACGTCCGTTGTCATAACATCCCGTCGATTTTACCCCTCAAAATTACAACATTTTTCCGTGATATGCAGAAAACGCCTGCAAAAATCGAGATATTGCACCGAATCGTTGCGCATATCAAAAATAATTAGCTACTTTGCACCGCGAATTTCGAGAAAAAGTAATCGAGCTACTTCGCCGGATTTCGACCGATGTAGCTCGGACAGATTCTCGGAAACGAACCGGACAAAGCATGAAAAACAAGTACAAAGACCTGATCGAACAGACGTTCGATTTCCCTCAGGACGAATTTTCGGTCGAGGACAACGAGCTGAATCTGTACGACATTCCGCTCATGGAGATCATCAAGCAGTACGGCACGCCGTTGAAGGTCACCTACCTGCCGAAGATCTCCTCGCAGATCGCACGTGCCAAGCGCATGTTCAACGTGGCCATGGCGAAGGTCGACTACAAGGGCGCCTACAACTACTGCTACTGCACCAAATCGAGCCACTTCTCCTTCGTGCTCGAAGAGGCGCTCAAAAACGACATCCACCTCGAAACCTCGTCCGCCTACGACATCCACATCATCAACGCCCTCTACGACGGCGGGATCATCGACAAGGACCGTTACATCATCTGCAACGGTTTCAAACGTCCTCAGTACGTGGAGAATATCGCGCAGCTGGTCGACGACGGGTTCGAAAACACCATCCCCGTGATCGACAACAAGGAGGAGGTCGAACTGCTGGACGCCGCGATCGAGAAAAAGTGCAAGGTGGGCATCCGCATCGCCTGCGAGGAGGAGCCGAAATTCGATTTCTACACCTCGCGTCTGGGCATCCGCTACAACGACATCGTCGACTTCTACAAGCGCAAGATCAAGACCAACAAGAAGTTCCAGTTGAAGATGCTCCACTTCTTCATCAACACAGGCATCAAGGACACGGCCTACTACTGGAACGAGTTGGGCAAGTGCCTCAACGTCTACTGCGAGTTGAAGGCCATCTGCCCCGAACTGGACAGCCTGAACATCGGCGGCGGCTTCCCGATCAAGAACTCGCTCAACTTCGAATACGACTACGAGTACATGACCGAGGAGATCGTGGCGCAGATCAAACACATCTGCGAGATGAACGGCATCGAGGAACCCAATATCTTCACCGAGTTCGGATCGTTCACCGTGGGCGAAAGCGGCGCGGCGCTCTATTCGATCGTCAACCAGAAGCAGCAGAACGACCGCGAGAACTGGTACATGATCGACTCGTCGTTCATCACCACCCTGCCCGACACGTGGGGCATCAACCAGCGTTACATCATGCTTGCCGTCAACAACTGGGACAAGGAGTACCAGCGCGTCTTCCTCGGCGGGCTGACGTGCGACAGCGAGGATTTCTACAACGCCGAGTCGCACACCAACGCCATCTTCCTGCCCAAACTCGAAGCGGGCAACACGCAGTACATCGGTTTTTTCCATACGGGCGCCTACCAGGAGTCGATCGGCGGCTTCGGCGGCATCCAGCACTGCCTGATCCCCGCGCCCAAACACATCATCATCGACCGCGACAAGGGCGACAACGAATACTACACGCGTCTGTTCGCCAAGGAGCAAAGTTACCGCGCCATGATGCGTATCCTGGGCTATTGATCCGCCGCACCGGATACGAACGGGGGCGCGTATCGACCGATACGCGCCCCCGTTCGCGGTAATCCTTCTTTCAACGCGCCGTCGACGCCCGTTCGCGGATACAGGCGGTCAGCGTGACGGTGCGGTCGGGCGCCGACGGATCGGCGATCTTTTCCAGAATCAGTTCGGCAGCGCGGCTGCCCATCTCGTCGAGCGGCTGCTCGACGGTCGTGAGCTGCGGATTGACGATCGTCGAGAGTACGGTTCCCGAATACCCCGCCACCGCCATCTGCGCCGGAACGCGGATGCCCAGTTCCCGCAACCGGTTCATCGCGCCGATCGCCACCGTATCCGTCCACGCGAAGAGGCCGTCGGCATCGGGCATCCGGCGCAGCAACTCGTCGGCCGCCGCACGGCCGTCGTCGAAGGTCACGCCTGCCGGAATCACCGACCGGCCGTCCGACACGAACCCGAACTTCCCCAAAGCATACCTGAACCCGCGCAGACGCTCCCTCGCATTCGGGATATGCGCCGGACCGCCGAGGTGGACGATCCGGCGGCATCCCCTGCGGACGAGGTGTTCCATAAGGAAATAGCTCGTCGCAAAATCGTCGACGATCACCCGCGAGGCATCGACGCGCAGCGGCGCACGGTCGTAGAAGACCAGCGGCACGCCGCGCTGCCGGATACGCCGGTAGATCTCGCCGTTACGGGTCGCGTCGCACGGACAGGCGATGACGCCGTCGACCATGAAGCGCTCCATCAATTCCAGATTCCCGCATTCGGTCTGCGGATTCTCGTCCGACTGGGCGATGATGACCTTCAAGCCGCGCCCATACAACACCCGCTGGATACCGCCGATGACCGTCGCGGCGAAAGGCGTGACCATCTCGGGCACGATCACCCCGACCGTATTGCTCCGCCCCGACCGGAGGTTCACAGCCACCGGATTGGGACGGTAACCCAGTTCTCCTGCCAGTCGGGAAACCCGTTCCCGCGTCTCGCGGCGGATGTTCCGGTCGCCGGCCAGCGCCCGCGACACGGTCGACGGCGACAGTCCGAGCCTTTCGGCCAACTCTTTGATCGTGATTCGTTTCATGCTCGCTGGGGTTGACAGCGACAAAACTACGGATTTTACCCTGCTTTTGCAAACGGAGCCTAATGGCGGACATCCCGCCCCGCGGCAGAAGCGGACGCTCCGGTAAAGTCCGCCGCCCGCTACGCGATCAGCAGCACGATCACCACGCCCCAGATGATGAGCAGCGTATTGCCGATAGCATAGGTGATCGTGTAACCCATCGAGGGGACGTTGCTCTGGATCGTCTCCTCGACGGCGCCCAGCGCC